>Ga0256830_1002876_pt1 | contig 11057 bp, 9 predicted proteins | sample 128326metaG_FD_190537 | JGI IMG/M metagenome (GOLD analysis project Ga0256830, IMG submission 190537) | Hydrothermal vent microbial communities from Lau Basin, Pacific Ocean - 128-326 | ecosystem: Environmental > Aquatic > Marine > Hydrothermal vents | place: Pacific Ocean: Lau Basin | collected...
TGTTGGTGTAGCCTTCCTCCACGAGTTTCTTTATGGCCTTGAACTCGGCCCTGAGGAGTTCCTCCTGGTCAAGGCCCCTCCTTATGCCCCTCCAGCCCAGCATGGGGTTGTGCTCCACGGGCTCGTTTTCCCCGCCTTTAAGGCTTCTGAACTCGTCCGTTGGGGCGTCAAGGCTTCTGTACCAGACGGGCTTGGGGTAGAATGCCTCTGCCACCTTGCGCACGCCGTCGGCGAGCTTCTCAATGAGCTCATCCTCCTTGCCCTCCTGAATGAACTTTATGGGGTGCTTGCCTATCCCCAGGAGCATGTGCTCAACCCTGAGGAGCCCCACGCCATCCGCAAGGGGAGCCATCCTGGGCGCGACCTCCGGGATGGATATGTTCACCTTGATCTCCGTGGCCGTTATCACCTTGGCCTTGACCTCCACAGGAGGCTCTTTCGCCTTCTCCTTTTTCTCGGCCAGGATGCCCCGATACACAACGCCCTTGGAGCCGTCGACGGTGACCTCGTCCCCGTCTTTCAGGGCCTTGGTGGCCTTCAGGGTCCCCACAACGCATGGAATGCCCAGTTCTCTCGAAACGATGGCCGCATGGCAAGTCATTCCTCCCTCTTCAGTAACTATGGCGTTAGCACGACGCATCGCAGGGACCATATCCGGGTTGGTCATAGTGGTGACGAGGATGTCCCCTTCCTGGACCTTGTCGAGCTCGTCGGTGGTGTAGATGATCTTCACCTTCCCCGATCCCAGGCCCGGGGAAGCTGCAAGGCCTTTGAGGATTATGTCTTTCTTCTCCTCCTTCTTTTCCTTCTTCTCCTCGCCGTAGAACACCGTTATAGGCCTTGACTGAAGCAGGTACAGCTCCCCGTCGTCGATGGCCCACTCGATGTCTTGGGGGAACTCGTAGTGCTCCTCCACCAGCTTCCCAAGCTGGGCCAGCCTCTTTATCTCCCCGTCCTCCAGGACCTGCTTCTCGGCCATATCCTCCGGGACCTGTTTCTTGACGGTGCCCCCCGTCTGGGAGTTCCTGACGAACATGATCTCTTTGCGGGCTATCTCCTTGTCTAGGAGCTCTCCCGTGTCTTTGGCCACGACGTAGTGGTCAGGGGTCACGGCGCCCGAAACCACTCCCTCTCCCAGACCCCAGGCTGCCTCGATGATCATCTTGTTCTTCTCCCCGGTCGCGGGGTGCACGGTGAACATGACCCCAGATTTATCGGAGTCCACCATCTTCTGAACCACCACCGCTATGGACACCTTCTCGTGCTCGAAGCCCTTTTTATCCCTGTAGAAAATCGCCCTGGGGGTGTATAAAGAGGACCAGCACTCCTTAACCTTCTCCACTACTTCGTCTTCCCCGATGTTGAGGAAGGTGTCCTGCTGACCGGCAAAGCTGGCCCCGGGGAGGTCCTCGGCGGTGGCGGAGCTGCGGATGGCGACCAGGCCCATGTCTCCTTCGGAGTTGCACAGTCTTTTGTAGTTCTCCAGGATGTCCTTCTTTATGTCCTCGGGGACCTCCGCCTTCCTGATAAGCTCCCTGATTCTCTTAGAAGATCTCTGCAGCTCCTTGGAGTTGTCGACATCCGTCTCCTTGAGGATCTTCTTTATTTTCTTGCTCAGACTGCTCTTCTTCAGGAACTTGTTAAAGGTCTCCGAGGGTATAACAAATCCAGGAGGTATGGGGAGTCCTGCCCTTACAAGCTCCCCCAGGTTCGCTCCTTTCCCCCCGGCAATGGTCACGTCATTTTTACTCAGGTCTGCAAACCATAATACCATAACAACACCTCTTATCCACCTATTTTAGGTCCTTAAGGACTTTAGCTTTTGATTTTTGATAGCCGCGGATGCCTATGTTGAAGAGCATGGTGAGGTTGTCAGGGGGCATGTCGAAGTAAAGTCTCAGCATGGCAGGGGTTACCTGGCTCACCTCTTTCCCGGACAGCAGGAGGGCATCCTCCAGGGCTCTGAGGTCCCTCACAACCCTCGCCACCGCCATTGCGCTGCAGAACTTCTCGACGAAACCCAATGTGGGATGGATAGTGCCGTTCTCTATTCTTGATATGGTCTCCCTCCTGAGCCCCATTAAGGCGGCCAGCTCCTCCTGGGTTACCCCGAGGGAGAGCCTTACTTCCCTTATAACTTCCCTGGGATTGCCTGAGGAAATTATCTTCCCCCCCACCAGCTCCACATATCTGGAGTACTGCTCCTCAACGTTGTACATCTTCTGCGCCCTATATGTTTCTGGGCGAGAGTTTAAAAGAAGGGTAATAAATAGTTTTTGTTACGTATGACGTCACATTCGATTACAGCTTCAGGAGGTCTTTGCCCCTGTCAACAAGGATGCCGCAGGGCATGGGCAGCTTCGCGGCGGCCCTCCTCAGAGCCTCCCTGGCTGTGAAATAGTGATTTGGATTTGTGCGGACGCTGATTATCTTCTGCCCCTTATCCACCCTAGCCCCCAGGCTCACAGCCTTGCCGAAGGCGCGGCGCATTCCCTCCGACACCCTGTCAGCTCCGGCACCGGTGGCCTGCTTGTTCTCCCTCAGGACAACATGGGGATACACCCTGAACTTGAGGTAGTAGTTCGCCCTTCCAGCCCTTTTCTGCATGTACCTGTTGGCCGCGATCCGCGAGGCCTCCAAGGCGTTGTGGGTGATCTGGGCCGTCTCCTTGGCTATGACGGACACCTCCACGGGGAACTTGTCCCACGAGTCGAGAGCGCCCATGTCAAAAATAGTGATCTTAGAGGCTGGAGTGCCGTCCATGTACTCCTTCCTCGTGTAAAGCCTCTTCTTCGGAACCCTGTAGATCTTGGCTGGTTTAAGTCCCATTTCTCCTCGCCTCACCGCACCTATTTCCCATTCTCAAAGAAATCTGAAAACCTACCCAGCGTCCTTGTCCAGGTGGATTCTGCTGCTGGTGGGGCCGCGCTGCCCCTGATACTTGCTGTTCCTGGATGGATGCCCGTAGGGCACCTCCGCCTTGGATGAAAGATACTCGAAGCTGAGCTGGCAGATGCGCATCCCAGGGTAGAGGGCAATGGGCATCTTGCCCACGTTGGACAGCTCCAGGGTTACGTTCCCCCTGAATCCAGGGTCAATATAACCTGCAGTGTTGCTCAGAAAAACAGAGCTCGCACTTAGGAAATTCTGAGCCGGGAATACCTCCACATCGAAGGTGGTCTCAACCCTGCCCGTATCTTTTACTTCAACTACTTTATCAAAGACCAAAGGCGAGAATACCAGAGAGTAAAGCTTTTCAGCCTGCTCATAACCACTGCCTTTCTCTTTCGTTTTCTCAAAATAAAAGTTGGCAAGCCGTTGCAAACTTTTGCGTTTCACTCCGCTATAATGTCTGTTTTCAAGGTTTGAAATGCTGGACCTAGACTTGTATCCCAGTGCAATTCTTACCTGCTCTTGGGTAAGACCCAACGCTTTCCTGACGGTTTTTAACAGCCGCGCAGGGGTTGGAATATACTGCATCAGCTTGTAAGGTGATTTGCTTATTTCAACCCGATACTCCCCCCTGTCTCCTCTATCCCTGAAAGTAACAGAGGAGGCGTATCCTAGGAAGGCGCACAGAAGGGAGAGTTTCCTTGCGAGTTTCCCGCTCTTAGTGTAATACTCTATCCTGTCTCCCCATCTATGAGCATCGCCATGGAGCATGCCCTCCAAAAAGGCCTTTTTAGCCTCTATGTCGAAGTTCCATACGATATCCGGGATATCCCTCCCCCCGTTGAAGCCGAGACATTTGAATACCCTGGAGACGAGGGCGGAGGTCACGAAGAGGTAGTAGCATCCTTTTTTATCCTGGTACTTGTAAACACTAGCTCCAATTCCTGAGAAATAGTTCTCTAAAGCTTTAATTATCTCCTGGTTTTTATTGGCATAGATGATCTGTTTCCTTCGGAGGTAGCCTTCCGCTACGAAAAGTCCGAGGGAATAGGCTAACTCAAAGGTTACAGGCAATTTTACAGGCAACTTGAAGTTGCTCTGCTTGAAGGAAATCGCAACCGCCTTCCCTATCCGGCTCTCCATGAAATGCTCCAAGGGGACGCACATGTTCTTTTTATAATAATACCTCATCGACCCTGTGGGATATGCGTATTCTGACCCTGGAGATAAATGAACCATTATGTCCTGTGGGATCCTTTTCAAGATTTCCAGCAAATCAATCTCCTTGATCCCCTCGGGGTTAGGCAGGGTATAGGATGCTGCAACTAAGACACCCTTGGATGCCCTAGTAGGAACTTTAACTATATTTCCATCTTCATCCAAGGTAAACAAATTATGGCTTTCGCTTAACTTTATCTCCCTACCCGTGGAGGTGGTTATTTTAAATATCCTTTTCTCCCGATTCTTAAGCCAATTAGTAATTGAATAGTACCCTATTTCTCGGGTACTAGGATCAAAGGACAGAACCTTACCCCGTAATTTTTTTTCAACTATTTCTCCGATACTCAGAGGTTTTAATCCATCACCGTCTTTGAATAAGATTTCTTCTTCATAGGGGAGAGAAGCATGTACGAGGAGGGCGAGCCTGCCTAGGCTGCTCCTGCCCTCAACCCTAGCTACGATGTCGTCTCCCAGGGCGACCTCTTCCTTCGTGCAGGCCAGGACGAACTCCCCCGGATGAAGGATGAAGGGCTGTCCATCCTCGACGACTATTGTCTCAGTGTACTCCTCAACGTCGTCCTTCAATGGGTCAACAAAAGCCTTCTGGGTGTGCCTGAAAACCTTGAACACGTTCCCCAGGCGGAGGTCCACGGAGGCCGGCTGGATCTGCACATCGGGGTTATCGATGGGCCTAATACCAATCCTCCCCTCAGCTAGACATCGCTTGATATCTCTATCGGAAAGAACCATGCACATGACTCATCGCAGGGCATATATAAAAATTTATAATCTTCCCTCGACGAGAGCGAGCTCCTCGAAGAAAAACCTCCTCCTACCGAGAATCCTCGGCCTAAGACCTTTCCTCAAAAGTTCCTCCTCAACTTCTTTTATCCCGGAGAGGGAAGAGGCTATCAGGAGCACCCTACCCCCCGGCTCAAGATGCTCAGCGCACCCCAAGATAAACCTGGACGCAACCTCCCGCCCCGTCTTACCTCCGTCCCATGCCAGGATCTCTGTGTCGCTGTCTCTATCCGCGGATGATTTTTTCAAGGCCGATGCCTCCCTGGGATCAGAGGGAAGATAAGGGGGGTTGAAGGCTATTAGGTCGAAGGCGCCTTTCACTCTCTGGAACAGGTCGCTTTTTATGACCTCTATCCCCACCCCATTTTTTGCGGCGTTGTGTTTGGCGCACTCAACGGCTTGCGAGGAGATGTCGCACGCCATCACCCGGGCCCCCTGCTTTGCCGCGAGTATGCCCTGGATGCCGCATCCTGTGCCCATATCGAGAACCTTCTCTCCCCCGCTCACCGCCAGGTTCTCGGCCAGAAGAAAAGAATCGTCGCACGGCCTATAGACCCCTGGGAAGATGTCCAGCACCAAGTCCCTGTAGATCATTTTTTCCACCTCTCCAGGTTCTTAGTTAGGGAGGCTAGTTCCTCAGGGGTAAGCTGGAAAACCCTCTTCTTTGAAAGGGTCTCGCCCAGGGTTTTTATAAATTCTTTTTTCTCCTCCTTAAGAGGGAACATCGGGGAGTGGATAACAGCGCTCCTGAGGGTCTTCCCCCTGTGGATGAAGAGACTGCGGACAACCTCGAAGAACAGGTCCTCATTTACCTTGAAAGGGGGCTTTTTAGGGAGAAGCTCCACTATCGCCGAGGTAACCTCGGGGGGAGGGTAGAAAACCCCCGGAGGCAGGTACTCCAGGACCCTTACACGGGCGTAGTAGTAGGCCGCCACCGAGAGCCTTGAGTAGTTTCTCATCCCGGGACAGGCCACGAGGCGCTCGGCAAACTCCTTTTGATAGGTGAGGACGCCTATCTTGAATCCTCTCTTCAGAATCCTGAAGGTTATGGGAGATGAGATGGAGTAAGGGATGTTGGAGACGACTTTGTCGTAAAAAGGCAGGTCGACCTTCACGGCATCGCCCTGGATGAGGACGAGATTCTCTCTGTTCCCAAGGCGCTTCCTAAGGATATCTATGAGAACAGGGTTTTTCTCTACGGCTATAACTTTGCCCGCCTTCTCCAGGAGGTACCTGGTTAGGTTCCCTATGCCCGCGCCGATCTCCAGGACGACGTCCCTCCTCCCCACTTCGGCGTAACCCACCTGTCTCCGGATGACCTCCTCCCTCACAAGAAAGTTCTGGCCCTCCCTTCGGCTGGGGCTGAAGCCGTGCTGCCTCAAAACCAGCTTAGTTTCCTCTAAAAGGTTCACCTGCCTCTCCTCGAGGGAGGCGGGGACACGAAGAGCTTGTACTTGGCCTTGCCGAAGCGGACATCCTCTTCCTCAAGCTCGATGATTATCCGCTTAACAATGAGCTTCTTGGGATCCGGCAGGGCCTTGATGCGGTTGGCTATGTCCTCGAAGGACTCGAAGGGCTTTTTCCTCCTCTCATCCAGGATCTCCCACATGAGCTTCTTCCCTATGCCCGGGATGAGCTCCAGGCTGTGAAGCCGAGTGCTTATCGCCCCCGCCTTATTGAAGAACTCCACGAAGTGGGACTCGTTTTTAGTGACCAGCTTGTCAATAACGAAGGGAAGCTCTGACTTGGCCGCGGAGCTCAGGTCCTTATAGCTTATCCGCCGCTTTATGTACTTTATCTTGTCCCTGTCGTCCTTCCCTATGTAGATTCTGTCATGGGGCTTGAACTCCACCCCCGGCTTCGGAACAATCTCCATGAGGGTTAAGAACTTCTCCCCGAGAGCGAGGATGAGGGGTTCCTTCTTGTATATTGGACGCTCATCCTCTGGATGACCGTGGGGCAAGAAGTCTAGGACGACAGCATAGTCCTCCATGCCCATGTTACTCCCCCCGGATAACCCTTAATATCCCCTGTATCTCCTCCTTTGTTAGGGCGTACCTCTCCTTGGCGAAGATGGCACGCACATCGGTTTCATCCTGCGGCATCAGATCAACGATCTTAACAGCCACATCCTCTTTGAGGCGCTCATTGGTTTTCATGAGCTCCTCTACCAGGCTCCTGGCCTCCTTGGCGCTGAGCTTGGCAAACTTGCTGAGATGATCGAGGGTGATCTTCTTCTCGTAGACAGGCTCCTCATCCTTCTTCATGGACTCCTCAAGGATCTCCCTGGCTTCGGAGCTTGTAATAACCCTTTCCTTATAAACTTTCTTACCAATCATCTCCCTACTCCTGCAAAACGAGATGGACAGGCCTAGCTATGACCCTCTTCGTGGTGTTCCCGTCTCTCAACTCAACCAGGTAAGCCCTCCCCCTCTTCTCCACAACAACCCCTGTTTTGCCGTGGAATCTGGGATGGGGCTGGCCCTTCTGGATGCTGGGCTCGATGACGATGGAAACCCTGTTGCCTGGCTCGAACTCCTGGATCGCCCTGGAAACAGGTAGATCTCCCTTTGTCCGGACTTTTTTACGCAGTTTGTGCCTTGTTTTGCTCCTGAAGCCTCGGGACCTCTCCATAAACAGGACTCCATTTTTATGATATTTATACTTTACCTAAACTGACGCATCATCTTCGCGAGGGGTCCGCGGGCAAATCCCCGCCTCTTGAAACCCTTCAATGCTTTCTTCATGAGGTTATAATAGCTTATGAGTTCCTTAACATCTTCCCTGGTGGTGCCTGACCCCATGGCTATCCTCCGTATCCTCGAGGCATTGAGGACTTTCGGCTTCTTCTTCTCCTCAATAGTCATGGAGTCGAGGATGTTGAGGAACCGCCTCATCTTCTCCTCCGTCATCTGGGACGCCTCCTTGGGAAGGGTCAGGCTCATCCCCGGGATCATCTTGAGGACGCTGCTCAGGGGGCCCATCTTGTTGATCGCCTCTATCTGAGCCTTGAGGTCCAGGAGGGTGAAGTCGCCTTTCAGGATGTCCTTAACTTCTTTCTCAGCAATCGTCTCCTTGGCCTTCTCCAGGAGGCTCTTCAGGTCCCCGAGTCCGATGAGCCGGGATATAAACCTCTCAGGGTCGAAGGGCTCGAGATCGTCAACCCTCTCCCCCGTGCCGATAAACCTTACCGGGGCCCCTGTCTCGGCCACCGCAGACAATGCGCCGCCGCCTTTAGCTGATCCGTCGAGCTTTGTTAGTACAACCCCCGTTATCCCGATGGCGTCATGAAAGGCCCTGGCCTGGGCTCCCGCCTGCTGACCGATAGTGGCGTCTATTATGAGGAACTGCTCGTCCGGCTGGAACCTCTTCCTGAGCTCCATCATCTCGGCGAAAAGGTCCTCCTCTCTTTTGTGCCTGCCGGCTGAGTCAAGAATAATCAGGTCCCTGCCTTTTGTGTGCTCCATTCCCCTGGATAGTATGGCCAGGGGGTCCTTTTCCTCAGGCTCACCGTAGACAGGGATGTTGAGGGGCTGGGCCAGCTGCCTGGCCTGCTCGTAGGCTGCCGGGCGATAGGTGTCCGTGACTATTATGAAGGGCCTGGCCCCCCGCTTTTGATAGAAACGCGCAAGCTTAACCGCCGTGGTTGTTTTGCCAGAGCCCTGAAGGCCCACCAGCATTATCCTTCCCCGGGGGATAGCTCCGTCGCCCTTCGTAGGGCCGAGAAGCTTGACGAGCTCCTCGTAAAGAATCTTGATGACGTGCTCCCTCCTGCTCAGCCCTGCTGGAGGCTTTTCCTTAAGGGCCCTCTCCTCCACCGCCTTGGAGATCCCCATGACGAGCTTGACGCTGACATCGGCGCTGAGAAGGGCTCTCTGAAGGTCCCTCACCACCTCCTTAATAAGCCGCTCGTCCACTATCCCCGCAAGGGTTATTTTCCTGACCACGCCGCTCAGGGATTCTCCAAGCTTCTCAAGGACCATGGTACCTAATCAATACACCTTCCAATAAAAGCCTATTGGAGCCAGTTATAGTTGTTACCATTCTCAGGTAATGTGCAACTGAGTACCTTCCTTGTGCCACGCTCTGGAATATTTCGAGCTGATTTAAATGCCCCAAAAAGTTAATGCCGGAACTACTCCCCCGGGTAACCAGGGCGTATTGTCAATTATAGCCATCTACGTCCTCGTGGGCGGCCTGTGGATCCTTTTCTCAGACAGGCTGCTGTTTGAGATGGTCAAGGACCCTCAAGTCCTCACCCGGCTGCAGACCCTTAAGGGATGGATCTTCGTCCTGGCCACTGCTGGGATGCTCTACCTCCTTATCCAGCGCAACCTGGAAACCCTTCGACGGTCCCAGAATGCCCTGCGGGAAAGCGAGGAGCGCTTCCGCTCCCTCACCAGGGATGTCCTCGACACCTCAGCCGTGGGGATGTTCATCCTGGACAGAGACTTCAGGGTAGTCTGGGTGAATAAGGCCCTGGAGCGCTACTTCGGCCTTCGACGGGAGGAGGTGATAGGCAGGGACAAGAGAAAGCTCATCCAGGAGAGAATCAAGAACCTCTTCGAGGATCCTGAGGAATTTGCAGATAGGGTCCTCGCCATGTACGACGACAACACCTATATCGAGAACTTCGAGTGCCATGTGCTGCCTGGTGAAGGCGTCGAAGAACGCTGGCTGGAGCACTGGAGCCAGCCCATACACACCGGATTATACGCCGGGGGACGGATAGAGCACTACTATGACGTAACGGAGAGGAAAAAAACTGAGCAGAAGCTAAGGGAATCGGAGGAGAAGTACAGGAACGCCGTGGAGGAGTCCCTCGTAGGTGTCTACATTATCCAGGACTACGTCTTTAAGTACGTGAACAACACCCTGGCCAGAATCTTCGGCTACACCCGGGAGGAAATGGAGAACCGGCTGGGTCCCCTGGATCTGACCATGCCCGAGGACCGGGAAAAGGTTAGGAGGAACATTGAGAAAAGGATCTCAGGGAACGAAAAGACCATCGAGTACGAGATCAACTGCAGGCGCAAAGACGGCGAACAGATCGCGGTCAACGTACTAGGAAGCCGGGCAACATATAAAGGAAGGCCCGCCGTCATCGGAACCCTAGTAGACATCACGGAGAAGAAAAAAGCAGAGAAAGAGCTAAGCGCCCTGAACCTCCAGCTCCTCAACCTCATAGACGTGAACAGGGACATAGTCTCCACCCTCGACCTGGACGAGGTTCTTCGGCGCATCTGCGAGGCCGCCGTGAAGAGCCTGGGGGTGAAGATGTCCTGGATAGGCTTGGCAGAAAAAAGAGATGACAGCGTAGTCCCCCGGGCATCCTATGGACCCATCGGGGAAAATGACGGCACAAAATGGAGGCAGCCCGGGCAGAGCCCCGGGGTAAAAGAGGCCCTGAGGAAAGGGCTTCCCCAGATCCAGAACCGCATCGACACCGACCCCGTGTACAGGGAGTGGTGGAGAGACGCCAGGGAAAAGGGATACAAGTCCTCCGCGGCCATGCCTCTACTGTCCCGGGGAAGGGTCCTGGGAGTCCTGAGCGTATACAGCGAGAAACCCGACTTTTTCACAGAAAACACCATCCGAATCCTGGAGAACTTCTCCTACCAGGCGGCGATAGCCCTGGAGAACGCCACTCTGTATGGGGAGGCTGAGCGGTTGAAGGAGTTCAACGAGAAGATAGTTCAGAACATGAAAGAAGGTGTCGTGGTGGAGGACGAAAAAGGCCGCATAACCTTCATTAACCCCCAGGCTGAGAAAATGCTCGGCTACACCCAAGAGGAGCTTCTGGAAGAGCACTGGAGCAGGATAGTCTCCAAGAGGTACCTGAAGAAGGTGGAGAAAGAGACCAAGCTGCGCCCCAGGGGGATCTCGAGCAGGTACGAATGTGAAATAGTCAGAAAAAACGGCGAGATTGTTCCCATAATTAACAGCGCCACGCCCCTGTTCGAGAAAAACAAATTCAAAGGTGTTCTCTCCATCTTCACCGACATAAGCGAGCAGAAAAACAAGGAGGAAAGCCTCCGCAGGAAACTCATGAAGTACAGGATTGACTGGGGCAACATCTACTACGTCGGTGAACCCAGAATGGAGAGGGCGCTGGACGCCTTCCTGGACATAGTGGACATGGG
>Ga0256830_1002877_pt1 | contig 11054 bp, 12 predicted proteins | sample 128326metaG_FD_190537 | JGI IMG/M metagenome (GOLD analysis project Ga0256830, IMG submission 190537) | Hydrothermal vent microbial communities from Lau Basin, Pacific Ocean - 128-326 | ecosystem: Environmental > Aquatic > Marine > Hydrothermal vents | place: Pacific Ocean: Lau Basin | collected...
CGCATTCAGCTCAAGGAAGACGACAAGCCGCTGCCCGACTGGCGCGAGAGTCTGCGCAAGATCTGATCACCCCTGTCCGTCCACTTCACATCCGGCCTCACGTCCCGGCGCCGGGGGCGTGAGGCATTTTTCCATGTGCAGCAGGGCGCGCCGGCGCCCACGGGGGTCCCGCCTCTCCTCCATGCCGCAGGGTACGAAACCCGCCGCGCCATAGAGCAGCAGCGCCGGCGTATTGTCGGCGAACACCGAGATGCGCACCGCCGCCAGGCGGTAGTCTTCCCGTGCCCTTTCCAGCATGTGTTCCACCAGCCGCCGGCCCAGGCCGCGACGGCGCTGCGTGGCGGCGACGACGAGGTTGCCGATGAAGGCATGGCCGGCGGGCGAGAAATCATAGAAATTGGCAAAGGCCACCACCTCGCCCCGGCACTCCCCCACGGTGAAGCCGCGGCGCTGCGTGGCCAGTTCCGTCAGCTGTGCCTCGGTGAGGGGGAAGCGCCCGCGAGGATGGACGAGGAACAGCTCGTCCTCGTCGTTGATCAGGCCACAGATGGCGGGGTAGTCGGCCGCCGTCGCCGGGCGGAAGACGAGCCCTGCCGTGCTTCCGGGAGAAGGCGACGCGGGCATGCTCAGGATCCCGGCCGCCAGGGGTCTTGCTGGAATTGACGCTCGGGGATCGGCCGGGAGAGTGGCGCCGCCTCGCGCGCGGCTTCGCGGGAGGCTTCCACGTAGCCGTTGTAGGCGGGAATGGCGATGGCGGCAATGATCCCCAGCAGCGGAATGGCGATGAGGAAGGCCCCGGCCAGGGGCAGAGTGACGGCGAGGATCACGCCGACGCCGTTCTCCGGCGGTGGCGGGCCGAAGCGGTTTTCCCCCTCGTTGCCGGGGATGAACAGGAACACCAGACCCGCCAGCGGGATCAGGACCAGCAGCGACCACCAGCCGCTGGCATTGAAGTCATGGCAGCGCTGCACGGTCCACAGCAGGGTGAGCCACAGGGAGACGAGCAACAGCAGGCCCCCCAGGACGAGGCTGGCCACCAGGCCCGCGCCCGGCGCGGCGGCGGTGACGAGCGTCAGTACCAGGCTGCCTGCGAAGGCGATGCCGCCGAGGGCCACGTTGAGAAGCAGGATGGCGCCGAGGTAACGCAGGCGCCCCAGGCGCCCGCCGGCGGAGAAGAAACGTACGGCCTGTGTCGGCGTGTCCATGGCGTCCCTGCGTCGTGGCGCCTACTGGCTCGACGAGCCGCCGCCCGCCCCGCTGCCCCCGGGTGCATATTGGGGTGCATACTGGCGCTCGTAGCTCGGCGCCTGACCCTGCAGTTCCCGGGAGCGCTCGATGTAACCCTGATAGGCGGGAATGGAGATGGCGGCGAGGATGGCAAACACGAAGAACAGGACGAACAGCACCAGCGGCAGAATGACGGCGACCACGACGCCGGTGCCGTTGGGCGGCGGCGGGGGGCCATACTGGTTTTCCCCGTCGGTGCCGGGGGCGAACCAGAAGACGAATTCGCCGAAGGGCACCAGCAGGATCAACGACAGCCAGCCGCTGACGTTCATGTCGTGGGCGCGGCGCACGGCCCAGATGAACTTCAGCACCGTCGCGGCGACGATCAGGGCGAGTATGAACAACATCAGGATACCGCCGAAGGCCATGGCGCCTTCCGGACTGCCGCTGGCCCCCATGACGCCCGCGCCGATGCCCAGCACTGCGGCGAAAACCAGATAGACGGCGAAAAATATCACCCCCGTCATCAGGCTGTAGGCAATAAAACGCAGCCGCCCGATCCGGCCCTGGGTGGAGAGAACCTTGACTTCCGTGGTTGGCATTTCGTTCATTGTTCGTCCCTTGCGTTCTTTTTTCCGGTGCAGGCTACCCTACAAAACTTGCGGGCAAAAAAACAGGGCCGATGGGAGGCATCGGCCCGGAAAATGGGACGCGGGAGGAATGGAAGCGTCCCGTCTGAGGGAAGAGACCACAAAAATCCGCTTCCCCCCTGTAAACGGGCCACGGGCAAAAAGGGGTCAAGGGTTTTCGCGCCGGGTGCTCAAGTCGCGGGAGCGCGGCCCTCACCCGACGGCCAGGCCCGCAGGCCGGCGCCATCGAGGATCTCGATACGGCCGCGGGCGAGCCGCAACAGCCCGGCGCGTTCCATGCCCTTGAGGATGCGGCTGATGACCTCGCGCGTGGTGCCCAGTTCCCGGGCGAGATCCTGGTGGGTGGCGAGGATCTCCCGCGTCCCTTCCCGCAGCCGGTCGGCCAGCAGGCAGGCCAGTCGCATGTCCAGGTGGGTGAAGGTCGATTGCTGCACCAGGTGCAGCATGTCGCAATAGCGATTGGTCATGTGCAGCAGGACATGCTCGCGGAAGGCGGCGCACTCCGCCAGCGCGGTGGTGAACTGGCCGGGGGAGAGGACCCGGGCCTCGACCTCGCTCTCCGCCGTGGCGATGGCCTCGAAGGGGCGCCGGGCCACCAGGGCGTGCAGGCTCATGACGCAGATGTCGCCCGGCCCGAGGCGATAGAGGGTCAGCTCGCGGCCGTCGTCGGCATACTGGAAGACGCGCACGCTGCCGGCGGAGAGCAGCATGAAGCCGGGGCAGGACTCGCCGGACTTCATCAACACCGTCCCTGTCGGCACGCGCATGGCCTGTGCCGTGGCGAGGATCTCGCGCCAGCGGGGATCCTCGCAGGCAAAGAGGTTCGCGTCGTCTGTTAGTGTTTCCCTGTCTTCGTCGTCCACACGTCGTCCTCCCGTGCAAGCGCCGCGCGCGCTCCCTGGAACCGGATTGTCTTTCCCGATGCGGACTGGTGGGTTGTTCGGCAGGGTGCGCCGTGGCGCCCCCGCCTGTTGTTGTGCCTGCCGGGCGGGGCCGGCGGGATCAGGTCTTTTTGTAGAGTTCCCCGCCTTCCGCGACGAACTTCACGGCCATCTCCTGCATCCCGTTTTGCGCGTACTCCCTGACCTCCTGGGTGATCTTCATGGAGCAGAACTGGGGGCCGCACATGGAACAGAAGTGGGCGCTCTTGTGGGCCTCCTTCGGCATGGTCTCGTCGTGGAACTCCATGGCCTTGTCGGGGTCCAGCGAGAGGTTGAACTGGTCGGCCCAGCGGAACTCGAAGCGCGCCTTGGACAGGGCATTGTCGCGCAGCTGCGCGCCGGGCGTGCCCTTGGCGAGATCGGCGGCGTGGGCGGCGAGCCGGTAGGTGATGATGCCGTCGCGCACGTCCTGCTTGTTGGGCAGGCCGAGGTGCTCCTTGGGCGTGACGTAGCACAGCATGGCGGTGCCGTACCAGCCGATATTGGCCGCGCCGATGGCCGAGGTGATGTGGTCGTAGCCCGGCGCGATGTCGGTGACCAGCGGGCCGAGGGTATAGAAGGGTGCCTCGAAGCAGTCGGCCAGTTCCTTGTCCACGTTCTCCTTGACCATGTGCAGGGGCACGTGGCCGGGGCCTTCGATCATCACCTGCACGTCGTGTTGCCAGGCGATCTTCGTCAGCTCGCCGAGGGTCTCCAGCTCGGCGAACTGGGCGCGGTCGTTGGCGTCGGCGATGGAGCCGGGACGCAGGCCGTCGCCGAGGCTGAAGGCCACGTCGTAGGCCTTCATGATCTCGCAGATCTCCTCGAAGTGGGTATAGAGGAAGTTCTCCTCGTGGTGGGCGAGGCACCACTTGGCGAGGATGGAGCCGCCGCGCGAGACGATGCCGGTGACGCGCTCGGCGGTCATGGGGATGTAGGCCAGGCGCACGCCGGCGTGGATGGTGAAGTAGTCCACCCCCTGCTCGGCCTGCTCGATGAGGGTGTCGCGGAACATCTCCCAGGTGAGTTCCTCGGCACGCCCTTCCACCTTCTCCAGCGCCTGGTAGATGGGCACGGTGCCGATGGGCATGGGGGCGTTGCGCAGGATCCACTCGCGGGTCTCGTGGATGTTCCTGCCGGTGGAGAGATCCATCAGGGTGTCACCCCCCCAGCGCGCCGACCAGACCATCTTCTCCACTTCCTCCTCGATGGAGGAGGTCACCGCCGAGTTGCCGATGTTGGTGTTGATCTTCACGCGGAAGTTGCGCCCGATGATCATGGGCTCCAGTTCCGGGTGGTTGATGTTGGCGGGAATGATGGCGCGCCCGGCGGCCACTTCCTCGCGCACGAACTCCGGCGTGATCAGCTCGGGGATGGCCGCCCCCCAGGACTGGCCGGGATGCTGTTTGAGCAGTTTCTGATAACGGGGATCGGCGCGCAGTTCTTCCAGCCGGCAGTTCTCGCGGATGGCGACGTATTCCATCTCCGGCGTGACGATGCCGCGGCGGGCATAGTGCATCTGCGTGACGTTGGCGCCGGCGCGCGCGCGGCGCGGCTGGCGCAGGTGCTCGAAGCGCAGGTGGGCGAGTTCGGGATCGTTCTGGCGCGCGCGGCCGTACTCGGAGCTGGGGCCGTCGAGCAGCTCGGTGTCGCCGCGCTCGCTGATCCAGCCCTCGCGCAGGGGAGGGAGGCCCTTGCGCAGGTCGATGCGGGCCTCGGGATCGGTGTAGGGCCCGGAGGTGTCATAGACGGTGATGGGCGGATTCTTCTCCACGCCCTCGGCCAGCGGCGTGTCGCTCTGGCTGATCTCGCGCATGCCCACGCGGATGTCGGGGCGCGAACCGGTGACGTGGATCTTGCGCGAGGCGGGGAAGGGGCGCGTCACCTCTGCCGAGAGTTGCGCGGTCTTGTGGGCGAATTCGTCGGGTATTGCGCTCATGCTCATCACCATCGGGAAGTGGGTGATCCGGCCGCCACGGCAGGGCAGTCGCGCAACTCGGGCTTTCCTACGCCGGTAACCGGATCAGGTTCAAAGGGTATTGCTCTCAGCCTCGCCGCCGGCGCCACAGCGCGGGCGGGGGCACCCCCAGCCAGGCGGATCACCCTATAGAATAAAGGATCCTTATGCAAGCATATAATGTTATCTTGTTGATATATAAAGAAAATAAACCTCCCTGCCCCTTGCCAGGACGGCGCGATCTGCGTACCCTTGAACGAAGCCCTGAATGACATCGGGAAATGGAACCGTGATGACGCAGACCAACCTCGAAAAAGCCCGTTTCAACATGGTGGCGCAGCAGATCCGGCCCTGGGAGGTGACCGACGACCGGATCCTGGATCTGCTCATGCGCGTGCCGCGCGAGGAATTCGTGCCGAGCGAGTTTCGCCATCTCGCCATGGCCGACACCAATGTCCCCATCGGCGAGGGCCAGGTGATGATGACCCCCGGCGTGGAGGCGCGCATGTTGCAGGCCCTGCAGGTGCAGCCGGGGGAGACGGTGCTGGAGGTGGGTACCGGCAGTGGCTACGTCACTGCCCTGCTGGCGGCGCAGGCGCGCCACGTCTTTTCCGTGGAGATCCGCCCGTCCCTGCTGGCGGCCGCGCGGGAGCGCCTGGCCGACAACGAGATCCTCAATGTCACCCTCGAGGAGGGGGACGCGGCCCGCGAGTGGTCGCGCCACGCCCCCTACGACGTCATCGTGCTCACCGGTTCGGTGCCCCTGTTGCCCGAGGCGCACCAGGCCACCCTGCGCGTCGGCGGCCGCCTGTTCGCCATCGTCGGCGAAGGCCCGGTGATGGAGGCCACCCTCATCACCCGCACCGGCAAGCGGGACTGGCGCGTGACGGGCCTGTTCGAGACCAGCCTGCCGCCACTGGACGGGGCCCCGCAGCCGGATCACTTCAGGTTCTGAGCCCCCGCCCGCCTGCCGCCGATCCCCGCGGGCTGGATCCCCGCCCCCGGGCGTGCTTGACTTGAGGGAGGTCGTCACGCTCGGTAAGCCCCATGCTCGCCCTCCTGCAGGATCTCTTGCAACGCCTCTACGGCCTCGATATCGAGGAATCGGTGGAGGATTTCGTCATCACCGATCGCCGCTTCGCCAGTGCTCTGCGGGGCGCGCCGGTGGTGGCGCCGGAGGAACTGCTGGTGCGCCAGGCCGACGACGAGCTGGCCATCAGCCTTTTTCTGGAGCCCTCCCTGCTCGCCGCCGTGGCTCGGGGGGATCCCCTCCGCCGTCTGCACGGCCACCATCTCAATCCCCTTTGCACCCTGCTGGAGGGGGTGAGTCACTTCGTCTATCTCGTCTCGCGCGCCCGGCAGGCACGTCCCGTCACGCGCCTGGAACTGGAACTGCAGGCCGAGGTGGACAAGTTCGCCATCCTCACCTTTCTCCTGCGCGCCCAGCGCCAGGGCACCCTGCCCGGCTGGCTGCCGCGCCGCCTGTTCGAGAAGGTGCGCTACCACGCCCATCTCGACGACGAGGCCCTGAGCCGCTACCGCACCGCCAACGCCTGTGCGCGGCGCTATTGCCGCCGCCTGCAACGGCGCTTCCAGTGGGGCTGGAACGGCCGGCGGATGGTGCAGGAGTTGCGTCACTTCCATGCCCTCGGCCAGACCCAGAAACTGCGCCACATCGACAGATAGCGCTGAAATCGCTGGCGCCGGTCTTTTCAGGCCTGTTGCCGGCCGTTGTCTCCTTCGCGGTCGAGCGTCGTCTGCGGCGCAAGCGTGAAGTAGAAGGTGGCGCCCTCGCCGGGGCTGGACTCGGCGTAGATGTTTCCGCCGTGGCGTTGCAGGATGCGTTTCACCGTCGCAAGGCCGATACCGGTGCCCTCGAACTCGCTCATGTGGTGCAGGCGCTGAAAGGTGCCGAACAGCTTGTCGGCGTAGTTCATGTCAAAGCCTACGCCGTTGTCGCGCACGAAGAACAAGCCGGGCCTGTCGGGCAGAACGCCAAACTCGATGCGCGCAGCCGGTTCTCGGCGGCTGAATTTCCAGGCATTGCTGAACAGGTTCTCCAGGGCGATCTCGAGCAGGCGCGGATCGCCATTCGCCTGCAGGCCGGACTGGATGACGACCTCTACGCGCCTGTCCGCGCCATCAGTTTCATGAAGACGTTTTGCGATGGCATCGGCCAGGGCCGAGAGATCCACTTCACGGCGTTCGAGTTCGGCGCGGCCGATGCGCGAAAGTTTCAACAGGTCGTCGATGAGTTTGCCCATGCGCTGCGCGGCCTGCTGGATGCGCTCAAGATAGTCACGTGCGCCGTCGTCGAGGTGAACGGCATAGTCTTCCTCCAATGCCTGACTGAAACCGGCGATGCTGCGCAGGGGCGCGCGCAGATCGTGCGAGACGGAATAGGCGAAGGATTCCAGTTCCCGGTTGGCATGTTGCAACTCACGCGTACGATGCTCGACGCGTTCCTCCAGTTCCGCATTCAGTTTCTGGATGAGTGCCTCGGCCTGGCGACGCTCGGCGATCTCCCTGTTGAGTTGCTGGATCTTGCGGCTCAGGACACCGAAGCGGCTTTCACTTTCGCGCGGAATACAACGTAGAAAGATGTGCGCTGGGGCCGCCGGGTCGTCTGTCGGCAGACGCGCGCCTTCGCAGCGGGTGCGTGTTTGCTCACCATTGCGGTGGAAGTCGATGGCGCCGAATACGCGTTGGGACGTGGACAGGCAATTGGCCAGGTAGGCGCGCAGCCTGTCCGCCGGCGTGGTGCTCAAGGACTGGATTGGTTTGCCCACCAGTTCCGCCCGCGATCTGCCGACAAGCGCCCGTGCGGCGTGGTTGGCCGCCAGGATGGTGCCGTCGGCCGCGAGCAGGAGGGCGGGCTCGGGCAGCAGCTCCGCCAGTTTCAGGAAGTCCTTCGGAGTCATGACTCAAGCTGGCTGCGAAAGTACTCTCTGCCTTCCACTTCGTCCGCGGCGGGGTCAGGTTCAAGGTAGACGGTGACATGGCAGCCCGCATCGCCACGAGCAATGGTTTCGTCCAATACGACCCGGGCGTAGCCAAGGTTGTCGGCAGTAATGCTGCCGAACACGTTGGAGGTCATCATGCACATGGAGGAGCGTCCCACGACGCGATCACCGAAGGGGCAGTCGCGGTTACCGAAGACGATCTTTTCCTCGCTGCATTCGATGACGTAGAAGCTGCCCCGGATACGCGCCTTGAGATCGACCAGTACCTCGGCGACCTGCTCGCGGCTCAGCCTGTTGGTGTTCAGCTGGAGCTTGTAGGCATGATCGATCTTGCGGCCGATGTTCTGGCCTACGACGCTGATAAAACCGGAGGCATCCTCCAGCCCCACCACGTCCTCGAGCGTACCGGCCAGTTCGCGGATCAGATCGCGCAGAAAGCCGTCGCGCTCCAGCGGTACGGCAAGATCACAAAGCGGCGTGGGGGGGGATGGTGGTCGGCTCAATGGAATACCCCTGTATAATCCGTGAACGATGCAACTGGGCGATCAGCACAATATTCAGATCGCTGCGCCGTCGTTACACCGGATGGGTTAGAGAATGCCGTGGCAGGAAAGATCCCGTTTCCGTGAATGTTTCACCCAAGCCTAGCCGATGGGAGATAAATGGCAAGTGTGCGACCACCTGTCCGGCAGGATCGCCGTTGTGTAAGCTGCTGAAAGGAACTAAGATAATTTCCCAGCACGGAAGCATGGGTTCGCCCCGTGATCCACCACCCGAGACGCTGGGCTACCATGCTGCCGACCCATGCCATTTGTCCGAATCATTCGCCCGCATGCGTCGTTTTCGTCCCACTGATCTCAAGGCCCGTCTCGCCCAGGCCGGACCCGCGCCCCTGTTGCTGGATGTGCGCGAGCCGTGGGAGTACGAGATTTGTCATATCGAGGGCTCGCGGCTGGTGCCCATGGGTCAGCTGCCCGCCGTGGTGGAGAGCATGGCGCGGGATGCTGAAATCGTCGTCATCTGTCATCATGGTATTCGCAGCCGTCACGTCTGCCGGTATCTGGCCCACCTGGGTTTCGAGGATCTCACCAATCTCGAGGGCGGGGTCGAGGCCTGGGCCGACGAGGTGGATACGTCCATGCCACGTTATTGAGGGCTTGCGCTGTGGAGTTGCGCGTCGATTCGTTGTTTTCAACGACGCGCCCGGGCGGGACATCGTATAATCCCTGCTCTCCAGAGCCGACTCACTGACGGGAGCATGGAAGCGGGCGGGCCGTCAATCGTGAAACCGAAACAGCTTGAAGGACAGTACATGCAACGACAGGGGATTTTAGTGGGCCGTGGCCGGTGGCCGCGGTGGGGACGAGTACCAGTTTTGTTGGCGGGCCTGCTGGCCCTGCCGGCCCAGGCCGAGGATCTGCTGGCGATCTTCTCGCAGGCGCGCGAGGCGGATCCCGTCTATCGCGCCGCCGCCGCCGAGCGGCTCGCCACGCTGGAGGCCAGGCCCCAGGCGCGCGCACTGCTGCTGCCCTCCCTCAATATCTCGGCCAGCTATAACGAGGTCAACGAGGACCTCACCGTCACCGCCTTCGGCTCGCCGGGGGCGCGCAGCTATCCCGTCACGCGCTATACGCTGAATCTCAACCAGGCCATCTACCACCACGACTACTTCGCCCAGTTGCGCCAGGCCGAGGCGCAGGTGGCGCAGGCGGAGATCCGTTTCCGCGACGCCATGCAGGACCTGGTGCTGCGCACGGCGAGCGCCTATTTCGACGTGCTGGCCGCCAAGGACGATCTGGTGTTCGCCGTGGCGGAGAAAAAGGCCATCGGCGAGCAGTTGCATCAGACCCGCCAGCGCTTCAACGTCGGCCTCACCGCCATCACCGACGTGCATGAGGCGCAGGCGCGCTACGATCAGGCGGTGGCGCGGGAGATCGCCGCGCGCAACGCCCTGGAGGTGGCACAGGAAGTCCTGCGCGAACTCACCGGCAGCCTGCCCGAGGAACTGGCCGTCCTCAGCCCGGGCGCGCCCCTGCTCAATCCGGAGCCCGACGACATCAAGGCCTGGGAGACCCGCGCGCTGGAACAGAACCTCGGCCTGCTGTCGGCCTTCAAGGACATGGACATCGCGCTGGCCGAGGTCAGCCGCCAGCGCGCCGGCCACCTGCCGAGTCTCGACCTGGTGGCCTCCTGGGGTTACTCCGACACCGGCGGCATCTTCTTCCGCGAGGCCACCGAGACGCGCATCGGCCTGCAACTGAACATCCCCCTGTATGCCGGCGGCGGCGTGTCCTCCGCCCTGCGCCAGGCCCTGCATCGCCACGAGGCCGCGCGTCAGCGCCTCGAGGCGGCGCGCCGCAATACCGTGCGCGAGGTGCGCAGCGCCTTTCTTTCCGTGCTCTCCGGCATCAGCCAGGTGAAGGCCCTCAAACAGGCCCGCGCCTCCAGCCAGACGGCGCTGGAGGCCACGCGCGCCGGTTTCGAGGTGGGCACGCGTACCGCGGTGGACGTGCTCAACTCGCAGCGTGAGCTCTACCTCGCCGAGCGCAACTACGCCCGCGCGCGCTACGATTACCTGCTCGCCACCCTGCGCCTCAAGCAGGCCGCCGGCATCCTCGCCGAGGCCGACATCGCGCAGATCAACGGCTGGCTGGAATAGCCGTGGCCGGCGCTTCCCCCGCGCTGTGCGCCGCCGCGCAGTCACAACTGCTGGTCATCGACATCCAGCAGCGCCTGCAGGCGGCCATGGAAGCGAGCGTTGCCGCAAGGGTCACGCGGCATGCCGAACGCCTCATTCGCGCCGCACGCCTGCTCGACCTTCCCGTGCACCACACCGAGCAGTATCCCCGTGGCCTGGGCGAGACCCTGCCCGAACTGAAGGCCCTGCTGCCCGGGCCGGGTTTCGAGAAGACCTGCTTCTCCTGTTGCGGCGCCGAGGGCCTCAGCGCGGCGCTGGACGAACCCGCGAAGGGTCGCGGCCAGATCGTCCTGTGCGGCATGGAGTCCCACGTGTGCGTGTTGCAGACGGCGCTGGAGCTGCAGGCACAGGGCTTTGCCGTGTTCGTCGTCGAGGACGCCTGCTGCTCCCGCCACAAGCACCACCACAAGAATGCCATGGCGCGCCTGCGCACCGCCGGCGTCGTCGTCAGCAACCACGAATCGGTGATGTTCGAATGGCTGCGCGACGCCGCCCACGAACACTTCAGGACCCTAAGCGCGCTGCTGCGCGAGGACTGAGGTCTCCCGGCTGCACGCCGTCGCCGACGCTTTCCTGACTTGTGGGCATGGCTGTGCAAAAATGCCCTCGATCAGAGCAACCATCGCCAAGGCCGTTCGC
>Ga0256830_1002878_pt1 | contig 11054 bp, 8 predicted proteins | sample 128326metaG_FD_190537 | JGI IMG/M metagenome (GOLD analysis project Ga0256830, IMG submission 190537) | Hydrothermal vent microbial communities from Lau Basin, Pacific Ocean - 128-326 | ecosystem: Environmental > Aquatic > Marine > Hydrothermal vents | place: Pacific Ocean: Lau Basin | collected...
GATGAACCACCTCTGGGCCTTTATTACTTATTGGCCCTTTTTTCTTTTCAAAGGTGTGGTGCTTATTTTTCTTCGGCACCCTGCCTTGTTTTACCTACCTGTTATTATTTAAGATGCTACCGGTGTATACCTCAATCTCAATGGGCCCGAGAGAATTTTGTGGTTCACCATCCAGGTGAACCTTTATACAAAATTCAAAAACGCTCAGACTCTACCATGCCACTGCTTCCAGCTATTCTTTGTTATTTTATAGCTGGATATGAGTTGAAATATATCCATGGATTGCTTTATTATCTTATATGCAGGGATTGATAGAGAAACTGATCCAGAGAAACAATACCAAGATATTCATGTTTGTCCTTGACGGTGTGGGAGGTCTGCCTGTAAAGGGAAAGACAGAGCTTGAGGCTGCCCATACCCCGAACCTTGATGAGCTTGCCAGGAGATCTGCAACAGGGCTTCATATCCCTGTGGAGTACGGGATAACACCAGGAAGTGGACCAGGCCATCTTGGTATCTTTGGTTATAACCCACAGGACTGGGAGATCGGCAGGGGCGTGCTTGAGGCACTGGGGCTTGGTATTGAACTGACTGACAGGGATGTGGCAATAAGATGCAACTATGCCACCATACAGGAGGGTCTTGTAAAGGACAGAAGGGCAGGGCGGATCCCCACGGAGAAGAACAGGGCCCTTACAGCAAGGCTCCAGGAGGAGATAAGACAGATAGACGAGGCAGAGATAATCTTCTCACCCGGGATGGAACACCGATTCGCTGTAGTGCTGAGGTTTCCCGAGCCCCTTGAACCTGATTCTGACATGGTAAATGATACAGACCCTCAGAAGGTAGGCAAGCCGCCGCTTAAGCCCGAGCCTGCCAACCATCAGTCTGAAAGGGTGGCACGTATCGCGGAGAAACTCATAAAAAAGGCAGCAGAGATACTCAGGGATGAGGAGCCTGCAAATTACATACTTCTGAGGGGCATATCACAGGTGCCGCGCATACCCACCATTGAGCAGCGGTTCGGACTCAGGGCGCTTGCTATAGCAGTCTATCCCATGTACAGGGGGCTGGCCAGGCTGATAGGTATGGACACACCACCTGTCAATGGTGACATAAAGGAGGAGGTGGCATTTTTAAGGGAAAACCTCCAGGAGTATGACTTCTTCTTTGTTCATATTAAGAAGGTTGACTCCTATGGCGAGGATGGTAACTTTGAAGCAAAGTCCAGGAAGATAGAGGAGTTTGATGCGGTACTCCCTGAGATACTCTCTCTGAAACCCGATGTGCTAATTGTCACGGGTGACCATTCCACACCAGCACTCATGAAGGAGCATAGCTGGCATCCTGTGCCAGTCCTTATACATGCACCGTATGTGCTTGGCGGTCTGAGCAATGGTTTTTCCGAAAGGGAGTGCCTTAAGGGTGAGCTTGGTATCTTTCATGCCTACCATATCCTGCCCATCGCCCTTGCCAATACAGGCAGGCTGAAGAAGTTCGGGGCCTGAGCAGTCCATTTAACAATTATGAGCAACAAGAGATTGAAGATGGAAAAAGAGGTCCTTGTGGATACCCACTGTCACCTTGATATGCCAGAGTTTGATGATGACAGGGATGAGGTCATCAAAAGGGCGCTGGATGCAGGTGTTGAAAGTATCATATGTATTGGAACGGATGAGGAGAGTTCCAGGGCCGCAATTGAGCTTTCAAGGAAGTACAAAGAGATTGTGTATGCCACTGTTGGGATTCACCCCCATGATGCTAGGCTCTATTCAGATGAACACAGTGAAAGATTGAAGGCACTTGCCAGGCAGGAGGGTGTGGTCGGTATTGGAGAGATTGGCCTGGATTACCACTACGACAACTCTCCAAGGGATGCCCAGAGGAATGCCTTTGTCAGACAGCTTGAGGTTGCTGTGGAACTACAGCTTCCTGTTGTCATACACAGCAGGGAGGCCAGGAAGGATACGATGAGGATTCTCCGGGAGAGCGGTGCAACACGGGGTGTAATGCACTGCTTCTCAGGTGACCGGCATATGGCAGAGGAGGCAATGGCCCTGGGGTTTTATATCTCCATTGCAGGTCCGGTAACCTTCAAGAATGCCAGAAGGCTTGCAGAGATCGCCACCTCTGTGCCTGATGAATATCTGCTCGTGGAAACGGATGCTCCCTACCTTACGCCTGTTCCCCACAGAGGCAAGAGGAACGAGCCAGCCTATCTTGTCCATACTGTTGAGAGGATCGCTGAGTTAAGAGGTGTCCGTCCATCGGATATTGCAAGGATCACCACAGTGAATGCAAGGAGACTCTTCAGGATCGGAAGGCTTCCCCACAGTGGCACCATCGCGTACAAGATCAGGGATTCCCTCTATCTCAACATAACAAACCGGTGTTCAAACTCCTGTACATTCTGCATAAGATTCCACAGTGATTATGTAAAGGGCCACAACCTGAGGCTTGAACACGAGCCTGCACTGGAGGAGTTAAAGACTGCAATAGGGGATCCAAAGAATTACAGGGAGATCGTCTTCTGCGGGTATGGTGAACCCCTGATAAGGCTTGATCTTGTCAGGGAACTCTCTTCGTGGATCAAGTCAAAAGGTGGAAGGGTCAGGATCAACACAAATGGCCATGGCAACCTGATACACCAGAGAAACATCCTTCCCGAACTGAAAGGGCTTGTGGATGCCTTCTCCATAAGCCTTGATGCACAGGATGAGGAGACATACAACAGGCTCTGCAAGCCCCTGTACAGGAACGCATTCAGGGCTGTGCTTGACTTTATCAGGAAGGCAAAGTCCATAACCGATGATGTAACCGTTACAGTCGTTGCTGTTCCAGAGGTTGATATTGAGAGGTGCAGAGAGCTGGCAGAGGAGCTTGGTGTCAGGTTCAGGGTCAGGGAGTATAATGTGGTGGGATGAGGAATTTTTTTGTAGCATTTCTATCTGAAAGATGATATAATTAAAAAAGAGATGCCACTGAAAATCCTTCCATACAGGAGCCACCTGAGATGAGCATCACCATTGTAGGTGGTGGAATCTCAGGCCTTTCATTAGCATATTATCTCCTTGAAAAAGAACCAAAATTAGACATCCTGATCCTTGAGGCGGAAAAACGTCCTGGCGGGAAGATATGGACCGACAGAGTAGATGGTTATCTCTGCGAAAGTGGTGTTAACGGTTTCCTTGACAACAAACCCAGAAACCTTGAGTTTATAAAGGCACTGTCCCTTGAACCCCTCAGGAGTTATGATGCCTCGCAGAAGCGCTATATATACAAAAAGGGCAAACTCTACAGGCTTCCCGAGTCCCCGGCGGAATTCCTCTCCTCAGGGCTTATAAGCCCATGCGGTAAGGGAAGGCTCCTCTTTGAGATTCTTACCCCCAGAGGCTCGGATGAGGATGAGACCCTGGCCAGCTTTGCAAGAAGGCGGCTCGGGAAAGAGGCATATGAGATGTTTATTGATCCAATGGCCTCAGGTGTTTATGCCGGTGATCCCGAGAGGCTGAGCATCAGGAGCTGTTTCCCGCGAATCTATCAGCTTGAGAGGGATTATGGAAGTCTATTCAAGGCACTGTACAGGCTTCAGAGAGAGGCAAAGAAGACAGGAAGAAAGGTGGGCCCCTCACCGGGCGGCAGGCTGACATCCTTTTACGAAGGGATGGGGACAGTTATAAAAAAACTTAAGGAATATCTTAGCAATAAGATAAAAACATCAAGTAAAGTGTTAGGGATAGAAAGACGCAATGAGAGGTATCATCTTCATACATCATCACAGGAGGAGGTGATAACGGAAAGGGTTGTCTTTGCCTGTCCAGCCCATGAGGCTGAGGAGATATTTAAGGATTTTGACAGGCGGTTTGCCCATGAGCTTTCCCAGATACCCTATCCACCTGTTACGGTTGTATGTCTCGGTTACAGGATTGAGGATATCTCCCACAGTCTTGATGGTTTTGGGTTTCTTGTACCCGGTGTTGAGAAGAGGAGGATACTGGGCACACTCTGGGATTCAAGTATTTTCCCTAACAGGGCACCAGAGGGTAGTGTACTGCTCAGGACAATGGTGGGAGGTGCAAGGAATCCTGACCTGGCCCTCATGGATGATAAAGATCTCCTTCAGACGGTGAGGGAGGAGCTTGATCATATAATGGGGCTTGATGCGGAACCGGAACTTGTAAGACTCTACAGGCATGAAAGGGCCATACCACAGTACAATCTGGGACACCACAGGATTGTTGATGAGCTTGACCGGCTCTGTAATTCCACTGATGGTATCTACCTGACTGGCAATGCATATCGGGGAATAGGATTCAATGACTGTATTGAGAACTCCTTCAGCCTGAGTCAGAGGATATCAGAAGAGCTGGGAATTAATTGAGTCTTTTAATTTAAAATCCAATCTAACCATCCGCAGGGATGGGAAAGGAGGCAAGATGAGAGAACAGGAGATCATGGATGTTTTGAGAGCAGAAAACGAGGAGTTCAGGAAGCTTGAGCAGGAGCACAGGGCACTTGATATGAAGCTGCAGCAATATGAGGGCAAACCATACCTTACCGCAGAGGATGAGATCCAGATCAAGAGCATCAAGAAACAGAAGCTTGCAAGAAAGGACAGGATGGCGGAACTGATCAGACAGTACAAAAGGATGGCCCTGGCAAACAACTGAGCATTCAGATAGAACAGAAGTGATTCAACAAATAGCCCCTCTGAGGAGGGGCTATTTGTTGCGTAGCTTCTTTTTTAATAAACCATATAACTGGAGATATCTGTTCTTGTGATCCTCATCAGTCCTGTTAGAGAATCTGATGGCTTCATAGAGCAGTAAAAACTCCTTTAAGTATGGATAAACCTCCCGGTCTTTTTCAATGATTGCAAGGATATCCTTTGCTGTGAGGGATGCATTTACTGGGTAGTCCCTGTTGAGCCTTCTTCTTATCCTCAGATAGTATCTGCTTTCAGTTGACAGGGCTGTCTGCCTCCGTTTCAGAAGAACAAAACCTGCAATCCCCGTTATCAATAGCAATATCATGAGATATAAAGGCCATCTCTTAATCTCAAGCTCGGGCATCCTCCAGAAGTCCCTTCTGACAGGCCTTTCAAATACCCTGAAGAGTCTCTTCTGGTCACTGCTGCTGTAGCCCACCACATACCTCTCCCACTTCATTTTCAGAAGGTCAAGGTAGAGAAAGAGCGGGGAGTTTTCTCTTGTCTCAACTGCTGGTGTGGGGTCAAACCTGACCCAGGTACCATCAATAAATGCCTCCACCCAGGTGTGGGCATCCTTCTGCCTGACTATATAGTATCTGCCATACCTGTTGTATTCACCTCCCATATAGCCTGATACAACCCTGGCAGGTATCCCCGCTGACCTTAGCATCAGGACCATGGAGGTTGCGTAGTGCTCACAGTAACCCTTTTTCTCTTCAAGCAGAAAATATCTCACAGGATTTATATTGGGTGGTGTGGAGGGGGCCAGTGAATAGGTGTAGTTGTTCCTGAGAAATGATTCTATGGCCCTTGCCATCTCCATCCCATCATTAAGACCAGCTATGATTTTCCCTGTGAATCCAGTAATCCACTGCATATCCTCTGGCAGCTGAAGATAAACCGGCGAGGCACGGCTGCCTTTAAATGGCCTGTTTGTACTCTGAAGTGTATAACGTACCCTCTTGCCTTTTTTCCTCGGAATGTATAGATCTCCTGAGTCTGTAATACCAAGGCTCTTACTGTCAATCACCAACGTGAAGGCCCCTCTCAGGCCGAAGATCAGGTCTGTCTCAAGGGGTTCAAGGATTACCTCCTGTCTGAAACCCTCTTGAATCTCCCCCTCCGAGAGCTTGAATACCCCCTTGAGGCCTTTATATTCTCTGAACCCCTGCCGGAGGCTTCTCCATGTGTTACCACTGTAGATATCATAGGTCATACCCCTCCAGTAGGGCTTAAAGCCCCTTTCAGGCCTGACGGATATCCTCATAACCACGGTGGGGTCAAGTTTTATACTGCCCAGGCTCCCGAGGCTTACCTTCTCGGAAAAGCCCGATTTGATCCCCTTTGAGAGCGGTCTTCCAAAGAGGCTCCCCCTGAATCTTGGGAGCACAAGGAAAAAGACCGTGGTCAGAAGGATCAGCAGCAAGGTCATTGTCACCATGGGACGAAGAAATCCTTTAATCCCTTCAGCCCCCTCCTTTATTATGTGGGAGTAGAACATAGCAAGCACCATCCCTGCCATGAATACAAGGAATATTACACCAAAGATCATGGACCTTGTTATCTCGGAGGCAAGGAGCAGCTGGATAAGTGCCATAAAGAAGACCTGCAGGGGATCCCAGGGGTCTTTCATATCAAAGGCCTTGATGGCGTGAAAGAACATGGTAAGGTGGCCAACAGCAGAGATTACATCCCTGGATATCTTTATATCAATAAAGAACAGGATGAGCGCAAGGGTGGAAAGTCCGCCTGTGATAAACCTGTGGGCCTGGGGGTATCCCTTTGCAGCCCTGTAATAACCGACCAGCACAAAGGGGGTTGTGAGCAGAAAGAAAGGAAGCATCCCCTCTGTCAGTAGCAGGCTGCTACTGCCAACAAGGGCGATCAGGCAGGTAAGTATCTTATAGCTCGCTGGCATGGTAAAGCCTTGATGCAACCACTGAATAATTGGCCAGAGAGGAGCCGGGACCGGAGAGTATGAAGACCACATCACCCTCAAGTGATTCCGCAAGGGGACTTCTTATCTCCTCTGACTCCTTCAGCAGGGCAAGGTGGTCAAGTATCTTGTACAGATGCTCTCTTCCAGTTCCAGGTGGAACAGCCTTCTGGCAGGTAACAAACCTGAGGGTAATCCCCCTCCTTATAAGTTCAGCTGACAGGGAGGCGGCAAAGGAGATGGCCCTTTCAAAGGTCTCCCTGTCAGGGTATCTAAGGCTGTCAAGTACAATGGTCATCCTTCTGCTCATACCCTCGTGATACTCTTTTACCATGAAGGTACCCGTCCTTGCTGTTGCCTTCCAGTGTATGCTCCTGAGGGGATCTCCGTAACGGTAGTCCCTGAGTCCATGGAACTCCTCTTCTTCTGGTGCCTTCATTATGCCCTCTCCTGACCTCGTCTCCGTGACCAGTCTTTCCACCTCATCTGTTACATCCATAACCTCGGGATATACGAGGAAGGTGGTACCACCTTCCTTCTGTTGCATTGTCTTTGAGACAACAAAGAATATGAAGGGGAATGATGTCTGTACAGAAAGGTTGGATACACTGTATCTGCCCCTCCTGGGAAAGAGAAGATACTTGTTATATCTGAGATCACCGCCTGGCAGGACCTTCTGGATATAAATGCCTTCATCGTCAACCCCGGGGAGCCTTATCCTCAGTGAATAGGATGAGAGGTGCACCTTTGAATTTCTGATGGTAAACCCCACAGGGGCTTTCAGGTTTGCATAAAGAGGCTCCTCAATCGCAAGCTCCACATCAATACCTCTAAGGGTCAGGAAGGCGGCTGATAGGGATAGCACCGTAGCGGATAGCATCAGCCCCAGTATGAGATACATGAGGTTGTTGGCTGTATTGAAGGCTGCAAAGGCAACCACCAGAAGGGCAAGGAGAAAACGTTTTCCTTCTCTTGTGAGTGAGACCTTCATACCGGAACAGGGATGGAATCAAGTATCTCTTTCACTATCTCCACAGCGTCTCTAATGTAGGTTCTGCTCTTGAGGATTATCCTGTGTCCAATAACGAGGGGAGCAACGGACTTTATATCATCAGGGACTAAATAGTCACGTCCGTCAACAATGGCATGCCCCCTTGCAGCCCTCAGGAGGAACTGTGCCCCCCTTGTGCTTACACCAAGACGTATATCCCTGTGTCTTCGCGTGGTGTCAACAATTCTCAGGAGATAGTCATAGAGTGAGTCATCCACATGTACGGAGTTGACCCTTGCCTGAGTCTTTATAATTTCATCCCTTGTTACCACAGGCCTTATTGATTCAATTAAGTCAAGCCCCTTCATCTCCTTGAGGATCTGCTTCTCGTCGTCATATTCAGGGTAACCGATTCTCAGATGCATCATGAATCTGTCAAGCTGGCTTTCGGGTAGGGGAAATGTGCCATGGTATTCAAGTGGGTTCTGTGTAGCGATCACCATGAAGGGGCAGGGCAGGGGTAGGGTGTTTCTCTCTATGGAGACCTTTTTCTCGTTCATGGCCTCAAGTAGTGCTGACTGTGTCTTGGGGTTTGTCCTGTTGATCTCATCGGCAAGCACTATATTGGCAAATATGGGGCCCCGGCGGAACTCAAACTCCCTCTTCTCGGGGTTGTATATATTTACACCTATGATGTCCGATGGAAGAAGGTCGCTTGTGAACTGGATCCTCTGGAAGGTACAGTCCGTTGCCCTTGCAAGACCAAGGGCAAGGGTTGTCTTACCCACACCAGGGACATCCTCAATGAGGAGATGCCCCTCTGAGACGAGGCAGACTATGGCCATCCTGACCACCTCGTCCTTGCCCTTTATAATACCCGTAAGGGTCTTTTTCAGATCCTCAACCCAGTTGGACATTCAGATTCACAGGATTCATTTTAATACAAGCTTTATATCAATATTATTCCTTACGACCTCAAGGGCCCGTTCTATCTTCTCCTTCTCCCTGACCCTGAATCTGCCCAGTACCTTTTCTATCTTGTCTACCACTGTAAATGTATCCTCCCTGACAGAGATAATGGGGACACCCTGGAGCCTTGCCTTGCCTATGATCACGTCATTTGGAAGGAGTCCGCCGGTGAGGATTATGCAACGTGTGGATGTCTCAAGGGCTGCAAGCTGAATATCCGAACGGTGGGCACCTGTGATAACAGCCTTGTTAGGGGTGGCCCTGAAGTAGCGGAGTGCATTGTTTACATCCATTGCACCCACTGAGAAGTTCTCCACAAGCCTGTCAAGGGCATCCTCGGCACAGAGCACCTTTCCACCAAGGAGGTCCACAAGGGCCCTCACGGGAACAGAGCCGAGTATCTTGTCATAAGGGACAATGCCAGCCACCCTGATATCCCTTTTCTTCAGATAGGGAAGGACCTTTTTACGGATGAACCCCCTTGCCTCATCACGCACCTGGTTGAATACCACGCAGTGGAGCCTTCCTTCAAGGATATCCTTGGCTGCACAGATATCATCTATGGTATCTTCATTGTTCCATTTCTCCACCATTACCGCCCTTGCATCCATCTCTTTGATGATCCTCACCCCGTTTATACCATAGAGGGAACCCTCAAATATATCCCTTGTACCTGCAATCAGAAGGATGTCATAGCCGCTGATTGCGCCTACAGCCTTCAGTATCCTTCTGTCCACTGACCTTACCTTGCCCGCTAATGTCCTGTTGAGCATATCAAGGCTCTCTACGAAGGGGGATATCCTTTCCAGCGGCTCATCAAGTCCAAGGGCCTCCATGAAGAAGAGGGCCTCACTATCATAGACCTTTCTGTTGACCTGTACAGGGTCATTACCAATGGGTTTGGTATAGCCAATACTGAATCCCATCTCCCTGAGTGCCAGCCCAAGCCCAAGGGTAAAGACCGATTTCCCCGAGTAAGGGCTCATGGATCCTATATATATCTTTTTCATGCTAACCTCCCTCTATGATTATCCTTGCATCAAGTGCTACTATGGAGTCCTCTCTCACCACAAGGGGATTAATATCCAGCTCCCTGATAACGGGAAAGTTCATAACAAGCCAGTTGAGCCTGAGCATGCAGTCCACAATACCCTCTATGTCAACGGGCCTTTCACCCCTTGTGCCCTTCAGAAGGCTGTATGTGCGGATCTCCTGTATCATCTCCCTTATGTCAATCTCATCCACTGGTACCACCCTGAAGGAGACATCCTTGAGCACCTCCACATAGATACCTCCAAGCCCGAACATGAGCATATGTCCGAAGGTCCTGTCATGGGTTATGCCTGTTATAACCTCCTTGCCGTCCTGTATCATCTCGTATATGTTTACACCCCTGATATAGGCCTGGGGGACCCTTCTCCTTACACTTGATGTTATCTCAATAAAGGCCTCCCTCACCTCATGGTCTGAGGCAAGGCCTATCTTCACGCCACCCACATCGGTCTTGTGTAGTATGTCAGGGGAGTTGATCTTCATGACCACGGGGTAGCCGATCCTCCTGGCAACAGCCACTGCCTCGTCACTGTCAGAGGCAGAGCCATGAGCCGGAAAGGGTATGCCGGCCTTTGAAAGACAGAGCCTTGCCTCCTCATCGGTTAGTGAACGCCTCTGTCCATCCAGTGCAGCAGATAGGACACCATCAATGGCAGTCCTGTCAATATCAAATGAAACAATCCTTCTCCTGGGTCTCTTCTTCCACCTTGAGAACTGGCATAGCCTCTTGTAGGCACTTATGGCATCCTCGGGATAGGAATAGTTTGGTATGCCCGCGTCTTTCAGTATCTCAAGACCTTCCCTGATACTCTCTGCACCCATGAAGGTGGTTATAACAGGTTTTCTGGTCTTCCTTGCTTCCTCCGCAACCACCTCTGCTGTTGCCCTTACATTGGTCATTGCCTGGGGTGTGAGTATGACCATGATGCCGTCTATATCCCTACTCCTTACAGCCTCCCCAAGGGCCACCCGATAACGGTCTTCCCTTGCATCACCGATGAGATCAATGGGGTTATAAAGGGAGGCATTTGGAGGAAGGGCCTTCCTTAGCCTTTCAGTGGCAGCCCTGTTAAGATAGGGAAGCTTAAGGGATGCCCTTTCAGCCTGGTCTGCTGCAATGATGCCAGGCCCACCTGCATTTGTTATGATCAAAAGCCTGTCACCCCGTGGAATCCTTTTTCCTGTAAAGACCCGTGCGATCTCAAACAGCTCCTTTACCCCTGCAGCCCTTATGACGCCCGTCTGCCTGAAGGCAGCATCAAAGGCCGTGTCCGAGCCTGCAAGGGCACCTGTGTGCGATGATGCAGCCCTTGCACCTGCCTGGGTTCCACCTGACTTGATAAGTATAATGGGTTTCCTCTTTGTTGCCTTCTGGGCAACCCTGATGAAACGCT
>Ga0256830_1002879_pt1 | contig 11053 bp, 11 predicted proteins | sample 128326metaG_FD_190537 | JGI IMG/M metagenome (GOLD analysis project Ga0256830, IMG submission 190537) | Hydrothermal vent microbial communities from Lau Basin, Pacific Ocean - 128-326 | ecosystem: Environmental > Aquatic > Marine > Hydrothermal vents | place: Pacific Ocean: Lau Basin | collected...
TCTTCACGCTGGCAAACAGGTCCGGAGTCTGGTTGGTCTTCTGACCATTGATCGTGCCCTGCTTCAGGATCTGCTTCTTCAGGATCTGGCCGGGCGGAATCGTCTCCACGTAGACCGTCTTGATGTCGCCGTGCTTGGACTGGAAGTCCTTGATCAGTTCCTCCATCACCATGAACTGGTTGCCGGCCAGGTACATCACCAGGTCGGCGGTATAGGAATCACCGATATTGCCGTAGTCGATACGGCCATCGGCATGAAAGGTGCGGTAGTCGTGGCCGAGCCCGGCATCCTTCCCCGCCTGCGCGGGCAAGCCGTAGAGTGCCAGGACCAGCGCCGTCGCCAGTCCCATCGAGAGCCATTTCCTGCAGTTATTCATTGTTCGTCTCCTCCGAAGAAATTCCCTGTCAACTGGTTGCCGGGCGGTCCCCTGTTTACCGACGACCGGACATCCCGCCGCGATACCCGCCCTGAAAGGTAGGACGTGGCAGCCCGGCAGACTATTCCACCGGCAGCGCCTCGCCGCTCGCCGGCCTTCAGTCCCGGACCATGCTGCCGACAATGGAAGGGAATCGCCGACACCGCGCTGGGACACCCGCAATGAACAACGACCCCAAACACCTTCAGGCCTTGGCCCCCGATTGCACCGACCCGGACTGGAGCCAGGTCCGCGAGACGGTGATGATGCTAAACCTGGCCGTGGCGCAGATCAGCGGCGCAATGCGCGATGGTGACGAATCGGTGGCCACTCTCACCGACACCTTCGCGGCGATGATGACCAATATCGATGCGATACAGGCCGCCAGCGATGCCCTGCCCGCGGAGTCGTCGCAGAAGGACGAGATCACGCGCAACTGTGCGGCCATCTCCAGCCAGATGCAGACGACCATCGTTGCATTCCAGTTCTACGACAAGCTCAGCCAGCGTCTCGACCATCTCGCCGGCACCTTGGCCTCGCTGGGTGCACTGGTGGGCAGGCCCGAGCAGCTCTGCAACCCCAGTGCGTGGAGAGCGCTGCAGGCGGACATCAAGTCCCGCTACACGGTGGAATCGGACAAGGCCCTGTTCGACGCAATCCTGAGCGGCGTCTCCATCGAGGAGGCCCTGCGCCAGAACGGCGCGCGGGACGACAAGCCCAGACAGGACGACATCGAGCTGTTCTAGCTCGGAAATTGCATGAAGCTGCCGGATGGATGTGCGTCCGGTCTGTTCGAGGACGCCGCCCTGCAGCGAAAAGCGTAGTGATGACTACGGTTTGAGTAAAACGCGGTGCGATCGGGCGCGCCAGGCGTGCAGACGCCGGCAGAGCGCAGCGGCTTCATACAATTGCCGGGCTAGGCCACGCTGGTATCCGGCACCCCCTGCCACTATCCTATGCCGACTTCCCCGGCTCGAGGATTTCCCCCGATGGCGGCTCTGCTACAGGCCACCGATCTGCGCAAGCACTTCACCAACGTGACAGCCGTCGACGGCGTCAGCTTCGCCCTCGAAGCCGGCACCTGCTTCGGGCTGCTCGGCCCCAACGGCGCCGGCAAGACCACTACCGTCGAGATGCTCGAAGGCATCACCCCGCTGGACGGCGGCGAGATCCGCTATCGCGGCCGGCTGGTGGACGCGGCGTTCCGCAACGACGCCGGCATCATGTTCCAGTCCACCGCGCTGCAGGACTTCATCACCGTACGCGAGGCCCTGCAGATGTTCGGCCAGTTCTATCCACGCACCACCCCGATCGAGCAACTGGTCGAGCAATGCAGCCTGGGCGAGTTCCTCGACCGCGACACCCGCAAACTGTCCGGCGGCCAACGCCAGCGCGTGCTGCTGGCGATGGCACTGGTCAACGACCCGCGGGTCGTGTTCCTCGACGAACCCACCACCGGGCTGGACCCGCAGGCGCGACGCAACTTCTGGGCGCTGGTGCACGACATCAAGGCCCGGGGCAAGACCATCCTGCTGACCACCCACTACATGGAAGAGGCCTACGAGCTGTGCGACGACATCGCGATCATGGATCGCGGCCGCATCATCGCCCAGGGCCCGCCGCGGGCCCTGCTGAAGGAATACTTCGAGGACGTGGTGCTGCAACTGCCGTTGAGCGATTTCCCGCAGGGCGCGAACCAGCTCCCCGCCGGCGCCACGGTGCGGGAAGGCACCGTCGAGATCCTCAGCCGCGACCTGAACCAAACCGTCGCCGACCTGCTGGCCCGCGGGGTCTCGCTGGCCGGGCTGCAGATTCGACCGCGCAGTCTCGAAGACCTGTTTCTGGCCCTCACCGGCAAGGCCCTGCGGCAATGAGCTGGCGACGTTTCTACGCGGTGCTGGTGGCGCGCAACCGCGAATTCATCCGCGACCGGGCTGCGCTGGGCTGGAACATCCTGTTCCCGGTGCTGATCGTGGCCGGCTTCGCGTTCGCGTTTTCCGGCAAACCACCGGACCAGTACAAGGTGGGCGTCTACACCGCATCGCAGGACCCGGCGGCGATGCTGGACCAGGCGGCCCGACACCAGCCCTTTTTCCGCACCGAGTACATCCAGTTCATCCCGCTGACGAATCTTGCCACCGCGATCACCAAGGTGGAGCGTCACCAGCTCGACATGCTGTACGACCTCGACCGCCAGCGATACTGGATAAACAGCCAGTCGGCAAAGGGCTACCTGCTGGAACGGGTGTTACACGGAGCCGGCCCGCCCGCGGCCGGCGCAACGCCAAGCCGGGAGACCGTCAGCGGGCGCGAGATCCGTTACGTGGACTGGGTGATCAGCGGCGTGCTGGGCATGAACATGATGTTCAGCGCGCTGTTCGGCGTCGGCTACGTGATCGTGCGCTATCGCAAGAACGGCGTGCTCAAACGCCTGCACGCGACGCCGCTGACCGCGCTGGAATTTCTCGCCGCACAGGTGGTATCGCGCCTGTGGCTGATCCTCGCCATCACCGGGGGCGTGTACGTCGGCGCCAACCTGTTCATCGATTTCAGCATGTTCGGCAGCTACTGGAACCTGCTGCTGGTGGCCACGCTGGGTGCCATCAGCATGATCAGCCTGAGCTTGATGGTGGCCGCCCGGGTACGCAGCGAGGAACTGGCCGGCGGCCTGCTCAACGTACTGAGCTGGCCGATGATGTTCCTGTCCGAGGTCTGGTTCTCGCTGGAGGGTGCCCACCCGCTCATGCGGCAGCTGGCGGAGATATTTCCGCTCACCCACGTGACCTCCGCCGCGCGCGCGATCATGCTCGACGGTGCCGGACTGTGGGACATCACCCCGCAGCTCGCCACGCTGGCGCTGATGAGCCTGGTGTTCCTGGTGCTGGGTTCGCGACTGTTTCGCTGGCAATGAAAACCCGCCCGCGGGGGCCTGTCATTCAACGCGGGGTAGCGATATAGTCAAGCGTTCAAGACAAGGACGAGCAACACCGCCATGGAACAGGAAAACGCCGCCACGGACCGGCTCTCGCAGCGCATCTTCCAGCCCCTGCCGCAGACCGACCCCGAACACCCCCAGCCTGCGCTGGAACAACTGAGACAGGAAAACGCCGAGCTGCGGGAGGCCCTGCGCAGCCGCAGCACGCTGGGAGAGCGCTTCAAGACCCTGTACGACGAAGCACCCACCGGCTACCTGACCCTCGACGAGGACCACCATATCGTCGAGGCCAACCTGGCCCTGGCCCGCCTGCTGGACCTGAAACGCGGCCAGCTCATCGGCCAGAACATCCACCGCTTCATCCTCGACGACGACCAGCAGGTATTCCGCAAGCACCTCGAAGCAGTCTGCAAGCAACGCAGCGCCGAGGCCTGCGAACTGCGCATGAAGGACGGCCGAGGCGAACTTTTCCACGCCCGCCTGGAGAGCGTGCCCTCCACCGTCAACGAGGCCGGGCGCTGCGTACTGCGCTGCAGCCTGTGCTGCATCACCCAGAACAAGCGCGCCACGCAACGGGCCATACGCCGCGCCGAGGAGCGCGCCCAGACCTACCTGGAGCTGGCCGACAGCATCATCATCGCGCTGGACACCGACGGCCACATCACGCTGATCAACCAGAAGGGCTGCCGCGTACTGGGCGACACCAAGGCCCACCTGGTCGGCGCCGACTGGCTGGAGCGCTTCGTGCCCGACACCATGCGCGCGGAGGCGCGGCGCAACTTCCGCGCACTGCTCGCCGACGGGGGAGACGAATGGGGCTACCACGAGTACCCCATCACCACCACCGACGGACAACAGCGACTGCTGGCATGGAACAGCGCGATGCGCATCGACGAGCCCGACCATCCCACCGTGCTGCTGGTCGGCGAAGACATCACCGAGCGCCGCGCGACCGAGGACGAACTGCGCGAGTACCGCGAGCACCTGGAGGAAAGAGTCGCCGAGCGCACCGCCGAACTCACCGCGCTGAACCAGCAACTCGAATCGGAGATCCGCCGCCGCCGGGTCACCGAAAACGAACTGCGCGAATCACAGGCACAGTACGCCGCGATGATGGACGCGCTGCCGGACATGGTCTGCCGGCTGTCCGCCAACGGCGTGATCCTCGACTACCACGCCCCCCCGTCACAGCAGGGGACAGCTTACGCGGACGACCCCGTCGGCCAGCCGCTGGAGGCCGTCTACCCCGCTGCGGTGGCCAGGCAATGGCGGCGCAAGATGCGCGCCTCCCACAACCAGGACGAGATCACCATCTTCGAATACACCACGCGCGCGCCCAGCGGCGACGAGTTGACCTTCGAGGCACGAATGATCCGTTGCCGCGATGGCGGCGTACAGGTGGTATCCCGCGACATCACCCAACGCAAGGCCGCCAGGGCCGAACTGCTGCGCCACCGCGAGCGGCTGGAGGAACTGGTCAAGGAACGCACCGAGGCATTGCAGGCCATCAACACCCAACTGCGCCGGGAGATCAGCGAACGCCAGCAGGCGGAGGAGATCACCCGCGAACACCAGGAGCGGCTGGCCCATGCGTCGCGGCTCACCACCGTCGGCGAAATGACCTCGGGCCTGGCGCACGAAATCAACCAGCCGCTGGCCGCGATCGCCACCTACACCCAGGGCTGCCTATATCGCATACGCGCCGGCGAAGACCCGGCGGTGATCGAGAACATCCTCGAACAGGTGGTGATCCAGTCCCAGCGCGCGGCAAAGATCGTGCAGCACCTGCGCAACTTCGTCACCAAGGGCAAGCCGCACCGGGAGCCCACCGACGTGGCCAAGGTGGTCGCACTGGCCGTCAGCATGGTACGCAACGAGATCATCAAGAAGCAGATCGAACTGGACATCAGCCAGCCCGAATCACTGCCGGTGGTGGAAGCGGACCCGATACAGGTCGAACAGGTCATCCTGAACCTGCTGCGCAACGCCTGCGAAGCGATGAACGACACTCCCCCGGAGGCGCGGCGCCTGCACGTCACGCTGTCGTGCCCCGACACGGAACACATCCAGGTGGCGATTCGCGACACCGGCCCCGGCATCGCCAGCAGCGACGAGGACAAGATCTCCACGCCGTTCTTCAGCACCAAGGACAGCGGCATGGGCCTGGGCCTGGCCATCAGCCGCACCATCGTCGAGGACCACGGTGGCAACCTGACCCACCGCAGCAACCCCGGCGGCGGCGCGACATTCGAATTCACCCTGACCACGGGAGGACGCAGAACCTGATCCGACACCAGGGCCCGGACCCCGCAGCAGCCAACAAAAACATAAAACAAAATAAGAAACGACAACACCACGACACCAGGAGGGCACCACGCCATGAAAGACATCAGCAACCCGGACCAGCGGTGGAACACGCGCAAACCCCTGCGCCTGGAGGTCTCCATCGCCCTTGGCAACCACCAGGCACTTCATCTCACCACGCAAAACGTCAGCATGGGAGGCATGTTCCTGGAACCCTCGACGGAGAAGCTCGGCGAGGGCAACACCCTCACCATCGCGTTCTCGCTGAAGACCCGACAGGGGGTCTCGCGTCACCGGCTGCCGGTACGCGTGGCCCGGGAATCCCCCCAGGGCACCGCACTGGTGTTCGACGACTACGACATGGAGACCGTGCACATGCTGCGCGAGGTGCTCTACGACGGCGCACTGGAGTACTAGGAGCCGATGGCATGACAGGGGTAACGGAAAACCGCTGGAGCAGACGACGGACCACGAACATCCCCGCGCGCCTCTATCGTAACGAAGAACTGCTCGCGGAAAGCACCATCGGCAATTTCTCGCTGGAAGGGGCGTTCTTCCGCGATGACGCGCTGGCGCTGACGCCGAACGCATACATCGACATCGCCTTCGGCCTGGAAGACCGCCAGGGCGTGGTGCAATACCGCCTGCCCGCGATGGTGCGCCACGTCGACCAACATGGTGTCGGCATCATGTTCCTGCACTTCGACGTAAAGACCTACCGCCACATACAGTACGTGTTGTACGAAAAGCCCCGCCCCGAGACACCCTGGCCCCGCGCAGAGCAGCGCTGGAGCCCGAGAAAACCGGTACGACTGGACATCACACTCTACGAGCAGAACAAAAGAGTCGTCGAAGCCACCACCGGCAACCTCGCCCTCGAGGGCATGTTCGTCCAGACCACCTATTCACCCGCCATTCGCTCCGCACTGGAACTGGAGTTTCAATTCGGAGGCGCTCACCCGCGGCCGGATCAGCGCCCCGCCGACTCGGGGCGGTTCCGCGTTCCCTGCCAGGTGCGCCACAGGAACGCTCGCGGGCTCGGCCTCATGTTCACCCACTTCCAGTTACCCCTCTACCACGCGGTGCGACACCTGCTGTATGACCACGGCCCGGAATCCGCAATCCACCCACCCGCAGCGCGATGAGCCCGGGCGGCGGGCCGGCCTGAAATTTCCATACCCCAGCTCCGGGCGGGTTTGCTAGAATCGCCGCCGTGAACGACTCCCTGACCATTTGCGAATTCCTGGCCCAGACCGGCGCGCGCGCGCGCTTCTTCGACATGGGCCGCCGCGTGACCGAGATCGACACCGACCGGATGCTGGCCTTCGAGGCAGCCGACACCCCCTACCATCAACCGTTTCTGCAGGCCGCCTGGCTGGGCATACTTTTTCACTACCCCGAGCCCGACGCGGCCGGCGAACCGGAGCAGCACATCTGGTTCCTGAAACTGCCGCTGGACGAACGTGGCCACCTGCAGCAGGCGGCCCGGGACGGCTTCCTGCACCAGGTCATCGAGACCGCCAGCCTGAAGAAACAAGGCAAGCTCGACGAGAACGGCCACATCGATGACAACCCGCTGGGGTTCACCCCGCGCGAGGACCGCATGGCGGTATTCCATGCAAAGGTGGCGCAGAGTACCGGCCGGCCGCCCAGCCAGTACTATGCCCATGCCCGCGACTATTTCGGCGGCACGGTGGGATTCGACCAGTGGAGCTTCGTGGGCCTGCAGGGCATCGCCGACCTGGTGACACGACTGGCGGACGACGACAACCTGGCCCGGCTGGTCGAGGCGGTCCCGCGGCTGCCCACCACGCCGTTCGCCGCACTGTGCAGTTGCCTGGAGAACGAGCCCCTGGCACCGGCGCTGTGCGCGGCTCTGGCCACGCGCACCCACGCGGCGCTGGCGGACAACGACGCCGCCGCCGTGGCCGCCGGGCTACGCGGCCTGTCCCACCCCGACAACCAAGCCCACATGCGGGATACCGTCGACACCGTGCTCGCCCACCCGCTGGGTCGCGACGTCGAGGTGCTGGCCGCGATCGCCGGGCGGGCCTGGGAGCTGCTGGAGAAAGACGCGCCGCGCCGCCGGTTCCTGGAGAACCTGGCCGTCTGCCCCGCCGGCCAGCAGGCCTTCGACGGCATCCTCGCCGACCTGATGTTCATGCCCCGGCTGCGCGAGGTGCTGCTCGCGGACATGCGCAGGCCGGAGCGCTCGGAGCGCCTGGCCGAGGCCATCGGCGCCTTTTTTCAATCCGTGCAACGGCCCACCCACTGAGCCCGGCCCGAGGTGACCCCCATGCGTATCGGCACCCCCCTGTCGCCCACCGCCACCCGCGTGATGCTGCTCGGCAGCGGTGAGCTGGGCAAGGAGGTCATCATCGCGCTACAACGCCTCGGCGTGGAGGTGATCGCGGTGGATCGTTACGACAACGCCCCGGGCCACCAGGTTGCGCACCGGGCCTTTACCCTCGACATGACCGACGGCGACGCGCTGCGGTCCCTGGTCGAGCAACAGCGCCCGCAGCTGATCGTGCCGGAGATCGAGGCCATCGCCACCGACATGCTGGCGCAGATCGAGGCCGAGGGCCTGGCCCGGGTGATCCCGGTCGCACGCGCCGCGCAACTGACGATGAACCGGGAAGGCATCCGGCGGCTGGCCGCGGAACGGCTCGAACTGCCCACCTCCCGGTATGCGTTCGCGGAGAACCTGAACCAGTTGCAGATGGCCATCGACGGCGGCGTGGGCTACCCCTGCATCGTCAAGCCGGTGATGTCGTCCTCGGGCAAGGGCCAATCCGCCATCGAAGGCCCCGACGACGTGACCCGCGCCTGGGACCATGCGATGACCGGCGGGCGGGTCAGCCACGGGCGGGTGATCGTCGAGGAGAAGATCGACTTCGACTACGAGATCACGCTGCTGACCGTGCGCGCACTGGATGCCGACGGCACGATACAGACCCACTTCTGCGAACCCATCGGCCATCGCCAGGAGCATGGCGACTACGTGGAGAGCTGGCAGCCGCAACCGATGAACGCCAAGGCGCTGGCGCGCGCCCGCGACATCGCCCGCGCAGTCACCGGCGAGCTGGGCGGCCAGGGCCTGTTCGGCGTCGAGCTGTTCATCAAGGCCGACCAGGTCTGGTTCAGCGAGGTCAGCCCCCGCCCCCACGACACCGGCATGGTCACGCTGGCGACCCAGGCGCAGAACGAATTCGAACTCCATGCCCGCGCGATCCTCGGCCTGCCGGTAGACACCCGCCTGCGGGAACCCGGCGCCAGCGCGGTGATCTACGGCCGTCACCAGGCCCGCGGCATCGCGTACGAGGACGTGGACCGCGCGCTGCGCATCCCGCGCACCGAGTTGCGCCTGTTCGGCAAGCCCGAGTCCTACACCCGTCGTCGCATGGGCGTCGCACTGGCCTGCGCCGACGACATCCGCAGTGCCCGGCAGCGGGCCCGCCAGTGTGCCGACACCGTCAGGCCGGTGACCGAATAGACCGCCATGGGCAGCAACGACAAAAAACTGTCGAAGAAATCCTCCTCCACCGAGGTCAACGCCTTCCTGTCCAGGCTGCGCGCTACCCCCGCCCCACGCAGGGACGGCCACGGGGGCCGGCTGATGTTCGCACTGGACGCCACCGCCAGCCGCGAACCCACCTGGGACCACGCATCGCACCTGCAGGCGCAGATGTTCAGCGAGACCGCGGCACTGGGCGGGCTGGAGGTGCAACTGTGCTACTACCGGGGCTTTGGCGAATTCCACGCCAGCCCGTGGATCGACGATACGGACACCCTGCTGAAAAGGATGGGCGCGGTGCGCTGCCTGGGCGGCCACACCCAGATCCACAAGCTGCTCGAACACGCCATCGACGAGGCCCGGCGCGGGCCACCAAAGCTCAACGCACTGGTATTCATCGGTGACTGCGTCGAAGAGGACGTGGACCAGCTCGCCCACAGCGCCGGGCAACTGGGCCTGCTGGGCGTACCGGCATTCCTGTTTCACGAGGGCTCCGACCCGGTCGCGGCTCGCGCCTTCCAGCAGATCGCCCGACTCTCCGGCGGCGCCTGCTGCCCCTTCGACACCGGCAGCGCGAAGCAGCTACGTGACCTGTTGAGGGCGGTGGCGGTGTTCGCCGCCGGCGGACAGCCGGCACTGGACGATTTCCACCGCCGTCACGGCCGCGTACTGCTGAAGCTGACGAGGCAGGAATGACCCGCATCGTCATCGTGCTCGGCGCGCTGTTCGTGCTGTGGTTCGCGCTGCGCTGGTTCCTCCGCACCCCGCCCCGGCAGGTGGCACAGACGCTCAAGCGGCTGGCCCTGTGGGGTGGCGGACTGGCCATCCTCGCGCTGGCGCTGACCGGCCGCCTGCACTGGTTCTTCGCCGCCGGCGCCGCCGCCCTGCCGCTGCTGCGACGGGGCTTCGGGCTGCTGCGTTTCCTGCCGCTGCTGCGCACCTTGTACGGCCGCTACCAGGCCACACGCAGCACCCAGGCACCGCCAACCGGGCAGACCTCCACCGTGGAAACCCGTTTCCTGCGCATGACCCTGGACCACGACAGCGGCGAGATGGACGGCGAGGTACTGGAAGGAGCGTTCGAGGACCGCCTGCTCAGCCAGCTGACACTGGAGCAGCTACGACAACTGCGCGACGAGTGCCAGGCTTGCGACACGGAGTCGGTCGCGCTGCTGGAGGCCTACCTGGACCGCCAGCACCCGGACTGGCGCGACCGGGAGCAGGCCGAGGAACAACCGGCCTACACCGCCAGCGGGCCCATGGACCCCAGCGAGGCGCGGGAGATACTCGGCGTCGACAAGGACGCCAGCGACGAAGAGATCATCCAGGCCCACCGCCGCCTGATGCACAAACTGCACCCGGACCGGGGCGGCTCCACCTACCTCGCCGCGAAGATCAATCAGGCCAAGGATTGTCTGCTAAAATCCTGAGCCGCATCGCCATCCTCCCACCAGGCACCCCCAAAGAGATACTTGACCATAATGCTCAGGTATTTAGAATGGCGCACAGGATCATTCTCAACATCAACGCGTGGAGTCAATCATGCAAGCAGAAGTCAACGGCAAGATCATCCAGCTCAGCGAGGCGGGCTGGCTCGAAGACTTGACCGAGTGGAGCGAGGAACTCGCCTACGAAATCGCCAAGAACGAAAAGGTCGAACTGACCGACGAACACTGGGACATCATCAACCTGGCGCGCGAATATTTCGAGGAGAACGGCAAGGTCTGCGAACCCCGCGCATTCTCCAAGCTGATGAAAAAGAAATACGGCAAGGACCGTAGCGACAGCAAGTACATCTACTCGCTGTTCCCGTACGGGCTGATCAAGTCCGCCAACAAGATCGCCGGCCTGCCGCGCCCCAAGGGCTGCAGCTGAACCGCGC
>Ga0256830_1002880_pt1 | contig 11040 bp, 23 predicted proteins | sample 128326metaG_FD_190537 | JGI IMG/M metagenome (GOLD analysis project Ga0256830, IMG submission 190537) | Hydrothermal vent microbial communities from Lau Basin, Pacific Ocean - 128-326 | ecosystem: Environmental > Aquatic > Marine > Hydrothermal vents | place: Pacific Ocean: Lau Basin | collected...
AATGCAGGAGCGGTTCCGCGCAAGGCCGCTGTATATGTTCACTGATCTTAGGACGCGCTCTACTTTCGGCGTGGAGCGTCTACTTGATACCGAAACTGAGCTCTTGGAGCTCAGGAAAAAATTCAATTACAGGAGGTAAGAGAGATGTCTATGAGAGAAATTTTCCATGCACAGAGGATAGCGCCGGGGGAGAATCCCGGAATGGATGCACTGGAAGCAGTCATTGGAGGGACCACTCCTGACGCCATGTCCTATCTGGAGAGCTCCAGGAATACCTCCAGGTGGGGCGATTGGAGAGTGTCGCTCGTGGGTTCCTCGACCTGGTGGGTCGAGGGGCAGAGCGGCACGAAGCAGTATATCATTCACGTTCTGCCCGAGCACAGATCACGGGGTGTCTACGTGTGGAGGCCTCATCCATTCTTCCCGCCGCGGCCCATTCGACCACTGCCTGAAAAGGCGGGTAGGGAGGTGCTGGATATGCTCGAGCGCGACCTGCGCCAATTCGGCTCGAAGAAGGCCGAGTGGCCATCTGCGCAGGACCTCTTCGGGGAGAGGGCGATATATCTCGCTCCCGGAGAGAGGTTCGAGGGGGAACGGAAAGAGTCCTTCTGGAGAGAAGAGTCCATCCTTGGAGCGGCTGATGAAGGTGTCATACCCTACTGGATCTCTCTCCAGGGAGGGGCCCAGCAGTTCTACTCCCGGGGGCTCGTGATCCGTCGGATGGAGCAGGAACAGATTCCCGCCTGGGCGGATGAGGCCGTTGGGTATGAACTCCGGGAGGGGGAGCTGTATGTCTTTCCGGATGGGTCCTGCCGGTTCGTCTACAGGCAGTGGCGGAATTACGTCTCGCACACCCCCATTGCGAGACAGGGCGACTGCCTCATCTTCGAGCTCGACGAGTACGCCCTGCAGTGGGCCAAGCACTACGAGCTCGGACACGAGTATAGCAACCACCTGGGCAATCACTATATCCGCCCAGAACGAACACTGGACTTCTACCATTGGGAGCCTCACGAGCTCGTAGACATGCCAAACGGCATCGGGATCGCACTGAAGGGCTCGGGGAAAGTGCTCCTGGAACATCCGGAGCATGAGCCTGTCGAGGTCGAATTGAAGAACCAGATTGTCGGTATTCTGCTCGCCCCGGGCACCTCGCGGCCGTTCCAGCAGAACGGTGGAGACTAATTCCGAAAGGAGGCATATGTCATGATTATTGAATTGGAAAACGGAGAATTGAGGAATTGCTGCAGTCATTGCGGCCGGGATGACCGCGATGGCATGGATTTCTATTTCGTCGGATCAGAATATCTATGCCAAGATTGCGCAGACGAAGAATTCGAGAAAAAGGAGGTGTAGATTGTGGACGAAACAGGAGGACGTGATGAATCGTGAGCAGAATTTCGCGTGTTTCTCCTGCCAGGTCGATGCAGGACGTGAGGCATCGGCCACGCATGAGTGCGGGCGGTGCGGTGCACCGCTGTGCGAGGAGCACAGGCGGAACTGCGCGTTCTGCCGCGATGTAACGGACGAGGAGCTGATGGATCCGTTCCGTATGGCTATACGAATGGGATGGATCGAGGAGGTAGAGTAACACCGCCTCATGAGAGATTGACTTTCATGAAAAAATAAAAAAAGGAGGTAGCTTCAATGAGGTACATCCTAAACAGCGCCGTCATCACAACCCCAGGCAGGTATGAGTACCGCCTGATCGGGGTAGAAGAAGCCAAAGCATGGTTGCGGACGGGCACATTCAAGTCAACTATAGGATACGCAGAAACAGCTGCGGCCCTCTCCGCAATCACAGGCGTTCCAATCGCCTGCAACCGCCGCATGGTGAAGATGCAGGCAGGAGATGAGGCGCTTATCTTTCGGCTTACCTGCCGGATGAGTGATCCAACGCTCAAGGGCAAACTTACGCCCGAGTTTGTCCTTGAGAATTGCGAAATTGGGATTCTTAGAAAGGAGGACTGAGGATGAATCTTGAGAAATTCTACCGTCTGTGTCACTGGATAGGGGTCATCTTCATGATCCTGACGGTCCTTTACTTCGGTTCGGCTGTCATAGATAGCCTACCGAAAATCGCGAAAATGTATTCCATGGAAAAGGAGGGAAAATGAAAAAAACAAGAAAAACAGAATTCATCCATGTCCGGGTATCTCCCGAGGGAAAAGAAATCATCAGGCGCAAGGCCGAAAGCCTTGGCGTCTCAATCAGTGATCTTGTCTCCTTGTGCCTCCTGAAATCAATCCCGGAGCTGCGAAAGAAAAGGCGGACAGGGAGATGAAAGAGATTGACTTTCATGAAAATCCCTGTACTAAATGCGGACTTGCCACGTATGATAAGGAGCGGGTCTGCATCATATGTAGGCTGGACCTCCGGAGACTGTCAAAAGAACTCGGGCCAGCGCCAGTAATGTCGACTTCAGAATCCCGTCGCAAAGAATACAAGTGGCATTTTTGTGACATCTGCCATAAGCGCTTCTTCGGAGGAACAGCCGCCAAGTATTGCTCCGATGCATGCAGAAGTCAGGCCAGAAATTCCTCTTGGCAAGAATGGTATTACCGCAACAGGAGAAAGAAACTTGCCAAGGATCGGGAACGCCGGCGGCAGAGGCGCTTGATGCGCGCAAACAAATCGGTTACAATAGAGTAGTTTCTACCTCTTACCCTCCTGGATTGGCCGGGCCAAAAGCCCGGCCGTTTTTTTCAGAACGGATCAAAGCTTGTCTCCATCGGTGGAGGTTCTTCCTGCTTCTCATTTCTCTGAGAGCCCTGTGACATGAATCTCACACTCTGTGCAATGATCTCGATTTTCGAGCGTTTCTCACCTTCTTCTGTCTCCCATCTGTTTTGTGAGAGCTTGCCTTCTATCAGAACCTGGCGCCCCTTCTGCAGGTACTCATTGCACGTCTCCGCCAGTTTTCCGAATGCTATCACATCGATGAAAACAGTCTTGTCCTGATCCTTGTATCGGTCATTGATGGCAATTCCTATCTTCGCTACAGCTGTCCCCGCCGGTGTATATCGCAACTCGATATCCCTGGTAAGATTGGCAAGCACTATCACCCTGTTGAACATTCTAATCTTCCTCCTTTTGGAAATCCTTGATTGTGTATTCTTTGATACGTGGCTTCCAGCGCATCGCCTTTCCGCCACGCTTGAGCTTAACCTTCCGCCAGCCTATCAACATGATTCCACCTCCACCCTCGAGCCATTTCAGCGCCAAAGGGGCAACCTCGGCAGAATCCAAGATTTTCCGGTCATGCTCTGCGAACGACTGCCCACATGACTGAACCAACCAGTTTTTCCCCTCTCCCATGGCTACAATATCGGCAATTCCGAAGAGGTCTTTCCTCTGGCCGTATTTCCCTGCATATGGGTTGAATCTCTCCACAATAGCTGCCTCCCATCCCTGCCGGCGCAAAAATTCCAATGTTCTGCTTGTATTACTGATCATCTGATCCCCCTTCAGAAAAGTCTACACGTTCTGGAAAGTTCACACGCTCAATTACTATTTCGTTGCTAACTGTAGTTCGGAGATCATCCTCTATCTTTTCCACAAGAAGCTCAAGAGCGTTCTTGATGGCCCGGTAGAACTCATACCTCTTGATTTCCACGATCTCGCCCTTCGAGATCGTCACCGTTTCGAAATTATAGGACATCAGGTCCGGTGGTATGTCTTCCTTCTGGATGTAGATGGAGACTTTCACCTCCCCTGATCCCAATGTCTCGATCTTTCCAACCTGTCCCTTCATTCTATGATCCTCCCTTCAGAATTTTTTGCCGTGCCGGTATGGCCTGGTCTTGTTGTACTCCATTTTCTTGACTATGGCCTCGGCCAGGTCCAACTTGTATGCCCCAGCGAGGTCCATAATCCGGATAATCGTATCTGCAAGCTCTACAGTCAGACTGTTGAAGCCAGAGAGATGCTTATCTGGTGGGTTGGCATTTCTTATGGCCTCAACCGCCTCTGAGAGCTCAGCATGAATCAGAAGAATTTTCATGCCAATATTGGTATGATCATCCAAGGATGCTGAATTATCCCACCATCCATTGTCTTTCGATTGCTGATGAGCTGCTGTAATCATTTCACTGAAAATTCTCACAAAATCTTCCATGTTTACCAAGTTTTCCTCCCTTTCCACCTGCATCTATTCGAACAGTATTTTGCTTGGCCTTTTCCCCAGAAAGGTTTTCCACATATTTCACAGATTATTCTCTTTCTTGCCGGCGGGCCCGGCAGATGACTCAAATCAGGAGCTGGGCCAAGTTCTCGCGACAATTTCGTAATTCCTGTCCTGCACAACACACATACGCCATCTTTCTGCCTCGTATTGATACCACATTTCAGGCATCTCTCTATGTAATCATCACTCACCTGCGGAAAATTCCCCGAATTGAGGACAGCAGAATACAGCGAAGCATCTTCATTCCGCTGCACACGGTCCTGTCCTTGAGGCAGATATACTTCGGCGGCCTCTTTATCCTCACTGCTCTCATTCCCCGAATATAGATCGGCAGCGGCTGCAACTTCGACGTCACCCTCGAAATCCCCTTTCTTTCGATACATGTCATTTCTTCACCTCCTTCTCTACGAGTTTGACCCCATCAAACCCTATCTTTACCACTGACTGCCTGTTTGGCAGTCCCTTGGCAATGCTGTCCAGATCATGAAGACCCAACAAAACCTCATCGTCAGGGCTCTTAATCCCCATTCGTTTACAACTTGTATACAGTTTCAAGAAATCCCTCTTGAACCACTTCCATTCGTCAACTGGAATGCTGCATACCTGCACCCAGCCGCCCAATGAATTTATAACGTGTTGAAGCGTCTTATCAGCAAAAGATATACTACGGTATGCCCCCACCCGAGAAATCGTCTCTGAGAGCGTCTGAAGCGCCCTCAGGGCCATGTCCTCATCTTCCCCGTGAACATTCTTCAGAAATTCGCCCGGAAGTGGAAGCCGCGAGAAGGTACTGCGTGCGATTAGCCTGTCTATCGCCATATTGAACTCCTCTTCCGTCAAATTTTTGACGGCATTGTAGTAAGTCTCCGCCAGGAGCTTCGTCATCTTGCGGTCAAAGAGTTCACACAGGCCGGCAAAGCCCTTCAAGAATACTTTCCTGTCAAGCATCGTCTTCAGCCTCCTTGAGCCAATCTTCGGCCACCTGAAGATTATGGGCCGTGGTCTCAGAATAATCGAAACCGACAGCCTCGTCGACCTCGTAATTGAGGTAACTCTGGAATTTCCGTGTATACAGCGTATGCGGCCTGAGATATTTTTTCATCTTCGGGTCCCTTCCCCAGGCCGCCTTCATCTTCCGGTGGACGATCTTGAAATCCTCCAATCTGAAACCGTCGTTCCACCGGGCCCGTATCAACACTTGAATATCGACCGTGTTGTGCCTGTAATGCCTGCCCATCACAGAGTTAAAATCTTTCACAATTTCGAAATATGGAATCTCTTCTTTTTCTTTTTTAGTATTATTATTATATATATATTCTTCTAATAACTTAGTCTTAGTATTTTCTTCTTCTTCTCTTAACTTAGTAATAGTAATATTATTACTTTCTTCTCTTAACTTACTTAACGTAGTAGAATTATTATTATTACTTAAAGAAAATATACAAGAAGAATCTTTAAAGAGCAATGTTTCTTTTTCTTTTTCTTTTTTATTCTTTTCTTTCTTCTTTTCTTTTTTCTTTTGGTTCTTTTCTTTTTTCTTTTCTTCTTTCTTTTCTTTTTTTTCTTTTTCTTTTTCTTTGTATTTGTATGAGCCAACATCTGTTATAAAAAAATCCTTATTTTTCATAGACTTTGTCCAACTTTGAAAATCAACCTGGTTTAAAAGTTCCGGCCGAAACATCGGCAAAGTTAAACTAAGTCCTTGATTTTCAAGGGTTTTTTTGGCAAAATCTTGTGTCGAAAAAAAATCTTTATTTTTCAAGGACTTAGTGCAACTTTGCGGCAAAGTTAAACTAAGTCCTTGATTTTTAAAGGTTTGCTTATTTTTCAATAGGTTAGTCCAACTTTGCGGCAAAGTTAAACTAAGTCCTTGATTTTCTTTAAAAAAAGTTAAAACCATTGTTTCTGAGACTTTCTCCTCATACTTTTTCAGGTGGTTTTCAATCCCTTTTTTCACGACTGCAGGATTGCCTTTTCTTGGTGGTATGAATCTATGAATTTTCAGAATCAGGATCATTTCATGTTCGTGATCATAAAGGATCAGTCCTGACTTTTCGAGGGTTGCGAGAGCCTGCAGGACAGCTTCCCGAGGTAAACCTGTCTGATCAGTCATCAATGAGATTGGCAGGTGGAAAAGGCCTGATCGGTGGAAACAAGGACCTGTAAGGATGTACATGAAGACCAGTTTTTCATAAAACGAGAGATATCCCAAATCCGTCCAGACCCTTGATACCACCTGCATCTTTTACCTGCTTACTACAGTCTCAACATGAAATACCCGGATACCAGGAATCTTGCATTGATCCTTGAGGGCCCTCACCACGGCTCCAAGCTTTGCCTCATCGACCTTCTTGAACTCATCGGGAAGGGCAGAAAAGTCGGTAACCTCAAATTTCCATACCTTTCGTATCGAGGTGCCATCAAGTTTGGGAGCTTCCACTGGTACTGTCTCTGGTGCTTCGCTGATTTGCTGCTTTCGCTTCTCTTCTTGCTCCCGAACATATGCTGCTATCTGCGGCTTGATGATTTGTTCGGCTTCTTTCAGGGGTTCATCGGCTTTTCGTTCTTGCGCGAGAACCTCTTTCTTGGCTTTGTCGAGCTGTTGTTTGATCGGCTTGAAGGTCGCTGCAATCTCCTTTCGCAGTTCCTTCACAGTACGCAACAGTTCATTGGCTTGTCTCAAGGTTTCATCATCAGTAATGGTGATGGACCTCGCCTGATCAGGCAAGGCCAAGGCCTTTTCAGATGCTTTTATCGCATCGGGAAGTTGAACTTCAATACTCACCTTACTCCTCCTCCATAAGTTCTTTGATCAGCTCCCGCCCGAGGTCCTTGCGTCCCTCAGGAGTCGTAGCCGGGCAGTTCTCGCGCTTACAGGCATCATATTTCCACTTGCGTGGATTTTCTGGATGCCTGCAGCTGATTGCCTCAGGTTCATGACCCACATAATTGCCTGCTGTCCATGAAACGGTTACGTAATCGCAAGGAATGCCATCATAAGTGATGTCATCCACCTTTCTCACCCCCTTTCTTGGACATCATAAAGTAATTGCTGAAACGACAGGAAAGCCTCTTGTAAGGATGCAATATCCATCTGGTTTTTGATGGATGCAATTGTCCCATCTGGCTGTAGATGGAGCGTATAAGCAGAATTGCAGGGCAAATCGTTTTCCACGAGCAATCCAAACAAGGCCCCAAGCTGGAGCCTGTAAGCAGGAGAATTGCTGATACCCTTGATGTCAATCAAGGTTCCATCAGTAGTCAAGATATCAAGAGTGCCGGCGTAATTCAACCGTGGATGATACAACGAATGCTCGATTAACTTAGGCTTCCAGGTAACAAATTTCTTGTAACTGACATAACTTTTGAGACTATCCTTCAACCTATGGTCTAAGTTTTCCTCATCGAGCATGCCAAGTTCATAGAGTTCAATGAGTTCATGTCTGCTCGTGCCAAGTTGGAGCTGGTAATCAGTTGCCTGATGTGTATACACGCCAGCAGCCCTGAGCACAGCAGTAACGCTCCACTTCACCTGTGTGCCATCTTCAAGGCGATAAATATGACTCTCTTTATCAAGGTGAATTTTCACTTAAACTATAGTCTATAGTGCTTCCTTCATGGCTTTCAGTTTTCCGTATGCAACCTGACACATCTTATCTGAGCACTCATAAAGAGATGTTTTGCCAGGGTGAACGGTACCATCTTTCTCGAATTCAGTCAGACTGTGAAGAGTAGCCTTCATATCTTCGACATCTCCATCGCAAAACTCCTGAAGAGCAACGAAGAGCTTGTTTTGCCATTCGGATAACTCTTTCTTCTTGGGCTTTGGAGGAGGTGAAGAAGGCAAATTTTTAGGCCGTGATGAATACTTTGACCCATCGATCCTTCCCTCGTAGACGGTGGAGCCGACTCCCAGCATCTTCATCGCCACCGAAAGGGCATCAGTCACAGCCATCTTGAAAGCCTCGTCATTGGCCCTGAGGCCCTTTTTTTCACCCTCCACGAGCATACTGCCGCCAATTCCCGGAATTGGTTCACCCCACTCAGTAGAAGTATGAATCCATAGATTGATGAGCGCAAAAGCAAATACAGTTCCATCCACTCCGGGTTCGGTCCAAAGTCTGACAATCTCGTATTTCCAGCCTATTCCGCATGGACCATACGTTTCTGTCATGACCTTGTACCGCCATTGAGGGTTGATGTCTGTTTTTCCCCGCAGGCGTCCTCCTTCGATCGGCGTCATTGCCCAATCAGGTGGAGTTGCCATCTTTTCCCAGTTCTTGAGATTATCGCTCATCTCTTTCCTCCATAGGAATGTATTTTGCTACGAGTTCAGTAAGTCGATCCAGGTCAAGGATCGCTTCATCGAGCTTGTCGAAACTTTCGGCGTATTCTCCCTGACGAAACAGATATTCGGCATCTGAAAGTATTGCCTGAAGGTCTATAAAGTCTTTAAGAACTTCCCACCGTATTGGATCATTGAAACTTATGAAGACTGGCTTGTATTCCATTGGCTATACCTCCTATTTTATATTCAAAAGAATATATGATTTATTTGTTCGAATTCAATTTGCATTACGCAAACAAATGAAGTATGATTAGACAGAAATAAAAAGACCAGGAGGCACCTATGGCAATTGACAATGATAAACTGAATGAACAACCATTCAATTGTGGTAATTGTCTTTATATGAAGATATTCAAACAGGAAGGCCGTATCCGCAGTCGATGCAAACTCGGAAAAAATATGCATGAACCAGAAAATGGTTGGTTGATCAACGGTCTTGGTAAAAAAATCCCTGTGAGATGGTCCTTTGCGATAAAATGTGATGAATTCCATTCGCTTTTAATAGAAGAAATAGAAAGGAGAGAAATTGATTAACCACCTAACCCCCGAACAGGAAGCAAAACTTCCAGAGTACCGAGACAAGTGGCTCAAGATAGGCACCTGTACAGAACCAGCCAACAGGCCTGAAGCAGAGAAGGCAGTACGTGAGATGTATAGGTGTGGAGGGCTTACGCCGCCAGAAAAGATTGTCTGGTGTTCTTCCCCGCTTGCTATGTTTTTGACGGTAAAGATTGTTAAGGCTTCTGTTAGGGATTCCGTCAGGTCTTCCGTTGGGAATTCCGTCGGGGATTCTGTCGGGGATTCCGTCTGGAATTCCGTCAGGGCTTCCATCTGGGCTTCCGTCTGGGATTCCGTCAGGGATTCCGTCAGGGATTCCGTCAGGGATTCCGTTGGGGATTCCGTCTATGGCCAACACGAGGCTCATTGGCTTGGGTTTTATGACTACTTCCGAGAAGTAGTAGGTCTCAAGGAAGAAACAGAAAAGCTTACGGGATTACTCAACCTTGCCAAGAACGCAGGTTGGATCTATCCGACAGAGGATATATGTTATGTCTCGGAGCGACACAATGTCTGTAAGCTGAAAAATGGAGTAGTCCATTGTGAAGATGGGCCTGCAATTCAATACCCGGATGGATTCTCTGTTTGGGCTCTTAATGGAGTACGGGTTCCTCAGGAAATAGTAGAAACCCCAGCGAATCAGCTTGATCCTGAATTGATTCTTACTGAGAAAAACGCTGAAGTAAGGCGGGAGATCGTAAGAAAAATAGGTATAGAGAGGGTGATAAAGAAACTCAAAGCAAGAACTTTGGATAAGTGGAAAGTTACATCTACATTTTGGAGTGCTGGCAACGCTGGTATGGAAGTTATTCATGAAGACACTGAATATGAGCTTCTTGAAATTAAAATACCTAATATGAGTAATCCCGCCAAATACCTCAAGATGAAAAACCCTTCAATTGGTGTATGGCATGTTGAGGGAGTGCCCCCAGATATCAAGACGTGTAGAGAAGCTCTATCTTGGAGGGTTGGCGGCATTGAATGGAATCCAGAACAACTTACTTAGGAATATAAAATGTACAAATTTATCATTACTATTTTAACGGTTCTTTGCATCATCCTTTTCCTGAAAATGAAAACTCTGAAGACAGAACTGCAAAACCTTCAAGTCGGCATTCGAACTGAAGATGTCGTTGGCAAGGATGTGCTGATTGTAGTATATGACAGAAAGGAGGACGCATATAATGATTATTTGAAGCAAAAAGAGGCTTATGAAAAAGTAGGCCTTGGAGGGAAAGTTATATGGGCGGTGAAATAAGATTGATTAGATGGGAGGAAACATCGTGAACAGAAACAAAACCTGCCTTACTTGCAAATTTCTAATAAACAAATCGTATGGCGATGGCTCAATGACATATTTCTGCGGTAGAAATCCCGGGGTCGTAGTCGGTGAGTATTGCACTTGCTGTGGGAATGACGACGAGCCAACACCACTACAGGACTGTCGGGAAGTATGTCACAAAAGGATGTCTGAATAAGAAGTCATTCAAGGAGGTGTTGAGTGGATATTATAAAATGTATAGGTGATTTTTTAGGGGTGCAGATAAATAATAATATAAAGGATTGTGTTAGTAAATGGCTGAAGAAAAATGGTTGTGATGGGTTATATGATGAGTATTGTGGATGTTTCTTAAAAGATTTAATGTCTTGCGAAAATAGTGAAATTCTTTACAATGGAGGTATCTTATCTACTTTTTTATTATGTTACCCAGCAAAATACCATAAATGTGTAGATTGTTACAATGAACCAGAAGAATGTGACAACTCAGGTATCGTAAGTGATGAGGGCTGTTTAAAGCCTGTTAGAGTTGGTATTAAATCAATTTAAAGGAGGTTAGAGGTGTGTGCCAAGTTAAAACTTTTTGTCTGGTCAGAGTTTTGCCCAGGTTACTCAAAAGGGCTTGCATTTGCAGTGGCTGAAAGTGAGGAGGAAGCAATGGAGTTAATT
>Ga0256830_1002881_pt1 | contig 11036 bp, 8 predicted proteins | sample 128326metaG_FD_190537 | JGI IMG/M metagenome (GOLD analysis project Ga0256830, IMG submission 190537) | Hydrothermal vent microbial communities from Lau Basin, Pacific Ocean - 128-326 | ecosystem: Environmental > Aquatic > Marine > Hydrothermal vents | place: Pacific Ocean: Lau Basin | collected...
TCCGGAAAAAGAACGAGCCGTGACAACGTTCCCGAAGAAAATAGATCAAGGCCGATTCATACGCGGCGCCAATAGCGATGAAATCGTGGTGGGCTACAAGATGTTGCGGAATCTCCGCGCCAAGGTCGGCGACCAGATCATCCTGCTTTCGCAGGGATACGACGGCGCGCTGGGAAATGCGCGGTTTCGCATCGTGGGGACCGTGAAGATGGGTTCGCCGGATTTTGACGGGATGGGGGTTTTCATGGGCCTTTCGCGGTTACAGGAATTGCTGGGGATGGGTCAGCGCATCAATGTCGTGGCCCTGTCCCTGAGCAGCGTGTATGACGTGGACGAGGTCGCGGAAAAGTTGAACCAGGAGCTTCAGGCCTCCACGCTCAGCGCCCTGCGGTGGGACCAGGTCATGCCCGAACTTAAGCAGGGCATCGAGCTCGATAACATCAGCGGCATGATTTACCTTTTCATCCTGATCCTCGTCGTCGCGTTCGGTATTCTCAACACGGTGTTGATGTCGGTGACGGAGCGTTTCAAGGAGTTCGGCATACTCCTCTCCGTGGGGATGCCCCAGGGTATGCTGGTGGCGGTGGTGTTTATCGAGACCGTTTTCATCGCCCTCATCGGGATTGTTATCGGCAACATTTTGGCCGTCGGCGTCAACTACTACTTCTACGTAAACCCGATTGAATTCACCGGTGAATACAAGGCCATGATGGAGCAATACGGCTTCCTGCCGGTGCTGCGGTCGAGTCTGAAGCTTTCCAGCTTTTTCAACACCACTCTATCCATCTTCGCCATTTCACTTGTATCGACAATCTATCCTCTGGTACGAACATACAAACTCGAGCCCTTGAAAGGAATCCGGTACACTTGATATGCTGTTCACGATTGCCTGGAGAAATATCTGGAGAAACAAGCGGCGCACCCTTATCGTCGTGTCATCGGTGATAATAGGCGTCGTTGCTCTCATCATGAACGACAGCATGTCGATCGGGATGATCCAGCAGATGTTCGAGAACCAGCTCGGTTCGCACGTCGCGCATATACAAATCCACAAGCGCGGTTTCAACGACAACAAGATTATCCAGAGTGTTGTCCCGGACCAGCGACGGGTTGAGGAAGCGCTGCGTTCGACGCCGGAAGTCAAACATTTCAGTCGCCGAGTCGTGACCTTCGGACTGGTGAGCAGCGCGGTCAATTCTTCCGGCGCAGCCATCATCGGCGTGGAACATGAACGCGAGCCCAATATCACCATCATCAAGAAATCCATCATTGAAGGCCGGTACCTCAGCGGCGCCAACCATGAAGTGGTTATCGGAAGAAAGATGGCCGATAAACTGAGCGTGGAAGTGGGCGACAAGATCGTGGGAATGGCCTCGACCGTCAGCGGGACCGTTGGGTCGGACATGTTCAGGGTAGTGGGGATCTTTCGCACCGTCAGCTCGGAATTCGACAAGAGTTACGTGTTCATATCGCTGGACAACGCGCAGAACATGCTCGAACTCGGCACGGATGTTTCGGAGTTCGCCGTTATCTTGAGGAACCGTGAACTCGTTGAAGTGGTCAAAAGCAAAATCGCCGAGCGTCTCGGCCCGGATTACGAGGTCCTGTCGTACGCCGACCTCATGCCGTTGATCCTGGCGCAAATGCAAATGTACAGCGAGAGCATGTTCATCGTCTATATCATCATCGGGCTGGCCCTCATTTTCGGTATTATCAATTCGACGCTCATGTCCGTGTTCGAGAGGATGCGGGAATTTGGCGTGTTGATGGCCATCGGGATGAAGAACAGCCGGTTGTTTTCCATGATCATGCTGGAAGCGCTGGTCATCGGGGTGCTTGGCACGGTCGTGGGAATGATCGTTGGCCTGGCGCTGTACCTGCCGCTCTCCGCCTATGGGATTGACCTGAGCATGTTTTCCGAGAGCTTGACGTCGTTCGGAGTGGGAAGCACGATTTACCCGGTGTTGACGCTCCAGTCAGTTGTCGGCATTATGATCGTCATACCGGTGTTCGCCGTTCTGGGGGCGCTGTATCCGGCCTTCAAAGCGATACGGCTGGAACCGGTATCCGCAATCCATTACGTGTAAGTGGGATAAGCGCATGAATATTATTGAAATCCAGGACGTGGAAAAAATCTACCAGGACAACGGCGTGCCAGTACACGCGTTGCGCGGTGTGACCATGAACGTGGAGACGGGCGAGTTCCTGGTCATCGCCGGGCCGTCGGGGTCCGGAAAGACTACGCTGCTGAACGTTATCGGGGCCCTGGACACGCCGACACGGGGCAAGGTGTACCTGGAGGGTGAAGACCTGAGCACGAAAAACAGGAATGAGATCGCGTCCATTCGGTTGCACAAGCTTGGATTCGTGTTCCAGGCCTACAATCTCATCCCCGTTCTTTCCGCCCTGGAAAATATCGAGTTCACCATGATGTTGCGGGGCATCCCGGAAAAGGAACGGCATGAACGAGCGATGGCCCTGATGGAAGAACTCGGCATTGCCGAGTTGGCGAACAAGCGTCCCAACGAAATGAGCGGCGGGCAGCAGCAACGCGTGGCCGTGGCCAGGGCGATGGTGAACGATCCATCCATTATCCTCGCCGATGAACCGACCGCCAATCTCGACACCAAGACGGGCGCTAATCTTCTCGACCTCATGCAGCGAATGAACGAAGAGAAAAACCTGACGTTCGTATTCTCATCCCACGATCCCTTGGTTATCGAACGGGCCAAGCGGTTGCTTCTTTTGAAAGACGGGCTCATTGAAACTCCGGAGTAAAACCCGCGCCATGAAAACGTCTCTGTGTGCGGCGGCCGCATGGTTCGTCTTGCTCGCGTTGGTCCCGGGCTACCGGGGCGGCGCCCAGGTGGAATGGCAATTCTCCGGCTACGTTCTCGATCTCCCCGTGTACCAGCGCGTGAATCCCTGGTTTGCGAGTTTTCTTCGGACGGAGCAGGACCAGGCGCTCAACATTACCCGCGTGCGCCTGCGACCGACGCTCTTGCTCTGGGATGGAGCCCGCGTGACGCTCGAACACGAGGTTGTGGCATGGTATCATTCGACGGCGCTGCCGGATTACCAGACCGCCGCCATTACGCGGCGCCAGGCGGTGAACCTGACGTGGAACACGGTCGAGGAATCGCGGTTGACCTTGCGGCAGTTTGTCGACCGGTTGTACTTCCGTCAGAATTTCGACTTCGGAAGCCTGGTTGTCGGGCGCCAGCGGATCTCGTGGGGAACGGGCAGGATATGGAACCCGACAGACTTGTTCAATCCCATCAATCCCGCCAGTTTCGACAAGATCGAGAAGGACGGTGCCGATGCCGTATCGTTCAAGTATTACCTGGGCAGTTTCACCGACGTGGAAGTGGTGTACAACGCCGAAGAAAAATTTAAAAGCTGGAACGCGGGCTTCCGTTTTCGCACGAATTTCTCGGAGTACGACGTCTCGGTCGTCGGCGGATACTTTGACAAGCGGTACGTGGCTGGAGGGGATTTCGCTGGAAACTTGTTCGAAGCGGGCGTGCGCGGTGAAGGGATCGTTTCGGCGAACAAGGATGATCTGGGCGACAGTTATGTCAAATGCATACTGGGAATCGATTACCAGTTTACATCGAAACTCTATGCGCTGGCGGAATATCAATACAACGGGGAAGGCGAAAAGGACAAGAATCGGTATCGCTTCTTGTTCGATCGCCTGGCCCAGGGGGCGATACTCAATTTCGCCCGGAACTACCTGTTCGTCCAGGGATTATACCAACTTCATCCGTTGGTAATGACGGGTCTCGGCGTCAACCTCAATCTCGACGATGGCAGTGGATTCATCGCTCCGTCGGTAACCTGGTCATCGACAGAAAATTCAGAGCTCGGCCTGGGAGGTCTGCTCACCTACGGCGCGGGGGAAACGGAGTACTGGTATTACCCGCTGGCGGTGTACGTGAAGGGCCAGTGGTATTTTTAATGAATGACACGGGACGAGAACGAAAAGCGACTGGTTGCAAGGGATAGCATTATTTTCGTACCATTGTAGTCAGGCAGGGGAATTCGGCGCGTTCGTCTAGCGGTTAGGACGCAGCCCTCTCAAGGCTGAAACACGGGTTCGATTCCCGTACGCGCTACACGGTTTTAACAGCATCGAGTTATTTGACATGGCACGAATTCGTTCCAATCTCAGCGCAATATTCCTTGCGCTTTTTCTGTTCGGATGCGGAGCGTCGCGCAATGCGTCGCTCACGGTTTTTCACTGGAATGATTTCCACGCGCAAAACATCCCCCGGGAGGTGACATCGAAAGATTCATCGGGCGTGGAAACGCGGTACCGTGTCGGTGGCGCAGCCATACTGAAACACTACCTGGACAGCATGCGCACTACGCGTCCGTTCTCGATCACCCTTCACGCAGGGGACGAGTTCCAGGGGACGCCGATATCTTCTCTTACAAAGGGCGCATCCCAGGTCCGCCTGCTTGGAGAGTATGGCCTCGATGCTTTTACCTTCGGCAACCACGAGTTCGATTACGGCAGGGAAAACCTGGAAAGGTTGTTTTCGAAAGTCGGTTTCCCGGTTGTCTCCGCGGATCTCTGGGATAAAACGCGTGGCAGGTATTTCGTGAAACCTGTTACCATCATCAAGCGGGGACCGCTGCGGATAGGCGTTATCGGTCTCGCGCCGAAAAACCTTTTTTCCCTCAGCCTGCGGAATAACTTGCGTGGCCTCGAAGTGCTTCCTGTCGAGAAGGTTGTGCGGAAGTTCGTTCGGGAGTTGAGAGAAAGCGGTTGCGACGTCGTTATCGTGCTCTCGCACCTGGGCTACAGCGGCGACAAGGCGCTGGCGCGCAAGGTGAAAGGCATCGACATCATCGTAGGCGGGCATTCGCACACGGCCCTGCGGAGACCGGTCAAGATCAACAACACCGTTATCGTCCAGGCGGGGAGCCGGGGGAGGTACCTCGGAGTATTGGATGTAAAGGTCGATCTCGACGACGACCGGTTGGCTTCGTGGTCGGGCTTCCTGCTGGAAACGCGCGAAGGGGTCAAACCGGATTCACTCATGCAGGCCGTCGTCGATTCACTGGAAGCCATTGCCGGAAAGGAACTGAACCAGGTCATAGGAATCCTGGAAACCGACTGGGTGCGGCATTACAAATCAGAAAGCAATATCGGCGACTGGATGGCGGACGTCACGCGGGATTTCACGGGTTCGGACGTGGCGTTCCAGAACTCGGGCGGGATCCGGAAGAACCTGCCCGCCGGAGAGATTAAGGCGCGGGACGTGTGGGAAATTGCCCCGTTCGGGAATTACTTCGTGAAATTCGAGGTCTCAGGCAAGGTCCTTCGATCGATGCTGGAATGGCAGGCGGCGGGAAAGGGCGAGTTTTGCCAGGTGAGCGGCCTGCGGTACGTGGTCAAGAACCGGAAGCTGGTTTCCGCCACGGTCCAAGGGCATCCCATCGACCCCGATCGCGTGTACTCCATTGCCACCAACAACTACGTCGGCGATCACCTGCACGATGTCTTCGGGCTCGATGAATCAGCGGTCACGGTGGTTCCGGTCAAACCGAATTACCTCGACCGGGACGTGTTCATTGACTACATTAAGAAGCAGGGAAGGGTTCGCAGTGTGGTACAGGGAAGGATTCGAAAGGAAAAATAACATGCGAATGGTTGCATTCATCAGTGTACTGGCGGCAGGGTTCGTCATGGCCGTCGGCTGCGGCGATTCGGGCATTACCGATCCGGACGACCTCGTTTTTCCCGATTCAAACGTGAGTTACGCGGAGCACGTCCAGCCGTTGTTCAACTTGCGCTGTACGAACTCGGGATGCCACGAGGAACAGACACGGGCCGGGGACCTTGTCCTGACTTCCTATTTCAATCTCACGGCGCGGCCGGGCATCGTGGTGCCGTTCAGCAGCGAGTCCAGCCTTCTCGCCCAGAAAATCGACGGACGGAATCCGCACCGTATCAACACGCCGATCCTCGTCAACGCCAACCAGATCCAGGGGGTCAAGACCTGGATCGACGAAGGAGCGAAAAACAATTGACCGTTCCGGGAACTCTTCCATCGTTGTCCGTTGCCGCCAGCAAGCGGATTCGCAGGCTGCACAAGAAGAAATTCCGGCTCGAAGACCGATCCGTGCTTCTGGAAGGCGCCAGGCTTGTTGCCGACGCTCTGGACTCGGGCGTCGCGCTGAAGGAGGTTGTCATTCTTACCGGGATGGAGGGAAAGCACGGGGAGCTGGTGGAAAAACTGGTAAAGGCAGGAGTGCCGGTCATGTCGGCGGAAGAGCGGGAATTTTCACGCTTGTCGAACACCGTTCATAGCCAGGGTATCCTTGCAACCACTGTCGAATTGCCGGATCCGGAAATCGAAGACCCCGGGAATCTTCTCCTGGGTCTGGATGCCGTCAGCGACCCGGGCAACCTGGGTACACTGCTGCGCGCCGCAGAATGGTTCGGGGTCCGCCGGGTTCTGCTGGGCGAAGGATGCGTGGACCCGTTCAATCCCAAGGTCGTACGAGCTTCCATGGGTTCGATTCTGCGCCTCCAGCTCCGTGATTTTACGGACGATGTTCCCGTGCCCGGTGATTGTGTCGTGGTGGGTGCGGCCGTTTCCGGGGGCGCTTCGGTGTACGATCCTCTTCCCGAACGGATGCTGTTGCTCATGGGATCGGAAGCTACCGGCTTCAGCGATCGGTTCGGGAAAAAGATTGAATCGAAGGTGACGATCCCGGGATATGGAGCCGCCGAATCATTGAACGTCGCGGTCGCCGCCGCCGTCATCATGGCCGAGCATCGTCGACAACACGAATCACGAATCGATAAAGGAATGCATGCATAACTGTTCCAGGTTCTTTACAGTGCTGTTCTTTCTGCTCACGGTTCTACCGGGTTTTGCCCAGGACGACGCCTGGCCGGGAAGGCCGCGCTATCCCGAAGGCATGTTGTCCCTGAACGGAGGAGCCGGGTTGTCCAAGTACCTCGGCGAGTTTGTGGACAAAAACGTGGGGACCGCGTTTTACGCTTCCGGGATGTACAATGTCTTTCCGGAATTGGGCGTTGGTTTGCATTTCATGTTCGGCAAGTTGATCTACGAACGAAGAGACCGGAAGAACTTCGGGAGCGTGTACCAATACCAGTTCGGTGGAGAACCGCCAACCCTGACAACGACCGATTATTCCACGTTATCCATTCGCCTGGCGGTAAACTTCTTTCCGCGGCAGGTGTTCAACGCTTATTTCGTTACCGGTGGAGGTGTCACGCTGTTCACGCCCGAGGATCTTGTCACGGGTTCACTGAAGGTACGTCCGAAGGCCGACCAAAACGCCGCCTTCACCCTACCCGCCGGTCTTGGCGCGGAGTACTTCTTTCGGCGCAACCTGTCGTTGAACATCGAGCTTGCGGCGAACATTACGTTCACCGACGATCTTGACGCCTTTTCTTCCGATAAAATCCGCGCGCTCGTCAGCGACCAGGCGGCGGTGACCACCGAAGGCAACGATTTATATATCTCCCTGACCATCGGGTTGCGCTGGCATATTTTCGAGGACGATGACCTGGACAATGATCGTCTCAGTAACAGCGAAGAGCGCAAGCTTGGGACCAATCCATACGACTTCGACTCGGATGGAGACCGCCTGGAGGATTACGACGAGGTGTACGTATACAAGACCAATCCACTTCTCGTGGACAGCGACAAGGACGGTATTCCGGATTACAAGGAATTGTTTACGTACCGCATCAATCCGACTGCAGCCGACAGCGACCAGGACGGTATTACTGATTCCGAAGAAATCTTCACGTACCAGACGAATCCCGTCGAGGCGGATACGGACAACGACGGTTTGATCGACGGCGAGGAGCTGGAGCTCGGAACGAATCCTGTTGACGCTGATTCGGATCACGACGGTCTTCCGGATGGAGACGAGGTCGATGTGTACGGCACTGATCCACGGCAGGCCGACACCGACGGCGACGGGTTCAAGGACAGGGAGGAACTGGAATTGGGATCGGACCCGGTCGCAGTGGACACGGACGGGGATGGTTTGAACGATTACGATGAATGCCAGCGTTATCGTACCGACGTTACGAAGCCTGATACGGATGGCGACGGCATTACGGATGGGCAGGAAGTGCTTTCCACCGGCACCGACCCGCTGAAAAAAGACACCGACAGTGATGGGATCCCGGACGACGTTGACATGTGTCCGACGCGTCCCGAGGATTACAACGGTATTGCTGACGACGACGGCTGCCCTGACGGCGCTGAAACAGTGCAACCCTCCAATCTACAGATGATAGCGAGGATTGATACCGTCATTCTTCGGGAAGGTTCGATCTTCACTTTGTTCGGGGTGAACTTCGAAACCGACAAGTGGATCATCCGTCCTGAATCGATTCCCATTCTCGAGGAAAACGCCAAGCTGTTCAAACGGTATCCGCGCATGATCGTGGAGATTCGCGGTCACACCGATTCAGTGGGCAGCGACGAATACAACCTGCTTCTCTCCCAGAGGCGCGCAGAAGCCGTGCGCCAGTGGCTGATCAGGTACGGTGTGGATTCATCGCGTATTAGCGCCAGTGGCTATGGGGAAACCGATCCCGTCGCGGACAATGCCACCGAACTTGGACGAGCGCGGAACCGACGCATCGAGTTCTACATCGGAAAGCTCAATGAGCAGGCTGATGAAAACGAACCATCCATCGACTCGACGGGGACTCCGATTCCAAGCATCAATCGGGGCGAAAAGAAATTGCAGAAAAAACAGGAAGCGCCTCCCAACGGAGAGAGATGATTGACGCGCATAAAAGGATGTTGAACGTTCTGAATAGAGGTAACCGCTTCGCAGCACGTGCCGCTTGTTGCGAGTACCGCGCGTAAATCCATTCGCCTTTCCACGAAAGGGGGGAACTACGCGGTAACCTCCCGCGGGGCTACGTGTATCGTGTGAGCGCTTGGAGAGATATGAGAGGATTTCGTATCTTTGAAGTGCACGCGTAGCTCAGTTGGCAGAGCAGCTGACTCTTAATCAGCGGGTCCGGGGTTCGAGTCCCCGCGCGTGTACGAAGAACAGTTAAAAACAGGTAGTTTTCAGCAATCAGCCCCAACATTCCCGGTTGGGGCTGTGTGTTTTTATGACTGTTTCCGCAAGATTCGATGCGTGTATGCATGAGCTATTTGCGGTAACGATAACATATTCATTCCGGAAGTGTGCTAGAAAAAGTGCGCCTTCCAAAAGATAAAGAACGTCGTTGTGCTGATGGAAAACACCCAAGGTAGTATGAACACGTACGAAACAGGCGGTCGTGAGATGGCCTTGACTATTTCGCTTGCGTATCATAGATTAACAATAATCTGCTAAAATAACTTGACGAAACACGAGTAGTCCATTCCATGAGCGATGTTATTTTATATAAGGAGCAAATCAATAAAAAACTGTTTATGCTACTTTGTGTGGTATTTAAAATTGTAAATACGAGTTATCTGATTTCGCATCAACGAGGGCATTTGGATATGAATCACTGATTTGAAACGCTACAGAAAGACCCGACATGAAAAAAGATCGCTCTCCTTTTACTGTTGTAATGACGTTCCTCGCGTTAGGCGTGGTGTGGATATTCGTAACTGTGATGATCGTTCATTTCATTACGCTCGACAACTCCATCCTCGTTTTTCTTGGACCAGTAAACGCGACTGTATTCTTGATAACCGCAGCTTTGTTGATGTTTCGGCTCATCACGAAAGCTCAAAGTAAGTTGCGGGAATCCCAGGGGCAACTCTCCCAGAGCAGGCTCCAGTTGCTGGAGGTGTTGGAAAAAGTACCGATCATTTTGATGGTTGCCGATAAGAATGGAGTGGTTACCATCTCGAAGGGGAGAGGTGAGCATTCGGTCAAGTACGATGTACAGGGAGTTGCAGGAAGAACTTTGGATGAGATTTTCAAGGATAATGAAGAAATCCGTAGCGATTTCCAGCATGCGCTGGCAGGTAAACCGTTGCAGGCAGTTCGATCATGGGGAGAGCGCGTATTTCAATGTTTCTATCAACCTTCTAATGATGAGCACGGAAATGTACAAGCCGTCATTGCTATAGCCGTCGATATCACGGACAGGGCTCGACATGAGCGGGAACTACTCAAGGCGAAGGAAGAAGCGGAGCGGGCCAACCGTGTGCGTTCCGAATTCATCGCAAACCTCAGCCACGAGATCCGAACGCCGTTGAATATTGTCGCCGGATATGCCAGCATCCTGAGAATGAAGTATAGTAGTGAAATAGGAGAGGAGGACCAAGAAATTTACTCGACTATTGACGAGGCGAGCGATCGCTTGATGAACACGGTTGAAAAAATTCTCGATGTCTCAAGGTTCAGGAACGAGGATTTTCGGGCAGACCTTTCAGAGATCTCGTTATCACAAATTCTCAACGATCTTAATTATGAATTCCACAGGATAGCCAAGAAAAAGAAGCTCGAACTGAATATCTATCTTCCTGAAGATGATGTGCACGTTCTTGCCGACCAGCATGCACTCCGACGGGCCCTGACCGAAGTCCTTGAGAACGCGGTGAAATTCACACCCGAGGGAAAGATCGATATCAAGACGAAGCAGGTCGATGGTACCGCTGAAATTATCATTGAAGATACGGGCATCGGAATTGGTACTGTATTCAAAGAATTTGCATTTGATGAATTCACCCAGGAGGAGGGTGGCTATTCAAGACCCTACGAAGGAACCGGTCTTGGTCTCGCGCTTGCAAAGAATTTCATCGAACTGTGTGGTGGCAAAATACGATTGGAGAGTGAAAAAGGGAAAGGAACGATAATTATCATTTATCTTCCAATTTCACAAGAAACCGAAACGACCTCAAATAACCAGGAAAATCGAGGGTTACATTCGATGCAAGACCGGTGACCGGTTTTTTCGCGTGAAAATTGAATACGATTAATCCGGCTTTTGAATTATCGAGTGAGCGGGAATCCAAGACCGTTTCGTTGGATTCCCGCTCGATGTTTTCAACTGTTGGTTCCTTTGCGTGTGC
>Ga0256830_1002882_pt1 | contig 11034 bp, 11 predicted proteins | sample 128326metaG_FD_190537 | JGI IMG/M metagenome (GOLD analysis project Ga0256830, IMG submission 190537) | Hydrothermal vent microbial communities from Lau Basin, Pacific Ocean - 128-326 | ecosystem: Environmental > Aquatic > Marine > Hydrothermal vents | place: Pacific Ocean: Lau Basin | collected...
AGTAAATTGGGCATCCATAATGTATATTAACCAAAACTCCTTTCTCAAAATGAAGGGCTCGTAGCTCAGAGGCAGAGCGCCGCATTCGCAATGCGGAGGCCCCGGGTTCAAATCCCGGCGAGTCCACTTTGAATTTTTTATAGGATCGTTTTTCAGATAGGCAACCATTCTCTGTATGACATTCAATATCACAAGTGTTTATATACTCCAACATCTCAGATTTCAATGCAATGAAATCAGTCATTGACAACCCGATTCTGTACAACATCCTGAAGATTCTTGCGAATTCAGATATGCCTCTCGGAGCAAAAAGTATATCGGAAAAACTCTACAAAAGGGGATTCAGCGTTAAAAAGGAGACAGTACAGTACTATTTGAGAATGCTCGATGAACTCGGGATGACACATAAGAAAGGACTTGCAGGAAGGATTATTTCGGAAAGAGGAATTGAAGAGCTGAGAAAAGGAATGATAAGGGAGAGAATAGGATCTTTTATAGAAATCAGAGAAGAATATGCCTACAACGCCAACTTTGACCCAAACATGGGAGAGGGTTTGGTGAGCCTCAACGTAGGTATTGTAAAGGAGGAAGATCTTACCAGATCGCTAAAGCTTGTCAAAAAATGCATTGATGCCGGATTTGCAATAAGTCCGCTTGTGAAAATATACGAATCCGGAAATGGAAGGGTGGATGTTCCTGATGGGAAGGTTGGAATAGGTCTTGTAAGCACATCTGTTATTGATGCTGCGCTCATAGGGAGCAGAATAAGCACCACACCAACCTTTGCAGGGATTCTGCAGTATCTCAGTTACAGGCCTGCGAGATTTGTTCATGCAATATCTTACTACGGATCAACCTTGGACCCTGTAGATCTGTTTATCAAAAGTGGAATGTGTAACGTCAGAGACGCTGTGGAAAAGGGTTACGGGACAATTCCAGCAGATGTGAGGGAAATACCGCTCATACTCAGAAATAAAGCTGTGGAAGTTCTTGACAGGCTGGATAAGATAGGCATAAATGGAGCTGTATATGTGAGCGGAGCCGAAAATGATGCTCTCGGAATACCTGTGAGCAACTACAGGTCAGGTGTTGTTGTGATAGCCGGCTCCACACCACTTGCATATCTGCTTGAAAAAGGCTTTAATATAGATATAAGGATTCTCGCTTCCTTTGAGAAGTTTGGCAGGCTTCAAAATATCGAGGATGCGATCTAAGGTCCTTTTCTCTCCTGATTTATTATCGCAAATTTTATATACCTTCAATGGTTTCAATATTTTTAAATCAATGCGGTGTTTTCGATGATTGGTGTGGCTGGAGGTTTTGATTTTTTGGAGTCGGTAAGAGTTTGGATGAGCACGTCTGAGGTGATTCGATGAGATTAAAAGCGTATGTAGCAGTGTTTTTGGTTCTTGCCATTGTCGTTGCAGTTTCTGGCTGTGCCCAGGAAGAGAAGAAACCGGAAGCAACACCCACACCGGCACCTGAAAAGACAGAGGGTGTAAAGATTCCCAAAACAGAGGATGGAAAATATGTTGTAACAATATATACCGGATCCGGACCCGGTAGTGTTTATTTTGCCGTTGGATCGATGTTCGCAAAGGTGCTGAACAAAAAGAGTGACATGATCTATGCCAAGGGTGTTACAAGCGGTGCAAGCGTTGCCAATGCCAAGGCAATAGGCAAGGGAGAGGCTTTGGCAGCAATAATCCAGAATGATGTAACATATTACGCATGGAACGGAAAGTTTCAGTTTGAAGGAAAGCCTGTCAAAGAGCTGAGAGGAATCGGAACACTCTACCCCGAGCCTGTGCAGATCGTTGTGAGAGCTGACAGTGACATATACACCTTGGATGACCTGAAGGGCAAGAAAGTTGTTGTCGGTGCTGCAGGAAGCGGTGTGGCGGCAACCGCAGAAAGGGTTCTGAAAGCTGCCGGAATATGGGATGATATCGATCCTGTGTACCAGACATTCAGCGAGGCCGCCCAGAGTCTTGTTCTCGGGCAGGTGGATGCAGAGTTTACGGTTATCGCCTATCCAGCTCCTGCAATTGATCAGATAGCCGTCAAGGTGCCTGTGAGACTCCTGCCCGTTCCGGATGAGGTTGTTCAGAAGCTACACGATGAAGGATATCCGTTTTACGTTAAGGTTGTAGTTCCTGCCGGGACATACAACGGACAGGATGAGGATGTGCAGACCATAGCTGTCAAGTCCACCTTTGCTGTACACAGAGATCTGCCGGATGAAGTTGTTTATGAGATGACCAGGGTTCTCTATGAGAACACAGATGAACTTGCAAAGGCACATCAGGTTGCGAAGCAGATAGATATGAACGGAGCATTTGAGGGATTGATGATTCCACTGCATCCAGGTGCTGTGAAGTATTATGAAGAAAAAGGAATCTCAGTTCCCGCAGATCTAAAACAGTGAGGTGCTTCTGGTTGAGTAAAAAAAAATATTTTTTATTTTTGTTTTTATCTGTCTCTGTTCTTTACGTGATTTTTCGACCTGTTTACGTTCTTGAAATCTCCTTCAACAATCATTCCGTGCTTATTCCTCTTGCATCCACCCTCGTTCTTTCGGTCCAGTACACTCACAGTGTATCTCTAACCGAGGTTGTGGATGTTTACCGGATCAACAAAACCGGAATATATGCTGTAGAGGAAAGATGGAAGGATTCAATGGCCGGGCAACCTCTAAATGGTGAGATAAAAAACGGATATTTTGTTAAGAGGATGGGAAAGAACCTGGGTACTGAATGGAGATACTGGTTCATAGGTGAAAACGAATTTGAGATTGTGGTTGATGACAGAACAGTATTTGTGCAGCCAGATGAAGATGGAACTCTGAATTTCCAAATAAAGCAGATCCCAAATTACATGCTGATTGCCACTTCATTGAGGTGATGTAATGGCAGGTGACATAATGGAAGAGGTTGAAAAGTACATCGCACTTGAAAGAACGCGAACACTCTCCAGAAAACTTCTTCTTATTGTTAAAATAGCTGCCATCCTTATTGGAGTTTACGAGGTCCTGTTCATTTTCAACTTCACCTACTCAATTTACGATATTTTCTCAAGACTCGGATTGAAAATTTCACTGCTGCGACTGGATTTTCAGGATAAGCAGGGGCAGGCTTTCATCCTTGCAATGATTTTGGTGATAGCCTTTCTCAGATATCCGGTGAGAGATAAGGAGAAATATCTGAAGAACGTGCAGATTTACGACTGGTTGCTGATAGGTCTAAGCATTCTCAGCATGTTCTACATGTTCTACCGCTTTCCCACGTACATGGTATTTTATGATGTCAACACCTACGATGTGATCTTCGGACTCATAGCCATAGCAGTTGTTCTTGAAGCAACCCGCAGAACCGTGGGGTGGATTCTGCCAGCTATAGTTCTGGTTTTCCTGGCATACGGCATAAGAGACACGATGTTCAACTGGAACAGATTCGTTCAGTATCTGTATCTGGATCAGGGAATATTTGGAATCCCGTTCTACGTGATGACCATTTACGTCTTTGCCTTCGTCTTTTTCGGAGCGTTCCTTCTCAGAATAGGTGTGAGCGATTACATAACACGCTTCATGATCTCGCTCTTTGGACCAAGACAGGGCGGGCCGGCGAAAGCGGCAGTTGTGTCCAGCGGAATGATGGGGACTGTAAGCGGAAGCTCCGTTGCAAATGTCCTGACAACTGGAACCTTCACAATTCCACTGATGAAGAAAGCAGGCTATCCTTCAGAAACAGCCGGAGCTGTCGAACCCGTCGCTTCAACAGGCGGACAGCTCATGCCTCCTATAATGGGTGCTGCAGCGTTCATCATGGCCCAGTTTCTGGGTGTTCCTTACAACAAGCTTATAATTGCTGCAATTCTGCCTGCACTTATTTACTACGCAGGTGTGTACATCTTCATAGATCTTGAAACCAAAAGACTGGGTCTCAAAGGTCTTTCAAGAGATACCCTTTCATCCCTGAATTACTTCGTAAGGAAGCTCTACATACTCCTGCCAATTGCTGTGATTACAATTGCACTTATCTGGGGCATTGCACCTCACATTGCAGCCATATCTTCACTGGGAATAGCAATATGGGTCGCCTGGATTTCCAAGGATGAAATACCCGGAGATGAGAGAATATACGTACCCATTGTCCTTGTGACGGTTCTGCTGATGTTTTCTGGGAGACAGATTTCACAGCTTTCAGGTCTTCTCTTGCTGCTCCTATCACTATTACTCGTGGCCCTCGCGTTTGGAAAGAGAGTGGAGTTCAATGAGAAACTTTACATAAGCCTGCTTTTCATACTGTTTGCAGCTTTCTGTAAGTTTCTTGGCCTTAGAAAGGAAGCCATACTTTTGATGAGCGGTGTTTTTGGAATAATCTTCTCTGTTATCATAGGTAAGGTTTCAAAAACTGAGGTTGGCAGACAAATGTCATTTGCAACATACGAGTCAATGATTGATGCAGGAATAACCAGCACAAGTGTTATGCTTGCTGCAGCAAGTGCAGGGCTGATTCAGGGAGTTCTCACTATGACGGGACTTGTGACAAGCCTCGGATACAAGCTTATTGACATCACCGGCGGGTACCTGATGCTACTGCTGCTGATGGCGATGGTTTTCAGCCTGATACTCGGGATGGGTGTGCCAACAACCGCAAACTATGTGATAACCTCTCTTGTTGCAGCACCTGCAGTTTTCAATGCCGTTGCTGGGAACTCAATATATGATGCTCTTGTTCCGGGAACCGGAACGGCAACAGCACTGCTCGCAGCTCATTTCTTCGTTTTTTACTTTGGAATTCTTGCTGATCTGACTCCCCCGGTAGCCCTTGCGGCCTATGCCGGTTCTGCACTTGCAGGAGGGGACTTCTGGAAGACTGCAAGAAATTCGGTCAAGTACGCTCTTGCAGGCTACATAGGACCGTACATTTACTTCACCCATCCTGAAATGTTCCTTATAACCGTACAGAACTGGGATCTTTTCACCATAGCAAAAGTCGTCTACTACTTTCTGGCAAGCATTCTGGTGATGTACATGATTGCTGTTGCAATAACAGGTCATTTCGGAAAACCACTCAGAAAAGAGTTCAAGGTCTTTTTTGGCGCTCTCGGACTGAGCGGTGCCACCCTTCACCTGCTGCCCATAGCCCTTGGAGCAGGTGCGCTGCTCGGTCTCAGGATTTACAACAGCAGGATGAGAGGTGAGGCAGTTGAGGAGTCATGAGGTCTACAAAAGAGCTGGAAAGATAATTCCCGCAGCCGCTCAAACAGGATTGAGAGCTGAGACTCACTACCCCGAGCCATTCATTCCGAAAAGGGCATACGGATGCAGGATCACTGATGTTGAGGGCAGGGAGTACACCGACTACCACCTGGCATTTGGACCCATACTTCTGGGACACAACCATCCTGAAGTGAATCAGGCAGTGAAGGAGCAGATTGATGAGGGCGTGCTTTTTGGTGCAGGAGTGTGCGAGCTTGAAGTGGAAGTGGCCGAAAAACTGGTTGAGCTGATTCCATCTGCAGAGATGGTTACATTCGTGAACTCCGGAACTGAAGCAACATACCATGCGATAAGACTCTCAAGGGCGTATACAGAGAGGGAAAGCATAGTGAAGTTCGAGGGATGCTACCACGGGTGGCACGATTACGTTGCGTTCAACGTCTCCCCGCCCAAGGAAATGATGGGAAAAACATATCCTCAATCAAAGGGAATACTGAAGGCTGCTCACGATACAACCAGAATTCTGCCATTCAACGACAGTGACAAGTTCAGAGAATTCATGGCAGAGCACGGAGAGGAGATAGCAGGTGTTATTCTCGAACCAATTCCCCACAGCGTGGGTGCAATAATACCTGAAAAGAGGTTTCTCAAAACTCTCAGACAGGAAACAAAAACGTACGGCTCAGTTCTGATATTTGATGAGATCATCACTGCCTTCAGGCACAGCATACACGGCGTTCAGGAGGAGTTTGGAGTTGTTCCAGACATAACAACCATAGGAAAATCGATGGGGAATGGTTATCCGGTGGCAGCAATGGTCGGCAGGAGGGAGATAATGTCCCTTGTCCACAACGGCGTTCTTGTCTCCGGAACGTATTCCGGTCACCCGGCAGCTCTCGCAGCCGTCAGAAAAACCATCGAGTTGCTTGAAAGAGATGGAATTGTTGAATACATCTCCAGACTGGGAGAAGAATACAGAAAAGCTCTGAATGAAGTTCTGGAAGATCTGAGTATTGAGGCAAGGATCGCCGGTTACAAATCGATTTTCGCACTTCAGTTTGCATACGGTGAGGTGAGGGATTACTCATCTGTGGTTGACACAGATCGGGAGAAATTCAGAAGATTCGCCGCTGAAATGAGAAGAAGAGGGATCTTCTTCACACCCAATCCACTCAAGAGATGTCACTTGTCTGCGATGCACACAGAAAAGGAGCTTGAGGAGTACATCCATTCAGCACGTGAAGTTCTGAAGGAAATGTCTTTGCCATAACCTTTTTCTTTTTCCTTCTCCACAACTCTTCGATGCATGATTTGCGAGATGCTGTAAAAACCTTCAACCTCTTGGCAGAGCGATACGACTCGTGGTATGATAAAAATTCCCAACTTTTTGAAAAGGAGCTTTCCATAATTCCCCCTCCTTTAGACCCGTCTCTTGAGATTGGATGCGGGTCGGGAAGGTTCATGGAAAGGCTTGGAATCGATGTGGGAATTGATCTGTCTGAAGGGCTGCTCAGGCTTGCCAAGAGCCGTGGTCTTCAGGTGATGCTGGCAGATGGCAGGGATATGCCATTCAGAGACGACTCATTTTCCTCAGCATACCTGATATTTACTCTCTGCTTCCTTGAATGTCCGGAAGAAGTTCTCATAGAGGTTAAAAGAGTCTTGAAAAGCAATGGAAGGTTTTACGTCTGCGTAGTTCCGAAAGACTCGGGACTTGGTAGGGAGTACTCATCGAAGAACAGCCCGTTTTACAGGATCGCAAGGTTCTACAGCGAAAAAGAAGTTGAAAGCATGCTAAGTGGTGCTGGCTTTGAGATCGAAGATGTAAGGAGAATCAGGCTAACCTGCTCTGAAAACGACTTTGTCTGCTTTACAACAGAGAAATTCTAAGAATCCCCATCCGGGATTCTGTAAAAGTGTGTGCTCACCTCTGAATTTACCCCACAGACCGTCTCAGCATCCTTTCAAAATTTCCATGCACACCTCTCTTTCAGTTATGCACCCCTCAGAGACTTCAGAAGGATGCAAAGCATCCATTTTCCGTATTCCTCACTTTACAGCAAATGTTTCCGAATCAGAAGTAATGATCTCCCTCCACAAATCTCCTTGTCCTCTCGTCCTCAGGACTTTCAAAAAGCCTGTCTGTTTCTCCTACCTCAATCACCTCACCATTCTCAATGTATGCTGTTCTGTCTGCAAGCCTTTTTGCCTGAAACAGATTGTGTGTGGCTAAGATTATCGTTTTCCCATCATCTCTCATATCCGATATTGCACGTTCTATGATTCTGACGTTTTCAGCATCAAGATTGGCTGTTGGCTCATCAAGAGCGTAAACGTCCACATCCATTACCAAAGCTCTTGCCACCGCAACCCTCTGCCTCTGCCCACCACTCAGTTTCCTGGCATTTTTGTCAGCCAAGCTCAGGATTCCCAATGACTCAAGAATGCTTTCAACTCTTTCTCTCAGCTCTCTTCCGTTAACACCCCTGATTCTCAGTCCGTAGGCAACGTTATCAAACACACTGGCCCTGAACATAACGGGGTTCTGAAAGACCATTGTTACCTGCTTTCTTACCTTTTCTGGGTTTTTTCTGGCTTCCAGTCCCTTGAACATGTATTTTCCACTGAAGTCTGTTTCAAGCATTGAGATTATTTTCAGAAGCGTTGTCTTTCCGGCACCACTGTTTCCGATAATGGCAAATATCTCTCCCGAATGTATCTCCAAGTTCACTCTTTTGAGAGCAGAAACATCTCCGTAGGTCTTTGAGATCTCATTAAGGGCTATCATTCGCTCACCCACCTCCTCTGAAGGTAATTGGATAGTGCAGTTACGGCAAAGACAATTGCAAGGAGAACGGTTCCGAGAGCGATTGCAAACTCTATCTCTCCTCTTGCGACGTACATCTGAATTGAAGTGGTGAGCACCCTCGTATTGAGCTCTCCTCCTCTGACGAATATATTTCCACCAACCATAAGAGCTATTCCAAGCTCTGCAATTGCCCTGTTGAAGGCAGCGATAACTGACAGCACTATTCCTGAAAAAGCCTCCTCTACAGTCTTGAGCATAGCCTGAACTCTGTTGGCCCCAAGGGTGAGCATCAGGTCTTTGAGCTCCTCTTCAACACTTTCAATGGAACTTGCGGTAAAGCTGACAACGATGGGCAAAATCAGGAGCATCTGGCCAAAGCTTATTCCCATTTCGGTGTAAATAAGACCGAGAAATCCAAGTGGCCCTGCTGGAGCCAGAAAAAGATAGAGGATGAGGCCCATAACAACTGTTGGAATCCCCAGCATGGCGTTGAACATGGACTTTATAAGTGCCTTCCCCCGAAAACCCGAAAGTCCCAGAGCAACACCTATCGGAATGCCAATCATCGCAGCAAGCATCGCAGCAATACCGGATACCTTTACGCTCCTCAGGGCTATGTCAAAAAGTTCCCTGTTACCGTTTACAACAAGGGTCAGTGCTCCCGCAACCCCCTCAGCTACATATTCCCACGCCATGTCAACCGAACTCGAAAAAACTCATTCCATCTCCATATCTGAACCTTTCGGGACACTCGGTTATCTTCCCGTTATCCTCTATCATCCCGTATTTAACTATCCAGCTGAAGTACGGCTCTTTCTGATCTTTTATCACATCCACTGCTGGGTAGAAGAGTGATCTTCCAAACTTATCCTTTCCAAACTCCTCTATGATCCTCTGACCCTCCTCTCCAGTTAGCCAGTTTGCAAAGAGCTCAGCACCTTCGAAATCCCTGTCAAATTTCTCAGGACTGATAAGAATAATTGCATAAACATTTATGAGCTCCTCACCACTGTCAACCAAAGCCACAAGGTCTATCAGGCCCTCATTCCTGTATTTCAGATATGTGCCTGAGTCTGATAGAGTATATGCTTTTTTCGTGCTTGCATAATTCAGTGTTGCCCCCATTCCTGTTCCTGTAGCAGCAAACCAGCTTTCGTTTTTAATCTGACCGTAATCAAAGCCTGCCATCTTCCAGAGTGCAATCTCCTTGGTATTGGTTCCTGAGCCATCATCTCTTGAAACCCACACCGCTCTGTTTTCTCTGCCCGCCTGAACTATTTTCTTCATGGCTTCAACGGGAGTCAGTCCATTTATTCCTGCCGGATCCTCTTCAGGACCGACGATGATAAAGAAGTTGTAAGCAAAAACCTTCCTGTTAACTCCGTAACCCTCTTCCATAAACTTAATTTCCTTGCTTCTTGCATGAACCATTATCGCGTCGCTCACACCATTCTTTGCATCCTGCATTGCTGCTCCAGTACCCTTCGGAATGAAGTGAAGCTCTATTCCATATCTCTCCTTGAAAGCCGGAGCAATTGCCTCTTCAAGCAAGCCTGTATCGTAAAGGCTGGTTGTGGTGGAGACTGTCAGAGTTCTGATCTCTGACTGATTGCGGTACTGAATTTCAAGTGCTGAAACAGCAACAATGAGAGCAGCTATCACCATCACTGCAACTTTCTTCATCGGGTCACCTCGATATGCATTACCGTACATATCGAATTTAAATAATTTTCTATTACCAGAGTATAATTATGAGAACAAAGTTTATAACCCTCCAAATTCTGATTGCGATACGTGCTGCTACACGATCTGCTGGTATTTGGAGGTTTTATCACACCTACGATTTTCACTGTAATGATACTCAGTACTGGCAGAGAGAAGGTTCATGACAGCACAATATGGAGTTTTCTCACAACTTATCTGCTTTATGCCTCATTTGTTTTTCTTATTCTGGTTTTCTCTGAAATTACAGAGTTTGTGGGCATATCAGATGCTGAAATAGGCGGAACTGAATTTCATCTTCTGATTTATCTGTACGTTTTTATCCCTCTCTCCATCATGGTTCATATTTTTGGAATAAAGAGGCTCACAGATCTGTTTGAGTTCAGCACAGAAACACTTGATCTTAAAAATGCAGGACTTCCACTTCTTTATTCAGGACTTTTCTGGGTGCTGTCGGCTGAAATAACAGAATATCCTGCAATTTTAAATGCCGTGACAATTATTTCTGAGATTGCCTACGCCATCTCTCTGCCTGTAATTCTGGTCATAGTTTACTTCACATTAAAGGAGAAAAAGTATGAGGAAGCCATTATTCAATCTCCCATAAAATCGATCGACAGGGTTGCAGGGATATCGATCTCATTTGCCGTTTTCAGTCTTGCAGTTATGATGAAGATCTACGGTTACGTTGATTCATACGACATTCTTGAAGCGTTTGCCCTGCTTATGTTTGTTTTCTCAGGAGAACTTTACAGAAGGACCATATTCAGCATGAGGAAGATGTTCTGAGCAGGATTCAAATTATAAAAATCCCGAACTCCACCCTCTTCAGATGATTCTGGTAAGGACCCGCATTTGGATGGAAACATAGCCATGCAGGCAATTAAAGAGAATCTGGGTGAGGTAAGGAAAGAGGTGAGAACACCGGCCATCTTGGAGTTCTGATTGTCCACTCCATTGATACTGACTCTGTAAAACAAATTCCTGAGGTGGAAAAAGCAGTACCGATTCTTTTTGAAATTAGCAGCAATCTGAATGAGATTATCGGGAAAGCTAAAGAAATTGTAATGGAGATGGGGATTTTAAGACTTTCAGACTTTGTTATTGATCTTATTCCACGGAAAACTTTCTCAACCGAGATAGCAATTCCGGCTTCATTAATAGCGCTTTTGAGGTCTATGAAGAGATTGCTCGAGATAAATTACAAAGATGAGGAGCACACTCCAGATCGAAAATTTTAAATTTGAGTGTGAATCATAATTTGCATTTAAAAATAAAT
>Ga0256830_1002883_pt1 | contig 11021 bp, 12 predicted proteins | sample 128326metaG_FD_190537 | JGI IMG/M metagenome (GOLD analysis project Ga0256830, IMG submission 190537) | Hydrothermal vent microbial communities from Lau Basin, Pacific Ocean - 128-326 | ecosystem: Environmental > Aquatic > Marine > Hydrothermal vents | place: Pacific Ocean: Lau Basin | collected...
CCACGCCTGCATGCCGATGGATGTCTGCCAGCTTTTCTGGCTGCGGATTTTGACCTTTTCGTCCGTCTCCGCGTAATTCTCCCGGGGCCTGACGCGCAGATCCCGGGTTGTGATATGCACCGGACGAATCCCCGGGGCGGCCGCCCGGTCGATCTTTACCTCCCCGTTCAGCAGCACGAGCTTGCCGTCCCCCGAGACCCAGCCGGTCTCCGAGCGGACCCGCCACGGCGGGGTGTCGGCCTCATACAGGACCAGGTGGGGACGGGTCAGTTCCGTGCTGTCGTCGTCAGGATAATGCAACATGCGCTCCGCCGTCAGCTTCTGTTTCGGCTTGCCGTCCGGGCCCATGGTGGTGACCGTAAAGTCATCCACGTAATAATCCGGCGTATGTCCGTCCGGAGCTTCCCCGGAACCGCCCTCGTCACTGCTTTGAAGCAACCACCAACTGCCGCCGGCAAGGAGGACGAACAAGGCGCCTACCATGAGATTTTTATTATCCACAGCAAGAGGTTTCAGCGTATGGGGCCTAGGGTACCAGATAGGCCTGGAAGGCCTTGTCCAGGGTGCCCTGGGCCTTCATGATGAGTTCGCAGACCTCCCGCGCCGCACCCCGGCCGCCCGGGGACGGGGTTTGCCAGTGGGCATGCTGCCTGACCAGGGCATGGGCGTCCCCAACCGCCACGGCCAGGCCGGTTCGGCGCATCAGGGGCAGGTCGATGAGGTCGTCGCCGACATAGGCGGCCTGCGCATCGTCCAGCCCCAGTTTTTGCATCAGTTCCTCGTAGGCCGGGAGCTTTTCCTGCCGGCCCTGGTAGACATGGGTTATGCCGAGGCTCTCCATGCGCCGGCTCACGAGGGCGGAGCTGCGGGCGGTGATGATGCCGATCTCGACACCGGAGTTCAAAAGCATTTTCATGCCCAGGCCGTCCTTGATGTTGAATGCCTTGAGTTCTTCGCCATTGTTGCCCAGGTACAGGCTGCCGTCGGTCAACACGCCGTCCACGTCGAAGATGACGAGACGGATGCGGGCGGCTTTTATCAGGATGTCTTGCATTGATCGGTTTCCAGTTACCGGTTTACGGTTTACGGTGAGGCGGGTTGCACACAATTGATTTCAAAAGATTCGGAACCGTCGACTGTAAACCGGAAACTTTCCTGCTTTGGTTCATACTACTCCTGCCCGCAGCAGGTCGTGCATATTGAGCGCGCCGATCAACCGCTGCTCCTCGTCCAGCACCAGCAGGGCGTTGATCTTTTTTTCCTCCATGATCTGCAGCGCTTCGGCGGCCAGCTGGTTTGGGCGGGCCGTGGTGCAGCCGGTGGTCATGACGTCGGCCAGTTTGCATTGGCGGATGTCCAGGCCCCTGTCCAGGGTGCGCCGCAGATCGCCATCGGTGAAGATGCCCGCCAGCCGGCCCTGGTCGTCGATGGCGGCGGTCATGCCCAGGCCCTTGTTGGTCATCTCTATCAGGGCCTGCGGAAGCGCGGCCTTCACGTTGACCCGGGGGATGGCGGCGCCGGTGTGCATGATATCACCGATATGCAGCAGCAGGCGCCGGCCCAGGGTGCCACCGGGGTGGGAGCGGGCGAAATCCTCTTCGGTGAAGCCGCGCGCCTCCAGCAGGGCGATGGCCATGGCGTCGCCCATGGCGAGGGTGGCGGTGGTGCTGGAGGTGGGGGCCAGGTTCAGCGGGCAGGCCTCCTGCTCGACGCTGACGTCGATGTGGACATCGGCCTCGCGGGCCAGGTTGGAGTCCGGTCTGCCGGTCATGGCGATGAGGGGTGCGCCGAGGCGCTTGATCAGGGGCAGGATGGTCAGCAGTTCTTCGGTTTCCCCGGAGTTCGACAGAATGAGCACCACGTCCCTGGTGGTGATCATGCCCAGGTCGCCATGACTGGCCTCGCCGGGGTGGACGAAAAAGGCCGGGCTGCCGGTGCTGGCCAGGGTGGCGGCGATCTTGCCGCCGATATGGCCCGATTTGCCCATGCCGGTGACGATGATGCGGCCTTCGCACTCCAGCATGTAGGCGCAGGCGCGGGCGAAATCGCTGTTTATGCGCCGGGCCAGGGCCTCCACCGCCCGGGCCTCGGTCTTGATGACGGCCAGGCCCAGGGCCTGCAGTTTGCTGGTTTGCTCAGGGGAGAGCCGTGCTGCTTTGGTCATGCTGTTTTGTCATCCGGGGTTGTCATCACGGCCCGGTCAACGGGCCCGCCGGCCTCATCGGCATCGAGAAACAGCAGGCCTTGGTAGCCGATGAAGCACAGGACCAGGAACATCCCCTCCAGGCGGTTGATCCGCCCTGCTCCACCAAAGCCATAACCCATAATGAATACCGCCAGCGTCAGGCCGATCATAACCGGCAGGTCCCGGCTCAGCGCCTCCGGGGCAAAGGCACCGGGCATGATGATGCCCGGCACTGCGAGCACGGCCAGCAGATTATACATATTGGAGCCAATGACATTGCCGATGGCGATGTCGTGTTCGTTTTTCAGCGCGCTGGTGATGGATGCGGCCAGTTCCGGCAGGCTGGTGCCGAGGGCGATAATGGTGAGACCGATGACCAGATCGCTGATGCCGAAGGAGGTTGCGATATTCACGGCGCCCCACACCAGGATGCGGGAGCTGATGAGCAGCAGGACAAGGCCGGTCAGAAACCAGAACGCGGCCGCCGGGGTACTCATGGTCTCGGGGATCTCCGCCTCGAACTCCATTTCCATGGGGTCGCCGCCCGCTCGGCTGCGCAGGCCGATGCGCACCATGCCGTACATCACCAGCACCAGGCCGGCCAGCAGAATGAGGCCGTCCAGCCGCCCCAGCCTGCCATCCAGCATGAGCACCAGCACCCCCAGACAGATGGCCAGCAGGATGGGGTATTCGCGCCGCAGGGTATCGGAGTGCACGCTGAGCGGCGTGATCAGGGCGGTAACGCCCAGGATCAGGCCGATATTGGCGATGTTCGAGCCCAGCGCATTGCCGATGGCCAGTCCCGCATTGCCTTGAAAGGAGGCCACGGTGGAAACGAGGATCTCCGGGGCCGAGGTGCCGAAGCCCACAATGGTCAGGCCGATCAGCATGGGGGAGAGCCCCAGGTTGCGGGCGATGGCCGCCGCGCCGATGACAAAGCGGTCGGCGCCCCAGACAAGAACCGCGAAACCAACGACAATAGCGCTTAAATTCAGTAGCATGGAAACAAGGAGGGCCCGCTCAATCTGGTCATGGGAAAAATAATTATTCTTTCAGACCCATGCGGGATTGTCCAAGGCGGCTTGACGCTGTCAATTATAAGGGGTGAAAATGCGGCGTTTTAATGGCCGGAGATTTTTTGCGTGCACCCCCTCAAAACCCGTGGATGACTGCAAGACAGGGACCGAAACAATAAGAGCCATGCCCCATTCCGCCAACAGCAATGAACCCCTGGTCAAAATCCGCGGCCTGCGTTTTTTTCGCGGCGACCGGCCCATCTTCGACGGCGTGGACATCGATATTCCCCGGGGGTCGATTACGGCCATCATGGGGCCCAGCGGCACGGGCAAGACCACCTTGCTGAAGCTGATCGGGGGGCAGTTGCGGCCCCAGGCCGGCACCATCCATGTGGACGGCCAGGATGTCCACCGCCTGGCCCTGCGCGATCTCTATAAATTGCGCATGCGCATGGGCATGCTGTTTCAGAGCGGCGCGCTGCTGACGGATATCAACGTCTACGAAAACGTGGCCTATCCCTTGCGCGAGCATACGCGGCTGCCCCAGTCGATGATCCGCAAGCTGGTGCTGATGAAGCTGGAGGCGGTGGGGCTGCGCGGCGCCCGGGATCTGATGCCGGCGGAGCTCTCCGGCGGCATGGCCCGGCGGGTTGCGCTGGCCCGGGCCATCGCCCTGGATCCCATGATGATCATGTACGACGAGCCCTTCACCGGCCAGGATCCCATTTCCATGGGGGTGCTGGCCCAGCTCATCCGCCGGCTCAACAGCGCCAGCAGCCTGACCAGCATGGTGGTCTCCCACGATGTGCATGAGACGGCGGAGATCGCGGATATCACTTATGTGATCGCCAACGGCGAGGTGGTCGCCAGCGGCCCCAGCAAGGAAGTGCTCAATTCGGACTGCCCCTGGGTGCGGCAGTTCATGCGGGGCGAGGCGGATGGCCCGGTTCCCCTGCATTTCCCGACGAAAAGATCCCTGGAAGAGGATATATTGGGCGAAGCCCACAGGAAAACGGGGACATGCCGTTGATGGAGTCCCTTGCGCAACTCGGCCGGATAGGCCTGGGCATTTTCGAACGCCTGGGGCGGGGGCACCTGCTGCTGGCCCACATCCTGGCGGGGCTGGGGCCGCTGGCCGTGCGGCCGCGCCTGCTCATTATCCAAATCCATTCGGTGGGGGTGCTGTCGCTGCTCATCATCACGGTGTCGGGGCTGTTCGTCGGCATGGTGCTGGCCCTGCAGGGGCATTACACCCTGTCCCAGTTCGGGGCCGAGGACAGCCTGGGCATCATGGTGGCCGCAGCCCTGGTGAGAGAGCTTGGGCCGGTGGTGACGGCGCTGTTGTTTGCGGGGCGGGCGGGTTCCGCCCTGACCGCCGAGATCGGCCTGATGAAGGCCACCGAGCAGTTGTCCGGCCTGGAAATGATGGCGGTGGACCCGGTCAAGCGGGTATTGACGCCCAGGTTCCTGGCGGGCCTGATTTCCATGCCGCTGCTGGCGGCCATTTTCAGCATGGTGGGCGTGCTGGGCGGCCACTTCGTCGGCATCGGGCTGCTGGGCGTGGACGAGGGCGCGTATTGGTCGCAAATGCAGGCCAAGATCGATCTGCATGAGGATATCTATAACGGCGTCATCAAGTCCCTGGTGTTCGGGTTTGTCTGCACCTGGATAGCCTTGTTTCAGGGCTATGACGCCACGCCGACCTCGGAAGGGGTGAGCCGGGCGACGACCAGGACCGTGGTGCACTCGGCGCTGGCGGTGCTCGGGCTGGATTTCGTATTGACGGCACTGATGTTTGGGGATTAAGCGATGGTACAGACGAGAACCATGGAAATTCTGGTGGGGGCCTTCATGGCCGCCGGTTTCGTGGCCCTGTTCTTTCTGGCGATGCAGGTCAGCAACCTGAGCGCCATCAGCGAGGGGGATGGATATCACGTCACCGCACGATTCGATAACATCGGCGGACTCAAGGTGCGCTCGCCGGTCGCGATGGCGGGGGTGCGTATCGGCCGGGTTACCGCTATCACCTTCGACGATACGACCTACGAGGCGGTCGTCACCATGCTGATCGACAGCAACCGCAACACCATCCCGGAGGACACCTTCGCCAAGATATACACCTCGGGCCTGCTGGGCGAGCAGTATATCGGCCTGGATCCGGGGGGCAGCGAGGAATTCCTCAAGGAGGGCAGCCATATTTCGCTTACCCAGTCCGCGCTGGTATTGGAGGAGATCATCGGCCAGTTCCTGTTCAGCAAGGCGGAGGAAGGCGGTGATGAATAATTCCCTGTGCCGCCTTATGGTATTGCTGCTGGCGCTCGGCGCGCAGCCGGTCTGGGCCATCCAGAGCCCGCTGGCGCTGGTGCAGGAGACCTCGGACCGGGTGCTGGCCAAGGTAACGGACAAAAAAGCGGAGCTGAACGAAACGCCCTCGAAGATCTATGCCCTGGTAGAGGACATCGTGCTGCCCCATTTCGACTTCGTGCGCATGTCGCGCCTGGTGCTGGGAAAATACTGGCGCAAGGCCACGGACACCCAGAGGAAGGCCTTCACCGACCAGTTTCGCGAACTCCTGGTGCGCACCTACGCCGTCGCCCTGCTGAACTATTCGGGGCAGACCATCAAGTACCTGCCCATGCACGAGTACGAGGACGCCAAGGCGGTTACCGTGAATACGGAGGTCCGGGAAGAGGGGGCGCCGCCGATTCCCATCAACTATCGCCTCTACCTGAACGGAGAACACTGGAAGGTCTTCGACGTCATCATCGACGGCATCAGCCTGGTATCCAACTACCGCAGCAGCTTTTCCAACCAGATCCGCCGGAAGGGGCTGGACAGCCTCATCGCCAGGCTGAAGAAAAAGAACGAACAGGGAGCCAAATGAGCGCCACTATCCGCCGTGGTGACGACAACAACCTGTATATCAGCGGTGAGCTGGGATTCACCACCGTTCAGGACCTGCTGCGGCAGGGGCGGGGGCTGCTGAACGGCCAGGGCCGGCTGATCATCGACCTGGCCGGGGTGACCCGCACCGACAGCGCCGGCCTGGCGCTGATGCTGGAGTGGCTGGGTGAGCGCAGATCCTGCGGCCAGGACATCTGTTTCCGCAACGTCCCCGAATCCCTGCTGGAGATTGCGCAGGTCAGCAACCTGGCCGGGCTCCTGCCGCTGGCGGAGGGTTGATGGGCCGCGCTTGCGGTTTCCGGTTTTGTTTTACACTTTGCCCCGCCGCCTGTTGAAAGGCCGGGCGCCCGCACTGACGGCATTTCTATGGATAAATTGATCATACACGGTGGTGTTCCCCTGGCCGGTGAAGTACGTATTGCCGGGGCCAAGAATGCCGCACTGCCAATCCTGGCGGCAACCCTCCTGGCGGATGGCCCGGTGACGGTCGGCAACGTACCCCACCTGCATGACATTACCACCACCATGGAGCTGCTCGGACGCATGGGCGTTCAGCTGGTGGTGGACGAACGCATGCGCATCGAGGTGGATGCCGGCACCATCAAGGACTTTTATGCGCCTTACGAGCTGGTGAAGACCATGCGCGCCTCCATCCTGGTGCTGGGGCCGCTGCTGACCCGCTTTGGCAGGGCGGACGTCTCCCTGCCGGGGGGCTGCGCCATCGGCTCGCGGCCGGTCAACCTGCATATCGATGGATTGCGGGCCATGGGCGCCGACATCCGGGTGGAGGGCGGCTATATCCGCGCCAAGGCCGACCGCCTGAAGGGGGCCCGGCTGGTGATGGACCTGGTAACGGTCACGGGAACGGAAAACCTCATGATGGCCGCCACCCTGGCGGATGGCGAGACGGTTATCGAAAACGCCGCCCGCGAGCCCGAGGTGGTGGACCTGGCCAACTGCCTGAACCGGATGGGGGCCAAAATCAGCGGCGCCGGCACGGACAGCATCCGGATCGAAGGCGTGGACCGGCTCAGCGGCACCAGCTACGATGTGTTGCCGGACCGCATCGAAACCGGCACCTTCCTGGTGGCGGCGGCCATCACCGGCGGCAGCGTAAAAGTGCGCGACACCAGGCCGCACCTGGTGGACGTCGTGCTCCAAAAGCTCCGGGCCGCCGGCGCCGTCATCGAGCTGGGCGATGACTGGATCAAGCTGGACATGCAGGGCAGGCGGCCTGTCGCGGTGGACGTGCATACGGCCCCCTACCCCGCCTTCCCGACGGACATGCAGGCCCAGTTCACGGCGCTTAACGCCGTGGCGGAAGGGGTCGGCACCATTACCGAGAACGTGTTTGAAAACCGCTTCATGCATGTGCAGGAAATGCAGCGCATGGGGGCCAATATCCGGCTCGAGGGCAATACCGCCATCTGCACCGGCGTCGATTACCTGACGGCCGCGCCGGTAATGGCCACCGATCTGCGGGCCTCGGCCAGCCTGGTGCTGTCGGGCCTGGTGGCCAGGGGTGACACGGTGGTGGACCGCATCTACCATATCGACCGGGGCTACGACTGCATCGAAGAGAAGCTGGCCGGCCTCGGCGCGCAGATCAGGCGCATGCCTGACTAGTACTTCATCAATTTTATAAATGTAGGATTGGTAAAAGATAAATATTAACCGCAGAGGACGCAGAGGTGCGCAGAGAAATGAAATGCTAGCCAGCTTATTGATAATAAATAAAAACCTCTGCGAATCTCTGCGTCCTCTGCGGTTAAATGTTTTTGTATCCTGAATTATTCAGGTTAACAGGCCCTAACCGGGATCGGAACATTGGAATTCGACGACTGCGTCACCATCGCCCTGTCCAAGGGCCGCATCTTCAAGGAGACCCTGCCGCTGCTCAGCCATGCGGGCATCGAGCCGGCGGACGACCCGGAGACCAGCCGCAAGCTCATCCTGGACACCAACCGGCCCCAGGTGAAGCTGGTCATCATCCGCGCCTCGGACGTGCCCACCTATGTGCAATACGGCGCCGCCGACCTGGGGGTGGCGGGCAAGGACGTCTTGCTGGAGCATGGCGGCGAAGGCCTCTATGAGCCGCTGGACCTCCGCATTGCCAAATGCCGCCTGGTGGTGGCCGGGCCGAAGGGCGGGCGGCCGGGAAAAGGCCGCCTGCGCGTCGCCACCAAGTATGTGAACAGCGCCCGGCGCCATTTCGCCGCCCAGGGCAGGCAGGTGGAGATCATCAAGCTCTACGGCTCCATGGAGCTGGCCCCGCTGGTGGGGCTGTCGGACCTGATCGTGGACCTGGTGGACACCGGCAACACCCTGAAGGCCAACGGCCTCGTACCGCTGGAGCCTGTTTGCGACATCAGCTCCCGCCTGGTGATCAACAAGGCCTCCTGGAAAATGAAACACCGCAGCATCAAGGCCCTGCTGGCGGCCCTGCAGGGGGCGGTCACCGGGGCCGGGGGTAGAGACAATGACTGAGATCCGGGAACTGAGCACCACGGATGCGGATTTCGACCGCAAGCTCGAGACCCTGCTGGCCTGGGAGTCGGTGTCTGACCGGCAGGTCAACCGGACGGTGGATGAGATCATCGCGGACATCCGCGACCGGGGGGATGCCGCCCTGCTGGAATACACCCGCCGGTTCGACCGCTGGGAGCCGGCGGACGCGGCCTCCCTGGAGATTCCCGCCGCGCGCCTGGAGCAGGCCTGGGACGCCATCCCGGAGGCCTGGCGCACCGCCCTGGAGCAGGCGGCCCGGCGCATCCGCGCCTATGCCGGCCGCCAGAAGATGGAGTCCTGGTCCTATACCGAGGACGACGGCACCCTGCTGGGCCAGCAGGTGACCCCCCTGGACCGGGCCGGCCTCTACGTGCCCGGCGGCAAGGCGGCCTATCCCTCCTCGGTGCTGATGAACGCCATCCCCGCCAAGGTGGCCGGCGTGGGAGAGATCATCATGGTGGCGCCCACCCCCGGCGGCGAGGTCAACGGACTGGTGCTGGCGGCGGCCCATGTCTCCGGCGTGGACCGTGTGTTCGCCATCGGCGGCGCCCAGGCGGTGGCCGCCCTGGCCTACGGCACCGGGACCGTGCCCGCCGTGGACAAGATCGTGGGGCCCGGAAACATCTACGTGGCCACGGCCAAGCGGGCGGTGTTCGGCCGGGTCGGCATCGACATGATCGCCGGGCCGTCCGAGATCCTGGTGGTCTGCGACGGCCGGACCGACCCGGACTGGATCGCCATGGACCTGTTTTCCCAGGCCGAACATGACGAGGACGCCCAATCCATCCTGATCTGCCCCGATGCCGATTTCATCGCCCGGGTCAAAGCCAGCATCCACCGCCTGCTCCCGGAGATGGAACGCAGGGAGATCATTGAAACCGCCCTGCGCGAGCGCGGCGCCCTGATCCGGGTAAGGGACCTGGACGAAGCGGCGGAGGTGGTCAACAGGATCGCGCCGGAGCACCTGGAGCTCTCCGTGGCCGATCCCGGGGCGCTGGTGAAAAATATCCGCCACGCCGGGGCCATCTTCATGGGGCGCCATACCGCCGAGGCCCTGGGCGACTACTGCGCCGGCCCCAACCATGTGCTGCCCACCTCGGGCACGGCCCGCTTTTCCTCGCCGCTGGGGGTCTACGACTTCCAGAAGCGCTCCAGCCTGATCATGGCCTCGGCGGCCGGCGCGGCCCGGCTGGCGGATACCGCCTCGGTGCTGGCCCGGGGCGAGGGCCTGACGGCCCATGCCCGCTCCGCCGAGTACCGGGGCAAAGAAGAGTAGCGCCATGAAGCAACGGCCAATGAATGATCTGATAGGCCGCTGGGTGCGTCCCGAGATTCAGGGCCTTTGCGCCTACCAGGTGCCGGACGCCGGCGGCCTGATCAAGCTGGACGCCATGGAGAATCCCTACACCTGGCCGGAGGATCTGCGCCGGCAGTGGCTGGAACTGCTGGACGGCGTCGACGTGAACCGCTATCCCGACCCCCAGGCCAGGGCCCTGAAGCAGCGGCTCACGAAGGCCATGGATATCCCCGCCGGGGCCGGATTGCTGTTGGGCAACGGCTCGGATGAGCTGATCATGATGCTGGCCCTGACCCTCACCGGGCCGGACCGGACGGTGTTGTCCGTGGACCCCGGCTTCGTGATGTACCGCATGATCGCCACCTTTGCCGGAATGGCATACCAGGGGGTGCCGCTGAAAGCAGACGATTTCAGCCTGGATGTGCCGGCGGTGCTCGAGGCCATCGACCGGCATCAGCCGGCGGTGGTCTATCTGGCCTGGCCCAACAATCCCACCGGCAACCTCTTTGCCGAGGCCGATGTGCGCCGGATCATCGAGGCGGCCCCGGGCCTGGTGGTGGTGGATGAGGCCTATGCGCCCTTCACGGACAGCAGCTTCATGAGCGAGGTCGGGCGTTACCCCAACCTGCTGGTGATGCGCACCCTCTCCAAGATGGGGCTTGCGGGATTGCGCCTGGGGCTGTTGGCCGGCCCCGGCCCCTGGCTGGCCGAGATCGACAAGACCCGCCTGCCGTACAACATCAATGTCCTGACCCAGGTCAGCGCCGAGTTCGCGCTGCGGCATGAGGACGTGTTCAACAGGCAGACGCGCCTCATCCGCCAGGAGCGCGCCAGGCTGTTCGAAGCGCTGGAAGGCATGCCCGGCGTCAGGGCCTTTCCCAGCGAGGCCAACTTCATCCTGGCGCGCATGCCAGCGGCACGGGCGGACGGAATTCACGCCGCCTTGAAATCCGCCGGCGTGCTGGTGAAAAACCTGCACGGCGCTCATCCCCTGCTGGCGGACTGCCTCCGGATCACCGTCGGCCGGCCGGAAGAAAACCAGGCCTTTCTCCAGGCCCTTGCAGACCTGCTGTAACAGCCACAACCCGGTCTTTGCCCCGGCTTTCACAGA
>Ga0256830_1002884_pt1 | contig 11020 bp, 8 predicted proteins | sample 128326metaG_FD_190537 | JGI IMG/M metagenome (GOLD analysis project Ga0256830, IMG submission 190537) | Hydrothermal vent microbial communities from Lau Basin, Pacific Ocean - 128-326 | ecosystem: Environmental > Aquatic > Marine > Hydrothermal vents | place: Pacific Ocean: Lau Basin | collected...
TAAAAATGCTTCCGGAAAAACCAGAACCAATTTTATTGGAGCAGATTTTCAACCAGATCGCCACTTTGGGCTGTATTCATGCTGTTAATGTACACCCTTCACCGCCTTGATTGGCGAAGGTATTGACAAAGAGAAAAGACAAAAAAACTCCGACGCCACCCCCCTCTGGGAAACTTCCGAACTCTTGATCTGTTCAGGATTTCGAACGGAAGCTTGAAAACTTGTAGGAGCGCCTGGGGAGCATCGAAAATCACTACGGAGACATTATGCGTGCAGTAGACATCATCATCAAAAAAAGAGACAAACAGGAACTCACCAAAGCTGAGATCGAGTTCTTCATCCAGGGGTTTACTCGCGGGGAAATTCCCGATTATCAGGCTGCGGCCTGGGCCATGGCGGTGATGCTCAATGGGATGACCGCAGAAGAAACCACCAACCTGACGCTGGCAATGGCTGCCTCCGGCGAAACGCTCGACCTCTCCAAAATCGTCAAGATCGCAGTGGACAAACACTCCACCGGCGGGGTCGGGGACAAGACCTCGTTGGTGGTCGCGCCGGTTGTATCTGCCTGCGGGCTGCCGGTCGGGAAAATGTCGGGCCGCGGCCTGGGTTTCAGCGGCGGCACGCTGGACAAACTCGAATCCATTCCCGGTTACCGCTGCGATCTGAGCACAGAAGAATTCATCCGGCAATTGCGGGAGGTGGGCATTGTGTTGACCGGCCAAAGCGCGGACCTGGCCCCGGCGGACGGCAAGCTCTACGCGCTACGCGACGTGACCGGCACGGTACCCTCCCTCCCGTTGATCGCCTCCTCGATTATGAGCAAGAAGCTCGCGGCCGGCGCGCAGGCCATCGTTCTGGACGTCAAAACCGGGTTGGGAGCCTTTATGCAAACGCTGCCGGAAGCCCAAACGCTCGCCCGCTTGATGGTAGACATCGCCCATCTCGCCGGGCGCCGGGCTGTGGCCCTCCTCTCTGACATGAACCAGCCCCTCGGCCATGCCGTGGGCAACGCGTTGGAACTGCGCGAAGCCATCGACACCCTGCACGGTGGTGGCCCCAAAGATTTTCGGGAGCACTGCTTAGAAATCGCCACGCACATGCTGGTGTTAGGAGAGATCGCGGCGGAGGAAAATACCGCCCGTCAGATGGCCTCCCAGGCGATGACCGATGGGAGCGGGTGGGCGCGTTTTCGGGACCTGGTGGCCGCTCAGGGGGGCGATCTGACCTACATCGACACCCCCGACAAACTGCCCCGCGCCCCCATCGTGGAAACCGTCCCCGCCCCGCGCAGCGGCTACCTGTCGGGCATTCACGCCCGCATCGTGGGAGAGACTGCGGTGCTGCTCGGCGCGGGGCGCGCCAAAAAGGGGGAAGCCATCGATCATGCTGTGGGTATCATCGTTCACCACAAGGTCGGCGATTACGTGGAACAGGGCCAGCCCCTGTTCACCATCCACGCCAATTCCCCCCAACACAAGGAAACAGCGCGCGCCCATTTGCTGGCAGCCCACACCTGGAGCGAAACCCCGGTTGAGCCTTTGCCCCTGTTTTACGGGATCGTGCGCTGAAAGGGCCGCGTGACCCCGTCTACATGCCCGCCAGGAAAGCCAACCCTACCGTGCCTGGGCCGGCATGGCAGCCAACCACCGGGCTGACCTCCGTGAACAGCTCCTCGCTCGTCTCAATCTGGCGGGTTGCCATCTCCAGCAGATGGCGGGCTTCGTCGGGCGCGTTGGCGTGCAATACGGCCAGGTGAACCGGCTGGCGTCCGGCAATCAGCTCCTCTACCCGGTCGATAATGCGTTTTAGGGCTTTTTTCCGCGTGCGGACGCGTTCCACCGCTTCGATGCGCCCATCGCGCAGCTCCAGAATGGGTTTGATATTCAGCGCGGTTCCCAAGAAGCGCGCGCCGCCCCCGATTCGTCCGCCGCGGTGCAAGAACTCGAGGGTCGCGGGGGTCAGCACCAAGCCTGTTCGCTCACGGGCCTGCTCGGCCGCGGCCTTGCATTCCGCCAGGGATTTCCCGGCAGCCGCGGCCTTGGCCGCCTCGATGACCTGAAAACCCAACCCCATTGAAGTAGACAAAGAATCCACCAGCTCGATGCGCGCCTCCGGCAGCATCTCTTTGGCCTGATGGTACGAGCCTATCGTTCCCGAGAGTTTGCTCGAAATCAAAACACACAAAATCTCGTGCCCCTCCTCATGCAGACGCGTGAACACCTGTTGGAAGTCGCTGATTTTCGCTTGAGAAGTGGTGGGCATGATATTGGCTTTTGCCAGGCGGGTATAAAATTCCTCCGCGTTGATGTCGATGCCGTCTTGATACGTCTGATCGCCCCAAATCAATACCTGGGGAATAACCGTGATTGGATATTTGTCGATGATTTCCTGCGGCATGGACGAAGTGCTGTCCGTAACAATGGCAACTCTGGACATAAATCCTCCGTGAAGAATAGGGAGTGAAATAAAAGCGTAAACCGGCACTCAGGCTTCTAAACTCTTAAAACCCGCCATAGGGGGACAAGTTACGAACAGAAGCTCAACATCTGTGAAATATAGGACTTACGCACTGGAAAAGTCGCACCCAGACCTCACAGGTCTCAAAGCGCATGGAGACGCCCGGATGCAATCCATTTTGTGTAAAATCTTCCTGCATCGTGTGGTAGTAGACCTGTGAGGTCTCAACTGCGTAAGTACTGTGAAATATCACACTTTTTCGATGTCCCTTGACCATTCCCCCCATACACGCTAAAATCCAGAGTTGCCTGGCGAAACCCTGCCCTGAAAACGCTATGTTCGAAACATTGACCAACCGCCTGAACGAGGTGTTCAAAGAATTGCGCCGCCGCGGCAAACTGCGCGAGAGCGATGTGGACGCGGCCATGCGCGAGGTGCGCCGCGCGCTGTTGGAGGCAGACGTTCACTACAGCGTGGTCAAAGATTTCGTGGGGCGTGTTCGCGAACGCGCGGTAGGCCACGAGGTCTCTCGTGCGCTGAACCCGGGTCAACAGGTCATTAAAATCGTTCACGAAGAACTGATTGCCACCCTGGGCGAGCCGGAAAAGCTGAACCTGACCGGGCCAAAGCCGCGCGTCATCGCGCTGGTGGGGCTGCAAGGATCAGGTAAAACCACCACCGCGGCCAAGATCGCCCGTTTGCTGCGCTCCCGCGGGGAGCGCGTCATGCTGGTGGCGGCGGACCCCTACCGGCCAGCCGCGGTGCAGCAATTGCAGACGCTCGGCCAACAACTGGACGTACCCGTTCACGCCCGGGAGGGCGTTGCCCCGCCAAAACTGGCCGCCGAAGCAGTCGAACAGGCCAAAAAAGGCGGGCACAGCGTCGTCATCATCGACACCGCCGGGCGCTCCCAACTGGATGAGACCCTGATGCAAGAAGTCAGCGCCATCCATGAGCAGGTTCACCCGAACGAGGTGCTGTTGGTGGTGGACGCCATGATCGGCCAGGAAGCGATCAACATTGCCAAAGGGTTTCGCGAAGCCCTGCCGCTGACCGGCCTGGTGCTCACCAAGATGGACGGTGACGCCCGCGGCGGCGCGGCCATCTCGATCCGGGCGGTGTCCGGCGTGCCGATCAAATTCCTGGGCACCAGCGAAAAGCTGGACGGCATCGAGACCTTCGATCCCGGACGTCTGTCCTCCCGCATTTTGGGGATGGGCGATGTGATCGGCCTGATCGAGCGGGCAGAAGCCGCACTGGACCAACAGGAGGCCGAGGAGCAGGCCGGCAAATTGCTCTCCGGCGAGTTCACGTTGGAAGATTTTGCCAAACAGTTGCGCATGATTCGCAGCCTGGGCCCGATCGGCCAACTCCTGGACATGATGCCCGGCCAACTCGGGCAGGTCGCCCGGCAGGTCAATCCGCAGGACGCAGAGCGGCAACTCAAAATGACCGAGGCGATCATCAATTCGATGACCCCTGAAGAACGCCGCCGCCCAAAAATCCTGAACGCCAGCCGCCGCCGCCGCATTGCCCGCGGCTCCGGCACACAGGTACAAGATGTCAACCGCTTAATGAAGCAATACCGGCAAATGAACAGTATGTTGAAGCGCATGAAAAAAACAGGCTTCAAGGGATTGCCGGGAATTTTCAGATGATTTAGAAGGAGAAATTTAGGCATGGTTCGTATTCGTCTCAGACGCGTTGGCAAAAAAGGCCAACCCAGCTACCGCATCGTAGCCGCAGACAAGGAAAGCCCCCGCGATGGCCGCTTTCTGGAAATCCTCGGGCACTACAACCCGCGCACAGAACCGGCAACCATCGTGGTGAAGGAAGACCGCGTCTACCATTGGATCAGCAAAGGCGCGCAGCCCAGCGATTCCGTCAAACAGCTTTTCCGTACCATCGGCGCGCTGGAACGCATCGAGCGTTTCAAAAAAGGCGAGGATGTGCAAACGCTGCTCAAAGAAGCGGAAGAAGCCGCGGCCGCGCGTGTCGTCAACCCCAAGACTCGCAGAGATTAGCCGGCAAGGTAAATCAGGACCCATCGTGAAAGATTTGATCGAATTCATCGCCCGCTCGCTGGTGGATGACCCCACCCAGGTCAGCGTCACTCAGGTAAAGGGTGGCTCCAGTGTGCATCTCGAATTGCAAGTCGCCAAAGAGGACATGGGACGGGTGATCGGAAAGCGTGGGCGGGTGGCAAACGCCATGCGCATGTTGCTGCGGGTAGCAGCCGTCCGCCAGGGAAAGCGGGCCAATCTGGATGTAGTGGACCCCCGGTGACCCCTCCTGCTTCCCGTTCCCAGCAAAAAGATACAGCAGGCTCGCCCATGGGTGAGCCTCTCTTTTTGGCTGTCGGGCGTTTGGGACGCCCCCACGGGGTGCGTGGTGACATCGTGATGAACGTGCTCACCGACTTCCCCGAACGCCTGAAACCGGGGGTGCAGGTCTACGTTGGGCCGGACCGCCAGCTTTTACGCATCGTCCGGGTGCGGCCCCACGGCGAGAAATTGCTGGTTGCGTTCGAAGGTGTCGCACAGCGGGAGGCCGCCGGAATGCTGCGCAACCAGTTGGTGCTGGTGCGCGCCGCGGACGTGCCGCCGCTGCCCGAGGGCGAGTATTACCACCACCAATTGATCGGCCTGCAGGTGGTGACAGACCAGGGGCAGACCCTCGGACAAGTGGTCGAAATCCTGGAAACCGGCGCCAATGATGTGTACGTGGTGCGGCAGGAGACGGGTAAGGATTTGCTCTTGCCCGCCATCGAAGAAGTCGTTCTCGAGATAGACTTGAACGCTCGCAGAATGGAAGTGCATTTGTTGCCGGGATTAACCACTGAACACTGAACACTCCCCATGCCCTCCCTCACCCCCCGCCTGGCCGAACTGATCGCCTCCGACAACGCCATCCTGTTCGTCGGCGCAGGGCTGCGCGACGACCCGAACCACCTCCCCACAGTCCGCCAAATCGCCGACTCCCTGGCCGAACGCATCGATTACCGCCGCGCAGACCGCAGCCTGTCCGCAGTGGCTCGCGACTTCGAAGTGCTCAAAGGCCGCAACGCGTTGATCGCCGCGCTGCGCGAAGAACTGCGCAAACACCACGCCCAACCCGGCCCCCTCCACCAACTGATCGCCGACGCGGTCCTCCCCCACTCCAAAATCCTCACCACCCGCTTCGACCAGGTGCTCGAACGCGCCTTCGACCAGTTCCGCAAACCCTACGTCCTGATCGTGCGCGACGCAGACGTGCCCTTCTTCGACGAATCCAAAATCGCCCTCATCAAAATGCAGGGCGACATCGACCAGCCCGACAGCCTGATCATCACCGAAGACGACCTGGACGCCTTCATCAGCCGCCTGCCCACCGTCAGCGACGTGGTGCGCGCCTTCTTCGCCACCAAAACCCTCATCTTCCTCGGCTACGACCTGGCCGACCCGCAATTCAAACGCTTCTTCCGGCAAGTCACCCGCAACCTAAGCGCGTTCCGGCGCAAAGCCTACGCGGTCATCCCCGCCGCGCTCGACCCGGTCGAAGAGCGCTACTGGGAATCCCAGAACGTGGAAACCATCGTCCAACCCGCCCTGACCTTCCTCGAATCCCTGGCCGCGGAAGTCAGAGCACAGGTCGCCATCGACCGCGACCCCGAACCCACCGACCGGCTGCTGGCGCGCAGCAAAGAAACCCTCCCCGAACGCCCCTACAAAGCCCTGCAAAGCTACACCCTGGAGGACGCCGCCATCTTCACCGGGCGCGGGGAAGAAAGCCACCGCCTCGCCAACCGCGTCCTCGGCCACCGCCTCACCCTGCTCTACGGCGAATCCGGCAGCGGCAAAACCAGCCTGATGCGCGCCGGAGTCACCCCCTTACTGCTCAAACAGCGCGCCCTGGTCGCCACCTGCACCCCCGACCCCGGCCAGCCTCTCACCGAACTCCTGCGCCAAACTTTGCTCCAAACCGGCGGGCAAGCCGGTCTCAGCGCGGAAAGCGAAAGCCTGCTCGTCACCCTGCGCGATTGGCAGGCCAGACTCAGCGGCCCCATCGTCCTGGTCATCGACCAGTTCGAGCAATTCTTCCTGGTCTACGGCCCCCAGGAACGCCAGAGCGCGGCCCGCCTGTTCCACGAACTGCACGCCGACCGCAGCCTCAACATCCGCCTGGTCCTCATCCTGCGCGAAGATTTCCTCGGCCGTCTCCAAACCCTCGAACAGCACGTCCCCGGCCTGATGAACGTGCGCTTCCGCCTCGAAAAACTGGGACGCGAAAACGCCCGCGCCGCCATCGAAGAACCCGCCCGCCTGTTCGACCTGACCTGGGAACCCGCCCTCGTCCAAACCCTGCTCGACGACCTCTACGACCCCGAAACCGGCATCTCCCCGCCCCAACTGCAAATCGTCTGCGACAGGCTGTACACCGACGCCCTCGAAAACGGAAACCGGCCCGACCGCGCCCCTGCCCTGACCCTCGAACGCTTCCGCCAGCTTGGCGGCACCGCCACCATCCTGGGCGACTACCTCGACCAGAGCGTGGCCGCCCTCCCCGAACGCGACCGCGCCCCCGCCCGCCGCCTGCTCGCCGCCCTGGTCAGCAGCGCGGGCGTCAAACAACGCCTTCCCCTCCCCGAACTGGCCCGCGCCGCGGACCTCGACCCCGGCGAGGCCGCGCCCCTCCTCGACCACCTCACCCGTCTGCGCCTCCTCCAACGCTACGAAACCGTCCCGCCAGACAACCAATCACCAATTACCAATCACCAATTACCGATTTCCTACGAACTCACCCACGACTACCTCGTCCCCCGCATCATCCGCTGGCTCGATCAGGATTTCTGGGACGCGCAAAAAGCCCGCGAAATCCTGCGCCAGGACCTGCCCGCCTGGGAAACCCGCCAGCGACTGCTCGCCCGCGACGACCTCGACCTGCTGCACAGACAGCGCGACCGTCTGCGGCCCACCACCGCGCAGCTCGCAATGATCTTCGCCGCGGCGGTCTTCCACAACGCCCATCCCGAACGCTGGGGCGAGGGCCTGCCGCCCGCCGAACGGCTGCGCGTCCTCGTCCAGTTGCTCAAACACCCGCTGCCGCAGGCGCGGGCGAATGCCGCGCTGGCACTGGGCGCGTACCCCGAAGCCCCGGTCGCGATGGCGCTGGCCCGCGCCGCGGTCGAAGACCCGCACCCGGAGGTGCAGCAAGCGGCCGCGGCGGGCATCGGCGCGCTGATCGAGAACGCGCCCCGGCCCGTGGCTCGGTCCGCGGTGGATGCGCTGCTCCAGGCCGCGGGGTCGCCCGAAACGCAGGCGGCCGCGCGCCGCGCGTTGGCTGCCGTCCGCGAGGCGCACCCCGAACTCGATCCCTATCTGCCTCCGGACATGCGCCGCAAACTGTTGCGCCGGGTGCGCGGTTCGCGCTGGCAGCGCAACCGTCACCGCATCCTGGCGCGCACCTTTCAGGGCGTGCAAGGCGGCTTTTGGGGGTTGGGGCTGGGCATGGGGTTGTTTCTGGGCGCGGCCAGCAGCTTGCGGCCAACCGGTTCGCTGGACATCCGCGTGCTGCTGGTGCTGCTGTTCGCCGGTGTCTCGCTGGCGGGTGTGATCGGCGCGTTCAGCGTGGGCAGCGCAGCGTTCGTGGATGCCCTGCAACAGTTTCTCGGAGACGGGCAAAAGCCGCTGCAACGCTGGGCACTCACATCCCTGACCGCCGCGCTCGCGCTGGGGCTGGGGTTTTCCCTGCTGGCCGCGGGCGCAGCCGGTAACACGCAGCCGGCCGCGCGGGTGATGACCGGCGGGGTGCTGATCGGGTTGGGGCTGGCCGCGCCCGCCACCGCGCCCTGGCGCGCGGCCCGCGCCCTCCGCCTGGGGGCCGGCGCGCTGATCGGGGCCGCGGTCTTCCTGCTGGCCGGCGCGCTCGGCTTCTTCGTGATCGACAGCCCCGTCTGGCTGCTGCTGATGGGCGCGGCCAGCGGAATTGGGTTCTTTATGGCTTTGAGCCAAAAGCAATAAGCCATCCCTCCCCATCCTTCGACTACGAGTGAACGGGGTTCATCCGAACCCTGTCCACCCTCCGCTCAGGATGTAATACCCAATTACCCAATTACCCAATTACCCATGTCCCCTAAAACCTCCCTCCCCCTCCTCCTCATCTTGTTCTCCGTGCTGGCCTGCGGACGCGGCCCTCAGGCCCGGCAAAACCAGGTCTTCGCCCAGGCCGACCGGGACGCGGTCTTCACAGTGGCGGCGAACGGCACGCGCACGCTCCTGCCCGCGCCGGATTCCGTCTTCCTCGACATCGGGCAGGGGGTGGACGTGGACTCAAACGGCCGCGCCATCCTTCAGTTCGCCGACCTGTTCACGGTGGAGGTGCTGCGCGACGGGGAGCTGACCATCCAGCAGTTGGAGGTGAGCGATCAGGCCGTGCTGGTTACGGTGGTGCAAAACGGCGGGGTGCTGCTCAACGAGTTCGACCCCGAAGCCGAGATTGATAAACGCTTCACCGTGCAGACCGCGTTCGCCACCGTAACCGCGGTGGGCACGCGCTTTCTGATCGTCAAAGAGGAGGGCAGCCCGCTGGAGTGGGTGATCGCGCTGGACGCCGGGCCGGACGACCTGGAGGTGACCGCGGACGGGGTCACCAAACCGGTCGAGAGCGGGGTGGCGCGCTGGGTGGCGCCCGTTGGCGAACCCAGTCCCGGCATTCAGGCCGATATGGACAACGTGATGGGGTGGCTCTCCGCGATGCAATCCAGCGGCACGGACGAGAATGTCGGGGATGTGCTCTGGCCCCCCGCGGACGTGCTGGCGACCACCCAGGCTGTGGCCGCGCTGCCGGGGGCCGGCGGCACGTTCGAGATCAGCGGCGTGGTGTTCACCCTGGGGGAATCCGGCCAATACTGGCTGGAGGACTGTAATCAGGACGGGGTGCAGGACGTCGCCATGCAGGATGGCACGCTCTCGATGGATTTTCGCGCCGTGGCGCGCGTCAAATCGCTGGACGTGACGGTGCTGAACCGCGCCGGGCCAGACAGCGGCAGCCTCACCGCGCTCGATCCGGCCCGGCAGCCGGTCAGCAGCCAGCTGCTGAGCGCGGGCGAGGGCGAATATCAGGTGCTCAGCCTGCGGGACGAGGTGCCCTACCATTACGCGGAACTGATGCTCGAGGCGGGCTGCTTCCTGGGGTTCAGCCTGACCCCGCCAGGCCCGGACGGGGAACCCCAGCCCCCGCGCCCCGCGGTGGAGACCGCGCCCCCGCCCGGGGCCGCGGATTTCGTCCGCATCGATTCCCCCGCGGACGGGGCCGCGGACGTGACCAATCCGTTCACCGTGTCCGGCGCGGCCAGCGTCCCCTTCGAGCGCACGCTGGTGCTGCGCGTGGAAACGTTGGATGGCGCGGTGCTCCAGGAGCAGCCGGTGTTCGTGGAGGGGGGCGAGCTGGGCGGCGAACCGGGCACGTTTTCCGCCGAGGTGCTGGTGGATTTCAGCCTGCCGCTGGAGGTGGTGGTGCGGGTGATGCACATTTCGATGAAAGACGGCTCGGTGGTGGCGGAGGACAGTGTGCGCCTGGCGCCGCTCAACCCCGGTGAGGGGGGCGAAGTTCGCCGTCCCCCGGAAAACGGCCAGTTCTTCGCCGTGCCGGTGGCGGCGTATCTGGTGGGGTTCGAGATCGACGGCGACCCGGAAGAATGGTTTGCGCTGGCCGAGGCTTCCGGGGTGAATTTCGTTGGGGTGGACACGATTGTGTACGACGAGGCCTGCCTGTACGACGAGCCGGGTTTTTTGAGCGACGACCTTTCCGCGCTGGTGAGTTTTTCGTATGACGAGACGTTTTTGTACGGCGTGTTCATCGTGCGGGACGACCGGTACAGCCTGTATTCCGGGGATGAGTTTTTCGTTTTTTTGGGGGATGCACCACAAATCATCCTGGACCTCGATCTGGCGGGCGATTTCGCGGACCGCGGCCCGAGCCGGGATGACATCGAGGTGGATTTCCACCCCGGATTTCTGGACGGGGACACGCTGTTCTCGCCTTATGCCGCGCTCTGGCGGCTGGACACGCTGGAGGCGGCCGCGTTCGACGAGGTGCTCATCGGCAGCCGCTATATGGACGGCGAGGGGTATGTGGTGGAGTTCGCCATCCCGTGGAAGTCGCTGGGGGTGGCGCCCGAGGCGGGCAGCGCGTTCGGCCTGGCAGCCAGCGTGAGCGACAACGACGCGTTCGACTTTGAGGCGCAGCAGTGCATGGTCTCCAGCGCGGCGGCCCGCGATTTCCGCGACCCGACCACGTGGGGGACGTTGTTTTTGGTGGGGGAGTAGGGAGGGGGAATTGTGAATTGTGAATTGTGAATTGTGAATGGTTAATTGTGAATGGGGTATTGGCTAATTGCATCCTGAGCGGAAAGGGATAGAGAGTGGGGATAGGGAGTGGGGATGGGTATTGGGTATTGCATCCTGAGAGTGCGGTAAAAGTCAAGGGCGAAAAAAAGCCTGAAAGAGCATCTTCAAAAAGCAATACTTACCCGGACCTGCAAACAACGCAGATAAAGCGGCAGGCCAGATAGCAGATATGC
>Ga0256830_1002885_pt1 | contig 11018 bp, 12 predicted proteins | sample 128326metaG_FD_190537 | JGI IMG/M metagenome (GOLD analysis project Ga0256830, IMG submission 190537) | Hydrothermal vent microbial communities from Lau Basin, Pacific Ocean - 128-326 | ecosystem: Environmental > Aquatic > Marine > Hydrothermal vents | place: Pacific Ocean: Lau Basin | collected...
GGAGATAGCGAGCATAGAGTATCATCTGATCTCTTGCTGGCTCTTTATTTCATGGAGTATGGATCATTTGATATCGTTGTTCAGAAAATGATAAGGTTGATCGCGAAGTACCAGAACCTTGTTAACAGGATGAATCCTTATAGCTTTCCCTTCCCCGCGTCTCCAGATTTATCGGCGTCCTTGTCGGGGGAGCGCGTCGATGTTGAAAAAATAGTAAACGCGTACGATCGCTTGAGAATTGAATTCGATTTCCTGATTATCGAAGGCGTCGGGGGATTGCTCGTGCCATTGAACGACAAGACGCTTTTGATCGACGTAATACAATTACTTGAGATCCCTGTTGTGCTCGTGTCAATAAATACTCTCGGGACAATAAATCATACCCTGATGACGGTCGAATCCTTGAAGGCAAGAGAGATGCAGATACTCGGAATCATCATGAATAATGCCTGTGAGGAAAAAGGCGTCATAAAGGAAGGAAACGTTACATCGATAAAAATGTTTTCTGATGTCGAAATACTCGGAACACTCGGCGATAAGAGTGATCTTAATGTCTTTATGAAAGAGATTTCCGGCATCGGTGAGAAAATAAAAGCGAGCGTAAAACTATGAATAACAAGGTAACGGAACTGCTTGAATTGGACAGAAAGTACGTCTGGCATCCATTCACACAGATGCGGGACTATGAAGACAGGTATCACGTTCCAATCATTAGAGCAGAGGGAATGAAGCTGTATGACGCGTATGGAAATTATTATTATGACACGATATCATCGTGGTGGTGCAAGGTTCTTGGGCACAATGTGAAAGATATACAGAATGCAATGATAGAGCAGATGAGGAACTATGAGCACATCATGTTTGCGGGGTTTACTCACGAGCCCGCGATAAAATTAGCGCAAAAGTTGATAGAAATAACACCCAGGGGGCTTGAACACGTGTTCTACTCGGATAACGGCTCCACATCTGTCGAAGTGGCCCTGAAAATTGCCGTTCAATACTGGGCGAACAAGGGTCGGAAAGACAAGGACCGTTTTGTCTTCTTGGAGAATGGATATCACGGCGATACGTTAGGCGCAATGAGTGTAAGCGGCACCTCGCAGTTCTTCGAGCCTTACAATTCGCTTCTTTTCGACTCTTTTATGATCCCGTCACCCTACTGTTATCGCTGTAAATACGATAAAGCGGAGGGTGATTGTAATTATGAGTGCCTGGCGCCCCTCCGGGATATTCTTGAGACGAATCATGACAAAATAGCCGCTATCATCATCGAGCCCCTGGTGCAGGCGGCAGGCGGGATGATTGTTTACCCGGTGGAATATCTTGACACGTTGATGAAGATCGTGAAGCAATATGATGTTCTTATTATCTTTGACGAGATCGCTACGGGCTTTGGCCGAACAGGAAAACTTTTCGCTTCCGAGTATCTGGATGAGTCTCCTGACATCCTCTGCGTATCAAAGGCATTGACCAATGGCACATTGCCGCTCGCTGCCACTATTGTCACGGACGAAATCTATTATGCGTTTTACGATGATTACTTGAAAGGGAAAACATTCTTCCACGGCCATACTTTCACGGCAAACGCTATTGCATGCTCTGCGGCTATTAAAACTATCGAACTTATTGAAAAGAGAAGACTTGTCGAAAAACTGCCGCAAAAGTTGCGGGTAATGAACGAATATATTGAACAATACAAGGATTTTGAATTTGTTGGGGATATCAGAAATATTGGAACGATTGTGGCTTTTGAATTGGTTAAAAACAAGAAAACGAAAGAACGATTTAAAAAGACAAAAAGAATCAGCTGGCAGATTTCTCTGAGTTCACTTAATTATCATATTATTCTGCGTCCCCTCGGCGACGTGCTCTATTTTAACTTGCCGCTCTGTATTGAAATATCGGAGATTAAAGAAATCTTCAGCATCTTTGAGAAATATGCATCGAAGGAAATTCGTAATATTTGTAACGGAAACTGTTAGAAACACAGTCGCTTGCCGGCGCCGCTGAAATTCTCGTTCGAATGCTTTTCAGGCGAAACGGGGCGGAAAACCTCCGTTTTCAGACCGAAAACCTTGATATCTACCGGTATTTTGTTTAGGTTAACCTGGGATCGTGAAGGAATGTCGGGTGGTAATCCGGTTCTAAAAGCGGGTAATAAAGTGATACCAGAAGAAAAGAAAAAATACAACGCCCTCTCGTTCGACCTGGAAGATTGGTTTTGCGCGTACAACCTGAGAATCAGGATGGAGGATTGGGACGAGCAGGAATTGCGCGTTGTAAAGAATACGCGGAAAATTCTCGAAATTTTGAAAAAGCACGATACAAGAGCCACATTTTTCGTCCTGGGATGGATAGCGGAACGCGTTTCCGACCTTGTGCACGAAATCGAGCAGCAGGGGCACGAAATCGCAACGCACGGGTACTCGCACACGGTGCTTACCGAGATGTCGCCCGGCTCGTTCGAATCGGACCTGGAGAAAGCGCTGGATGTGACCGGCAGGTGTGTCAGTGGCCCGGTTTTGGGTTACCGCGCCCCGTCGTTCACGATCACAAAAGATACGCTGTGGGCGCTGGATATCCTCGCGAAACACGGGATCAAGTATGACTCGTCTATTTTTCCGCTCGGCTTCCACCCGGACTACGGGATTCCGGACGCGCAGTTGTCGATTCATCGGCGGGGAGACCTGGTAGAAGTGCCTATGAGCTGTGCCGAGGTGATGGGCAGGAGGATACCGTGCGGTGGCGGCGGGTACTTCAGGGTGTTTCCGTACATGGTGACGAAATTTTTAATGCGCCTGTGTAATCGCCAGGGGCGTCCGGTGATTTTCTACCTGCATCCCTGGGAGATGGATCCCGGCCAGCCCAGGGTGAAGATGCCGCGTTCGAAAGCATTTCGGCATTACTCCAACCTGGGAAAAACGGAAAACCGTCTCAACACGTTGTTGAAGGATTTTACATTTGTTCCAATTAAAGAACTGATAGGACTATGAGTCAAGACCTGAACAGGCAGGAGAAGTATTGGGACGAAAAATCCCGGCAGTTCGATGCGATATACGGTCACGACAAGGGCGCGTTCAGCAACTGGCTGGACAAGGTGTTTCGATGGGATATGTACGCGCGATACGAGTACACGATGAAGAACGTCGCCCCGATCGAGGGCCGCAGTTTCCTCGACGTGGGATGCGGAACGGGACGATACGCGTTGGAGCTTGCCAGGAGGGGCGCGAGCCGCGTCGTGGGGATCGATATCTCCCAAAAAATGCTCGAACTTGCCCGGCAGCGTATGTCCGAGGAGCGCCTGGACGATCGCTGCCGGTTCGAACAGTTCGATCTTCTCCACTACCAGCCGGGTGAATTGTTCGACGTCTGCATCGGTATCGGTTTGTTCGATTACATCCGCGAACCGTTGCCCGTGTTGACCAGGATGCGCCAGGTTGTCAAGGACAGGATCGTGATCAGTGTGCCGCGATTCTGGACGTGGCGCGCCCCGGTGCGGAAGGCTCGCCTCGGCATGAAGGGCTGCGACGTGTTTTTCTATACCAAGTCCAACATCCGGGGCCTGTTGAAGGACGCGGGCTTCGCAAAGCACACGATGGAGAAAATCGGGCAGTTGTATTGCATCACGGCATACGTGTGATGCGCGGAATGATGTGGAACGGCGAAAAGCACTGAACTATCCGCCGCGACCGGGCGTTTTTCAGGGGTACGACGTGGTGCTCCATAAACTGGATTCGGACGGCAATAGAACGTGGAGCGCTCCGGCGATTGTTGTAGGCCGCTTCGCTCAGCAAAGTTACAGCGTCACGGTGGCAGATAACATTGCGTATGTGGGGGCGGAAATTGTCGAAACCTGGGTGTGAATCTTGAAACATGCGACATGCTCATCGTTGCGGTGGATGTCGCAAGCGGTGATACGCCCTGTCCCTGGACGATCATACGAGCGGTTTGATATAACAAGGCTTTCATGATGGAGGATCATCCTGATGTCGCATTTCGAACTCGTTGTAACCTTGGTCACGATCGTTTACGGCTTGATGCTGACCGACCTGTTCGGGAGTCTCCATAAGCTGATACGAGCCAAAGACGTTGTGCAATGGCACTGGCTGCCTCTCCTGGCCGCATGGTATATCCTGCTGATTATTCTTAAGAACTGGTGGGCGATTTCGTATTCCCAGGAGGCGGAACATTGGAAGAATTTCCTGATCTTCATAGGGTATGGACATCTGCTGGTTCTGCTCTACCTTCTGGTTTCGGCCGTCTTTCCCGACTCTATTCCAGACGAGGGGATCAGTCTCAAGCAGTACTACTTCAGCAACCATCGCTATTTTTGGGGCCTGATGTGCGCCGCGTTTTCACTGGCTTTTATCATCTCCATCGCGGGGAAGTCACTGGCGGGGGAACAAATGTATCCCGTAAGTGTTCTCTCTAAAATTGCTTTTATCGCCCTGACGATGGTGCTCGCGGTATCAAAAAACTACCGGGTTCACGCCATTCTTCTCGTGTTTTTCGTATTGGAAATAATTGTGGAAACGGCTCTGTCCGTTCTGGGGTGATGCCGCAATAGTCCGTTGAAGCGCTTATTCACGATCCTGCAACAGCCATACCGGGAACGCCGGAAATGGAGACAAACACGAACACATACAGCCCGGAATACAAGAAATACCTCGCATCCATGAGATCCATCACGGATGTGCCCGATGCTGAAGCGGAAAAAATGGCCGGAATATTCCGTCACGAGCAGTTGCGTAAAGGGCGGTTTTTTGTCAGGGCCGGAGAACACCCGCGGAAGATCGGATTTATTGTATCCGGTATCTTGCGTCTTTATTACCTGAACGACAAGGGCGACGAGTTCACGAAGGCGTTTTGCGTGGAAAATGAAATGGTTGCCGCTTACAGCGCGCTGCTTTTGGAAGAGCCCTCGCGGCTTTTCATCGAAGCGCTCGAGGACACATCCTTGCTCGTTGCTTCCTATGAATCCTATAAGAGGATTTCATCAGGGCATATCTGCTGGAACATCATCAATCAGACAATGGCCGAAGCGCTGATCGTCAAAAAGGAAAAGCGCGAGAGCGCCTTGCTCATGGATGACGCAGCAAAACGATACCAGAAATTTCTCGAGGACTATCCGGGATTGGAAGCAAAGGTCAGGCAGTATTACATTGCTTCGTACCTTGGAATAACGCCCGTCTCTTTGAGCCGGATCCGCTCAAAATTAAAGAAGTCTTAACCTATGTTAATGAATGTCGGGAGCCCTTGTTCTACATTACGAGCAACGATGAAATGAATTGATGCAAGGGAAACTGACAATGAACATCAATATCAGCAAAACAGCCGTTGTGCTCGTCGAGGTTCAACGACAATGGACTGAAAAAGGGTTGTTCAACCGGTTGATCAGGAAACAACTGGAAACGAGAGAAGTCATAAAGAACACGCAGCGGCTGGTGAACGAGGCAAGGGATCGAGGAGTCACGGTCGTTCATGCTCCCTTGGTTGTCGATGCCGGCCGCAAGAAAGGCTGGCTGGCGCACCTGACGTTCGGAAAGATTTTCACGAAGGGCACGTGGAAGGCGGAATTGGTCCGGGGCTTGTTTTCGGAAGGAGATATCATCGCCCGACGGGAGCATTACAACCTGAGGGGGTTCGATGCTTTTTACAAGAGCGACCTGGAGGATGTTTTAAAAGACCGTGGAATCACGCGCGTGTTCGTCTGCGGGTTCGCAACGGATCAATGCCCCTCGAAGACGTTGCGAACAGCGCTGCGGAAAGGATTCGACGCCTACCTGGTCACTGACTGTACGGCGACGTTCAACGGCTTCTTCCAGAAAAACGCCGAACGTAAGCATGGTGAGCGCGTGGTGCGTTCCCACGAGTTGCTGGAAAAATTGAACACCGGCGGGAGTGAACAATGATGCACCCGCAACATCTCGTGCATCCCGGTTCCCGGCAACCGGTTCGTGCACGAACAGAACGATGAAAGGAGGATGACCTGTATGAGTGACACTCCAATCTACACGTCCGGAAGCACGGTCAAAAGCCTCTGGCAGGAATACCGTATCTACGACGATCGCGTGGAATTCGACACGTTGTTCGGACGAATGACGGTTCCCTTCGACCACGTCGAACAGGTCGTTGTTTCCGAGTCCGAGGTGGAAGGGCTGTTCAAGGGAGACTTGCACCTGAAGAACTTTCGACCTGCCCTGAAGTTGGATTGGGCCAACTTCGTGGAGCACGTGGTACTGGACAAGGGAGAAGGGCGCGTTCGGCGGCTGCTCTTTACACCGGATGACCCGGAAGCGTTCAAGAGCGCCCTGGAGGATGCGCTTGCGCGATACCGCGAACGGCGCGCGGGCGGCGGGGCATGAAAGCTTGCCTCGTGAAATACGCGCCGTTTCGACGACATGCCGGCTACGGCGCGGTAAACCCGGCCACGCCGACCTGTTCCGCTCGGTGCGGGGTATTCCGTGCCCGGTAAAGAGCCGTCGATGCAGAGAAACGCGGTGGGAGCGGAGACGGGATGCACGGTCGGCGTCGTCCATATTCCCGGCGGCATACTGTTTTTCAAGAACCGTGATCTGGAGCGGCGGCACCTGGTCGAAAAGCGTGTTGTTTTCACGTCAACCCGGGATTTCCATGCGCTGCAAGGGATAAACTTCGAAACCGGTGAACCGGAAGGCGTGTCGATCGGCGTCAGCAAGCACAAGATTTGCGTGGCCAACACGCACGTGGCGTCAACGGAGGATGCGACGTACGATCTCCTGTGCGAGGAGCTGCTGCGCCAGGCGCGGGACAGCAACGATGTTCGCCGGATCGTCGTCGGCTTCATGAGACGCAATGCAGTGCAGGGCGGGCGGATCCTGGTTTCATCACCGGACTGGACGTTTCTCGTCGAGGTGTACAGGAAGGAATTCAGGATACGGGAGATCGAGACGGATACCGTCATGACAAACAGTTTCACGCTTATTCCCGCCGACGTGCAAATGCCGGCGGTATGGAAACAAAGCTCCGGCGTTCGTCTTGACGTTGCCGGCAGGATGATGAGGGACATACGAGACGTCGGCGGGCTCGAGGACATGCTTCGATCGCACGTGCCCGAAAAAGGAGAATTGTCCATCTGCAATCATCGCGGGGATGGCGGTGGTACGGAAAGCAGTCATATCATCCGGATTCAGGGGGACAACATAGCCTGGTCGTCGGTGGATGGGCACCCGTGCGAGAACGACTACACCACTGTACGGCTTGAGCTCGGGAATCCGGAGCGAAGCGAGGAGGAAAATGAGCACGATCGAAAAAGCCATTGAAATTGCGGCACGCGCCCACGCGGGCCAGGTTGACAAAGCGGGAGCGCCGTACGTCTTCCATCCGCTGCGACTCATGCTCGCGGTCGGGACTCCCCGGGAACGAATGGCAGCCGTTCTCCATGATGTCGTTGAAGACACGAGCGTTACCCTGGCGGACCTCCGGGACGCGGGTTTTTCAACCGAAGTACTGGAGGCGGTCGAAGCCCTGACGAAAAAGGAGGGCGAGACGCGAATGGATGCGGCACACCGCGCCGCGAGAAACCCGGTTGCCCTCGTCGTCAAGCTTGCCGACGTCATCGATAACATGGACCCGCGCAGGATTTCGTGCCCCGACGAAAATGACCGCGCAAGGTTGAAGGAATATGAAAACGTCAGGAAATTCCTCGAGTCCGAAAAGGAAAACAGGTAGTCGGGCGATGGACACCGTGTGTCCAGAGCGTCGCGCTACAGGGAGAGAATAAAGAAGTATCCGTTGAGCATGTACAGACCGCTCAATATCAGCACGATCCCGGCTGCTGTTTCGAACATTTTCTGGTACCTGGTATAGCCGCGGATCGATTCCAGCCAGCCAACGCTCCACGCGCCAATCATGACCGGGATGCCCCTGCCGAGCGCAAACGCCAACAGCAGGAAAAAGCCGAACGAAACAGAGCCGATAGCCGCGCTGGCGGCGAGCATGACGACCAGCGCTGGCGAGCAGAAGGGACAGATGGCGATGGAAAACGGAATGCCAAGCAAGAACGCTCCCCACAGGCTGACGACGGATCTGCCCTTCATGCTGAACCACGGCAGACGGATTTTCAGCCATCCGGGCCACATGATGCCCAGGACAATCAAAACGGGTCCGAGAATAACACCCCAGAAACGGCCCATGATGCTTTTGACCCATTCCCCGCCGAACGCGGCTCCCACGCCGAGAATGACGTGGATGACGACCATGCCCAGGACGAAAGCGACACCCATCATCATCGCCCGTTTTCTTTCGTGCGCTTTTGTCACGTAGGCCAGGATCACGGGGATGGCGGCGAAGGAAACGGGATTAAAGCTGAAAACCAGTCCCACGATGAACCCCAACGCGATTCCTGCGATAGAGGGCTCGGCCAGGATCGTTTTCACGCTCGATGTACTGAGATCGAGCCTGACGATCACGTAAACGAGCGTTGCGCACGCAAGCAGTCCGGCCGTCACAAATGGCGTGATCCGGGCGGCGTGATCGAATAATTCCCGGGTTTTAACAGGCACGCCCCTGAACATGGTGACGGCCGTAGGCAAGGTGAACATGGCCGAATAGATCAACCCGGCGATGATCGCGAACGTCACGGAATCCACGATTACCGACATGCCCGCCACGATAATGAAAAGCGGGATCGTGCATGCCGGCAAGGTCAACCCGAGTTGTACGGCGTTCCGGCTTTTCAGTCCGGGGGGAAGCAGTCGTGAAAAATCCACGTGCGGGATGGGAATGTATGAATACCTGGAGATAACGTAAACAGCCGCAATGACAAGGAGGATGATCGCGGGCGTCGCGGGGCTCCACCGGGGCCGTTCAAAGATTGCGACGGCAGCCGTCAACAGGACCACCGAGAGCGTTGCGCGTGAAAGATACAACGCGAACAGGGCTTTCAGTCGATCCTTGACGCCGGCCTGGTGGGCGCGCGCGGCAAACAACGTGTGCGTGGCAATGGTGCAGGGTTCAAAAAACGCCAGTATCCCCAGGAGAGCCGCACTCAAGAGAACGAGACTTTCCATCATCGCTCCCCGGTCGGCAACTGCTCCAGTTTTTTCTCCAGGTACGCGCGCAGCTTCTTTTGCGACGGTAAACCGCTGAATACAAGCTCGTCGTCAACGGCAATGGCCGGTGTGGAGAGCACCCCCATTTTTACCGAGTAGTCCAGCTCTTTCAGGATGTTCACTTCCCTCCAGGCGATCCGCTCCTCTCCCAGTTCCATTGCCATCTTGCGGAGCAATTCCTTCGCATGGCCGCATTTACTGCAGCCGGGCGAGGAAAACACTTCAACCTTGATTTGTTGCATTTCAACGTCCTTCGTGTGATTATTACGTGGAACCTATTATCCTTCACCAGAACGGGTACTGCGTGCTGCGGGATAATGTACGACAATTTCCTATGACATAACGAACCGTACCATGCTACGGAGTTCCCGAAGAAATAATATTTCCGGAAATGTTAAAACACGCTCGATGTACTGTCATGCTGATTCCGCCGGCCTGGGAATCCCTGCGGCGCGGATTCGAAAGAACGCCGGCATACCGGTTCCTGGAACCATCGGAACGCGAATACTGTTCATAATTCATCGTTTCCTTCTGAAATCCATCTTGTTGAACTTGCGTTTTCGCATCTTGAACGTGAATCTGAATTGGGGGATCCAGTCATTTCAAGACTGACATATTTCGTTACAACGGGAAAGTTTTACTTCCTTTGCTGCGTGTGCCTGTTCCTGGTAGGCAGCCTGTCGAACGCGGAAGCGCGACGATTCGCGGAAGGTCCCGACTCCCTGGCGGAAGCCACGGCGTTGCGGATTTCGGGGCGATTTGAAGCAGCAGCGACCTTGTTGGAGCGATACCTGGAACACCACCCCGGGAGCCCCCGGGCGACGCTGCTCCTTGCACAAACCTACTACTGGATGAACAACTTCGAATCCGCGCGGAGACTCTTCAGGGAAGGCGTACGACGCCATCCCGACTATGATTCCCTGAAGCTGGAATATGCCCGCATGCTGGTGGAAATGAACCAGGGCGACGAGGCGCGCCCGCTGTTGCGTCAACTCCTGAAAAACGAAACGGCGGCGCCGGAAGCAATGTATCTCCTGGGAACTCTGTCCTACTGGAGCGGCGACCTGCCCGGGGCGCGGTACTATTACCTCTCCGCGCTCCGCCTGAATCCCAGGCATTTTTACGCACGGCGCATGCTGAAAGAGATTCGCAGGCTTTCCGCTCCCTGGATTCGGCTTTCTTCCGTGTACCAGCATGATAGCCAGCCTTTGAAGCAGTTGAACAGCTACGTGGAGGGGGGGTGGTTCCTGGCTCCGCTTCTTCCGGTGACGATTGCCGCCCGGTCGCAGAACTTTTCGGTCGGTGATCGGACGCCCTCGTCGTCGTCGCTGGAAGTCGCGGTACGGAACACGTGGCCCGCCAGCGGGCTGAGGATGGAGGTTGCCGCCGGGCTGCTGAAACAATCCTTTGCAGACAAGGTTGACTGGACCGGCCGGGCGCGCGCGTCGATCGAGCTGTCGAAACAATTCGCGCTGAGCGTCGGCGCTGAACGCGTTCCGTACCTGTTTACCACGTCGAGTCTGGAAGAAGCCGTCATGGTGCAATCCGTCGGGGGCTCGCTGGAGATGACGAACGCCCACGGCTGGTACGGGAAGGCGGGGTACCGGCGGCAGTACTTTCCGGACGCGAACGCCGCCGGCTCGGCGTATTCCTGGTTGCTGGCGCCCCTGCACCGCAGTCTTTCCCTGGAGATCCACGTGGGGTATGGTTTCAACTACCAGAACGCGCGGGAGAACCGCTTCCGTCCGGCGGAGGGATCGCCGAAGCGCTCCCGCGATGACGACGATGAACCGATACCGGGAGTGTACGTTCCGTACTACACACCGCAGAACCAGAAAAGGCACGACGTCGTCGGTTCGATGATCGTCAAGTTTCAGAACCGGGTCAGTTTGAGGGTCAACCTGTCCTACGGGGTTTATGCGACGG
>Ga0256830_1002886_pt1 | contig 11014 bp, 7 predicted proteins | sample 128326metaG_FD_190537 | JGI IMG/M metagenome (GOLD analysis project Ga0256830, IMG submission 190537) | Hydrothermal vent microbial communities from Lau Basin, Pacific Ocean - 128-326 | ecosystem: Environmental > Aquatic > Marine > Hydrothermal vents | place: Pacific Ocean: Lau Basin | collected...
GCCGGCCGCGGCGTCCACCGAGGCCACGTTGTCAACCGTGGTGCCGCGAATCTTGATCTCATTAACAGTGGGGAAACCAACCGCAGTGGTGACATCCTCTGCCTGGAGTCCGAGTTGATCGTAGGCCTCCGAGATAACTTCGACAAAGAACGTCGCTGGATCAAGATTCTCACTTTGTTCAATAAAGTGCTCAACCGGCGTCCCTTCCAACTGCGGGTCGCTGTCGATAGCATTTTGAATTTCTTCCCTCGTGAATTCGAGCCTCCCGACTTTGACCATTTCTTCCGCTCCACCCGGCTCCGGATTCATCTTGATCTCCACGCGGTTGGTCCCCGCCCGGACCCGGAACTCGAACGTTCCCGGCCCCAGATCCGCGGTCCAGTCAAACTTGTATAATCGTGTTCCCGTCGTCGATTCCAGGGTTGAATCCTGGATGTTCGCAGGATAGTTCAGGACTTCCAGCGGTGTGGGAACTCCTTCCTTGTACACGTCCACCTCCGGCGGCGTTGTGACTTCATCCTGATCGCCGAGTCCCTTCACGCTGATCGTGAACGTCCGGGAATCACCGACCTTCAACTGGTTGTTGCCGACTGCAGCCACGGTGGGCATGTTCTTCAGCAACTCCAGAATGATTTTCCTGTTTTTTTCTTCCAGCGCCCGCTGCTGTTCCAACAGGAGCTCTTCGGCGTCGTCGCGCTCGACGATAACGATGAGAAGCTCACTGATGACGGCGAGGTACAGGAAGAAATAAACACGGTATTTACTATAAACATCAGCTCTAGCCATGGGTTAAGTACCTCCGCTTATTCAATCAGCACGGGTTAATGCATTGCTTCTCGTTCGAGACGGCTCGCCTCTTCGAGTTCCTGCTTGAGTTGATCCAGCTTCGCCTGGACCTCGGCCAAACTCAGTTCCTTGCCGCGGTTGACGCCCGGGAAGCCTTCCACATCCGGACCATACTCCTCGGATTCGTACCAGGTGGTCAATCCCAGCAACATGAGCACCGTGACTTCGACAACGATCGCGTACATGATCCAGTCCGGCTGATGCGCAACGAAGAACTTGATACCGCGGAGACCGATCATTGCGATCAGGAACGCGGTTCCCATGAAGGCGATAGCGGTAATGTTATTCTTGTACTTCTTGATGAATTCCTCGTGCATGTAGCGTTTGAATCCCTCGCGAATGCTGTGCTCTTTCTTGTACCACTTTTCCTGGTGCAACAGGGATTCACCGAGTTCCTTGGAAATACCGAGCGTGATGAGAAGGTTCCCGATGGCGGTTGACAGTTTTCCCCGCGTCAGGAACAATCCGATGGGCGTGAAGAAGAAAACGATGGTAAACAGAGCGATACCCAGCAGCACAATCACTGGAACCCAGTTGATGATAAAGGTTGAACGTCCGATTTTCACGACGTTCATGGTGAGCGGTCCGCCCGTCTTCAGATCTTCGAGCTCTTGCGGAGTGGCCATCGACAGGTTTCGACCTTCACTCTTAAGCTTTTGAAGAAGCGTGTAAATATCAGTCGTCGGCTGCTTGTACTTGGCGGCGACCGCCTCGTGCGAAAAACCGGCGCCGGTGATAAGCAGGATGATCAACGCGCCCAGGATCGTGCGCATTCTCAGCTGTTTTGCAACAGACATCATACGAATACCTCCGTGGAATTTTGATTGGATACAAAGAGTCCAACCGTGTTCGGTTTACTCTCATTTATTGAAAAAACTATGGTATGTCGTCTCCTGAGACTGGGGGAACTGAAAAAAAGTGCGCCGCTACGATATGGTGCTTGGTGGTCAGTCATTCTTGTAAACGTAAATCTGGCGTTGAACGGACGTGCCGCCTGCCCGGACGGTAATGATGACCGGTTCCGGATTGTTTGAAAAGCGATCCGGGCGCTCGAACACGAATTCGTACTTCCCGTCGGGAAGCGAGTACAGCTCAACGGGGCGCACGTCCCCGTATTCATCTTCAACCTCGACCCGCACTTCGCTCAATCCCTGCAGCGGCTTGCGGTTCTCACGCCGGTTGGCGCCGTACCGGTACGCGTAAAACATGAACGTGTGCGTACTGGACACTTCTTCCGGTGGACTGAAGAAAATATGAACGGGGGGCTTTTCGATCGCAAACGTAAACGTGGACATTTTCTGTCCGCCATCCCTTTTGGTGCGGTACGGGTACGACTTGCCTTTGTAACGCGCAACAACCCGCAGTGATGTCGCGGCCGTGTTCCTGGGAACGTTGCACTGAACAACCGGACCGGATCCCGCCGCGACCCGCGTATCGTTGAGAAAAACTTCCCACGAATATTGCTTGATGTCGCTTAAGCCTTCCACCTGGATATCCGCGATGAACTTCTCCCCGTAGAACGCCGCGTATGGAAGCGGTTTTCGCAACACGGCGCTGGAGGGTTGGAGTCGAAATTCCGCCTGTGCGATGTCGCGTCCTCCCGCGCCCCTGTTCACGCGCGCCTCGACTTTGACTTGTTGCGGTTCGTTGCCAACCTGCCCGACCCAGAAAAACCGCGACGTGCCATCGCCCCCCCGCCGTTCAATAATCCTGCCCGGACCGCTAAGTACCCGCATCACCGGCGTCAGGTTGGGAAGGTTGACAAAAATCTCGTTTTCCTCCTCATATCCGGATACGGAGACCACTTCCGAACGGGCAACGTTGATGCCGATCTGTTCCACCGGCGGCGCGTTGGGTACGCTCGTATCTTGCACCATGACCACGTACGTCAATGTATCGTGTTCGAATTCCCATCGCCGGGAAAACGGAATCAGCGACGAATCGAACGTGAAATTATGGTACTTCAATTTCCCGTTCCCGAGGGGATGAATGCGCTTTGTCTCGAGGTTGAACTCTACCGAGTACGTGCCGACCCAGTGAAATCGCATCTCCACGGGGAAAGTGATCGTCCGTGTCCTTGGATCCCGGAGCGTATCCGTAACGATTATTTCCGCTTCATTCGTCGGGGTAAATCCCTTGCGCACGGAAGTCAAATTCAACGAGGCATCATCGTCCTGCTCCAGATCGTAAATGCGCACCTGGGTTTTCAGAGGGGGCACGAAAAACCGCACACGCCCGGATTTATCGACCGCGTCCACGTACCAGTACAACGTATCGCTTTCTTTCTGCACGGGTGGACTGCCTAAAAAGGTATTGATGATGCGCGAATTCTGCGTTGAGAGTTCATGAATCACCTTGTCGCGGTCGGATGCCGCAACGAGGAATGCGATAATCGACGAAAGGTACATCACGAAATATATCTCCACTCGATGCCGGCGCACATTCACGATCCTCCCTTCTCATCGCCCACGTTGCCCGCGGACTTCGCGTGGTCATCGCCGGATACTTCGGCCAACCGCTTTTCAACCCGCATCCTGGCAAGGTCCGACAGCAAGCCCCCGATTTCCTCCGTAACCAGCGAATCAATCGATTGCCCGATAATTTTTCGGATTTCTCCGTGCAGACTTTCCATGGATTTGCTCAGCGCCTGCAACGACTCATTGGTCTGGTCCAGTTTTTCCAATTGCCGCTGGGTAACCTCCAACTGAGCGGTCCGGATCATCTCGCCAAAGGAACGTAGGTTTTGATTGGTTTCCTCGAGTTTTTCAATCTGAAGACGCGTATTCTCGGCGCTCACCTTCGAGATATATTCCGTCAACTTGGTCAGGAGGATGTCCTGGCGCATGTCCGTCTGGGAAATAAGCCTGAACAGGTCGGAAACCGCGTCGGTCATGCCCTGGACGCTCTGGTTGATGGACGAAAGAAGATTTTCCGGTTTGCCCTGGACAAGAGAAGCCGGCTGGGCGTCATCGTTCGGAAGAAAATGGGTCACCATGGAAAGAACCAGGAGCATCATGGCCTCGATCCCGATTCCCACCAGCGTCATGCGCTCGGTGATCACCCCGGCGAATCGCAATCCCACGAAAATGAGCAGAATCATTGCCCCGAAATACACCCATCCCTGGACAGCGTTGAAATAGTACCGCGCGATAATCTCCTCCATGCACACGCGCGTTCCGAGGTTGAGCCCCAGCGTGTTCTCGAGGAGAATCAAGCGGCCGTCGCTCAGTCGAACTTCCGTACCTCGAACACAGAGGCGCCAGCATTCCAGGATTGTTCCGAATTCGAAGCTGTGCCTGATGCGCCGATCATGGTAAAAATCGTGCAAGAGACGGCGTCCTTCCGGGACTTCCAGATCTTTGATTGTTTCCGCAGCTTCTGGCATGTTTTGAAGTAAACCTGGAGGGTTTGTTCCAGGTTTCGGTTTCTCACTACACAAATCATGCCGGGGCTTCTCATTTCCCGTAGTATGAGAATTCCGTTAGAATTATATTTTTTATTCAACGCACGCCTCTAATGAGTGAATATTATTCACACTACTGTGCCGATCATTCACACCATTATGTTCAATAGTATCAGTTATCTATCAATAGATGTAATAAACAGAAAGAATCAATTTCGCGTTGCGGTGCGAACGCATGGTACGAAAAAAATGGGTTGAACATCCATTGGCTCGAACGTACATTTTCCTGCAATTCAACCTTCCGCCGTCTTGCCATCCGGCTTTCGCCAGGAAATATGATTTGCGGCTCAAAGGCATTCGACATCCATCTGAAAAGGAGAACTTCGTGGCTACAACACGAGACGGGAAACCGTTGACTCTGACCTCATCGGATCAGGAGGCTATGACGAGAATATTAGAAGAGCTTGGGATCAAGAGAACACCCTCGGAATTTCGAACAAATGGATATACGATCACGCCACTCGTCCGTTACTCAAAGAATACGCAACGTATGCTTGAGAAAGAGGCTGAACGCTTGACGGAGAAAGATTCAGAATTTCACACCGACCGAGGCACGAGAGCGAAGACGTTTTTCGAGTGGGCAAACAAATGGAAAGAACGTTTCAAAAGGAAATTCAAAAGGATGCCTTGAGCCGTTGTACTGGGAGGAAACGAAGTTTCATGCATCCTCGTGCTTGTTTTTGAAATACCCGTACGTTATCTCCAGCCCCTCGTCGAGAAAGACCCGCGGCTCCCATCCCAGGTGTTCCCGGATTTTCTGATACGAGCAGACGCTGCGCAATTGTTCGCCGGCCTTCTCCGGCCCGTGTTCCTCCCTCACGGATTTGCCGGAAACGCGCACGAGACCGCGGAACACGTCGAGCACGGTTTTTTCCACTGCCGTACAGACGTTGTACGTATCCGTGCCTTCCATATCTAACGCGAGGACATTCGCCCTTACGACATCCTGAACGAACACGTAGTCGCGCGTTTGAAGTCCGTCCCCGTTAATGACAGGTTGTTCGCCGTTGAGAATTTTTTCGGCAAAGATGGCCACAACCCCCGCTTCGCCATGCGGGCTCTGCCGGGGACCATACACGTTCGTGTACCGGAAAACCGTATAGTCCAATCCGTGCACGACATGGTAATAGTGCAAGTAGTTCTCCACCGTGAGCTTGGTAATACCGTACGGAGAGATGGGACGCGTGGGGTGTTGCTCGTCGGCGGGAAAGTAATCCTGCTCGCCATAAATCGCGCCGCCTGTGGAAGCGAAAATGAAACGTTTCAGCGACCGCTTCCTGGCCGCTTCCAGGAGGTTCAGTGTCGCCATGACATTCACGGACAGATCAAACTGCGGGTTCGCGACCGAGTGGCGTACGTCGATCTGCGCGGCATGGTGGTTGATGATCTCGATTTCATGGCGATCCATGATATCGTCCAGCTCCTCGGTGCGCAGGTCAACCTGGTAAAAAGTCGTACCCTTGGGTACGTTTTCAATAAACCCGGTAGAGAGATTATCCACCACGACCACGGAGTGGCCCAGGCGGACATACTCCTCGGCGATATTCGATCCAATGAATCCCGCTCCTCCGGTAATAAGAATATTCATGTTCGAATCCGATCAATGAAACAAACGTTATGTATCATGCTTCGAGGTGCCGACGAACCGATCTGAATATGTCGTCCAGCATTTCCTCGGTCAGCTTCCCCGTAAACGTGTTTTGCTGGCTTGGGTGGTAACTGGCAATCAGGAGCACGCCATTTCTCAGCTCGTACGTGGCGCCGTGATGGAACTCGCCCCCTTTCGCATCGGGGAGGCGCAGCGTGCGATCGACCACCTGGAACGCCAGACGTCCCAGGGCGACAACCACGCGGAGTTTTTTCAACATGGCGATTTCGTCGCGAAAAAAACGGCTGCATGCCTGAATCTCTTCACGGGTCAACTTGTTTGCGGGCGGCGCGCAGTGAGCCACCGCAGTGATTCGGCAGTCACGCAACGTCAGGCCGTCGCCGCGTCCCACGGACTGTTCCTGCGATGCAAACCGAGCCCGGTACAGGGCGCGGTACAGCCACTCCCCGCTTCGGTCCCCGGTGAACATGCGTCCTGTGCGATTTGCACCGTGCGCTGCGGGCGCGAGACCTACGACGAGAAGCCGCGCCGCAAGGGGCCCAAACGAGGGAACAGGTTTCCCCCAGTACTCTTCATGCTGAAATCGCCGCACTTTTTCGCGCGCAACCTTTTCTCTCCATGCAACGAGACGCGGACATGCCTGGCATGAAACAACTGCATGGTTGAAATCATGGAGAGTCGTGAGAGGTTTATCCGGTACGCCGGTCTCGGAGAAATTCAAATCGGTATCCACCTGTTCATTTATTTTGTGTTTCCGCGTGCACGGGAATCAAAACCATCCCGGTGAAACGCAACGATCACCCCGGACCACGCGGAAAGGGTATGTTAAAGTCGTCATTCGAGGAAGATTTCACAAGTAACCGTGCACGTTTCAGAACCGTACATCAAGCGTCGTAACCCTTCCGGTTCGGAGATCGACGCGGCGAATGGCATGATTGTCCGTGTCGGCAATCCAACCGTATCGGCCACGGACGGTAATTCCCCGGGGATTCCTGAAGCGGGCTTTCGTTCCCACCCCATCCCGGAAGCCCGGCCCCGCCCCGCCAGCCAGTGTCCGAACGATCCCGCGTTCCAGGTCGATAACACGGATAGCATGATTGAATGAATCGGCGATGTACAACTTCGAGTTCGCTCCCGCGACGCCCGAAGGATGTTGAAAAAACGCTTCCGATAGCCTGCCGTCCGCGTACCAGGCAGCTGCTTCGTCATCTCCGGCCAGAGTCATGACCCACCTGCTTCCCCGCTCGATTTTTCTGACCGCGCTGGACAGACCATCGACAAAATACAGGGTTTGATCCAGCGCGACCATCCCCAGTGGCTGTGCCAGCAAGGCCCGTAAACCCGGACCGTCGCGCATACCTTCCACGCCATACCCGATGTAGGGCTCCGCATACCCGTTTCGGCTGTCCACACGCCAGACCTGGTGCGCGCCCGGCATCGTCACGAACAACGCCGTCTTTATCTCCGCGATATCCCACGGACTGTTCAAGCCGATCGAGCCGCCGGAACCCCGCATGTTGAAAAGCGCCGCGCGTCTCCCGTTACCCACCAGCGTCCTGACTTCTCCCGCACGCAGGTCTATGGTTCGAACAGCGTGATTCCCCGCGTCGCATAAATACAGCACCGAATCGCCGATTGCAACCAGACCCTGCGGGTTATCGAATTGCGCTTCGTGATACCGCCCGTCCCGGAATCCCCTACCGTTCCCTATTCGCTGCGTCACGACGCCGCTTCGCACATCAATGATCAGGATTTCATTTTTCCCCGAATTGGAAACATAGAGTACGCTCCCGTCGGCGCCGATTGCAACGTTCCCGGGAAAATACAACCCCTCGGGTTCCAAGTCTGTCGCCGCGACCGGAATTTCTTCAGGCGACAACACCCCTTGACGGTCAAAGTATTCCGCAAGCCTTGAAATAAACTCCTCCAGGAATTCAAAGCCCCTGCTGGCTGGCCAGGCGAGCACGATTCGCCCTTCAGGATTCACCACCACGAATGCCGGTTGCGACGCTACGTCGTATCGAACCGATATGACACCTCCCGTGTCGTTGACAACCGGGTACTGAATTCGATACCTGGCGATGGCATCCCGAACCGCGCGGTCGTCGCGGGCTCCGGCAAACCGCCCGCTATGTATCCCAATCACGGTCGAGATTTTGCCGAATTTTTCCCGGAACGCCCGGAGTTCTTCCTGGAGTCGCAGACACTCGATCGAGCCGTCCGTCCAGAACTCCAACAAGACGATTTTCCCCTGGTAGTCTTCAAGCGTACGCGGGCCGTCCGTGTTGAACCACGTCAGGCCTTTCGGAAAATCCGGCGCCCGACCGATACCCTCGAATTCCGGATCGAACAAAACCCGTTTGTCCTGGTCGATACGCTCCTCACATCCGGCAACGGCGACCACAAAGAAAAGCAGCAACAGAGGGATGTTTCGCATGACACTTCCAAGATAGACGCCATCGGCGGCAGGTGCAAGCGATGATTCCATCCCCCCGCCAGGAAATTGCGAACAAAGTTTGAATGCTCGTATTTCTCTGGCATATTACGGGTGGTTTCGGAGTTTGACCCGATAGCAGTTGCTCGACGGCCCCGTCAGGGAACTCCGCTCGATAATGACGCAATGAAGATCGTATCGCTGAAATAAACGACATGCGAGCCCAGCTAAAACGCCTGACCACGGACACAGCCATGTACGGTCTCAGCAACGTGCTGGGGCGCATGATCAATTTCCTCCTCGTTCCCTTGTACACGAACGTCATTGCTCCCGGCGAGTACGGCTACGTGGGAACCGTGTACGCGTACGTCGCCTTTTTCACCATCCTGTTTCCTTACGGCATGGAAATCGCGTTCATGCGGTATTTCACAGCTCATGAACGTCACGACAAAAAGGATGTATTCAGCACTCCTTGGATTGCGGTAGCCACGACCTCCGTTGTCCTGGCAGGCATCATACATTTCTTCTCCACTGACATCGCCTCGCTCATCCAGCTTCCGGAGCATTTTTCTCTGATCGTGGTATTCGCCGGGTGGACCCTGGCCGTGGATGCCATCGCCGCTATTCCGTACGCGTCCCTGCGCATGGACCGCAGGGCGTTCCGATTCGCGGTTATTCGCTTTTCCGGAATCCTGGTGGCAGTACTTCTCAATGTTTGGTTTATCGGCATCCAGCACAAGTCCATCACCTGGATATTTATCGCCGGATTCATCGGATCATGTTTCGCCCTGGCGCTCCTTGTTCCAACGATCTTCGACCACCTGCGGCTGAAGTTTTCGCCCCCCCTGCTCCGCACATTACTGCGTTTTGGACTCCCAACAGTGCCGGCGGGACTGGCGGCAATGGTGGTGCAGGTCATCGACCGGCCACTCCTGCTTGCATTCTCCGGGGAAGAAGTCGTGGGCCTCTACAACGCCAACTACAAGCTGGGCATCTTCATGATGCTCCTGGTCGGCATGTTCCAGTACGCCTGGCAGCCGTTCTTCCTTCAACATGCGAAGGACCAAGACGCAAAGCGGATGTTCGCCCGGGTCGGAACCTACTTCCTGACCATCGCGCTCTGTATCTGGCTCGTGCTCTCGCTTTTCATGAGCGACATCGTCCGGATTTCCGTCGCCGGGTACTATTTCATCGGTGCGAAGTACTGGACGGGGCTTAGCATTGTCCCCGTAATTCTCCTTGCCTATATTTTTACAGGGATGGCAGCGATCTTCTCGGCGGGCCTGTACATCCGGAAGAAAACCACGTGGCTCCCCGGCATCAGCGGAACAGGCGCTGCTGTCAATATCGTCGCCAACGTCTTGCTCATTCCGACTATGGGGATGATGGGCGCGGCGGTGGCAACGCTTTTGAGTTACGTCGTCATGTCCGCTCTGAGCTTCTTCCTTGGACAGAGAGTGTATCGCGTGCCTTACGAGTATGCCCGCATGGCAAAGCTGGTGCTTGCCGCCGCCATTCCGGCCGCCTTCTGGTACGCGCGGATCAACCCGGGACTGCCGGAAATGGTGTTTAAAGTCATCCTGGCCGGTCTCTTTCCCGGCCTGCTGTTTGTGCTTGGATTTTTTGAGCGTGGAGAGCGAAACCTCATGACCCAATTGTTGAAAAGGATATTATCCTCGCAAGGATGAAAATACTCGTTTGCATCGTGCTGTTTCTCTTCAGCCTTGGCCCGGTTGCCGAGGCGCAGTCGGAAATGGCCGGCTCCAGGCGCATCAACCCGGAATTCGGCAAACCCGGCGTGCGGCGCAACGCCACGGCTTTGTTTCACGATCCCGCATTCCTCTCGACGCTCCGAGACAACACGAAGCGCCGTTTCCCCGCTCTCTTGAAATCCACGCGTGCCGCAAAGCGCGAAGTCAACCCTTCGCTCAAGGTCGGCGACAAGGATACGTTTTTCGTCACCAACTTTGTGGACGTCTCCTACAGCCGGATCACCGCGGAAGCCCGATACGTTGATTCGCTGGTGGCCATATTCGTGGACAGCGCCGAATGGGCGAATCATCGCATCGTACAAGATCAGGTCGATTCCATCGCGGAGTACCTCGTCAAGCACTCGCTGATCATTTCGCGCGACCCGAACAAGGGGATGCTCGAGAACGTGAAGGAAGTCTTCGGCGATCCTCCCGACATCGACGGCGACGGGAGACTCAACGTGTTGCTTTACGACATCCAGGACGGCTACACGCCTGGCGGAGCGTATATCAGCGGGTATTTTTCGTGGGTGGATCAAACCGACCAGGACGGTTCAAACCATACGGATATTCTTTACCTGGACATCTACCCCACGATTTATGGCTCCCCCGTAAACGGCATCTGGCGTGCACTGGCTACGACCGCCCACGAGTACCAGCACCTCATTCATTACGGGCACGACCCCAACGAGATCCTGTTCATCAACGAGGGGCTTTCGATGAACGCGGAGCTGGTGTGCGGTTTTACCGGTGAAAGCCCATACGGGTATTTCAAAAACACCAATGTCCCTCTTCTCGCCTGGCCCGTCAACCCGGACTCTCCCATCGATGATTACAGCCGGGCGCAGTATTTCTTTCTTTATCTCAAGGACCGTTTCGGCGAAGGTATCTTCCGCGCCATCGTCGGCGAC
>Ga0256830_1002887_pt1 | contig 11012 bp, 8 predicted proteins | sample 128326metaG_FD_190537 | JGI IMG/M metagenome (GOLD analysis project Ga0256830, IMG submission 190537) | Hydrothermal vent microbial communities from Lau Basin, Pacific Ocean - 128-326 | ecosystem: Environmental > Aquatic > Marine > Hydrothermal vents | place: Pacific Ocean: Lau Basin | collected...
CCTTTTATACATCCGTGGACACCGTGTTCGGCGAGTACGAGGGGCCGCAGTGCATCGCCTGCCACCAGGCGGTGACGCCGGGCATTGTCAGGGACTGGCAGGCCAGCCGCCACGCGCGGCCCGCTGATCGGGAGCCGGTCTATTGTTCCGATTGTCACGGCAGCAATCATGAGGACCTGCACCTGCCGACCCCGGAGGTGTGCGGCGGCTGCCACGCGACCCGGCTCGCCGAGTTCGAGGACGAGAAGCGCTTCGGTTTCCCCAGTCACGCGCTGGCCATGGAACGGGCGCAGGACGCTCCTCATTTCGTGGACAAGCCCAAGGCCGAGGTCAGTGCCTGCCTGCAGTGTCATTCGGTGGCCACCAAGTGCGATTCCTGCCACACCCGCCACCGCTTCAGCGCCGCCGAGGCGCGCCGGCCGGAGGCCTGCATCACCTGTCACAGCGGACCGCCGCACCCCGATGACGAGACCTATTTCGCTTCCGCCCACGGCCGCCTCTACCTGGCGGAAGGGAAGGACTGGGACTGGTCGAAACCGCTCGCCAGGGGCAACTACAAGGCGCCCACCTGCGCCTACTGTCACATGAGCGGGGGCCGTCATCAGGTGGCCGACAAGTCGATCTGGAAGTTCGGCATCCAGCAGATCAACCCGCTGACTTCGAACAACGAGGTCAAACGCAAACAGTGGGAGGCTTTGTGCAGCGACTGCCACAAAACGGACTGGTCGCGCGCCAGGCTCGCCGAACTGGATGCCGAGCGCAAGCAGGCCTGGGACAAGCTGTACGCCGCCGAGCGGGTGCTCAGGGACCTGCGCAGCGGAGGGTGGCTGTCGCCGGCAGCCGGCGAACGACCGCCCTATCCCAATGACTGGCTGGACACCCTGTGGCCGCGCGCGCGCATCGGATTCTTCGAGGGGCAGGCCTCGGCCTTCTACAACGTGTCGCCCATCGAGCGTGACTACTTCGAGATGTGGTATTTCGACAACCTGGGCGCCTACAAGGGCGCGGCGCACGGCGACCCCGACGCTGTCGCCAGAGGCCACGCGGCCATGGACCGCGATCTGAATGCAATCCGACAGCAGGCGGCGCAGCTGCGCACAGCCGCTGATCGGGGCAAAAGGGAAGATGCAGGTACCGCGGACCTGTGGCGGTCCGGTGAATATACGGACTTCAACCGGGAGCATAACTGATGAGCAGGCGGCCACGGGATATATGGAAAGCGGTGCTGGCGGGGCTGGTCCTGCAGGCCGCCACCTTCCAGATCGTTGCGGCCGCGCCGATGGATGAGCCCTTCGACAACGCCGCCTGCATCCAGTGTCACGAGGCGCGCGACCCCGATCTGGTCACCGCCTGGCGCGCCAGTGCGCATGCCGAAGGGGAAAGCACTGCTGATTGCGTGGCCTGTCATGGCGACCGCCATGAAGAGGCGGCACCACGCGCGCGGCGCGATGCAACCTGTGCCGCCTGCCACGGTGGTGCGGGTTCTCCGGTGGTGCACAGTTATGCCACCTCCAAGCACGGCATCCTGGTGCGTCTCGCGCAGGATGACTGGACGCGACCACTCCGGGACGCCGGATACCGGGCGCCGGGCTGCGCCTACTGTCACATGCACGCCGGCAGTCACGACGTCGGTGCCGGCGTGCGTGGCTGGAATCCGTTCGAGGACACCGCGGCCGCCGAACGTGGCCGGATACAGGAAGCCATGCGCGCGGTCTGCCGCGAATGCCATTCGCTTCGCTATATAGACCGCCTGTTCAGTAACGGTGAACGCATGCTCTCCATCGCGCGCATGAAGCTGCGTGAGGCCGGCACGCTGCTGGAACAGGCGGCCGCGGAGTTTTCGGCCGATGATCTGACGCCCGCCAGGGCGCAGATGGAGAACATGCAGCGCCATCTGAAGAATGTCCTGCTCGGTATCGGCCACCAGTCGCCCGACTACCAGTGGTGGCATGGTCAGCCGGCGCTGGACGGCGACCTGCTGCGGATCAAGGGGGCGCTGGACGCCCTGCGGCGCCAGCCGCCCGCCAAGGCGGGATCGACACCGTGAAGCGCGGCCTCCCGTCCGCCTCGGTGTTGTTGCCATGACGGATCCGCAGGTCTACGAGAGCTGGTACTACACGCCGCGCGGCCGCTGGATCGCCCGGCGCGAGTTTTCGCTGATGATGCGGCTGCTGTGGCCGCATGCGGGCTGTACGCTGCTGGACGTGGGCAGCGGTACGGGCCATTTCAGCCGCCGTTTTGCCGCCAGCGGCCTGCGCGTGACGGGCATCGATCCGGCGCCCGCCATGCTGCGGTTCGCACAGAAACAGGGCGGCGATGTAGGCTATATACAGGGCGACGCGACGGCGTTGCCGTTCGACGACGGCAGTTTCGATTACTGCGCGGCGGTGACCAGCCTGTGTTTCGTGGCTGAGCCGGCCCGCGCACTGGCGGACATGTGGCGGGTGTGCCGCCGTGGTCTGGTACTGGGGCTGCTGAACCGGCACAGCCTGCTGTATCTTGTGAAACGGAAGCGGGGCGGCTACCGCGGCGCGCGCTGGGACACGGCAGCCGGCGTCCGGGCATGGTGCCGGTCGCTGCAGCCAGCCCCGGTGATGCGCATGGCGTCCGCGGTCTGGCTGCCGGGCGGCGGCCGGCTGATGCATGGCATCGAGTCATTGATGCCGGAAGGACGGTGTGGAGGTGGCTTTCTGGCTGTCGCCCTGCACAAAAGGTAGGGTGGGGTGAATGCAATGAACCCCACCATGGGGTTCCGCTGTCGTTTGGTTCAATGCAAAGATGCGAAGCACGCAGAGGTTCGCAAAGGAAAGCTTTTCGATATTTTCCCCTTTGCGTTCTTTGCGCCATTGCGTTGAACGACAGCCACACTGAACATGGTGGGGTTCGCTTCGCTCACCGCCACCCTACGGTAACTATGGATATGGAATAGAGATGCACGCAACGCTACCCCTGCTCGAAGGCACGGATTTTCCCGCCATCGCCCGCGGCCGGCTGGACACCCTGCAGGTCAACCTGGGCTACCGCTGCAACCAGTCCTGCCTGCACTGTCATGTCAATGCCGGCCCGAAGCGGCGCGAGCAGATGACGCGGCAGACCATCGACGAACTCATCGCCTTCCTGGAGCGGTCCGGTATCGGCGCCCTGGACATCACCGGCGGCGCGCCCGAGCTGAACCCGCACTTCCGTCACCTGGTCGAGTCGGCGCGGCGCCTGGGCGTGCACGTCATCGACCGGTGCAACCTGACCATACTGAACGAACCCGGCCAGCAGGACCTGGCGGCGTTCCTGGCCGCGCAGCGGGTCGAGATCGTTGCCTCGCTGCCCTGCTACCTCGAGGAGAACGTCGAATCGCAGCGCGGCAAGGGCGTGTATGCCTCGAGTATCCGCGCGCTGCAGGCGCTGAATGCGCTGGGCTACGGCAAGGAAGGATCGGGGCTGGTGCTGAACCTGATGTACAACCCCGTCGGCCCGGTGCTGCCGCCGCCGCAGCAGGTCCTGGAAGCTGACTACAAGCGCGAACTCGCGGCGCGCGCCGGCGTGGTCTTCAATCACCTGTACGTGCTGGCCAACATGCCCATCCAGCGTTTCGGCAGTACGCTGATTTCCAGGGGCGGCTTCGACGATTACATGCGGCTGCTGAAGTCGGCCCACCGGGACAGCAACCTGGATGCCGTCATGTGCCGCTCGCTGGTCAGCATCGACTGGCAGGGTTATGCCTACGACTGTGACTTCAACCAGATGCTGGGCCTGCCCCTGGCTGCCGGGCAGCGGCCGGGGACGCATATCCGTGACCTGGACAGGGCGGCGCTCGAAGGCGGGCCGATCGCGGTCGCCGACCACTGCTATGGCTGCACGGCCGGGCAGGGCAGCAGCTGCAGCGGTGCGACATGCGCATCTCGATCATAATCCCGGCGCTGAACGAAGCCGCGAGCATCTGTTCCACGCTGGAACGGTTGCAGCCCTTGCGCGCGCGCGGCCATGAAGTGGTCGTCGTGGACGGCGGCAGCAGGGACGGCACGGCCCGGCTGGCACAACCGCTGGCGGACAGGGTGCTGCACGCCCCGGCCGGCCGCGCGCGGCAGATGAATGCCGGTGCCGATGCGGCAACCGGCGACCTGTTCTGGTTCCTGCACGCCGACACGCTGGCGCCCGAAGACGCCGATGTCGTAATCGCCGATGCAGTGCGAGGGGCGGGTCAGGCCGACGCCTGGGGCCGCTTCGACGTGCGCCTGTCCGGGCGCCGTCTGCTGCTGAGGGTGGTCGAACGCCTGATGAACCTGCGTTCGCGGATAACGGGCATCGCCACCGGCGACCAGGGGCTGTTCGTGACGCGTGGCTTGTTCGTGAAAACAGGGGGCTTCCCCGACTTGCCTCTCATGGAAGACATCGAAATGAGCCGCTGCCTTGGGCGCGTGCACCGGCCGCTGTGTCTGTACCACAGGCTGGTCACGTCCAGCCGTCGCTGGGAACGGCAGGGTGTGGTGCGCACCATCCTGCTCATGTGGTATCTGCGCGGTGCCTACGCACTCGGCGTACCGGCGGCACGGCTGGCGGCACGCTATGACTGATTGTTCGCGCGGCAGGATACTGGTGTTCGCCAAGGCGCCGGTGCCGGGGCAGGTCAAGACACGGCTGGCCGACGGCATAGGTTCCGAGGAGGCGGCTGTACTGTACCGGCAGTTGCTGGAACAGACGGTGGCACGCGCCGTTGCTTCAGGGCTGGCGCCCGTCGAGTTGCAGGTGACGCCCGATAAGCGGCACCCGTCGTTCACCACACTGGCCGATCGATATGCCATCCCCATCACACTGCAAACCGGTGGCGATCTCGGCCAGCGCATGGCGGCCGCCCTGCGCAGTGCACTGCAAGACAGCGACTTCGTCCTGCTGATCGGCACCGACTGCCCCGCCATGGACGAAGACTACCTGCTCGCCGCCTGCGAGCTGCTGGACAAGGGGGCCGACGCGGTCGTCGGCCCGGCCGAGGACGGCGGCTACGTGCTGATCGGACTGCGGCGCTTCGATGCACGGTTGTTCAATGACATTCCCTGGAGCAGCGGCCAGGTCATGGACACGACGCGGGAACGGCTGCGGTCGCTGGGCTGGCGCTGGGAAGAACTGCCGGCGCTGTGGGACCTGGACCGGCCCGAAGACCTGCTGCGCTGGCAGCGCGAAACGCGGTTGCTGACGCCGGTGGGGTTCGCTTCGCCCACCGCCACCCGACGGCGGCCGCCCACAGGGTGGGGTGAACGCAGTGAACCCCACCGTTCAACCGCGTTGTCGTTCAATGCCAATACGAGTTTTCAACCCGATCCGGAGGAGAGCCCGAATGAGCCACACCCGAGCCGATGAGATCCGTCAGAACGTACGCAGCGCCTACAGCGAAGTGGCCGAGGCCGACAGCGCCGGTGGCTGCTGCGGAGAAGCCGCTTCCTGCTGCGGCGTGTCGGACGACGCGCAGATCAACGCCATCATTTCCGAACGCCTGGGCTACTCGAAAGAGGACCGCGAGGCCGTGCCGGACGGCGCCGACATGGGCCTGGGCTGCGGCAACCCGCGCGCCATTGCCAGCCTCGGGCCGGGGGAGGTGGTGCTGGACCTGGGTTCCGGCGGCGGCTTCGACGCCTTTCTGGCCGCCCGCGAAGTGGGCAACAGCGGTCGCGTGATCGGTGTCGACATGACACCGGCCATGCTCAGCAAGGCGCGCGCCAACGCCGAGAAAGGGCGGTTCGACAACGTTGAATTCCGTCTCGGTGAGATCGAACACCTGCCGGTGGCCGACGACAGCGTGGACGTGATCATCTCCAACTGCGTCATCAACCTGTCACCCGACAAGCCGCAGGTATTCCGCGATGCCTTCCGGGTGCTGAAGGCCGGCGGCCGGCTGGCCATCTCCGACGTGGTTGCCAGCATCGAATTGCCGGATTCAGTCCGCAACGACCCTCACCTGCATTCCGCCTGCGTCGCCGGCGCCTCCACCGTGGACGAACTGCATACCATGCTGACCGACGCCGGCTTTACCGATATCCGCATTCAGCCCAAGGATGAATCACGCGAGTTCATCAAGGACTGGGCGCCGGGCAGCGGGGTGGAGAATTACGTGCTGTCGGCGACCATCGAGGCGGTGAAGCCCCGCTGAACAGTGGGCTTCACTGCGTTCAGCCCACCCTGCGGGCGGCCGCCGCAGGGTGGCGGTGAGTGCAGCGAACCCCACCGTGGCGCCGTGTGGAGTTCCTGTTCACCGCAAAGACGCAGAGAACGGGAAGAAAGGCTTTCCCAAACGTTCCCTTTGCGATCTCTGCATCTTCGCGTCTTCGCGTTGAACGGCAGTCCCGCTACAACGTCCAGCAGTCCGGCCGCGCGCGCTCCCAGGACTCGCGCAGGTCGGGCGGGATATCGCCGTCCACGAGCTGTCCCGGTTCCAGGAAGTTGTACAGCTCCTCCATGTTGCGCACGCGCAGGTCGTCGATGCGCCGGAAGATGTGGCGGGGACTGAGTTCGCTGGTGTGCCGCAGACCCATCGCACCCAGCAGTTCGACGAAGCCGCGCAGCGTTGCCTGGTGATAGCGTGCCACCCGCTCCGATTTGTCGGCGACATCCAGTCCGTACACCAGCGCCGGATCCTGGGTGGTGACGCCGGTGGGGCAGTGGTTGGTGTTGCAGCGCAGCGACTGAATGCAGCCCAGCGCCAGCATCATGCCGCGCGCCGAGGCGCAGACATCGGCGCCCAGCGCCAGTGCGCGCACCATGTGGAAGCCGCTCAGTATCTTGCCGCTGGCGATGAGCCGGATGCGGTCGCGCAGGCCGGTGCCGCGCAGGATGCTGTGCACGAAGATCCAGGCGTCGCGCGCCGGCATGCCCAGCGAGTTGGAGAACTCCAGCGGCGCGGCGCCGGTGCCGCCCTCGCCGCCGTCGACGGTGATGAAGTCGGGTGTGATGCCGGTTTCCAGCATGGCCTTGCAGATGGCGATGAAGTCACTGCGTCGGCCGATGCAGAGTTTGAACCCCACCGGCTTGCCGCCGCACAGCGCGCGCAGTTCGGCGATGAATTCCAGCAGGCCGACAGGTGAGGTGAAGGCGCTGTGTGCCGGCGGCGAGAACACGGTTTCTCCCGCCTTCAGGCCACGGATGGCGGCGATCTCCTCGGTTACCTTGACGCCGGGCAGGACGCCGCCGTGGCCGGGTTTTGCGCCCTGGGACAGTTTCAGCTCGATCATGCGCACGACGTCCAGCGCCGCCTGTTCGCGGAAACGCCCGGGGTCGAATCTTCCGTCGGGCGTGCGGCAGCCGAAATAGCCGGTGCCGATCTGCCAGATCAGGTCGCCGCCGTATTCGAGGTGATAGCGCGAGATGCCGCCCTCGCCGGTATTGTGTGCAAAGCCGCCCTTTTTTGCGCCCCGGTTCAGCGCCAGCACGGCATTCTTCGACAGGGCGCCGAAACTCATGGCGGAGATGTTCAGCAGCGAGGCATCGTAGGGCTTGCGGCAGTCCGCTCCGCCGATGGTCACGCGCGGCGCGCCGTCGGTGGGCGGATGCGCCGCCATGGAGTGGCTGGCCCACTCATACCCGATCCGGTACACGTCCCGCTGGGTGCCGAAAGGCGTGGTGTTCAGCGTGCCCTTGGCGCGCCGGTACACCAGGCTGCGGAATTCACGCTCGATGGGAAAGGCATCGATATTGGACTCGATGAGGTACTGCTGGATTTCCGGCCGGATCATTTCCATGAAATAGCGTCCGTGCCCGACCAGCGGGAAGTTGCGCAGGACGGTATGCCTGCGCTGCAAGGCGTCGTGCAGTCCCACTGCAATGAGCGGGCCGACCACTGCCAGTGTCCACAGTATGCCCGGCTGCACCAGCGAGCCCAGGCCGATGCCGACCAGCAGCAGGACGCTTATGACAAAGAACCAGCGGCGGACCATGTTTTCCTCCGAATAATTCTGCTCAAGCTGCACTTCGACAAGCTTACGCCGAGACGCGGGCCGCGTCTGCTGTTCGAGGGCGCGACCTTGCAGGTGCACCCCGGGCACAAGGCCGGCGTCACCGGCGCCAACGCCGTCGTCCCGGAAGCCTGCATGAACGAAGCGGGAACCGGTCGGCCCGGGCGGTCAAACGGTACACCACAAGACCTTCAGGACTGTGCGTCCATCGCTGCAGCGTCCAGGTCGAGGAATTCAAGGATCTCGGCGCGGGCGTTCAATCCGTCCTGGTAGCCCAGTTTGATCAATTCCCGGCAGAAGGGCGCCTCGAACAGCAGGTAGCTGAGCAGCGGGCGTCCCTCGTGGGTGAGGGCGCCCAGGCCCTTCAGCAACAGGCGGACGGAGCGCGGGAAGTCACGCGCGTGGCGTTCGGCGATCTCGCGGATGTCGCGGCTGGGAGAGATCAGCAGGAAGTCGATGGGTTTCAGCGTGGTATCCTCGAACTCGATGTGGTTGCCGCGGACTTCGGTGAGGACGTGGTTGATGCGGCTCATGCGTTCGATGTCGGCATCGAGGGCGTCCATGAAGATGGTGTCGAGCATGTAGCCGGTGATCTGGCCGATGCTTGGATAGGGTACGTCGGCCTCACCGGCCGGCACCGAGTCGGGAACCGGGTTGCGCACGCCGATGATGAGCAGCCGGCTGGCGCCCAGGTGAATCGCCGGGCTCAGTGGTGCGTTCTGGCGCATGGAACCGTCGCCGTGGTATTCATTGTTCAGCCACACGGCGGGGAACACCAGCGGGATGGCGGACGAGGCCATGAGGTGGTCGATTCCGATTTCCTGGGGGATGCCGAAGCGCCGCGCGCGCTGCCAGGGCGTCAGGTCTTCCCTTCCCTGGTAGTAGCTGATGGAGTGACCACTGGTGTAGCTGGAGGCGTTCACGGCCAGTGCCCGCAGCGCACCGCTGTCGATGGCCTGCTGGATACGGGCAAAGCGGATATGACTTTCGATCATGGTGCGCAGGGGGGCGTTGTCGAGCAGCGCGCGCGGGCCGGCGGTGCCCAGCCGGGCGGTGGCGAAGGCGGTGGTCCAGCGCAGGCCGCTCTTCAGCGCCTTCCAGGAATCCGTGTAGAAGACCTTCCCACAGTGAAAATTTTCCCAGATGCCGCTCAGACGCCTGACACCTTCGGAAAACTGCAAGGCGTTGCTGGCCAGGACGGCGGCGTTGATGGCACCGGAGGAGGTGCCGCACATCACCGGGAAGGGGTTCACCACATCCGCCGGCAGCATATCGGCGATGGCCCTGAGGACGCCCGCCTGGTAGGCGTTGCGCGCACCGCCACCCGGCAGGATCAGACCGTTGACCGGCGTGATCTTCTTCTTTTTGCGTGAAAACCAGTACACGACCCGGGCTCCCGTTCGGGCTGTCTTCCTAAGGTAATCACATAACGGCACCGATTTCCACGTTGCCGCAATATTTGCCTTTGACCGTTGAGATGCCTAGTATAAATAACTGAAAAAACAACAGGCGGCCACGGCGCCACGGGGGTGAAGATGCCTGTGTCCCGCGATCAAGAACAAGCACAATGAGATTCCGCTTTGTCTGCTACACATAGATTCCCGGCTGGACCGTTGCAGTGCCTGTCTTGCAGGGTCGTCGGGCATGTGCTTCTGCCCGTCGTGCTGCTCGCAGCCCGCGGTGGGGTTTGCGCGGCCGACGCGGACCTGTTATCGGAAGACTCTTTCCTGGGCGACATCCCGGTCGTGCTGTCTGCTACGCGCCTGTCGCAGTCCGTCAGCAATGCCCCGGTGGCAACCACGGTAATCGACCGGCAGATGATCGAGGCCTCCGGCTTTACCGAAATTCCCGATCTTCTGCGTCTTGCGCCGGGCTTTATCGTCAACTACGAAAACGGTCATACCCAGGCAGTCGGCTACCATATGCTGAATGACCGCTTCTCGCGCCGCATGCAGGTCCTTATCGATGGCCGTTCCGTTTACACCCAGGCGGTCGGTGGCGTGCCCTGGACGGACCTGCCGCTCACCGTCGACAATATAGAACGCATCGAGGTTATTCGCGGGCCCAACGCGGTGACCTTCGGTTCGAATTCCTTTATGGCGGTAATCAATATCATCACCCGCCATGCAGCGCTCGACAACGGCGTCAGCGTGAAGACCAACCTGGGCGGCAATGGCCTGGTCGAGGGTTTCGTGCACCAGGGCGGCAACCTGGGCAGACTCGATTACCGGGTCACCGCGGGTTATCGGGAGGACGACGGCTTCGATGAGCGCTTCGACCGGAAGCGGGCCCGGATTCTGGCGCTGCGCGGCGACTATGGCATCGATGCCGACAACACGCTGTCGCTGCAGCTGGGCTTCAACAAGACCACCAAGGGAAAGGACGGCATTTTCGATGCCTTCATTCCCGACCACTCGGCGACCAGCTACAGCCAGTTCCAGCAGCTGACATGGACGCATGCCCTGACGGGGGGCGGTGAACTCTCCGTTCAGATCTACCACAATCTGAACAAGGATCTGAACGACTACCTCAGCGACCCCGTCAGCGGGCTGGGCGGCATGCGGGTGCCTTTCGACGAGAGAGCGGACGCCGAACGCTATGATTTCGAGCTGCAGCACATCCTGCAGCCGATCGGGCCGCTCAGAGTGGTGTGGGGACTGGGTGCACGCAAGGACAGAGTGTACGCGCCCCTGTTTTTCAACACCGAGGACTTGCTCCACAACAGGATCAGGCGGCTATTCCTGAACGCCGAGTATCACGCCGGCAACAATACACTCATCAATGCCGGACTCATGTACGAGGACGACAAGATCAGCGGCTCGCATACATCGCCTCGCATCGCCCTCAACCACCATTTCTCCCGCGCACACACGGTGCGCCTGTCGGCCTCGCGGGCCTACCGTATTCCGGTCCTGTTCGAAGACTCGCCCGACTTCCGTTTTCCCGTCGCCATCCCCAACAACATTCTGTTGTTCGATGCGGGCGAGCTGGACGCCGAGCAGATGACGGCCTACGAGATAGGCTACCTCGGCAATTTTCCCGGCAAGGGCGTCTCCCTCGACGCCAAACTGTTCTACA
>Ga0256830_1002888_pt1 | contig 11010 bp, 9 predicted proteins | sample 128326metaG_FD_190537 | JGI IMG/M metagenome (GOLD analysis project Ga0256830, IMG submission 190537) | Hydrothermal vent microbial communities from Lau Basin, Pacific Ocean - 128-326 | ecosystem: Environmental > Aquatic > Marine > Hydrothermal vents | place: Pacific Ocean: Lau Basin | collected...
ACGAAGGGGCGCCCAACAGCCTGCAGCGACCGCAGGGCGTGGCGGTGGACGAGGCGGGCCGGATCTTCGTCAGCGATGTCAGCCGGCAGGCGGTGCTGGCCTTCGATCCGGTAGCCGGCCGGCTCGGCGTGTGGTCGCAGGCACGGCCGGACGTGTCCTTCCGGGCGCCCGTTGGTGTCGCCATCGACGAGGGAGGCGGCCTGCTGGTGGCCGACGCGGAACTGGGCGCCGTGTTCCGGCTGGGTGCCGACGGCCGGCCCCGCGGGATCATCGGCCAGGCCGAACTGGTGCGGCCCACGGGCGTGGCCCGGGATCCGGCCAGTGGCCGGATCTATGTCACGGACACGCGCCGTCACCAGGTGGTGGTGTTCGATCGCGACGGCCGTTTTCTCGACCACTGGGGCCAGCGGGGCGACGAACCGGGCCGGTTCAACGCACCCACTTATTTATACTTGGCGCAGGGCCGGTTGTATGTGGCCGACACCCTCAACTCGCGGGTCCAGATCCTCGATGCGGGCGATGGCCGCTGGCTGCAGTCCATCGGCCGGCGCGGCCTCTATGTGGGCAACTTCGAGCGGCCCAAGGGCGTGGCGGTGGACGACGAGGGCAACGTCTACGTGATCGAGTCCTACCGGGATCACCTGCTGATCTTCGATCGCGAGGGCCGTTTCCTGCTGCCCATCGGCGGCACCGGCAAGGGCGTGGGCCAGTTCTTCCTGCCGGCCGGGGTGAGCGTGGATCGCCGCAACCGCGTCTATGTGGCCGACATGTTCAACGGCCGGGTGGTGGTGTTCCAGTATCTGGGAGAGCGTGAATGATCGGCGCAAGACGCATCCTGGCCACCGGGCTTTGCCTGCTGCTCGCCAGCGGCCCGACGCTGGCCGCGCGCATTCCGGACATTGCCAATACCCGGCACAATCTCTCCGCTTCCGGTACCGGCCCGGTCACGGCGCTGGGCGAATCGCAGATCTGCGTGTTCTGCCATACGCCCCACAAGGCCGAGAGCGCGCCGGGCGCGCCCCTGTGGAATCGCCAGCTTTCCGGTGCCACCTACACCACCTACACCTCCAGTTCCATGGATGCCCCGGGCCTCGACCAGCCGGCCGGCAGTTCCAAGCTGTGCCTGTCCTGCCACGACGGTACCCTGGCGCTGGGGACGGTGAACGTGCTCGACGGCCAGGAGAACGTCAACATCGATCTGCAGGGCACCGCCCCCGATGGCACCATGCCCGAAGGCAGCGGTGCCACCACCGGCTTCACCCGCCGGCTGGGCACGGATCTGACCAACGATCATCCCATCTCCTTCACCTACGACAGCAACCTGGCCGCCGCCGACGGCGAGCTGCGGGATCCGGCGCTGGTCGGTTACATCGCCAGCCGTCAGGCCGGCAGCAACACCCGGCCGCTGGTGCCGCTGGAGAAGGATCAGATGCAGTGCATCAGTTGTCACGATCCCCATATCCGCGATACCGACGCCACCCTCAACATCAAGTTCCTGCGCCTCAACCGCTTCCAGAAGGCCACGCCCGGCGGCGGGGAGTTCGATCCGGCCAGCGACATCGTCTGCCTGGCCTGTCACGACAAGCTGGGCCAGGCCTGGTCGCTCTCGGCCCACGCCGACCCGACGGTGGCCGACGAGATCTACACCGACACGGCCGCCACCCAGCGGGACTTCGCCGCCGGCACGCAGGTCTGGGAAGCGGCCTGTCTGAACTGTCACGACACCCACACCGTGCCCGGTTCGCGCCGCCTCCTGCGCGAAGGCGTGGACAGCGCCACGGTGCCCAAGACGGCTTCCCTCGCGGCGCTGGAGGAGACCTGCTACCAGTGTCATTCGCCCGACGGCGGGGTGCTGCAGGGGCAGGGCACGGCCGGCTTCTCGGTGCCCGACATCAAGAGCGACTTCCTGCTGGCGCGGCGCATGCCCATCACCAACGCCGATCAGCCGGCCGGCGAGGAGCGCCACGACATTCGCGACGCCGATCTCACCGAAAGCCCGGTGACCCTGGGCAAGGGCAATCTCGCCAACCGGCACGTCGAGTGCACCGACTGCCACAACCCCCATCGCCTGATGAAGAACCAGTTGTTCAACGGCACCGCCGGCAGTGCCGAGGGCACCCACGAGCACGATCCCGCCGTGCAGCACAGCAACATCGCCTCCGGGGTGTTGCGCGGCGGCTGGGGCGTGGAACCCATCTACGGCGCCACCGCCTGGGGCAGCGTGCCCTCGGGCTACCAGGTCAAGCAGGGCGACGGCGGCATCGGTGCTTCGACGGCGGTCAGCAGCAACTACCTGACCCGCGAGTACCAGTATTGCCTCAAGTGCCACTCCGACTACGCCTACGACACGCCGCCGTTCCTCGGCGAGTCGGGTGGCGGCACCCCGCCCGGCACCAACGCCGTGACCCGCTACACCAACCAGGCCATGGAGTTCCAGGCCCCGCCCGCCGACAAGGGCGAACCCGGAGGCAACCATCGTAGCTGGCATCCGGTGCTCGACAACACCGGCCGGGATCTCGTCGCCCGGGGCGGCGCCAGCGCCGGCCTGTTCCTCTCGCCCTGGAACGGCGGGGGCGGCAGCTACATCGGCAACCTCACCATGTACTGCACCGACTGCCACGGCTCGGGCACCGCGCCCGGCACCGTGGTCCCCGACGGCGGGCCCGACGGCAATCCCTGGGGGCCGCACGGCTCCGGCTACAACTTCCTGCTCAAGGGCAACTGGGACAACGAGACCGGCACCGGTCGCCCGGGCGATCTGTGCTTCAAGTGCCACAACTACGACGACTACGCCAATCCCAACAACACGGCGCCGAACACCAGCGGCTTCCGTTCCGCTGGCGGCGGCGGAGGTGGGGGCGGCGGCATGTGCCGGCTCAGTTTCCGCAGTACCAATCTGCACATCGGCCACGCCCGGCGCATCGGCCGCCTGGAATGCACCTGGTGCCATGCGGCCGTGCCCCACGGCTGGCGCAACAAGGCGTTGCTGGTGGACATCAGCCAGGAGGGCGGCAACGCACCCTATACCAATGGCCCCTATTACCTGGAGGCCATGCTCGGCGGTGGCGGGCCGGTCAATTGGCAGGCCAGCGGCAACTGGAGTTCGGCGGACTGTGGCGGCCGCATGTGGATGGCAAGCTCGTGCGGCAACCCGCCATGAGGGGCTGAAACAGGTGGCCGATGGGTGAACGATCGTGGTGGACTGGCCTCGGCTCGCTGAAGCTTACCCTGGCCATCTTCGTGCTGTTCGCGCTGATGGTGGCGGGGGTCTATCTGGGCGACACGGCGGACGGCTGGGTGCTGGCGCTTCCCTTCGGTCTGTTCGCCGTCAACCTGCTGGCCGCGGTCTCGACCAACCCGGCCTTCCGCCGCCAGGGCGGCCTGCTGGTGTTCCACCTGGCGCTGCTGGCGCTGGTGATCCTGCTGGCCGTCAGCCGGCTCACCTATCTGCGCGGGCAACTGGAGATCACCGAGGGCGAATGGTTCGACGGCACGCTCACCGGCCACGTGGCCGGGCCGCTGCATCCCTGGCATCTGGACAGTGTGCGCTTTCGCCAGTTGCCGTTCACCATCGAGTACCATCCGGGGCGGGAACGGGGGCGCACGCTCAGCCGGGTCGTCTGGCTGGACGATGCCGGCCGGCAGCACGAAGGGGTCATCGGCGATCACGTGCCGCTGGTGATCGCCGGCTACCGTTTCTACACCACCCACAACAAGGGCTTCGCGCCCCTGTTCCGGTGGCAGCCGGCGGAAGGCGGCCCGGCGCGGATCGGTTCGGTGCATCTGCCGAGTTATCCGGCCCACGAATACCGGCAGGCGCTGGAATGGACCATTCCGGGCACGACTCATCGCGTGTGGACCCTGCTGGAGATGGACGAGGTGGTGCTCGACGAGCGCCGACCGTCCCGCTTCCGCCCGCCGCGCGACTACCGGCTGGTGGTGCGTGTGAACGGGCAGCGCCACGAACTGCGCCCCGGCGGGACGGTGGCCCTGCCCGACGGGCGCCTGGCGTTCGTCGGCCTGCGCACCTGGATGGGGTATTCGGTCTTCTACGACTGGACCCTGCCCTGGCTGCTGGCCGCCGGCGTGGTGGCGGTGCTGGCCCTGGGCTGGCATTTCTGGCGCAAGTGCGCCGCGCGGCCCTGGCAGGCCGACGACAACGACTGACGAGGCAGTGACCTTGGAACGCGAAATCCAACTGTTGTGGCTGGCGGTGGTTTTCTACGTGCTGGCGGGCTCCCTGGCCATCTTCGCCGTGATCCTCGGCAAGAAGCCCGAGCGCACCATCCTGGGCCTGCTCTGGAGCGGCCTGCTGGTGCACGGCATCGCCATCGTCCACCGCTGGGTGCGTCTCGATCACGGGCCCTACGTCACGATGCACGAGATCCTCTCCAGCGGGGTGTTCGGCCTGCTGTTCGTCTATGCCCTGGCCTGCTGGCGCTACCGGCCCATCCGGCCCACGACGGCGGTGGTGTTGCCGCTGATGTTCATCATGGCCGGCTGGATGGTGCTCACCGATCCGAAGGATGCCTACGTGCCGCCCACCTACGACACCACCTGGCTGGTGATCCACATCCTGTTCGGCAAGGTGTTCTTCGGCAGCGTGTTCGTGGCGCTGGGCATGGCCGGGGTGATCCTGCTGCGCCGCACCGCCGCCGGCCGGACGCGCTTCGCCGGCCTGCCCGCCGATCGGCGGCTGGACGATCTGGCCTACCGCTTCATGATGCTGGCCTTCATCTTCGATACCCTGATGCTGATCGCCGGCGCCATCTGGGCCCAGGATGCCTGGGGCCGCTACTGGGCCTGGGATCCGCTGGAAACCTGGTCGTTCATCACCTGGCTGGTACTGGGTTTCGCCCTGCACCTGCGGGTGACGCTCAGGCCGTCGCCGGTGCGCGGCGCCTGGCTGATCGTCACCGTGTTCGTGCTCGGCTTTCTCACTTTCTACGGTGTGCCCTTCATCAGCAAGGTGCCGCACCAGGGAGCCGTGTAGATGCAAGCGTGGCCCGAACTGCCCCGTCCCGTCGGCATGCGCCGGCGCCTGACCCTGGCCTGGCTGGGCCTGGCCCTGGGCGCGCTCGCCGTCTCGACCGTCTTTGCCCTGCTGCTGGTGATCAGCCGCACGCCACTGGTGGCCGGCAGCCTCGCCCACGACTTCTTCGCCGGGGCGCTGGTGATGCACGTCAACCTGGCCGTGACTGTCTGGTTCCTGGCCTTCGCCGCCGTGTGGTGGACCCTGACCCGGGCGGCGGGGGGCTGGCGCCTGGCCTGGGGCGGCTGGGCGCTGGCGGTGGCTGGAGTCTGTGCCCTGCTGCTGGCACGCCTGGTCGGCGAGCACCGGGCGGTGCTCAGCAACTACGTGCCGGTCATCGACGGGCCGGTGTTCCTCGCCGGGCTGACGCTGTTCTTCGCCGGCATCGGCCTGATGGCCTGGTGGACGCTGCACGGGCGGGGCGAGGGCCTGGCCGCCGGTGCCCGCCTGGCGGCGGTGGTGGCCCTGCTGTCGCTGGGCGTCATGGGCGGCACTGCCCTGCTGCTGCCCGAGGCCGGCGACTACGAGAACCTGTTCTGGGGCGGCGGGCACCTGCTGCAGTTCACCCACACGCTGTTGCTGATCGCCGCCTGGCAGGTGCTGGCCGGCCGGGCCGGACTGCCGGCCCCGCGCCTGCGCCCGGCGGCGATTTTCGCCCTGGCCGCGATCCCGGCGCTGTGCGCGCCGCTGATCCTGTTCTTCGTCCCCGCCGGCAGCGATGCCTGGCGCCAGGCCTGGACCGAGATCATGCGCTGGGGGAGCTGGCCCGCGGCCGTCGGTTTCGGGCTGTGGCTGGTCCGGGCGATGTGGCGGCACCCGGCCCCGGACGCCGCCTGGCGCGCGGCGCTGTGGCTGTCGCTGGGCCTGTTCGCCGCCGGTCTGCTGGCCGGTGCCCTGATCCGCGAAGACAACGTGATGGTAACCGCTCACTATCATGGCACCGTCGGCGCCGTCACGCTGGCCTTCATGGCCGTGACCCATCACCTGCTGGAGCGCCTCGGCCTGCGGCCGGCGCCGGCGCGCCTGCTGCGGCGCCAGTTCCGGCTCTATGGCGGCGGCCTGCTGCTCCTGATCCTGGGGCTGTTCTGGTCCGGGCTGCACGGGGTGCAGCGCAAGACGCCCGGCACGGCCATGCTCGATCCGCTCCAGGCGTGGGGCGGCATGCTGCTGATGGGGATCGGCGGTTTCATCGGTCTGGCGGCCACGGTCTGGTTCCTGTGGCTGGTGTTGCGGCCCCTGTGGCCGGCGGTTACCGGCGCCCTGCCGGCCCCGGGCGCGGAGAAGGCGGGATGAGCCTGCCGGGATTCCGCCGGGCCGGGCTGCTGATCGCCCTCGCCCTGCTGGCCCTCGGCTGCCAGCAGGCCGGGCCGGGGCCGGCCGCGGAGGACACGCCTTTCCCGTCCATCGACGTGCGCGACGCGCACGACCGGCCGCAACCCTGGACGCTGCCGCCGGGCCGGCTGCGGGTGGTCAACGTCTGGGCCGTGTGGTGCCCGCCGTGCCGCAAGGAGATGCCCGATCTGCAGCGCCTCGATCAGCGGCTGCGGGGCGAGGGCATCGTGGTCACCACCCTGGTGGTGGAGGAGGATCCCCGCCTGGTGGAGGAGTTCTTGCGCCGCTACGGGCTGTCGCTGCCGGTGGCGCGGATCGACCGGACGGCCGTGGAGAACCGGCTGGGCGTCTACGACTACCCGCTCACCCTGCTGGTGGACGCCGGCGGGACGATCCGCCTGCGCCTGCGCGGCGCCCTGGACTGGACCCACCCGCAGATAATTGCCATGCTGCGGGATCTGGCCGCCGGCCGCCGCGTCGAGCCGGCGCGGCGCGAGCAGATCATCGCCGCGGCCCGCAGCCGTTTCGTGCAGAAGATGCTCAAGGCGCGGGAGGCCTCGTGAGTGTCGCCCGCCGACCCGTCGCGCGCCGCGACGTGCGCCTGCGCGCCCTGGGCCTGACGCTGGCGATGATCGCCATCACGGGCGCGCTGGTGTGGTACCTCCCCGGCGGGTCCGGCGGGCGGCCGGCGGCCGACGGCTTCGACGTGACCCGGCACATGCAGGCCCAGCGGGTCGCCACCCGCTTCCGCGAAGCGGTCAACCTGCTGCACACCGGCCGCCATGCCGAAGCGGTGCTGGCCTGGGAGGACGTGATCGCCATGGCCCCCGGCCTGCCCGAGGCGCGGGTCAACCTGGGATACGCGCAACTGGGCCTCGGCCAGGCCCGGGCGGCGGAGCAGGCGTTCCGGGCCGCGCTGGCCCTGCGCGAATCCCAGGCCAACGCCCATTACGGGCTGGCCCTGGCCCTGGCAGAACAGCGGCGCTGGACCGAGGCCCGCACGGCCATGCGGCGCTTCCTGCGCCACAGCGGGCCGCAGGATCCGTACCTGGCCCGGGCCCACGAGCTGCTGAAACAGTGGCCGGCGGCGGAATAGACGAGCATGCCGGTCGGTTGTCGCAAGCCCCGGAAATTGACCCGGCGCAAGATTCCGCGCCGCCGGTCATGACAAACTGGAATCGATGGGTAATCGGGAAATGCTGTCCAATGCCGTTTCCGCAACACGTGTTGCCAACACGGGGGAGGCCGTGAGCATGGATGCCCGCGCCTGGCCACCGGACCGGGAAAAGCCGCGCGTCTCGCTGCGCTTCAAGGCCAACTTCGCCTATGGTCTGCTGCTGGCCTTCGCCGTGCTGCTGGCGCTGTTCGTGTTCTATCAGAAGGAAGTCCTGCTGACCCAGTTCAACGCCCTGCAGGCGGCCACCGAACGGGAACTGCACCTGCACGACCTGCGCGCCCGTCTGCGCAGCGAAATCGAAACCCATTCCCTCAAGGCCACCGATCTGGGCAGCAACTGGGGCGCGACCCATGTGCAGGATCACCTGCAGCGCTTTCTCGACTTCCATCGCCGGGCCATCCTGCCGGCCTTTGCCGCCGATGCGGATGCCCGGCAACTGGCAGCGGCTATCGAACGGGCCATGCGGGAACCGGGCGCGGAAACCCTCGCCCGACTCGACGCGGCCCAGCAGGCCTTCCTGCAGCGGCTGCAGCAACGCATCGAGGAGATCCATGCCCGGCGCCTGAAAATGGTGGCCGACTATCGCGCCCACAGCAACCGCGCGGCGCTGGTGGCCCTGATCCTGGGGCTGGGCGGCCTGGCCTTCCTCGGCTTCATCACCCGCAATTTCTTCCGCCGCCTGTGCACGGATCTGCACACCCTGTCGCAGACCGCCGCGGCCATCACCCGCGGCGAACGCACCGCCAGCCTGCCGGTGTCGCGCCCCGACGAGGTGGGCGAGCTGGCGCAGGTCATCAACCGGCTCGCGCAGGATCTCAGCGCCCAGGAACGGGATCTGGAGATCGAGCGGCAGAAGACCTTCCATCAGGAGAAGATGGCCTCCATCGGCCGCCTGGCGGCCGGCATCGCCCACGAGGTGGGCAATCCCATCGCCGCCATTTCCGGGCTGGTGAAGGACATCATCGACGCCCGCGCCACCGACCAGTGCCCGATGCTGGCGCCGGAGGACGAATGCAAGCTGCGCATGGTGCTCGAGCACGTGCAGCGGCTCAGCCACATCACCCACCAGATCTCCGAGATCGCCCAGCCCCAGTCGTCCGAGGCCTGTCTGGTGGATCTCAACGGCCTGATCCGCAGCACCACCAACCTGATGCGCTACGACGAGCGCTGGAAGAACATCGAGCTGCGGCTGGATCTGGACAAGCGCCTGCCGGCCATCACCGCCGTCAGCGATCAGATCACCCAGGTGATCATGAACCTGCTGGTCAACGCCGCCGACGCCATCGAGGCCGCCGGCCGTGCCGCGCCCTGTGTCTGCATCAAGACCGGCCGGGTGCACGATCATGTCTTCTTCGTGGTGGAGGACAACGGCGAGGGCATGCCGCCGGAAGTGCTGGCCCGGGCCAAGCAGGCCTTCTTCACCACCAAGGGCGAGGGGCGGGGCACCGGGCAGGGGCTGTCGCTGTGCAACGCCATCGTCGAGGGGCATGAAGGGCGCATGGAAATTCACAGCACGCCCGGCAAGGGCACGCGGGTGTTCGTGTACCTGCCGGTGGAGCGGGAACTGCTCGAGGAGCGCGCATCATGAGTCGGGCACGGATTCTGGTCGTCGACGACGAACTGGCCATTCGCCAGGTGCTGGCCGCCAACCTGCGCAAGGCCGGCTACGAGGTGGAGGAACTGGACGATGGCATGGCGGCGCTCGAACGCCTGCAGGCGGGCGACATCGACATTGCCATCTGCGACATTCGCATGCCGGAGATGAGCGGCATCGATCTGCTGCGCGAGGCGCAACAGGCCAACATCGACACCACCTTCCTGCTGATCACCGCCCATGCCTCGCTGGACACGGCCATCGAGGCCATGCGCCTGGGCGCCTTCGACTATCTGACCAAGCCGGTGCGCACCGAAGAGGTCCTGCACCAGGTGGCGCAGATCGTCGATCTGCGGGGGCTGCGCAACGAAAACCGCCTGTTGCGCACGCTGGTGATGCAGGGCAAGGACGCGAGCTGCCCGTTCGAGTCGCCCGCCATCCAGCAGGTGGACAAGCTGATCGGCAAGGTTGCGCCCACCGATTCCACGGTGCTGATCACCGGCGAGAGCGGTACCGGCAAGGGCGTGACCGCCCGGCGCATTCATTCCCTCAGTCACCGGGCCGGCGCGCCGTTCATTCCGGTCAACTGCGGCTCCATTCCCGAGAACCTGATCGAAAGCGAACTGTTCGGCCACGTGAAGGGCGCCTTCACCGGCGCCGACCGGGCCAAGAAGGGGCTGTTCGTGGAGGCCGACAAGGGCACCCTGTTCCTGGACGAGATCGGCGAACTGCCGCTGCACCTGCAGGTCAAGCTGCTGCACGTGATCGAGAGCCAGCAGATCCGGCCGGTCGGCGGCGATCAGTTCCGCAAGGTGGACGTGCGCATCATCGCCGCCACCAACCGCGATCTGGACAAGATGGTGGCCGAAGGCGCCTTCCGCGAGGATCTGTTCTTCCGGCTCAACGTGTTTCACATCCACATTCCGCCGCTGCGCGAACGGCGCGAGGACATTCGCAAGCTGATCCACTTCCTGCTCGAGCGGGATCGCGATCGCTTCGCCAATGGCCGCAGCCTGCGCCTCACGCCCGAGGCGGAAAGCCTGTTGCTGGCCTACGACTGGCCGGGCAACGTGCGCGAGGTGGAGAACGTGATCGACCGGGCATTGATCCTGGCCGAGGACGACGACATCACCATCGCCGATCTGCCGGAGACCATCACCGCCCTGGCGGACGATCACCTGCCGGAGGGCGGCAACGGCGGCCGGCTGACCCTGCGCGAACAGGTGCGCATGTACGAACGCAGCCTGATCCTGCGGGCGCTGGAGGAAGCCGGCGGGGATCGTTCCCGCGCCGCGCGCAATCTCGGCATCGGCCAGTCCACCCTGTATCGCAAGCTGGACGAATACGGCGACGGCTCGTGAAACGTCCGGCCCGCAGGAAACCGCACGACGAAATCCGGGGGAGAACCGCCATGTTCCGAATCGTCATCTTCCCGTTGCTGGCCCTGTTCCTGTTCCAGCCGCCCGCCCGGGCGGCCGACCCGGTACGCGGCCAGGAACTGTTCATGCAGCACTGCGTCAGTTGCCACGCGCCGGGCCAGCCGGTGCCCGGCGCGCCCGGTTTCATCCTGCAGCAGCGCATGCTGCAGCCCGACAGCGTGCTGCTGGAGAAGATCCGCTACGGCATCAACGCCATGCCCGCCTACCAGGGCATCCTCGACAATTCGATGATCCTCGACGTCATCGCCTACATGAGAACCCTGCAATGATGCCCGTTCCGTTTCGCCCGCTGTGGCTGTTGCTGCTGACGGCGCTGGCCGCCTGTGATCGCAATGCGCCCGTGCCGCCGGCGGACAGGGCGGCGAAGCGCATCGTGGATCTGGTGGCGCATCCCTGGCGGGTCGCCGATACCTTCCGCGTCGGCAACAACGTCTTC
>Ga0256830_1002889_pt1 | contig 11009 bp, 9 predicted proteins | sample 128326metaG_FD_190537 | JGI IMG/M metagenome (GOLD analysis project Ga0256830, IMG submission 190537) | Hydrothermal vent microbial communities from Lau Basin, Pacific Ocean - 128-326 | ecosystem: Environmental > Aquatic > Marine > Hydrothermal vents | place: Pacific Ocean: Lau Basin | collected...
TTCAAACCGCCGTTCGAATGGGGAGAAATTCGCAGGCATCTTGACGATCTGGGTTCCAAGTCCCTTCCCCTTGTCAGTATGGTTGGATTCATCATGGGACTGATTCTGGCCATGCAGACCCGTCCGACGCTGGATCGATTCGGGGCGGGAAGTTACTTGCCCGCAATGATTGCGTTATCCATTGTCCGCGAGCTTGGCCCGGTGATTACAGCCCTTATCGTGGCGGGCCGTGTCAGCTCGGGAATCGCGGCCGAGATCGGCTCGATGCGAGTTACCGAACAGATCGATGCCCTGGAAGTCAACGCGGTCGATCCATACAAGTACCTTGTCGTCACTCGTGTCGTTGCGTGCATAATCATGATGCCGCTTATTACCGCTTACGTAGATTTTTTAGCGATTCTTGGAGGATACGTGGCCGAATCGATAACGTACACGTCGAGTTTCCAGCTGTATTTCACGGATGTCATAAACTCGCTGACCTTTTTCGACGTGATCCCGGGTGTAGCCAAAACCGCCGTCTTCGGGTTTATCATCGGTATCATCGGGTCGTACCAGGGATACACTGCCGGTTCGGGAACGCGCGGCGTAGGACGGGCAGCGACTTCCGCGGTGGTGTACGCGTCCTTGCACATCATTTTCGTGGATATGGTCCTCGTTCGATTGACACTGTACATTTTTGGATGAGTGTAACGTCATGATTGATATTAAGGATATCGTCGTTCGATTCGAAGACCACCTTGTGTTGGATGGGCTGTCCCTGCATGTTCCCAAAGGCTCCGCCGTGGTGATCCTGGGACGTAGCGGCGTAGGAAAGAGCGTGTTATTAAAGAGTATCGTCGGGTTGCTGCGGCCGGAAAAGGGCAGTATCCGGGTGATGGGCCAGGAAGTGATCGGGATGAAACCGTCCCAGCTCAACAAGCTGCGAAAACACTTCGGGTACGTCTTCCAATACGCGGCGCTGTTCGATTCGATGACGGTGCGTGAAAACCTTGAGTTCCCGCTGCGCAGGCATTCAAATTTGAGCGAGGACGAAATCACGGCCCGGGTCGAAGAACTGTTGAAGCTGGTTGACCTGCTCGACGCCATCGATAAAATGCCCGGCGAGCTCAGCGGCGGCATGAAAAAACGGATCGGCCTGGCACGCGCTATTATCCCGCAACCGGACATCGTTCTCTATGATGAGCCAACGGCGGGGTTGGATCCGGTCACCGCGCGGGAAATCAGCAAGCTCATTCACGATCTGGAGCGGCGTTTCGGTACAACATCGATCACCGTGACCCATGATCTCGAATGTGCCCACATAATTGCTGATCGCATTTGTATTTTGCATGACCGGCGCATCGTCGAAGAAGGCACGTTCGACGAGATGCTGAAAAGCGAGTATCCATTGACACGAGCATTTTTTCAACCTGAGACAGTATGAAACCATCGCAATCCAAATTCCGTGTCGGTCTTCTGATCGTTCTTGGTGTCGTAGCGATCACGCTCGGCATCTTTTTCGTGGGTGAAAAGAGCAAGCTCTTCAGCTCGGCATTTTTCGTGCGGGTAAATTTCACCTCCGTGGAGGGTGTAAAACCGGGGACGCTGGTTTACCTCTCCGGGTACAGCGTCGGCACCGTGTCCGACATCAGCCTTGTACGGGGCGATTCGGTACGCCTGACCCTGCGCCTGGAAGAACGGATACGGCCGTTCATCAAGCGCGATTCCCACGCCCGTATCGACCAGGAAGGACTTGTCGGGAACAAGGTTATCAGCCTCTTTACCGGGAGCGCCGCCTCGCAACCCGTCAACGACTATGATTTCATTATCGGGATCCAACCGTACAGCCTGTCGGATCTCACCGCTGATGCGCGGACACTCGTGGATACGACGAAATACATCGCCGGACAAGTCAAGAATATTTTCGTTGATGTGAACAGAGGCGTTGGTACTCTTGGATTGCTGCTGAAAGACGACGCAGTGTACAGGAACTTCGAAAGCATCACTGTCAGGACGGATACGACCCTGGCTCTTGTCAACAAGCAGCTCCTGGGGTTGTCCTCCATCCTGGAGGACCTTACACAGGCCGTGTACAGGCTGGTACTTCGTTCTGATTCCACGGTGATGCGCGCAAATGAGGCGACACGTGAGGTGGAAATATTCGTACGCAAGTTGAACGAAGGGAAAGGAACTCTTGGAGCGCTGATTACCGACCGATCCATGTACGATTCCCTGAATGCACTCCTGGGAGATCTCCAGGCGGTTTCGCACGATGCCAGCAACGCTGCCGACCAGATATCGAAAGCCGTGTATGCCATGCGGACACATTGGCTCCTGGGAAGGGTCTTCGGCCCCCTTGAGAAGGTCGAGCAAGAGCCTCCCGCTTCTTCGCTGAGTCGGCAGTGGAAAGAGCTTCGACGCCAGCAGCGCCGGTTGCAGCGTTTGCTGGAAGCTCTTCGCGAGAAAGGTGTGATAGACCCCGATACGCTCGACCTGGACCAGGAGCGGTGATGCGTACCGTTATTCCATGTCATTTCGTTCTTGACGAAATACACGCCGCCGATGGCAACGTGACCTGGAGCTATGGCGGAGCGTTTTTCCCCGTATCGGTGTTTTCCGCGTTGTCGCGGGAAGGCGATGAAATTATTCCCGTCTTTCCCGTGGGTGAGGATATGTACGACGAGCTTACAGCGACGCTTGAACGACTCCCCGGGGTACGTACGGACGGTGTGTACCGGGTTACCAGGCCAACAACGCGTGTCAAGCTCTTTTTCGCCAGCGCGACGCATTACAATACGTGTCTCGTACGCCATTTGCCGCCGATTTCATACAGCCGTATCGCGCCGTTTCTTCCCGCCGATCTTGTTTACCTCAACGCTATGACCGCCGCCGACATCACCCTGGAAACGGTGGAACGGCTGCACGGGGGCGGAGCACGCGTGTACCATGATGTCCACATGCTTGCCTATTCGGTCCGGGACGGCGGACGACGTGTCCTCCGTCCGCAGCCTGAATGGCGACGCTGGTGCGCCGCCGCCGACGTGATCCAGATGAACGAGCAGGAGGCGTCGGTGTTTACGGGAAGGAACAAGTCCCTGGAAGACGTCGCGGCGGACGTGTTGGATGCGGGAGCGGAAATGGTCGTATTGACGCGGGGCGAGCGGGGCGCCTTGATTGCGGATGGAAAAAGCATCCTCCGGGTACCGGTGGAACCGGTTGGCAGTGTACGCGACACGACCGGTTGCGGCGACGCGTTTGGCGCCGGGTTTATCTTGTCGCTTCTTCGCGGTGATTCCCGTGAAAACGCCGCGCGAAACGCTTCTGCTATCGCCGCGAAGGTTGCGACATTGTCCGGATCGAACGGGATCGAATCGCTGCGCCGGATATCCAGAGGAGCACTGTCGTGAAGAAAGTATTGATCACGGGAGCCCACGGGTTGCTGGGACAGAAAATCAGTCTTATCCTGGCTCGTGAATCGGACGCGGAAATTCTCATGACGGATATCCAGCGCACTACACCGTTCGATGTACCGCGATTCGATTACCACCAGCTCGACGTCACAAGGCTCGGTGACGTGAAGAGTCTCGTTGCATCCTACCGGCCGGATGTCATTATCAATACCGCGGCAAAGACCGACGTTGACGATTGTGAAATCCAGCGCCAGGAGGCGTGGTGTGTCAACGTGGACAGCGTCAAGCACCTGGTTATCGCCGCGCGCAAGCTGGAACGCTGCCGTATCATCCACATCTCCACCGACTACGTGTTCAGCGGGGAGGAGGGCATGTATTCGGAGGATTCCCGCCCCAACCCGGTGAATTACTACGGCAAGTCCAAGCTTGCGGCCGAGAACGTTTTGCGGGCGGGCGGGGTGGACCATCTCATCGTTCGCACACAGCTTCTGTACGGGACGGGCGTGAATATCCGGAAGAATTTCGTGTTGTGGACGCTGGCCATGCTGAAGCAGGGCAAGCCGTTTGGAGTGGTCGACGACCAGGTCGGCAACCCCACACTCGTGGATGACCTCGCTTTCGCCATACTCAAACTGGCCGAGACATCGACCGAAGGATTGTACCACGTGGCGGGCAGTGAAGCAGTGAGCCGGTACGACTGGGCACGCGCTATCGCCATGGTGTTTGGCCTCGATCCGGACGTCATCTATCCCATCAGGACTGCCGAACTGCACCAGTCTGCACGTCGGCCGATGAACAGCACGTTTGTTACGTTGAAATTCGAATCGGAATTCGGATTCGGACTTTCGAATATCCAGCAGGGACTCGAACGCTTCCGCTCCCAGTTGCAACAGGGAGCGCGGCTGTTCCAAATGTTGAACCGAAGCAATTAAAACAGGAAGGCGCATGATCGATATCAAGTTGATCCGGGAGCATCCGGAGAACGTCAAACGGGGCATCGCCTTGAAACGCGAACCGGATCACGTGGACGAGGTCCTTCGATTGGACCGGGAACGGCGGGAGCTCATCAATCGCGCCGATCAGCTCAAGGCGAAGCGGAACGCGGTTTCCGAAGAGATTGGTCGTCTCAAAAAGGAAGGGCGCCCGGCGGAAGACAGGATTGCCGAAATGAAGGAAGTCGCGAACACGATCAAGGAGCTTGACGCCAGGATCCGCGAGATCGAACAGGAAGCACGCGAAGCCCTTTTGCGCATTCCCAATCTTCCACACGAGAGCGTGCCGGAAGGCTCGGACCCGGAAGCCAATCTGGAGGTCCGCCGCTGGGTTCCCGGCGAGATCCCCGGTCTGAACAGCGAAGCCGCGTTTCCCCACCTCGATCACGTGGAACTGGGCAAACGCCTTGGCATACTCGATTTCGAACGGGGTGCGAAGATCACAGGCAGCGGTTTTCCCGTGTACATGGGCAGGGGAGCGGCCCTGGAACGCGCGTTGATAAATTTCATGCTCGACGTTCACACGGGGGCGAACGGCTATCGTGAAGTGTTCCCGCCGTTTCTCGTCAACGAAACCTCGATGACCGGTACAGGCCAGCTTCCGAAAATGTCCGAGGACATGTACAAGTGCGAAGGCGAAGACTTGTTCCTCGTGCCCACCGCCGAAGTGCCTCTCACCAACCTGTATCGGAACGAAATGTTCAAGGTCGAGGACCTGCCGGTTTCCTTGTGCGGGTATTCCGCCTGTTTTCGGCGCGAAGCCGGCTCGTACGGAAAAGAAACCAAGGGATTCTTGCGCGTGCACCAGTTTAACAAGGTGGAATTGGTGAAATTCATTCTTCCCGAAGAATCCTACGAGGCGCTGGAACAGATTACCAGACACGCCGAAGGCATCATGCGGGCGTTGAACATTCCGTACCGGGTGCTGTTGCTGTGCACGGGCGATACGAGTTTCGCTTCCGCCAAGACGTACGACATCGAAGCATGGGCCACGGGCGAGCAACGGTGGCTGGAGGTGTCGTCGTGCAGCAATTTCGAGGACTTCCAGGCGCGGCGTGCGAACATCCGGTTTAAAAGGGAACCGAAAGCCAAACCGGAATTCGTTCATACCCTCAACGGCTCCGGTCTCGCGACTTCGCGGTTGATGGTCGCGCTGCTGGAGAACAACCAGACGGCCGATGGCGCAATCGTCGTGCCTGAACCCTTGCGAAAGTACACTGGCTTCGATCGGATCGAACCAACGGGCCCCGATGCAGATAATAACGATTGATCTCTGGAACACGCTGGTGGACAGCAGCAACGGTGATGAACGCCGTCGCATCCGGTTCGAGGCGCTTCGGAAGGCCCTGCGAGGGCTTGGCGCAACCCGCACCGACGAGGAACTCCGTAATGCATACATCGCGGGGCAACAGGCTTTTCTCGACGTCTGGCGCCGCGCACACCGCACCTTGACGACGTCGGAAATCATCGGGGAGATATGGGCGTCTTTGAACATCGAGGTGCCGGAGCACGTTCACGAGGACGTCGTTACGGTATTCGCGGAGAGCATCCTGCATGCTCCGCCGCGGCTTTTGGGCGGGGTGGCGGAGACCCTTCCCGTACTGGCGGTTACCAACCGTCTCGCCCTGATTTCCGATACGGCGTTCTCACCGGGTAGAATCCTCAGGCTGGTGCTGGAGCGACTGGGTATCGCTCGTTACTTTACCGCGATGGTTTTTTCGGACGAAGCCGGCGTATCGAAACCCCGGCCGGAAATTTTTCAGAAGGCCCTCGAGGCGGTGGATGGGAACGTGGAGGATTGCATCCATATAGGTGACATCGAGCGCACGGACATCGCGGGAGCCAAGAGACTCGGGTGCAAGGCGATACTCTATACCGGCGACCCGGCGACCCAGTTGATCGAACCGCGCCAGGACCAGACCGCCGCCGATGCCGTTTTACAGAGCTGGTACGATGCACCCGCGATCATTCAGCGTTTACGTGTCGCCGCGCGGATATGAAACTCTTCGAACGGTTGAACAGCTACCGGCAACTATCCTACCTGGCGCCATATTTCAGGAGGCATCGGAAAAAGTTCATTCTTGGTATCGTATTCATTCTCCTCTCCACGATCTTCGAGGTCTTCGTCCCCCAGTTTATTCGCCAGGCCATTGATGGAATCGAGACCGGTATTACTTCCAGCGGGCTGGCGTTTCTCGCGTTGCTGATCGTCGGGACTGCCGCTATCAGCGGGGTGTTCCTGTTTCTGACGCGCCAGACCATCATCGTCGCATCGCGCGAAGTGGAATACGACCTGCGCAACGATTTCTATAATCATGTTCAAAGCCTCTCCATCCGGTTTTTTCAAAACCGGCCCACGGGCGAGGTTATGGCGTATGCTTCCAACGATATAAATGCCGTTCGCATGTTCGTGGGACCGGCGGTGATGTATTCCGCCAATACGGTGTTCACTTTCGTCATTACGCTGGGCATCATGTTGTTGATCAACCCGGCACTGACCCTGCTGGCCCTTGCGCCCATGCCCGCGGTTTCCTTCCTCGTGTACAAGTTGGGAAAGATTATTCACGATCGTTTTGAGGACATCCAGTCGCACTACGCGCTCCTTACCGCGCGAGCCCAGGAAAACCTCTCCGGGATTCGTGTGGTCAAAGCGTATGCACGGGAGGCTTACGAGATCGGGGTGTTTCGCAACCTGAGCTGGTCGTATTTGAAGAAAAACCTGCGCCTCGCCAGGGTACAGGTGTTCCTCATGCCAGCTCTGAGTTTTCTCGTAGGGTTATCCATGGTTATCGTGTTATGGTACGGGGGGACGCTGGTCATCGACGGTGACCTGACGCTGGGTGCGCTGACCCAGATCATTATTTACATCGGGATGCTTATCTGGCCCATGATCGCGACCGGATGGGTCATCAACCTCATCCAGAGGGCGGCGGCATCCATGGGCAGGATCCAGGACATTTTCAAGGAACGGCCGGAAATCTCCGACACCGATAACACGGATCACTCCATCACGAAGCTTGACGGAAGAATCGAGTTCGATGATGTCGGTTTTCGGTACATGGAAAGGGCTCCATGGGTCGTGCGGCACATTAATCTGGATATCCCGCCGTCGGCTTCACTGGCCATCGTCGGCCGGACGGGAGTGGGAAAAACGACATTGGTCAATCTCATTCCCCGTCTCTACGATGTCACGGAAGGTGTCGTACGTGTGGGTGGTCATGATGTTCGGAAGATACCCGTGCATACACTCAGGGATCATATCGGCTACGTAACCCAGGAAACATTTCTTTTTTCCGACACGATTTTCAGGAATATCGCGTTTGGAGTAGACAACCCCTCGCGCGAAGAAGTGGAATCCGCTGCGCGCGTCGCTGCGATCCATGATGCCATCCTGGAATTTCCGAAGGGGTACGATACATTTATCGGCGAGCGGGGCATTACGCTGTCGGGAGGACAAAAGCAGCGCATCAGTATCGCGAGGGCGGTGTTGCGCAAGCCCGCTATTCTTATCCTGGACGACGCGCTGTCCGCTGTCGATACTCATACCGAGGAGGAAATCCTGCAGCGCCTCCGCGAGGTCATGCGGGAGCGGACCAGCATCATCATCAGCCACCGTGTTTCCACCGTGAAACACGCTGATCACATCATTGTTCTTTCGAACGGCGCAATCACCGAGCAGGGAACCCACGATGAACTCCTTGAGCTCGGTGGAGTGTACGCGGATCTGCATTTCAAGCAGCTCCTTGCGGACGAACTGGAGAGCATGTAACCAAGAGGACAACAGGTGACCGTACTTGTATCATCGATCCAAGAAATTGCTCGAATACTCCGCGAGAAACACTCGTTCCTGCTGACCACGCACGTCAACCCGGACGGTGACGGGCTGGGCTGCGAGTACGGGTTGTATCACGTCCTTCGCAGGCTGGGAAAGGAAGTGCGCGTCATCAATGCGGCGGACCTGCCCGAGAACTACGCGTTTCTTGACGGCGATGTCTTTGAAACCTACGACGGTTCGGCGCATGATTCGTGGATCGTCTCGGCCGACGTCGTGATGATCCTGGACACAAACGAGATGGAACGAATCGGTGATCTCGGAACCGTCGTACAGGAATCCGAAGCGCTGAAGGTCATCGTGGATCACCACCTGCATCCTTCAGCCGTCGCGGACCTGTATTTCATCGACGATCAGGCGAGTTCGACCGGGGAACTGGTCTTTTCGCTTTTACAGGAATTGATCGGGTTGAATTTCGGCTATGAAGCCGCTCTCGGTTTGTACACGGCAATCATGACGGACACGGGGTCGTTTCGGTTCCCGCGCTCCACGCCCCGTGTTCACAGGATCGTCGCCGATCTGCTGGAGCACGGCATCAATCCCGCCCACGTGTATGAGGCCGTGTACGAGAGCTACCCGTTGCGTCGGGCCAGGCTGCTTGGCCTCATGCTCAGGGATATCACCGCTGTCGCCGGTGGACGAGTGACCATCACGACGGTGACCCGCGCGATGTTCGAGGAGGCGGGAGCGGTTCAGGAGGACGTGGACGACATGGTGAACTACGGCCTTGCGATTCGGGGAGTAGAGATGACGATTCTTCTGGTCGAAACCGGCAAGGGCGTAAGAATGAGTTTTCGCTCCCGTGGAGATGTCCCGGTCAATGAATTGGCCGTCAAATTTGGCGGTGGAGGGCATTGCAACGCTGCGGGCGCTTTTGTCAGCGATACCTCGCTCGTCGATGTCCGGGTACGGCTGGAAAAAGAACTGGAAGATTTTATTTCCACTCGCTTTGGTCCCGAAAGCAGGTAGATACCGAGTGGAATTTTTTTTCAAATCCGTTTGCAAACTGTTGTACCATGATATATACTTTGAGAAAATCATGATGAGATGCCGAGTAGCATATCCAGTGAGCCAGAATTGCACGTAAGAGCACATCCCGAAAAAAAGAACGTTTCCCGGTCTGAAACGTGGAAAGGCTTCGATTGGAGGTTGTGGTGCTCGGATTTCCACATTGAATGTAACTTCGACAAATCGAGGAGAAGCACATGGTAAAATGTACCGGCGCCTATGGTACTCCAGAACGGATCAAAGCCGACGTACACACGATTTTTTTGCCGCGGGAGAGTTCCATCCAGAAAAAGCAGCTCGCTCCGCTGGAGAAGTCCCAGCGCAGCGTGCTCTTCACGGCGATAGAAAACGGTGATTTTACCGGGAAGACGGAGGATATCCTCTATCTCTACGGTCAGGACGGGACTCGCCTCCTTATCGTAGGGGTGGGCGAAGTCGGAAAGATTGATTCCGAGGTCCTGCGGCGTGCGGCAGCAAAAGCAGTCAAGGCGTGTCAGAAGCTTTCAGCGCAAAAACTCGCCTTGTACATGCTGAAGGAAGACCTTCTGCCCAAGACGATGGGGTTGAATTTTGCGACGGCAAGTCGTGCCATCGTTGAAGGGGCGTTCCTGGGGTTGTACAAGTACGATGCGTACAAGAAGAAGGATAAGGGGCGGGCAAACCGCAAGGCGCAGAAGGAGGAGGGGAAAAAAGAAATCACGGATCTCGTGCTCGCAACGCCGGACGAAGGGCATCAGACGACGTTGAAACAGGTCATCGAACAGACCACGACGGTGGCGGAAGCCGTGTACAAGGCCCGCGACCTGGGGAATGCTCCATCAAACGAAATTACCCCGGACATCCTGGCGAAAACGGCATCTTCGCTTGCCAAGAAATATCACTTGAATGTCGTGGTTCTCAAGAAAAAGGAAATCGAGTCCCACAAGATGATGGGACTCCTGGCGGTGAACAGGGGGAGCGCAAACGAGCCGCGCTTCATCATTCTTGAACATAACGCGACAAAGAAGAGTTATCCGTGCATCGTTCTCGTCGGTAAAGGCGTAACCTTCGATTCCGGGGGGATTTCCATAAAACCTTCGGCCAACATGGGCGAGATGAAGATGGATATGGCTGGCGCCGCCACGGTGATTGGCGTGATGATGGCTGCGGCCCGCTTGAAGTTACCAATCCGCCTCATCGGTCTCATCCCATCCACCGACAACATGCCGTCCGGAAGCGCGCTTTGCCCTGGCGATATTATCACGTATTCGAACGGGGTCTCGGTGGAAGTCGATAACACGGACGCGGAAGGGAGGTTGATTCTTGCCGATGCGTTATTGTATGCCCAGCGTTTTAAGCCCCGCTGTATCATTGATCTCGCCACGTTGACGGGCGCCTGTGTCATTGCCCTTGGGGCGCACAGCACGGGGATGATGGGAACGGACGAGGCGGTGAAATCACTGTTGAAGGAAGCGGGTGATCGGACGCACGAGCGTGTCACGGAACTCCCCGTTTACGAGGAATACGAAAAGCAGCTCAAGAGCGAGGTCGCCGATATCAAGAATGTCGGAGGAAGAGAAGCCGGTGCCATTACCGCAGCTCTCTTTTTGAAGAAGTTTGTCGGCGAGTATCCATGGGTACATCTCGATATCGCGGGAACGGCGATGCTTTCCGAAGCCGGGGAATATACGCCCAAAGGAGCCAGTGGAGTCGGTGTACGGTTGCTTGTCGATGCGCTTTCGCACTGGAAGAAAACCTGAACCCTCGCACCTGTTCGAGCAACGAGTTCAATACGGAACGCGGAGTGAA
>Ga0256830_1002890_pt1 | contig 11003 bp, 12 predicted proteins | sample 128326metaG_FD_190537 | JGI IMG/M metagenome (GOLD analysis project Ga0256830, IMG submission 190537) | Hydrothermal vent microbial communities from Lau Basin, Pacific Ocean - 128-326 | ecosystem: Environmental > Aquatic > Marine > Hydrothermal vents | place: Pacific Ocean: Lau Basin | collected...
AGAAAAAGCTTTCCCCGGAACAGTATAAAATAAAAAAGGCAGCGCTCAGCCATCCTCTTTATAATTTAATACCCAGGCACCGTGAGCAAATAAGATGGTGGGATATTCCACACTGGATTACCTGGAATCTTTTTGGCAACGATGATGACGGAATATTTGCGGAAGAAACAAATATGTACCACGATGAGCCAATAGGATTTCGCAGGTTCCTGAAATGGACACTGAGAAATCCCCTGCACAATTTTACCTTCTACACAATCGGCAGTGCGGAAAGAAAAAACCACCACACTTACACATTACTTCGCATTGATGCCGAGGGGCTGAGCTATTTTCAAAAGGGACAGAATAGTATCGTTTTTGGTAAAGGTAGAAACGCCTTGTATTTAGCTTTTAACGACCACAAACCCTTTATTTCTCTTAAACTATCCTATTTTTCCCGGCAGCTCAGGTTCTACTTCGGCTGGCGTGAAAGGGGAAACTTCGGCATAAAATTCCAGCCTGCCGTGAAAATATAATCTCGCTTTTAAATTTGCCTTCTTCTGGCCAACGAGAAAATCCTCACCCAAATAATTTCTTTACCAGGGAGGCAACCCTTTTACCCAGTTCTCTGGCCACCTTCAACTCTTCATGTCCGGGCTTACCCACGGAGACTGCTCCATAGTGTGCACCCTTGGCTGTTCCCTGGATAATCATCCCGTGTATAAGAAGCATCTGGATTATTCCCATTACCGTGGTTTCGTTTCCACCGCCAAGTATGCCGGAAGTAGAAAAAGCCCCCCCTACCTTCCCTTCCAGCTTTCCATAATATTTTACCGATTCATCCAGAAGTCCCACTATTTCCTGGGAAGGCAACCCAAAATAAGTAGGGGAACCAACAATAATACCTTCCACTTGCAAAAAATCCTCCGGGGTAGTATCTCCCACCCTCTTTAATATCGCCTCTACATGCTCATCCTTCACCCCGTGCGCCACCTCGCGAGCCATCTTTTCGGTATTTCCAGTGCGGGAATAGTAGACTATCAAAACTTTGCTCATCTTTTTACCTCCATTCCTATTTTCATTCCTTTCTCCATTCTATATCCGCGTAAGAAATCTCTTACCGGCAATCTTTTCTTTCCTTCCAGTTGAACTTCTTGCAAAGAAACCATCCCTTTCCCTGCAGCTACAAGAATACTTTCTCTTTCCACTTCTATAACTTCCCCCGGCTCCCCTACCCTATCCTCCTCACAAACTACCCCAAGACTCCACAGAATAAGCCTTTTCCCCTCTAGGAAAGTATAAGCAGTGGGCCAGGGATTCAATCCCCTCACCAGGTTATGAATTTCCCTTGCACTCTTTCTCCAGTCTATTTTACCCATCTTCTTGCTGAGAAAAGAGGCATAAGTGGGAATTCCCACCTGCGGACTGCGGGGAGGGTTACCTCTTTTTATTAACTCCAGGGTTTTTAAAAGAAGCCCGGCTCCCTGTTCGCTTAACCTTTGCTCCAAGGTAAAAGCAGTATCCCGGGGAAGAATATCTGCCTCTTCCTGCAGTATAATATCTCCCGTATCTATTCCTTCATCCATAAAAATGGTAGTAACCCCTGTTTTATCTTTTCCCAGTATTATAGCCCAGGGAATGGGAGCAGGTCCCCGGAGTTCGGGAAGAAGCGAAGGGTGCAGGTTAATAGCTCCCCGGGAAGGTAAGGTAAGAATATTCCCTGGCAAAATCTTGCCAAAGGCAGCTACGATTATAATTTCGGGCAATAGAGAGGATATAAAATTCACTGCTTCTTCTGTTCTCAAAGAATAGGGCTGATAAACCCGCAAAGAGAGACTCTCCGCCGCTTCTTTGACCGGAGTCTTGGAGAGCTTTCTCCCCCTGCCTCTGGGCTTATCGGGAGCAGTAACCACCGCAGCGATTTCCTCTCCACTCTCGCAAAGTTTCCTGAGAGGAAAGACAGCAAACTGAGACGAACCAAGAAAAACTATCCGCATCCCATCTTCCTTAAATCTTCTTCCTTAAAGCCAAAGTAATGCCCTATCTCATGAAACAGGACTTCTCTTACCCTTTCTTTTATTTCCTCTTCGCTCCCGGCAATAGCTTCAATAGAATTCTTAAATATCACCACCGTATCGGGTCCCACCCCCCCATAATAATGTCCTCTGTGTTTCAAGGGAACTCCCCGGTAATACCCGAGAATTTCCCCTCCCCTTCTTCGCATCAACTCCCGTGCCTCTTCATCGTATTCTTCCTCTACAAGAATTGCCAGATTCTCAACATTCTTCCTAAAAAAAGATGGAAGTGAATTCCAGGCTTCTTTTACCAATTTCTCAAATTTTTCTTTCTCCATGTCTAATTATATCAAACTCAAGTAAACCGTAGAAAGACAACTCACCAGCTATCGCCTCCTGTACACCCGACTACCCTTCCTGCCCACCCTTCTCGGGGAAATTCAGCACAAAATAAAACACCCCCGTAGCTTCCCACGGGGGTGATAGATAAAAAGGCCACTACCAGTTCAGTGTTTAACCCAAGGAATCCTGCTCCTTTCTCAACTGGAAAAGCAAAGAATCTTCCTTTAATATCACATTTTCCCAGGTAAGCACTTCTCCTTTTTTGATGCTTCTCTTTACTTCTGCCCCTTCTGTAATCCCCAGTGGAAGCAGATTATCTCTTTTTGCTATATCTCTTTTTTCAATCACACCATACACAGAGAATCCCCCTATGCCGTCTATAATTTCTCCCTTCTCTAAGTCCTTCTTTGCCACTGCTACCACCTCGGAAGTGGGAAGAGGCAGAGAAAAAATTACCGCTTTTCCTTCCCTTACTACACGGGCGACGGTCAGAGGAGTATCTATAAACCAGTTATGGTATCTCTGGTAAAAGCAATATGTATTCCCTTCGCCTATCTTTAAATAGTTAAGGTCAGAAACAATCCTCTCATCTTCCACTTTCACCACAATAAAAACCCCACCAGCCAGCTCTTTACCCAGGATGTACTCCACCACTCCTTCCCGGTTCAAGATTCCCCCTTCTTCCTTCAGCGAAAAAATCCGCGGTAAATCTTTTATCCTTGCCTCCACCCCATGCATTCCCCTCGTATCCGGGGGAAAACCAATACCATTGGATACAGAAGCCATCTCCACCATCGTTTTGCTTCCATCCACAAAAGAAGCTACCTGCCGGGCTGTTATCCCATTACCAGGCACTTTTACCGTATCCGGATTAGCTTCCACCTGCAGAGGATTGTTTTTCCCCTTACCCAGAGCCAGCACTTTGAAATTCAGAAAAGCATAATGGTCGTACATCTTTTTTAGTTCTCCCGGCTCATCCCCCTCAGTAACCGTGTAAATTAACCCCTTTTTCTGGAAAATGCGGGTTAAAATGCACCCAATGGTGGCATCGCATTCTATATTTAAAGACACCAGGTGCTTTCCATGCTGCGCGCAGTAGTATCCAATCATGGCCCCTAAAAGAGGGCTGGTGTTTGTATCCACAATTGCTTCTATCTCCGGGTCAGCACATAACTCCTCCGGGTCAGCATATACTTTAGTATCAGCGCCTCCATAACTTTCCTTGGCTTCCCGGGCCTGTTTTATATCTTCATCGTAAATCCCCTTTACTTCTATTTCCGGAATCCTTCTCAGGACGGCAAGGAGTCCAGACCCCATGTATCCTGCTCCCCCTATACCAGCCTTTATAACTCGTTCTCTCTTCCCCATTTTTTACCTCCCTTCATCTACAGTGGCCAGCAGGTACGTTCTCCACACACAAAACTCCGCGGTAGAGGAAGCGGTAGGTCCCCCACCCCTTACCCAATAACCTTCCGGATGGGCAATTTTCAAAAGCGAGGTCATAAATTTCTCTGCCGCCTCGAGATACCTTTTCTCTCCTGTAGCCTGATACAGGAATATGGAGGCAAAGCAAAGTTTTCCGCAAGACTCACTCTTGTAGAGAATAGGATTACATCTCATCACAAAATCAAAGAGTTCCCTGGCCAGATTAAGGCTCCCTTCTTCCTTGCTCACCAGGTAAAATTTAGAGAGAAAGGCTATTACTGCACCCAGAATGTACAGCCAGTTCTCTCTCTCTTCCCGGGCGGCAACCCGGATAAACCTTTCATCCGGTTCCTCTGCGGGCTTCTCCGTGATTAAACCTTTTTCAGGCGACCAGTAATAGTAGAAAAAGTTTTCCCTGTCCGGCTGTATATCCCAGAGCATCTGCAGGAACTTTGCCGCCTTTTTAGCCTCTTCCACTTTGCCCAGATGAAGCCCCACGAAGGAACACCAGGCAGTAGAAATTGCATCCTGCAAGTTTTCTCTTTCTCCGTAGGGTGCACGAGAGCAGTATCCCCCTGAATCCGGAGACTGGAAAGAAGAGATGTATTTCCAGAGCGGATAAGAAATATTAAAAAGTGATAGAAGATGCGAAGATAAACATATCCAGCCGTTAGGATAGGTATAGTAATCCAGGTGGAACTTCTGTCTCTTCTCTGACTTCAGGTCTCCTTCCGGAGACAGGGTTTCCTTGACTATCCAGTCTATTATGGCCCTTGCCTCTTTCGCTCTACCACCCAGCACCAGTGCCCAGGGCAACTTATAAAAAGCAATCGCTCCCTTTGAAACAGGATTTACACTCCCGTCAGGATTAATCTGAGTAAGCAACCACTCAATACTTTTCTGCAAAGAATCCTGATATTCCTTTTCATTTTTCAGTATCATTCTTTTCTCCTTTCTCTACAAGTTCCCTTTTTAGATAATAACTACCTTCATAAATTGTCACCAATTCCCAACCCTGTCTGCCAAATTCATCCAGGGTTTCCTCAATTCCCAGTATCTTGGATTCAAAAACCTTGTACTCCCATTTCTTCATGATTCTTCCTCCCCTTTCCTTTCCCTTATCCATTTCTTAATTCTTCCCAGCTCCGGATATCCACTCCCCGGACGCGAGATTACCAGGGAAACCAGAGCATTGGAAAATTCCAGTATTTCCTTCTTTCCCCAACCATTCAGCAAGCCAAAAATTACACCGGCATTAAAAGTCTCTCCCGCCGCGGTAGTATCCCTTGCTTCTACGCGAAAAGCCTCTCTCTTATATATTCTTCCTTCTGTATAAACCGCCGAGCCCTTTTTACCCATCTTAAGAAAAATTTCCCCTGGGCCATACTGCGAAATCTCTCTAAGAATTTCTTCCACCTTATCTCTGCCCGATATAGCAAAAGCTTCTTCCAGGTTGGGGAAAAATATATCCACCTCTCTTAACAAAGCTATTACTTCTTTTCTTACAGTTTCATTCCAGTCTTCCGGGTCCCAGCCAGTATCCAGGAGTATTTTTACTCCCTTTTTTCTCATCCTCCGGAAAAATTCCGCAAGATTCTTACTTCTCAACCCAGGCAAAACAAAGTAACCGGTAAGAAGAAGATAATCCCCCCTGCCTAAGAGCTTCTCCCAGGAAAAAAGATGCGCAACCTGCAATTGTTTTAAAGCTCCCAGGTAACTCAGAAGAGTCCTTTCCCCGTCTTTTCTTATCAAAGAAATGCACATCCCGGTGGAGTTACCCTCTATTTTTCTTACGAATTCCCGGGAAATACCGCACTCCTTCATCCTGCATAAAATTCTTTCTCCGTAGAGGTCATTCGCCACTGCTCCCATTACATAGGGAGTTAAACCAAATTTAACTAAAGGGAAAGCTACTCTCAATGCAGAGCCTGCCTCCTCCACGCTTAAAGCATCTCCCAGCACCTGCTTACCCCAGCCCGGGAAATCCTCAAATCTCCCCAGAGAAACCTCCATATTCAGCGTGCCAATGATACCTACCCTTGCCTTCATTTCTCCCTCAATTCCATGGTCAACTCATACTTATCCGACCGATAAATGGCCTCCAGGTATTCTGCAGGCCGGTTATCCGCCAGGAAGGAAATTCTTTCGAAATAGAGAACAGGAGAACCCGGCTTGATTCCCAGAAGAGCAGCCTCTTTTCTTAAAATAGCAATTGCCTTTACTCTTTGTGTCGCCCGGCGCAGGGAAAGAGAATATTTTTCCCGGGTTATCTCAATCAGGGAAGAAGAAAGGTCCTCGGACAGGATATTGGGAAAAAGCTTATGAGGCAAATAAGAAGTCTCTATACCTATAGGCTCTCCGTTTGCCAGGCGTAATCGTTTAATCAAAACTATTTCTTCTTCTGCATTTAAAGATAAATACTGTGCAATTTTTTTTCTTCCTGAAAGGATTTCAGCCTTCAACACTTTCGTGCTTGGCTTCAACCCTAAACGTTTCAGTTCTTCTGTAAAACTTATGATTTGTGCAGGCTGTTTCAGAGGAGGAACAGTGGCAAAAGTGCCCCGTCCCCGCTCCCGGTAAATAAATCCTTCCCGCACCAAAAGGTCAAGTGCCTTGCGTACTGTTATCCGGCTTACTCCGAATCTCTCGCATAATGTTTGTTCAGCAGGCAAGCGGTCTCCCGGTTTATACTCTCCCGCTTCAATACTTCTCTGCAATATTTCTTTTACCTGGTAATAGTAATGCACCATCCCGCTTCTGGCTATTGTTTCCATCTTAATTCTTCTCCAAACTTGTTATAACATTATAAACTCATATCTTATTTTACCGCAAAAAAAAATTTTTTGCAAGAGAGAATTTATTTATCGCATCAGGAAGGAAAGAGTTTAATATCCCAACCGTCTTCTTCTGTCTTTGCATGCAATCACCCATTATTATGGTATAATATACACCTGAAATTTGGGTTGGTTATTCTTAATATTACAGTAAAATAATTTAGTTAGGGAGTGTCAGGAGGTGAGAGCATGAAAGTGAAACCATTGGGTGAGCGGGTATTAATTAAAAGACTGGAGGAAGAAAGCAAGACCGAAGGCGGTATTTACCTTCCTGAAACTGCAAAGGAAAAGTCTCACAAGGGAGAAGTAATCGCTGTGGGAGAGGGAAAGAAATTGAAGAATGGTGAAATAGTTGCCCTCAGTGTGCGGAAGAATGACAAAGTCTTATTTGATAAATTTGGTGGAACCGAGGTAAAAATCGAGGGAGAGGAATATATTATCTTGAAAGAAGATGATATCTTAGCAATTATTGAAGAATAAAGAAAGGAGGGAGAGAAAATGCCAGCAAAAGAAATAACTTACCGGGAGGAAGCAAGGAAATCCCTGGAAAAAGGGGTGGATATTCTTGCAGAGGCAGTTAAGGTTACTTTAGGACCCAAGGGAAAAACAGTAATTTTAGAGAAGAAATGGGGCTCCCCTACCGTGACAAACGACGGAGTTACTATCGCCAAGGAAATAGAATTAAAAGACCCGGTGGAAAATGCAGGTGCCCAACTTATAAGAGAAGTTGCCTCCAAAACTTCTGATATTGCGGGCGATGGTACAACCACCGCTTCCTTACTGGCACAGGCAATATTTAAAGAGGGAATGAAAAACATAGCCGCGGGAGCTAATCCCATGGCTCTAAAAAGGGGTATAGAAAAAGCTGCGGAGATAGTGGTGGAAGAATTAAAGAAACACGCAAAGCCAGTAGGAAAAAAGGAAGAGATGGCACAGGTGGCTACAGTCTCTGCACACGGAGACACTGAAATAGGCAATCTCATTGCTGATGCCATGGACAGGGTAGGAAAAGAAGGGGTAATTACCGTGGAAGAGGGGAAAGGAATGAGTATCGAGCTGGAGCTGGTAGAGGGGATGCAGTTTGACCGCGGCTACCTCTCCCCCTACTTTATTACTGACCCTGACAGGATGGAAGTGGTCCTGGAAGAACCTTTAATCCTTATTCATGAGAAAAAAATATCCAACGCAAGAGACCTGGTACCTCTTCTGGAAAAAATAGTGCAGACTGGGAAACCGCTTCTGATAATTGCTGAGGATGTAGAGGGTGAAGCTCTGGCCACTATCGTGGTAAACAAGCTCAGAGGCATTCTCAAGTGCGCAGCAGTAAAAGCACCCGGATACGGAGAAAGACGAAAAGCCATGCTGGGAGATATAGCAGTGCTTACCGGAGGAAGAGTCATTGCAGAAGAGCTGGGTATCAAGCTGGAAAGCATAGACTTAAAAGACCTGGGCAAGGCAAGAAGAGTGGTAATTGACAAGGAGAATACCACTATTGTGGAGGGAGCAGGCAGCGAAGAAGCCATCAAGGGAAGAATGGAACAAATAAGAAAATCTATTGAGGAAACAACTTCTGATTATGACAGAGAAAAACTGCAGGAGAGACTGGCTAAACTTGCCGGCGGAGTAGCAGTGATAAAAGTAGGAGCAGCCACAGAGCCTGAAATGAAAGCCAGGAAATCAATCGTAGAGGATGCGTTGCACGCCACTCGTGCAGCAGTGGAAGAAGGTATCCTTCCGGGCGGCGGCATCGCGCTTCTCAGGGCACAGGATAAATTGGCCGAGCTGAAACTGGAAGATGAAGATGAACAGGTAGGAGCAAACATTATCAAGAAGACACTGGAAGCACCATTAAAACAAATTGCCAACAATGCAGGCTGGGAAGGCGCAGTGGTAGTGGAAAAAGTTAAGGGAATGGATTATAATTACGGATTCGATGCTGAGAAAGAAGTATTTACCGATTTAGTAGCAGCAGGAGTAATTGACCCGGCAAAGGTAACCCGTTCCGCTATACAGAATGCAGCAAGCATAGCTTCATTACTCCTAACAACGGAAGCCATAATAGCCGAAAAGCCAAAGGAAGAGGAAGAAGAGAAAAAAGGAGCATAAATGGCCAGGAAAAAAGGAAGAAAAAGGAAAAGGCAAAATAAGCTAAGGTGGAAAGTTAAAAAGGCAAACAAGGGACGCATACCCTGCTACGGTAAGTAACCTCTGCACAGCATCCACCTAAGCACGCATTTAAATGCCTATGGGAAAGGGGATGGGCCGGCCAAGATTGCCAGCCCATCCCCTGCTCATTAGATACTCTCCCCTACCCTTACTTAATAAGTAGCGAGCAGCGAGGGGAAGGGTAGTAAACAGTAAATAGTGAACAGTAAACCGTGAATAGGGGTTTGGTACTCTGGTATCCTAGTATCTTAGTGTCCTGGTTTCCTGCCTGCCTGTCATGCCTGCGCAAGCAGGCATCCACGCAAGACTATAGACTGTAAACTGAAAGTATAGTGAAGAGTAGTTAGTAGCGAGGGAAGATAGTAAATAGTGAACAGTGAGTTAGGGCCTCCGTATCATGTGTCTTTCCCGTCTAATGTCTAAAGTCTGATGTCTATAGTCTAACATGGGGGAGCAGGCGCCCCGGCATGCGCCGGGACAGGGAACTGGCAACTCATAACTCACAACTCTTGGACCTTAGACCATAGCCTACGCTATTCAAAAGCCCACTCTGGATTCATTAAAAGAAAAACTATTTTGCCTAAGTCTTTTCTCCCTTAACCAGGGTGCTGATTATTTCCAGGGTTTCTTCGGGCGGGAAGGGTTCCCTGCCGGTTTCTACCATCTCCACGAACTTCCTTAACATTTCAGCATAGAAATACCCTGCGTCTTTTGCCGTAATCACCCTGCTGCCCTCTGTTCCATACAGGCCTACCTGGAATAAAGGAGAAATACCCTCGTAGGAAGAGACTATAAATTGACGTCCGTCCCTGTATTTGAGAATTAGAATATCCTCGCCTTTTCTCCCCGCATTTTCAACCGATTCTATACCCCCTCCGATTACAGAATACAGTAATTCCAGGGCATGGATTCCATAGAAGACCAAGCTTCCCTGCCATTCCCGGCAGATGCTAAAACCGGTAAGAATTTCTCCTATACTGTCTCTGCCTTCTCTCAGGTCTTCGGTTTCTTTTGCATAACGAAGAGCAGAACAGCTCATTATAGGGGTGTTGTGTTTTTTTGCCAGTGCCACTATTTTCTCTGCTTCTTCTATATCCGGAGAAAGTGGTTTGTCAATGAAAGCAGGAATTCCCGCTTCAATAAACGGAATTGCCCGTCTCTGGTGCTGCATGGTGCAATCGTCTGTAATTATTACACCGTCCACTTCACCTATCATATCTTCCTTTTTGGCGGTTATATTTTCTATTTTACAGATTCTGGCTACTTCTTCTACGTTTTTCCTGTTTTCGTCCCACACATGGGTAATGCGGGCATCTCTATCCAAGTTTACATCATATAGAGCGTCCCATTCCCTCTTAACTGCTTCTTCTTTATTGTAGCCATTGAATATTTCAGCAAAGCTTATGCCATGGTATTCTTTAACCCCACCCACAAGGCCTATTTTAATCATGCTTTCCTCCCTTAATATAGTTTTATTATCTTTTTAGTAGTCGCACTTTCCCACACTGCTTCGGCAATTTGCATATCCTTTGCCCCGTCAAACAAGTCTGAGCTTGGCTTTGCTTTCTTCAGAAGCGAGAGGGCAAAGTTTTCCAGCTCTCCCCGGTAACCGAAACATCCTTCTGCTTTTGTAGCCATCAGCTCTGTCCAATCCGGCTGCCACTCAATACTCTGGTACCTTCCGGCTACCTCAAACCCCTTTACCGGAGCATTTTTAGGATGGTAACGCAGATGGATAATATTATCCACTTCAAGCCAGTTATCAATTCCTGTAACTATGAATTTTTCACTGGCACACCATTCAGGAGTCTCCAGCGCATTCAAGTTCAACATCCCTATCGTTCCCTCTTTAAACTCCAGGTTAATCATATAGCCAAATTTATCCGGCGTGACCTGTTTCAACCTTGCATAAACTTCACTTACTTCTCCGGCAAAAAAACGGACGAGATTGAACATGTGAATAACCTGCCCTATCAAAAACGCTTTTGCATTTTCCTTTATTCCCCAGATTGCAGGATACGGACCATTGGCAAACCTTACCTCAAGTAAACTTACCCTGCCAAATTCTTCTCTTGCCACAATTTCTTTTGCCATCCTGTAAGCGGTAGAAAATCTTTTCATATAGGCAACTGCCCCCCAGAGCCCCTTTTTTCTGGCATACTCGGCTAAGTCCAGGGCTGCTTTATAGGAAATTGCAGAGGGTTTCTCTACAAAGATGGGTAAGCCCGCATCTATACACTGC
>Ga0256830_1002891_pt1 | contig 11002 bp, 8 predicted proteins | sample 128326metaG_FD_190537 | JGI IMG/M metagenome (GOLD analysis project Ga0256830, IMG submission 190537) | Hydrothermal vent microbial communities from Lau Basin, Pacific Ocean - 128-326 | ecosystem: Environmental > Aquatic > Marine > Hydrothermal vents | place: Pacific Ocean: Lau Basin | collected...
CTGGAGAGCACACTGAGCAAAATGTCCACATCATTGATGTCTTGCGCAAAAGTGGTTTCGTGGGAGATGGATTTGGCATCACGTTCGGTAATCACTGCTCGTGGATCATAACCCCGGGCCAATTGTCGCAGTTGCTCACCGTATTGGCCGAAATGCTGACGGATGAATGATTCGGATGCATGACGTAAATCTGCAATGCTGTGAATCTGTTGGGCGTGGAGCTTTTTCTCCGTTACCTTGCCGACACCCCATAAGCGAGACACTGGCAGCGGGTCGAGAAATGCCTGCACGCCTGCGGCTTTCACCACTACAAAACCATCGGGTTTTTGCACATCCGAGGCGATTTTGGCAACAAATTTGTTGGGTGCTACACCCATGGAGATCACCAGTTGCAGCTCATCGAGTACGGCCTGTTTGATATCACGGGCAATGTGTTGCGCAGAGCCGAATAACGCGGTGCTGGCGCTTACATCGAGAAAGGCTTCATCCAGCGACAGCGGCTCGATGAGTGGCGTGTAGCGGGCAAAAATATCCTGAATTTGCCGTGAGACCTCGCTGTACAGAGCCATGCGCCCTGGTAAAACAACCAGTTCGGGACAGCGCTTGAGTGCTGTTGCGGTGGGCATGGCACTACGAATGCCATATTGCCGGGCCACGTAACTGGCTGCTGCGACCACGCCCCGGCTTTCCACCTGTCCGCCAACCACCACAGGTTTGCCACGCAGTGCCGGTTGCTCACGGATTTCCACTGAGGCAAAAAAAGCATCCATATCGGCGTGAATAATCATGTGTGTTCCATTCCTAAGTGCCTATGCCGCAAAAAATATCATTAAGAGGTTGGCGGGGTAATACATATTCAAGGTTTCCGGTCGGGTTAAATCGCGTTGAAACCGGCTTTTTTTCAGTTTGGCTTCAGCTTGGTGGAGTAGCGTAACACTCAGCAACACTATAGCGCTGACAAAAGCAAAAGGAGATTGAGATATGAATACATCTGTTACAAAGTTTGATGATGACGCCACTGATGCCCAACAGGGGCAGGTTCAGCAAAAACAGGTCACCGTGTGGGACCCGTTGGTACGCATATTCCATTGGTCACTGGTGAGTGCCTTTTTTATCGCTTATTTCACTGAAGACGATCTGCTGGATCTGCATGTTTATGCCGGTTATGTCGTTGCCGGTTTGCTGGTTTTCCGGTTGATCTGGGGGCTTGTGGGCAGTCGTCATGCACGTTTTACGGATTTTGTGAAACGCCCCAGTGAAGTGTGGGCTTATCTGAAATCCATTATCGGCCAGCATCCTCGACGTTATCTGGGCCACAACCCTGCCGGTGGTGCGATGATTATTGCTCTGTTGTCGTCACTGGTGCTGGTCACAATAAGCGGCATCGTTATTTACAGCATCGAAGAATCTGCGGGTCCTTTGGGGGCCAGTTTGTCCGGGGTGAGTGAGTTTTGGGAGGATGTGGTGGAAGAGCTGCATGAGTTTTTCTCCAATGCCACGCTGGCTCTGGTGTTTTTTCATGTGACCGGTGTGTTGATCGCGAGTCTCCAACACAAGGAAAACCTTGTTAAGTCAATGGTTAATGGCCGCAAACCTGTTGATGAAGAAGATGCAGCATGAAAACAAGCGACGATGCATTGCGTAAGGGGCTGTTCATTTTGTTGCTTGCCGTCCCGTTGGTCAGTCAGGCATCCGTGGTGGATGAGCAACTGGTCAGTTATCAGGCCAATGGGGCAGGACCATTCAGCGCACAAAAAGGTGAGCAGTTGTGGCAGCAAAAAGTGGTGAGTGAGAAGGATGGTCGTACACGTAGCTGTACTACTTGTCATGGCAATGATTTGCGCAGTACCGGCAAACACGCAAAAACCGGCAAGACTATCGAGCCGCTCAGTCCGGCGGTCAATGCTGAAAGCCTGAGTAGTGCGAAAAAAATCCGTAAATGGTTTAAACGCAATTGCAAATGGACCTGGGGGCGTGAATGCACACCGCAGGAGAAAGGTGACTTGCTGAGCTTTATTCGTAATCAGTAGTTTGCAGTCGCTCTCATGTTTAAAGGTAAAGGTGACAATCATGGACAATAGTAAAAGCAAAACCTGGAGTATCGTATTAACGATGGGTTTCACGCTGGGTCTGGTCGGTATCAGCGGGATGGTGCTCAGCGATGACGATGATGACTACGAAGGCAATGATCGATGGAGTCAATCCCGGTTGGATGTGGCACCCGTGGATAATGCGTTTTACAAAGAGGAATGTGGCTCCTGTCATTTTCCCTATCAACCGGGTTTGTTGCCCGCTCGTTCCTGGCAGCGATTGATGGATGGGCTGGAAGATCACTTTGCGGAAAATGCAGAATTGGAGGCTGCCGATGCCGGGCAGCTGACCACTTATCTCACAGAAAACGCAGCGGATACATCTGATTATAAGCGGTCACGCGGTATCAGTCGTTCATTGGCCAAGGATGATGCTCCGTTGCGCATCAGCACAACACGTTATTTCAAACGTAAACACCACGAGCTTCCTGATCGTATGGTGAAAGATAATCCCGACGTGCGTTCGTTCAGTAATTGCGAGCTTTGTCATGAGCGCGCAGCCCAAGGGTCTTATGACGAGCATCAGGTGAAAGTGCCGGGTTATGCGGACTGGGATGATTGAACCCGTTTTTTTCTTTGAATCACGGAGTTATAAAATCTAACGCAAAAACACGAAGGTGTAGAGAGCGTAAAAGATTTAGAGGTAATGAGAAAATCTATATGCCTGTGATGAGTGGTGTTTTGGAATTCAATGTGTATTACAGAATGTGGAAACAAAAAATATGGAGTCTGTCACGCAGAGGTCGCAGAGACGCAAAGACACAGAGAAAAACACTAAAAACTCTGCGCCTCTGTGTCTCTGCGGCCTCTGCGTTTACAAGCACCTTATTTGATAAAACAACAGGTTTCCATGCCGCCAGGTTTTTGACCAAGTATGTTTAACTTAGTGGTATAGAGAGAATAATTTGAGTAATACCGGTTACTACAGTAGGTTCAATTGATTAACTCGAATTGAAAAGAAGGTGTTTGAATGAGGCGTTTACTGGTTGTGGTGTTGCTGATGGGGTTGTCAGGTCTATTTGTGCTGACCCCCGGATTGAGCGATGAAGATCATCAGCAGGCCCGGCGTTTAAAAGAGCTGGGGGAGATTTTGCCGCTGGAACAAATCATCAAGGCGGCCAAGGCCAGGCAACCCGGTCGAGTGATCGAGGTTGAGCTGGAAAAAAAAGATGGGCGGCATATTTACGAAGTGGAGTTGTTAAATATGCAAGGTGAAATTTGGGAGCTCTATTTTGATGCCGCTACTGGCGAGTTGATTAAACGTGAACGGGAGGACTGATGAGGCTGTTGCTGGTCGAGGATGACGAAACTCTGGCGGCAGGCCTCAAGCAGGATTTATCGCGTGCAGGCTTTGCCGTGGATGTGGCGCATGATGGCATCGATGGGGAATTCATGGGCAACGAGGTGGATTACGATGTGGTGATTCTCGACCTGGGTTTGCCAAAAAAACCAGGACTTGATGTATTGGCTGACTGGCGCAAACAAAAAAATACCGTGCCGGTGATTGTGCTTACCGCGAGGGACGCCTGGAATGAGCGTGTCGATGGGCTGCGTGCCGGTGCTGATGATTATCTGGGTAAACCTTTTCATGTGGAAGAACTGCTGGCGCGTATTGACGCGATGATTCGTCGTCGTGGTGGGCGTGCCGATGGCTCACTGGAAATAGCGGGCCTGGTGCTGGATGAAGAACGTCAGCAGGTGATGGATGCCACGGGCACCCATCATGCGTTGACGGGCACAGAATTTCGGTTGCTGCGTTATTTTATGAATCACCCCGGCAAGGTGCTATCCAAAAGCAAACTCACGGAACATGTTTACGAAGACGATGCAGACCGGGACAGTAATGTCATCGAGGTTTATGTGCGCCGCTTGCGCGACAAACTGGGTAATGAGCGTATTCGTACCCGGCGTGGGCAGGGCTATGTGTTTGGAGAAAAAAGTGTCGATAAAAGTGGAGACAAAGTGTGAATTCGGTACAACAACGTTTGCAGCTGGGGTTGGCAGCCAGCGTCGTGTTGTTAATGTTGTTGTTGTGGTGGCTGGTGGCAGGGGCGATTGAAAAATTTGGTGAAGAGTTTGTGCAATCGCGGCTGGAGCATGATGCAGACAGTGTGTTGTCTGCCTTGCAGGTGGATGAAAACGGTGTGTTGCAGTTAACGCCAGGGCGTATGGCAACGATCTACAGACAGCCTTTTTCCGGCCATTATTTTATGGTGTTGAGTGATGATAAAACGCTCTATTCCCGTTCATTATGGGATGAGTCCCTGGTCGTGTCGAAATTGCCTAAGGGGGTGATTCGTCAGTGGAATACGCAGGGTCCGGCAGGACAGACATTGCTGGTATGGGCGGGCGGGTTTCAGAAGCAGGGGCAACGTTTCACGCTTGCCGTGGCGGAAGATTTGACGCCGTTGTTGGAAAGTCTGGTGCGCTTTAACTGGTATTTCGCCGGCCTGTCATTATTGACATTAATAGTGCTGCTTGGAGTGCAGCATTACGTTGTGCGTCGAGCTTTTCGTCCGTTAGAACAAATTTTGCATGAAGTTAAAAATCTGCAACAGGGGGCGGTGGGCGAGTTAAGTGAGGACGTGCCTGCTGAGGTGCGGCCATTGGTGCGTGAAGTTAATCATCTGTTGCATCTGCTGGGTGAAAGGTTGCAACGTTCACGTAATGCACTGGGTAATCTTGCGCATGCGCTCAAAGGCCCATTAAGTCTGCTAAGCCAGCTTGGGCAACAGGAAAGGGTGCGCGCATTACCCGACTTATCGGCTAATTTGAAACAGCAGACCGATAGCATTCAGCAACTTATGGATCGTGAGCTGAAACGCGCCCGACTGATGGGGCAGGGCGCGCCCGGTGTGCGTTTTGCGCCGCAGGAAGAAATGCCGGTGTTGGTGGATGTATTGCAACGCATGTTTGCCGCTGCGAAAGGCCAGGAAAATCCCCTGAATATCCACTGGCAGGCACCGGATATCGTGTTTATTTTTGATCGTGACGACATACTGGAATTGATCGGTAATTTAATGGACAACGCCTGTAAGTGGGCTAAACATCAAGTACGTTGTGAATTGCAGGGTGATGAGCACCATTTACAGTTAGTGGTGGAAGATGACGGCCCGGGATGCAGTGATGACGAAATCAAACGGTTAACGGCTCGCGGGGTGCGTATTGATGAAGCAGCACCTGGTCATGGGTTGGGTTTGGCGATTGTGCGTGATGTAGTGGAGATTTATGGCGGTACGTTAACATTGGACCAGTCTTCGACACTGGGTGGTTTACGGGTTTCCGTGTGCCTGGAAAATCGTGCAGTGAATGGTTCAGAATAAGTCTGAACTACTACATCTAAACTACTACATCTAAACTACTACATCTAAACTACTACATCTAAACTACTACAGATAATCTAACCTGTAGCAGCCTTGTCGGTGTTTTCACTGTACATGCAAATGCCACTGCCATCACGTTTTGCAGTGTACATGGCTGCATCGGCGCGGCCTATCAGTGTATCAAGGTTGGTGCCATGGTCAGGGTAAAGTGTAATGCCGATACTCGCACCAACGTTGATTTTTTCACCATTGCTATCCATGGTAATAGGTTCTGCAAAGGCGGACATTATTTTTTTCAGAACGATGTCAGGCGACTCCCGGGCAACGGTTGGCAGAACAAAGGCAAATTCATCACCACCAAGCCGGGCGACGGTGTCGCTGTCCCGCAACGTTTTCTGAATACGGTCCGCCACAGTTTTGAGTACATAATCTCCAGACAAATGACCTCGTTGATCATTAATTTCTTTGAATCCGTTAAGATCCATCATTGCCACTGCAAATTGGGTTTTGTTGCGTGTGGCCAGTTTAATGGCTTGTTCCAGTCGGTCATGGAATAGTATGCGGTTAGGTAAACCGGTGAGCGCATCATGCAGGACAGCACGTTTGAGCTGGTTATTGGAGTCAGCCAATTCGGTATTCTTTGCTTTCAGTTCAGCTAATAAGTTCTTGAGTTGAAGGGTGCGCTGTTCTACTTCCTGTTCCAGGTTATGGACATAATTTCTGGCTTGTTCACCCAGGTTCCATTTTTTTATCAGGCTTAATGCCATTTGTTGCACAGCTATGGCATCAAACGGTTTGCGTAGAAACAGCAGTTTGTCATTGCTGCCCAGTTTTTCGATAATGTCATCCCAGGTGTAATCGGAATAGGCGGTGCATAATACCATTTCAATGTAGGAGTGTTTTAGCCAGATGCGGCTGATAGTTTCGATGCCATCCCAGCCTGGCGGCATACGCACATCCATAAAAATCAGTGCATAGGGCCGACCTTCCTGTGCAGCTTTGTTCACCATAACCAGGGCTTCCTGGCCCTGTAATGCGGAATCGACTTCATATTTTAAAATGTCATCCGGAGCTTTGCTTTTGGGCTCATCCTCATCATCGCCAAACAGCTCGGCTTCCAGGTCATCCAGTGCGGCGCGGTCTTCATTCTGTTCATGGACTAAAACCTTACAAAAATCCTCATGGATAGATTCGTTGTCATCAACAATCAAAATGCGTGTGTTGTGTTCCATTATTATTTCCCGGGAGTGTTTTGATATGTCTGTTTAAGCAGCTTTTTTTACTGGCAGGATAACGGTAAAACAGGCACCTTTCTGAACCCCTTTACTGTCAACTTTCAAGGCACCTTTCATTTCGGTCATAGCATTGGCACAGGTGTGCAGGCCAAAACCGTGTCCGGTTTCTTTTGTGGTAAAACCATGGTTGAAAATTTTTGTAAGCTGTTCTTCGTTTATGCCACAACCATTGTCTTTTATTTTCAGATAAACGCAGGTGTCGTTGCTCATGCCGGTTTCAATGATCATTTCTTTGGGTTTATTGAATTGATCATTATCACTCATGGCTTCTTTGGCGTTTTTGATCAGGTTGGTAATGACTTGTAACAGTTTGGACTTTTGCCCGATACATACCGGGGTATTGGCAAATTGCGTATCCAGTTTAATGCCCCATTTTTTGAGCGATGCATCCTGAATTTTCAGAGCATCTTCTACCAGTTCAGGCAGGTTGAGTTGTTCATTATGGAAACCGGATCTGGCATAGGTTTGCTGGGTGCTGATGACTTCTTTCATCATCGTGGTTTTGGTGATCAATTCTTTGGATTCTTTTTGAATGTTGCTGATTTCAGCATTCAGTACCTTGCCCATCTTGATGAAATATTCGGGTAATTTTTTGCCACGGGCATCTTGAGTAAGGAATTCGTCCATGTTGTCACTATTTTTCAGCAACATGTCACAAGCTTTTAACAGACCGGTAATTTTACTGTTGTCCGAGATGCGATAAATCTCTTCACTGGCCAGGTTGACACTGTTGAGGATGTTGCCAATATTATGCAACACACCCGTGGCCATATCGGCCATACCGGATTTGTGTGCGGCATCAACCAGTTGGTTTTGGATGTCAGCCAGAGTTTGCTCGGTTTTTTTGCGGGTGGTAATGTCACGTACAATACAAACACGCATGCGTTTGTCACCAATCCGCATGCCGGATACCACGATTTCCATAGGGAAAGTGTTGCCGTTAGCTTGAAGGCCCAGGCATTCCTTGGGTTGCTGGTTATCGCTTTGTTTTTCCGATTCTGCAAATTTGTCAACATCATACCCCCCGGCTAACAATGTGCTGTGCAGGCCAATGGCTTCAGTGCTTTCCAGCGCAAAAATCGCCATGGCCGCTGGGTTTAATGATTCAATAGTGCCAGATTCATCCAGCACAAGAATGCCTTCGCCGATATTGTCGAGCACGGCACGAATCTTTATTTCACTTTCTTCGAGATCCCGGGTGCGCTCATCGACACGGTTTTCCAGATCCTGATTCAGGGTTTGCAGTTCATTCAGCATTTGTTGTTCGGTCATGGCAGCCAGGCGCAGGTGGTTAACCATGGTGTTGAATGAATGGCCTAACTGCCCGATTTCATCATTGCTGGTTACCATTACTTCGGCATTGAGATCACCTTCAGCCACTTGACCGGCAGCGCTCATCAAGCGCTGGATTGGCGGTACGATGCTGTGGGTAAAGCGGAAGGCCAACAGTAGACCAGTGAGCAATGTGAGAGCCATGCCGGTAATGGAGGAGATGCGAATTTCATATAGCGACTGGGTTAATTCCTGCGTATTGTCGAATGCTGCGTTGAGCAGTTTGTCAGCAGTACTCTCGAAGAGGATTTGCAATTGATCCGTGACAGGTTGCACCTGGGTTCGCAGCAGATAAGTGTCGGCGCGCCAAGCGCCTGTTTCAAATATTTCCAGCACTGGGGGAAGATTTACAAGATAAGCAGAATAGATTTCACTCATCTCCTCGATCTCACCGAAACCGATGCTGGCCTCCAGCCGGTCCAGCTTTTTCATCAGGAGGTTGATATGTTCTTTGAAATTATTGAAGTTGACCAGGGTTTCTTTGTTTTGGGACGTGATATAGAGATTAAGTGCTCCCATCATCCTCACCCAGTTGTAACGCAGCTCCTGTAAAATGAGTAAGGCTTGGGCGATGTGTGGGTCATCGGGATTGATGTCGTCACCGTCCAACAGCGCATTGGTGTTGCCCAGAAAACGGACGGCCAGCGGATTCAGTGTTTCCCCTGCCAGCAGCAGGCCACGATTGTTCAGGTTGTTGTCACGCAGCGCGAACAATTCTTTTGCATGTTTCCGGTATTGTCGGAGCAGAGCCTGGGATGTGTGTAATGTGTCATCGAGCCCCAGGTTTTGGAAAATATCCTGTTGACGAGCACCGTCCAGACGGTTGGCAATATCGTCGGCAATCCGCTTGAACCCCGCCTTGTGCTCCACTTCTTCCGTTAACAAATAGCTGTTGAGCAAGGCAATAGCCTGATTAAGGTTTTGCGACAGATGTTGAAAGTAGTTGGCCGCAGGCTGGTGTTCTTCGAGTGCGGAAGCCGCTGTGCGCTTGACACTGTCGAGCTTTAACAGAGTGATGCCCATGCCCACCGTCATGAGCAGGATCAGACCACCGAAGCCAACACTGATTTTCAGGCGCACACTCCAGTTGCCTGGGTGAACCTTGTTAATAGCTGGAGATGATGTGTTTGGGTTGGTCATGCGTTTGAGTTGACGAATGAGGCCTGTTGAGTCCAAGTGCTCCAATCTTATGTTGATATCGGCAAACTTCAGGTGGTCTTGAGTGATGAGTGGTACTGGCCTGTTTTGAGGTCTCGCCTCATGCGCTCGGGGCAGGTAGACTGCGCCATTCTGTGAAAATTTTTCAGGAGTCCGAATTGAGCAGTAAGTACGATGCCGCCTCCATCGAGGTATTAAGTGGCCTGGAGCCGGTGCGCAAGCGCCCCGGTATGTATACCCAGACCGAACGCCCCAACCACTTGGCTCAGGAAGTGATCGACAACAGTGTTGACGAGGCCATTGCCGGTCATGCCAGCACGATTGACGTTATTTTGAGCAAAGACGGCTCTTTGCAAGTGAGTGATGATGGTCGCGGCATGCCGGTGGATATTCATCCCGACGAAGGTGTTCCCGGCGTGGAGGTGATTCTCACCAAATTGCACGCGGGGGGTAAATTCTCCAATAAAAACTACGAGTTCTCCGGTGGCCTGCACGGTGTGGGTGTGTCCGTGGTCAATGCCCTGTCGAAACATCTCGAAGTCTGGGTGCGACGTGGCGGCAAGGAGTACAACATCTCTTTCGCTGACGGCAATAAAGTCTCCGACCTCGAAGAGGTGGGCACGGTGGGCAAGCGTAACACTGGCACCACAATACAATTCTGGCCCGACCCCCACTTTTTTGACTCAAACAAATTTTCTGTGCCCAGGCTCAAGCATGTGTTGCGCGCCAAGGCTGTGTTATGTCCTGGTCTGAAAGTCAGCTTTTACGAGGAAAAAACCGACGAAACCAGCGAATGGTGTTACGAAGACGGTCTGCGTGATTACCTGATGGACGAACTGCAAGGTCAGCCCACCTTGCCGGAAGACCCCTTCATGGGCAGTTTTGCGGGCAATGCCGAGGCCGCTGACTGGGCGGTGCTGTGGTTACCCGAAGGCGGTGAATCTGTCAGTGAAAGTTACGTCAACCTGGTGCCCACCGCGCAAGGTGGCACCCACGTCAACGGTCTGCGCACCGGCCTCACCGAAGCCGTGCGCGAGTTTTGTGAGTTTCGCAACCTGTTGCCGCGCGGCGTCAAACTTGCCCCGGACGATGTGTGGGACAAAGTGAGTTACATCCTCTCGGTGAAAATGGCGGACCCCGCCTTCTCCGGCCAGACCAAGGAGCGCCTCTCCTCCCGTGAATGCGCACCGTTTATCTCCGGCGTCGTGAAAGACTCGTTCAGCCTGTGGCTCAACCAGCACACCGAGCAGGGCGAAGCCATCGCCGAACTGGCCATTGCCAATGCGCAAAGCCGTCTGCGCGCCGGTAAAAAAGTGGTGCGTAAAAAAATCACCCAAGGTCCAGCCTTGCCCGGCAAGCTGGCGGACTGTTCCAGCTCTGATCCCGCACAATCCGAACTGTTTCTGGTGGAGGGTGATTCTGCTGGTGGCTCCGCCAAACAGGCGCGTGACAAGGAATTTCAGGCCATCATGCCCCTGCGCGGCAAGATATTGAACACCTGGGAAGTGGACGCCAGCGAAGTGCTGGGTTCGCAGGAAGTGCATGACATTGCCGTGGCCATCGGCGTTGATCCCGGTTCCGACAAACTTGATGGTCTGCGTTACCGGAAAATCTGCGTGCTTGCCGACGCCGACTCCGATGGCGCGCATATTGCCACGCTGCTGTGCGCACTGTTTCTGCGCCATTTCCGACCACTGGTACAAGCAGGCAACGTGTACATCGCCATGCCACCATTGTATCGTATTGATGTGGGCAAAGAAGTCTATTATGCGTTAGATGATGCGGAAAAACAGGGCGTGCTGGA
>Ga0256830_1002892_pt1 | contig 11002 bp, 20 predicted proteins | sample 128326metaG_FD_190537 | JGI IMG/M metagenome (GOLD analysis project Ga0256830, IMG submission 190537) | Hydrothermal vent microbial communities from Lau Basin, Pacific Ocean - 128-326 | ecosystem: Environmental > Aquatic > Marine > Hydrothermal vents | place: Pacific Ocean: Lau Basin | collected...
CTCCCTCTGGCCTGAGAGGGACGCCCGCTCGCCTCAGGAGGGTGGGCGGGCGTCCCCGGTTGCCTCCTGCCCTTCGCCGTCCGTTGTGGGCTTTCCCCACAGCCGTTCCGCGAGGGTGCGTGCCTTCTCGATGGAGTCGGTTTTGCCCAGGGACTGGAACCGGCAGGGCGCGTCCTTTACGACTCCCCAGCGGCCGACTATCCTCCCGGTCCAGCGTCCGTCCAGGGTGAGGACGGCGAAGTACTCCTGGAGCTCCTGGTCCCGGCTCACCGTTCCCCCTCCTCCTCCGTCTCCGCGGCGATCCCCGGCTCCACCCTGAGGGCCCAGCGGACGATCCGGGCCACCTCATCCCGGGAGAGCCGGATCGAGGTCACCCTTCGGTCCTCGATCCGGTGGAGGACGAGGGACATGATCCTCCTCTCCTCCCCGTCGCCGCTACAGGCCTCGGCCACGGCGAGCAGCGTGCCCCCGAGGTCCAGGGGATCGCCCCACTCAAGCACCGTCCCGGTCATGGCGCCTCCTTTCCCTTATCCCGATCCCAGCCGCCGCTCCGCCAGGCGAACGGCATCCCGGGGCGGGGCCGGCAGCCCGGGCAGGTCCTCCCGGAACGCGGCCAGCTCGAGCCCGTAGCGGTTCAGGGTCTCCAGCCGGACGACATCCGGCAGTTCCTTTCCCCCGGTCTCGGGCTCCCGCACGACCCTCCGCTTCCCAGAGGCCCAAGCGGCGGCCACCAAACCGGCGACGAACGCGGCGCAGTAGGTGAGCGTATCCGCCAGCCGGTCCACCGCCTCCCGGGCCTCCTCCTGCCCCTTCCCCTCGGCCCGGCGCTTCATCCTGGCGATCCAGGCCAACTGGGCCAGGGCGACGGGCCCCAGCCTGGCCACCTCGGTGAAGGCGGCGACGCAGTGGCCGTGATCGACGACGGCGAGCGGCTCCCCTCCGGGCAATCTCAGGGCGATGATCCGTTCCGTTGCCGGCCGTCCGCCCGGCCGGGAGGCGACACAGCCCCTGAGGACGGAGAGGTAGCCCCGAGTGACGAGGTAAGCCCACTCCAGGAACAGGGGATCGGCGTTCAAGTGGCCCACCCTGGGGTCCCAGTGGCCGTGGTACCGCTCCCCGGGATCGGGCCACCCGGTGTGCCGCAGGTCCTCCAGGATCCCGGCGGCGCCCTGGTCCCCTTCCTCCGCCGCCCGCTCCAGCCGGGCGATCTCCTCCCGGTAGGCGTCGGCGAGGATCGGTTCCCGGGCGAACCGGTACCGGAGGGCGTAGATATCTCCCCGGATGTCCACCGGCATGCCGACGCCCTCCCGTCCGCAGAAGGGGCACACCCCGCCCTCCTCCAGGAACTGCCACGCCTCGGCCCGTGCCTCGACCATCCGCTCCGGGAGCGCCTCCTCCTCCCTGAACACCATGGCGTATGCGAGCTCGGGGAGGGCATATCCCGGGTAGGCATCGGAGCGGATGTACACCCCTTCCCACCTGATGCCATCCCGCCAGTACCCGAACGCTCCCCTGGTGCTCATCCGATCACCTCCTGGGGCGCATCCCACGGGCTTCCTACGCGGACGAGCTCCTCGGCCTCGGGGTCCACCGAGGCCAGCTCCCCGGGCAGCTCCTTGGCGAAGTACACCCGATCCACCACGAACGAGGAGGCGATGTCGTTGAGGACGTAGCACGCCACCCAGGCCCGCCCGTGTGCCCGGGCGACGTGCACCCGGGTGGCGTAGCTTCCGCCGATGAGCCGTGGGTTCCCTTCCTCGACCACGGTGATCCAGGCCCGGAGCACCCGCCCGCAGGCCTCCACCTCGGCGTAGATCATGCGGACCACCTCCCTGGTTTCTTCTCCCACCGCCTGGTGGGCGGCGGGGCCTCGCCCTTTAGGGCCGGGTCCCGCCGCCCTCCTCCTTCCCGTCTAGGAACGCCTCCCTGTCCCCCTTCTGGGCCCGTTCCACCCGCCCGATAAAGCCCTCCCAGGCGGAGAGGAGGTCGGACTCGGGGGCGGCGCCACTGTGGAACAGCCGCAGCCAATCCATGGCCGCGGCCACCAAGCCCTCGAGGAACGCCGCCCTTTCCACCCCGGAGCCGAACCTATCCATCTCGCGGGCGATCTCCTCGGCCACCGGCTTCAGGGTCTCCCTCCGCTCCCCTACCCTATCCAGCTCCCGGCGCACGAGCTCGAGCTCGATCTCGGCCAATACGTTGGCGGTGACGAGCACCGACGGGGGGCAGGCGGAGGCGATGGCCCGCATCGCGCCCTCGGGGTCCATTTGGACCACGGACAGGCAGGCGACGATCAGGGCGGCGACATCGGTCTCCCCGGCCAGGGTGTAGCGCTTGGCCCACTCCCCCGGCCGCAGCCTTCTCCGTTCCGCCGCCGGGGTGAGGGCGGCGGCGACGTGCATCACCACAAGCACCGGCCTCGCTGGGGTCACATCGCACCTCCTTTCGGTTACGTTCAGGCCCTGATCACGAACCCCTCCCGCCCGGGATAGCGCCGCTTTGTGATCCGAACATCGTTCGGATTCCCTCCGTTGCGGGCGGCGAACTCCTCCGGCGTCAGTTTCGTTCCGGCCCTCGGATCTTCGATTGTCAGCCGGGGTGCGATCAGGGCCACGAGGCACCGCCGATCCATGCGGCAGCGGTCCTCGGCGGTGGCGGACTCCACGGCGACGTCGGCGTACAGGTGGACGAGCCACCGGCCGTCGGAGGTGCGCCGCAGGCGGGCCTCATCCCCGTGGGCGACGAGCCAGGTGCCCATCAGGGGATCCTCGACAGCCAGCCTCACCCACCGCTCCGCGGTGACGAGGGAGACGGCCTCAGCGGCCCTCATCCCGCATGCGCTCAAGCTCCCGGCCGCGGCGGTAGGCGAGCTTCAGCCGCTCCACCGCCGTGAGCCGGCGCCTCTCTTCCGGGGTCAGGGTAGCGGCCCCGGCGAGGACTGCCCTCAACGACTCCTCCAGCACGCCCAGCGGCACGTCCTTGAACGAGCGGGGTCCATCGCGGATGAAGTCGGGGAACATGCGCCCGGCGTTGTCGTACCCCAGGGCGTAGACCACGTTCCCGCTCTTGGCCAGCCGCTGCCACACCGCCAGGGAGTGGGGCCTGAACCCCAGGGCCTCCTCCACCCGCCGCAGTAGCCTCCCCAGCTCCCGGGTGCGGGAGATATAGGTCCTCATCGGAGATCACCGGGTGCGGCCGGGGGCGTGATCCGATCGTCGGCTATCCTGAGGACGGTCTCCAGGGGGATGAACGGGGGCAGGTCCTCAAGCGGCGCGCCGCTCGGCTTCAGGGAAGCGTTCAGGAAGGCGGAGACCGCTATGGACATCACATCCGCAGCGCCCTCCAGCTCGTCCGCGTACCGCTGTCCGAGCTTCGGGTCCTCGGCGAGGCGCAGGAGATCGGACTTGGTGATCCTGGCGGCCTCGAAGTGGACGTACGTGCAGTGGTTGTACGAGGTGGCGATGTAGCTTCCTCCGAGGATCTCGATCGGCACGGGTTCGCAGTCCTTCCCCAGCGACCTCGATACCCCGGCGTGGGCGATCACGTGCAGCACCTCGTCGATATCGAACAGCCACATCCACTCGATGAACAACGGGTCGGCGGAGAGCTTGTCCCAGGAGTTCTCCTCCCCGTTTGCGTGATCGTGCATCCTCCGCAGCGGGTCGGGGTACCCGCACTCCTCCAGGGAGCGGAGGATGTCCCGTGCGCTCGAGCTCCCCGCTTCGGCATCGGTGCGGACGCGTTCGAGCCACTGCTCGTAGAGCTCGTGGCCCTTGATGCACGCCCCGTAGATCACTCCCGAGATGTTCACCGCCATGACGCCCTCCTCACCGCAGTAAGGACAGCGGTTGCCGTGCTCGAGGAAGGTCCACAGCTCCGCTCCGGAGTGGAGGAGCTCCTCCACCCAGTAGGAGTCGCCCCGCTCGGCGGTCTTCCCGGCGATCGCGAGGAGGGCGTATGCGGGGTAAGCATCGGAGCGGATGTACACCGCCCGGTAGTCCCTGCCCTTCGGCCCGACCAGGATCCCGATCCCGCCCCTGGTGCTCATGCCCACCTCCTTCGGTTCCGGTTCACCCCTGCACGGGGTCCAGCCACGCCACGGGGACGTAGGCCGCCCTCCATGTCCCCTCCTCGGGCCAGGTGAACTCCACCAGCGGCCCGAATCTCCGCAGGGCCGCCAGCTTGGTGCCGCGCCTGATCCCGGCGAGGGAGGGCCCGCCGATGGGGAACTCCACCACCCCTTCCTCCTCCCGGAGCTCGGCGAGGTCGATGACCAGGCACAGCGCCCGGGAGCCCACGAACCCAACTGCCGGTTTTCGGGGGCAGTCGAGGCCCCAGGCGGCGGGGTCTTCGGCGGGCGTGAGCACCACCGGGTCCCGCTCCATCACCGTCCTCCCGGAGGGGAGGTAATCGACCCTCTTCCGGAGGTGCTCCGCCACCTCCTCCAGGGTTCCGTAGCCCACGATCGCCTTCCGCTTCCGCTCCTCAATCCTCATCGCCACCTCCTTTCTCCTTTCAGCGCTGGCGCGCCCATTGGGAGATGCGGTGCGCCAGCGCCTGGGCCTCCACCAGCCAGGTGAGATCGGCGCCGCAGCCCACGCAGTGGAAGGCGGTCCCTTCGGAGTACTGGTCGTACGCCTCCTCCCAGCCGCCGTCCCGCCAGGTCGCGTACCCATGGATCCCGTGGACTGCCTCCAGCTCATCCGCACTGCGGCCGCAGAAGGGGCATGTGGGCGGCGCCTCGGGGTCGAGCTCCTGTGCCCGTTCGGGGTCGGCGACATGGGCGGCGAGGAGCTTCATGGCGCCGTGTTCCGCCTCCTCCCGGCCGTAGTAGCCGGCCACCAGCTCCACTGGCGACTCCTCCCCGGGGCGGAAGAGGGCCACGGCGTAGGTCTCCCCGGAGAGGTACGAGTCGTACCGCCTCACCTCCTCCTCCAGCCGGGCCTCGGCCCAGCGCCGCAGCTTCGCGGTGAGGCGGTGCTTCCCGGCGGCCTCCAGCACCTCCCCCCGGGTGCACCAGATGAACCCGACCAGGCCCCAATCCCACCCCTGGGGGTCGCAATCCGAGAACCCGGAGGTGTTCAGCCTCAGGCCGGAGTGATCGAGGAGGTAGAGCGGCAGGGAGATGACGTCCTTCCGTTCGACCAGCCGGCACAGTTCCTCGTAGGAGAGGTCGTGGGGATCGCCCAGGCGGTACCGGTGGGAGATGCAGTACATGTGTCCCAGGTTGTCGTCGATCGCTCTTGGGTCCTGTGGGTGTGGATCCGGGAGCACGGCCACGACGCCGTTCAATCCCGGGTGGGCGTAGCACCTAACCATCGCTGCCTCCTTCCTCCCCGGCCTCGGTCACCAGCCGGGTGACCTCCGCCCCGCAGCCGGGGCAGAGGTACATTTCCGGCTGGAAGTCCAGGGAGCGGACGATCCTGGGTTCGCCCTTCCCGTCCCAGGCGCACAGGTCGTAGGCGGTGGAGATGAGCTCCAGCTCGGAAAGCCCGAACCCGCACTGGGGACAGCACACCATCACGACCTCCTTTCGGGCTCAACGTTCGGCCCAGGAGACGAACGGGGATCTGGCGATGGCCTGGGCCTCGTCCCAATCCCCGCGGGCGACGGCGCGGGCGAGCTCCCCGGCGGCGGCGTAGTCGATCATCAGCTGGTGCTCCCCACAGGGGTCCTCATCCGGCCCGACCTCCTCCCAGTTGAGGGAACACCTACGCCTCTCCCCATCCCAGTGGGCGCACCTCAAGGGGTAATCGCACGGCATGTGTTCCACCTCCTCCTCTCCACGACGTCTCACCGACGTCGGTGGGACGCGGACCGTCTGAGCGCCTCATCCAGGGCGCAGGCGGCCCAGATGACGAGGCCGGAGTGATTCCGGCAGCGTTCCATGGCCTCGCCCAGGCAGTACTCCAGCTCCCGTCTGGCGTCGGCGGTGAACTGGTCGAACTCATCGCCCTCCATGCACTGGAGCTTCGCGGCCTGTACCCTGGCCCAGTAGGCCTTAGCGGCGCGGGCCAATCGTTTAAGCGGCGGGATGAGGTCACGGCCCAGGAGCATGTGAGCGAGATCCCCCGTGTTCACTCAGGACCACCTCCTCCTCTCCTCGTTCCGCAGGGTGCGTAACGCAACCCCGCGTAATCACCGGGGCTCCTGTCCGCGTGCCGGCACGCGGTACTTACGGACCGGGGAGGGCTTTCACCTCCCATGGGCGTTTCCTTATCCGCGGTCCGTCTTTCGGTGCGGCGGGCGCCCGCTTAGCGGAGGAGCGCCCGCCGCCGCTTCTGGGAGGGCCGGGTGGAGTCGAACCACCGCCCGTGGGCGCGGTTACCGCATCGGGCCACCTGGGCGGCCCTCCCGGTACTCAAGGAGGGAGTGTACATGTGGCGTTGCCCCTCGCGCGTCGGCCTGGGCTCTGCCGCCGCGGCCGCCCTTTGAGGGCGCGCGGCGGCGCAGCTTTCGTCCGCCTTCCTTTCCCTCTCCGCCACAAAGCGGCATCGGGCGGAGGTCGGTAGCCCATCCGACCTCCGCCCGATCGGCCTGGGCCGTTCCCTTGTTGGGCACAGGGAAGGGGCGGGGAGTCCCGCCGGTTTCCGCGGTACCGGCTCCCGCAGCACCTCCGCATCCCCGATCAGTCCTCCCTCCCCTTCCCTCGCTCCTCTCGTCTCCCATCCTACCCCTACTCCCACCCGGCAGTCAACCACCCGTTACCATGGCCCAGAGGTCTGGGAACCTAGAGGCGAACTCCTGAGGTGAGCCGAAGGTATCCGTGAGCTCGCCGTTGACGTACAGGCGGCAGTGATCATCGGTCACGTCCAGCTGCCAATGTTCCCCTTCGACCATCCACTCGTAAGTGACCCCCGACTCCCCGAACCTTCTCCTTCCCTCCTCCGCCTCCCTGCGGAACGAGTCATCTCCCCTAAATGCCCTCGACCCCAAGTACTCCACCCCACTACCACTACTCCTCCTCCCTCTCCCCACCAACACCCCTTCTCCACCGCCCTCCTCCATCACCCGCTCCAATAACTCCCTCACCACCCGCTCTATCCCCTTCGCCATCTCTCCCTCTCACCTCCTGCTGCCTCAGCCTCCTCCACTTCCTCTCCCTCGGCTTCCGCCCCATCCCTTACCACACCTCCTCCCTTCACTCCCACTCCACCCGTACCCCACCTCCACCTCGCTTTTCTTTTTTTCACCCTACCCTACCCTCCACCTCCCCTGCCTCCCTCTCTCCACTCCTCTCTCCTCACTCCCTCCACCACCGCAGCTTCCACTACCCCACTCACCTGCCTACTCCCAAGCTTCAGCCCCATCGACCAGCGTGCTCTGCAGATTCGGTGCTATGCGAAAAGGGCAAGCATAGGCTATGTGCAAAAAGGGTACCTCTCGGTTTCGTTCAAAGAAGGCAAGCTTTGCACTGCTCACAGGGGCAAGGCCTGGTTAGGTCCACAGGGGCAAGGCCTGGGAAGGAGCGAAGGGCCTTCGGCACCGTCCCGCGCCGCGCTGGTCTGAGGTTGGGGCCGCGCCGCTTCGGTGTGCAGGACGCGTTACATGCGGGAGGCGGAAAAGTTGCGTCACGCGGCGCGGCCCTGATGGCACAGGGGCGCGGCGCGGGACGGTGCGGTGTTCTACCCGTCACCGCTCGCCGGGACATTCGTCCCGAACGCTTGACAAGCCTACTCGGTCGTGGTATAATGGGCATGACTACGGGGTCCCAGGCCCCGGAAATCCTGGGCCCGGTCAGGGTGGAGCCCTGACCGGGGGCGGGAAGGAGGGCAGATGCTGGGAAAGATTGAGAGCCTCTGCGCCCTTATGGGCGCGGAGGTGGAGCTCATCCTGGACCCCACCGAGTACGGTGGGGTCGTTGTGTGGGACCGGGGATTTTCGCCCCCGGTCCCTGTCTTTGTCGCCTCGAGCCAGCTAGAGCTTGAGGAGTGGGCCGCGGACGTAATCCGCGGCCTGAGGATCTTCAGGCGCGCCGGGTTCCTCTGGGTTTGGAGGAGCCCCGGAGACTGGCGACGGCTGCGGGACATTGGGCGGCGGTGCCGTCCTTGGTCCTGTGACTGGGACCAGGTGGCGGAGACCCGCCGTCTGTTCGCCAAGGTGCTGAGGGACGAGCGTTAGGCTCGTCCCTCTTTCTTTTTTCCAATCCATAACCGAAGGAGGTGGTCCTGAATGCGCATGGTAGAGGAGCTCAAGGTGGTCGTCGCCGTCTGCGAGACTGAGCGTCTCGCGGACGGCATGGCCAAGGCGGGCATCGCCGCTACGGTGATGCCCGAGGATCTACCGACGCTCCGCCTCTGTAGGCGGAGCTTGCGGGAGGGCACACTGCCCATCCTCGTGGTCGAAAGCGAGGATGGGCACAAGAGAGCGCTAACGGCACACCTGGCCCTAGGTGTGCCGGTCTTGACCGCACACAGGCCCCGTCATGGGTTCTATGTGCGGTCGTGGGACATGTTCTACATCCCGCCGAGGTTGTCGTCCATCCCCTTTATGATCGAGCGGGCCATTGCAGACCTGCTGGACAAGATATCGCCTGAGCACCTCAGCGACATCCTGAACCAGCTCGGCCGCGACCTCGAATCCGCCAACGCCTCCGATATCCTGGAGCTCCTGAAAGCGCTCTCGGCGTGAGCCAGACAGGGGAGGGCCGTTGTGCTCTCCCCTGTCTCTTCTTCTCATTCTCACGGTCACCCGCCCGCCCAACCACCGAGGGCTGCCCACGGGATGGGAGGCGGTCGTGGGCCGGGTCGAAGCACACCAGGGGGCGCAGACGCTACCTCCGGGGCACGAACCAGGTGACATAATGTTGCGCGCCTATATAGGGGCTTATGAAGTTATGTCACCTGAGTTTAGGCAGAGGCTAAAGCGCAGTTGCGCCTATCAAAAGGGTGAGGCGCAACTGGCGCCGGAAGGGAGGGAAGGAGATGGAGTTCCTGAAGCTGGTGACGAAGCTCCTACAGACGCGGCGGGCGTTTAGGCGGTTCATGGTGGTGTTCCTCATCGTGGCGTTGTGGCTGGCGATAGCCAAGGAAGTGGGGTTTATGCTGTTTATCATCGAGGAGTCGTTGCAGACGGAGATGTTTGCCGTCTGGCAGGCGAAGGGGCAGGCCAAGGCAACGGTACTGTCTGCTTACCGCAAGACGCTGGATCTAGGTTGGACGATCCTCTACGCGGTGGGCTGGCTGAATCCGTTCGCGTTCATCTCGTTCAGGACGTACTTCGAGTCGGCGGAGATGTTCTACTGGGCGGCGATGTCGGGGCTCTCGCCTACCTCCCCATAGCGGAGGCGAGAGCCTCCGGAAACCAAGCAAGGAGGTGGTTCTATGCGGAAGGCGATCCTATTCGGGCTCCTGGCGGTGGTGGTTCCCCTGCTCGGTCTTGCCGCTGACAACCCCTTCTCCAAGGCCGTCATCGACTGGTACAGCTACGTCCAGGAGTGGCGGGCCGACTTCGGAATCGTGCTGATCGACGCCAGCGTGGATCCGATCGGCCTCGAGGACATGCTGTTCCTCCGCAAGGTGGTCGGGCTGAATTCCCGTGCGCTCGGTGCTCTCTACGAAGAGATCGCCGAGAGCGGCCCGATCAGCACCCTCGAGAGGCTCTCGAGGGTGAAGTACTGCGGCTCGATCACCGTCCTCACGAAGATCTTGATGTTCTACTCCTTCCCGGATGAGGAGCGGGTGATAGCCAAGCAGAAGCTCCTCGCCGAGTCCTATCCCACCACCGACTACATCTGGACCCTGATCCGCTGGGCGGAGCAGGGAACCGAGACTCCGTGAGGAGGTGAAGGGATGAAACGCGCGTGGGTCCTGTTGCTCGTAGCGACAGTAGCAGGGCTGGCGCTGGGCGGCGGTCTCATGACCGCCGTCCAGCTGCCCAGGTTCGCCGAGGCCCAGGCCCGTCTGCGGGCGGTCCAAGCCTACTTGGCGTCCCAGAACGGCTGGAGCCTCGAACAGGCCAAGGCCTTCCTCGAGGAGGTCAAGAACCTCAAGCCGCCGCAGAACGATGAGGCTACACAGCTGGCAGTCCAAGCATTGCAGATGCTGTCGGAGTTCGAGCAGAAGTACATCCCGGTGCCCGTGATCTACGCCAACCAGGCCGACGCGAAAGACCTCCTTGGCAAGGAGGCAATCATCTACGGCACGGTGTCGAGGGTAACGCTCTCCCAGTCGGGGCACTTGTTTGTCGATGTCGGGAACTGGACCGTGGTGAAGTGGAGGGCGAACGAGAAGCCTGAAGGCCTCGAGGTCGGCAAAGCAATCGCTGCCTACGGCACCGTCAAAGAATATCAAGGCAAACCGGAGATCATCGTGCAGGACCTCTCCGACATCGTGTTCTGACACCTACCCGGCCCGGATGATTCCCGGGCCGGGTGGCCAGCCCGCCGGGCGGGTACGTGTGCCGCCCGGCTCCTCCCAGCTCCCTCGCCCATCCCCACCACACCAGGAGGTCCAGATACCTCCACCGGAGACTAGGAGTGCCGCCCCATGAGGGGGAGGGGTGGTGGGGCCGGGGCCTATCCGCGCCCTCAAGTTCGGAGCGCTCTTTGAAAACCGTGTGGCGCGGTTTAACGAGGAGGGAGGGCAGCAGTGGAGGCAGTGAGCTGGGAGGCACGGAGGGCAGGGGAAGCGATGGGAGGGTGGTGTAAGGGAGGAGGGTGGGTGGAGAGGCCAAAGGGCGAGAGAAGGGAGGAGAGGGTGAGAGTGGAGCTGTTAGGGTGGAGGAGTGGGTGATAGCTGAGGGAGGGATGAGATGAGGGTAGGTTTGGCGGGTTCGGTTTGCACGGAGGCAACGGTGGCTTCCGCCCATAGGGCTTCCCTCTCACCGACGTCGGTGGCGTAAGCCGTGGCCTCCGCCTTCCACCTCCGCCTAGCCCAGCCCTCAGGCCATCGTCGCCCCCATCACGCCCTCTCCTGCCCTGCCTCCTTCTCCGCTCATTCACCCCACTCGCCACTCTCCACTCACACCGGGCCACCGTTTTTTTTGAAAGTTTGGGGATGTC
>Ga0256830_1002893_pt1 | contig 11001 bp, 10 predicted proteins | sample 128326metaG_FD_190537 | JGI IMG/M metagenome (GOLD analysis project Ga0256830, IMG submission 190537) | Hydrothermal vent microbial communities from Lau Basin, Pacific Ocean - 128-326 | ecosystem: Environmental > Aquatic > Marine > Hydrothermal vents | place: Pacific Ocean: Lau Basin | collected...
GGTCACCGAGGCGTGGTCCTGGCTCGCCACGGCGCGCATCTCCTGGAGCCCCTCGAGACCGCGCAGCTCCTGCTCGAGCGGCCGCACCAGCAGCCGCTCGGCGTCCTCGGGCGCGATGCCGTCGTGCTGCACCGAGACGTAGACGATGGGGATCTGGATGTCGGGATCGGCCTCCTTGGGGATGCTCCGGTAGGCGGCGAGACCGGCCACCACCAGCAGCACCAGCACCAGCAGGACGGTGCGCGAGCGCGCGAAGGCGGTGTCGATCAGGCTCCTCACGACGCCGGCCCCGCAGCCGCCGCCGGCGGGGGCTCCGCCACCGGCTCGACGGTCTCGCCCTCGATCAGGAAGCCCTGGCCGGTGGTGACGATGCGGGCGCGTCGGGGCAGCCCGGTGACCCACAGCCGCGCGCTCTCGCTGCGCACGACGGTCACCGGCAGGAAGCGGACCCGGTTCTCCTCCCCCACCAGGAACACGCCGAGCCTGCCGTCGTCGGCCAGGGTCAGGGTGCTGGTGGCGATCTCGTGGGCGGCCACGGGTTCCAGCTCGAGATGGAGATCGGCGCTGCTGCCGGCGGTGAAGCCGAGCTCGGGATTGGGCACCGCGAATTCGAGCCGGAAGGTGCGGGTGGCGACATCCGCCTCCCGCGCCAGGTAGCGCAGCCGGCCTTCGAGCAGGCTGCCGTCGCCCAGCCGCGCGCGGCCGCCGATGCCGGGACGGACCCCGGCCAGCCGGGCCTCCGGCAGATCGGCGACGATCACCAGCGGATCGAGATCGACGATGACGCCGATGGGATCGCCCGGCTTGACGTAGTCGCCCACCTCCACCTCGCGCCGCTCGAGGATGCCGGCGAAGGGGGCGCGGATCTCGGTCCGCGACAGCTCGAAGCGGGCCCGCTCCAGCCGGGCGCGGGCCTCCTCGAGAAGGGCCAGCGCCGCCGCCACCCGGTTCTCGCTCCGGAAGCCCTTGGCGCCGAGACGGCGGGCCGCCTCGTAGTCGCGTTCGCGCTGCCGCACCAGCGCTTCGGCCTGGCGCACCCAGGCGGCGCGGTCACGCGGATCGATGAGCGCCACGATCTCCCCCGCGCGCACGGTGTCGCCCTTGGCCACCGGCAGGGCGAGGATGCGCCCCTCGATCTCGGCCGCGAGCTCGACCCGCCGGTCGGCCTCGGTGTGGCCGTAGAGGACGAGTTCCCGGGCCACCGGGCGGGCGGTGCTGTCGCGCACCCGCACCCGCATGCGCGGCCTTTCGGCGACCGCGGCGGCCGGGGCGGCCGCTTCCTCGCCGGCACCGCCGTCGGCGGCGCCGTATCCGAAATAGGGGGAGAGCATCCAGGCCAGCACGGCCAGCAGCAGGAGCGCGGCGGTCAGGTAGGAGCGGCGCACCGGTCAGTCCCCCGCCCCGGCGGTCTCCCCGGCGCCGGCGGGCGCCGGTTCGCCGCGCCGCCGCCGGGCCTCGATCTCCCGCAGCAGACCCGGCCGCTGGCGGCGCACGTAGGCCAGCGCCGCCGCCAGCACGGTGCGCCCGAAGCCGAGGGCGAAACGCATGCCGGGCTCGAGATCGCCGACGCCCGGTGCCGCCTCCTCCTTCTCGAAGACCGCCAGATCCTCGAACAGGATCCGCTCCCAGCGGGCGATCATCTGGTCGATCACCTCGGCCAGCCGTTCGGGCGGCAGGTGATGGGCGAAGAACATCAGCACGAGGAATTCCGAGCGCACGCGGTGACGCGGCTCGGCGCCCGCGAGCTCGGCCCGCAGCGCCTCGAGGCCGGCCGGGGTGATGCTGTAGACCTTCTTGTCCGGCCGCCCCTCCTGGGCGATGGTGCGGACCCTCACGTAGCCCTTCCGCGCGAGCTCGGCGAGCGCCGGATAGATGGAGCCGTAGCTCGCCTGGAAGAAATGCCGGAAGCTCACCTCCAGGCATTTCTTGATATCGTAGCCGCTCATCTCGCCCAGGCTGAGCACGCCGAGGCACAGGGTCCGCGTGTCCATGGTCGCCCCGCACTCCTTCTCACCGACGATATCGGACCGATATATATCGTCAAGAGATATTCGGGCCGCGTTTTCCGATATGTACGATTGCGCCGTCCGGGCAGGCGCTCGATCGGTGGTCGAAGATCAGTCGAAGGTGAGGGTCACCCTGTCGCCCGCCTCCATGGGCGCATGGGCACGCTCGATGGCGTCGAGGGCGCGGCGCAGCGCGCGGTCGATCTCCGGCAGATCGTAGATGCCGCTGTGGTCGCCCGGCAGCACCTCGTAGAGCACCGGGCGCCGCAGCACCCGCACGAGATCCTCGCTGTGCCGGCGGGGCACCACGCGGTCGTCCCGCGCCACCAGCACCGCCACCGGCAGGTCGACGCCCGCGAGATGCCGGTCGCTGCGGAACGGGTGCTTGAGGAGCAGGCGCACCGGCACGAAGGGATAGCGGCTGCGGGCCAGCGCCTCGACGGAATCGAAGGGGGTCACCAGCACCGCCCCGTGCAGCGGCCGCACGCTGGCGAGATAGGCGGCGACGCCGCTGCCGAGGCTGAAACCGGCGGCGTAGATCCGCTCCGGCGCGAGGCCCTGCACGAGAGTGTCGTAGACGAGCTCGGCGTCGGCGAACAGGGCCGCCTCGCTGGGCTCGCCCTCGCTCGGCGGATAGCCGCGGTAGTGGAACACGGCGACGTCGAAGTCCGGCAGCCGCTGGGCCAGGAAGGTGGCGCAGTCGGCGGCGTTCCAGGCGTTGCCGCAGAAGCCCAGCACGAGACCGCGGCCGGTGCCGAGGGCGCGGATCAGATAGCCGACGAGGCGTTCCTCCTCGGCGGTCCGCAGGACGATGCGCTCGGTGTGGGCGGGCAGACGGTAGACGGGATCGCCGGCGGCGGAGCGGGGGAACAGGAGATGGTCCTGAAAGAGGTAGAGCGCACCCACCGCCACGCCGTAGATCGCCGCACCACCGAGGAGAAGAGGAACCATCGCGCTGTCGAAGACCTCCGCCGGGCTGCGTCCGGCCCCGCCGGATCCCGCCCCGACTCCGATGATTAGGGCATTGACCGCCCCCGGCCAAGTATGCCCTCTCCACGGCGCACGACAACGTCACGATGGGGAGAAGCGCACGCCGATGTCCCGCACCGCCCTCGTCACCGGCGCCGGCCGCCGGATCGGCCGCGCCCTGGCGCTCACGCTGGCGCGGCGCGGCTTCGATCTCGTCCTCCACTGCCTCGCCTCCACCGCCGAGACCCTGACCCTGGCGGCGGAGATCCGGGCCCTCGGCCGGCGCACCGCGGTGCTGGTCGCCGATCTCGCGCGCGAGGAGGAGACGCGCGGGCTGGTGCCGGCCGCGGTCTGCGCCCTCGGCCCCCTCGATCTCCTGGTCAACAACGCCGCCGTCTTCCTCGAGGATCCGGCGGCGGAGGAGCGGGCCGTCTGGAACCGCCAGCTCGGGATCAATCTGCGGGCGCCGGTGGTCCTCGCCCGCGATTTCGCCGGCCAGCTGCCCGAAGACAGCGAGGGGCTGATCGTCAATCTCCTCGACAGCCGGCTCGCCCGCCCCACCGCCAACTATCTGAGCTACACGGTCTCCAAGGCGGGCCTCGCCGCCGCCACCCGGGTGCTGGCCAAGGCCCTCGCGCCCCGCATCCGGGTCAACGCCATCGCCCCCGGCCCGGTGCTGCCGGCACCGGACATGGAGGAGGAGGCGTTCGCCCGCATCGTCCGCGCGACGCCGCTCCGCCGCCGCCCCTCGCTCGAGGAGATCGCGGCGGCACTGATCTTCTTCCTCGAAGCGCCGAGCGTCACCGGCGAGACGCTGCTGGTGGACGGCGGCCAGCACATCGGCTGAAAGCATCCCCGGGTACGACATGCCCGGGCATGCCGGCGTATATTAACAGTCCGTTCACGGGCGAGGCCGATCCTCGACCGCGTGTTCGAGGCTGGATCGCCCGGGACGGGAGCAATGGTGCAAGGCAAGGTTGGGCGGCACGCACGGCGGACGGCGGCCCGCGCCGCCAAGGCCATCCGCAGGCATCGGCAGAGCCCGACGCCCGAGAACTACCATGTCTGGTACGCCTACTACGCCGGCGGCCATCCGGACCTCGTGGCCGCAATCGACGCCCATCTCGCGGACGGCCGGCCCCTCGACGACGGGCGCATGCTGGCGCTCTACGAGCGGCATCTGTCGACCGCGGCGGAGGCGAAGCAGCTCCGCGAGGCGGGCGAACGGCTGGAGCGACTGACCTCGCAGCTGGGCGCGGAGCTCGCCAGCGCGGGCGAGGGCACGCGGCGCTATCGCGACCGCGTGGGCAGCTTCGCGGCCGAGGTGGACGGCGCCACCACCCTCGCCGAGCTCAAACGCAGCTTCGGCGCCCTGCTCGAGGAGACCTCGGCGGTGATCGAGACCATGGCGGCGATCGAGACCCGTCTGTGCGAGAGCAACGCCGAGATCGCGCGCCTGCGCCACGATCTCGAGCAGGCGCGCAGCGAGGCGCTGACCGATCCGCTGACCGGCATCGGCAACCGCCGGCACCTCGAATCGGCCCTCCAGGAGGCGGTGGAGGGTGCCGCCGCGGGCGGGCCCCTGCCCTCCCTGATCCTTCTCGACATCGATCATTTCAAGGCCTTCAACGACCATCACGGCCATCGTGTCGGGGACAAGGTGCTGCAGGTGGTGGCACGGCTGATGGCCGCCAACGTCAAGGAGGAGGACGTGGTGGGGCGGCTCGGCGGCGAGGAATTCGCGGTGCTGCTGCGCGACGTCCTCGAAGCGCAGGCGCTGGAGGTGGCCGAGCGGCTGCGCCGGCGCATCGCCAACTGCCGCATCCGCCTCAGGAACGCCAACGAGTTCCTGGACCGGCTGACGGTCTCCCTCGGCGTCGGCCGGCTGGCCCCCGGCGAGACCATGCAGGCCTGGGTCGAGCGGGTGGACGCCGCCCTCTACGCCGCCAAGCGGCAGGGACGCGACCGGGTGGTGATGGCGGAGGACGCGGCGCCGGAAGCGACCGCCGTCAGCGCCGGCGCTGGCGCTGCTGGGCCCGTCGCAGCCAGGCCGTGGCGTCCCGTTCCGGCAACGGAGGGCAGCTGATGATCGCCTGCACGGCGTCGCAGCCGGCCCGCCGCAGCATCTGGAGCTGGGCCTTGTTCTCGATGCCCTCGGCCACGAGGCGCAGCCTGAGGGTGCGCGCGAGCTCGACGATCGAGCTCACGAACAGCGTGCGGTGCTCGTCGCGAGGCGTGTCGTGAATGAGCTCGCGGGCCAGCTTCAGCGTGTGCACCGGCGCGTCGCGCAGCACCATGAGCGAGGTGGGGCCGGCGCCGAAGCGCGCGACCGCGATCCGCACCCGGCTGCGGCGCAGGGAGTCGAACGCCGCCCCGCCGGCCAGGAGCTCCTCGAGCAGCAGCTGTTCCTCGATCTCGAGCTCGAGGGCCGCCGGCGGGATGCCGTGCAGCCGGCACTGCTCCTCGACCCGCTCGGCGAGCCCGCTCCAGGCGAGCTGGCGGCGGGAATAGATGGGTACCGCCAGATGCAGCGGACCGAATCCCTGGGAGACCCAGCGGCGGGCCTGGGCACAGGCGGCGCGGATCAGCCAGTCGGTGAGCTCCTCCATCAGCCCGGCCCGTTCGGCGAGCGCCCGGAAGTCCTCGGCCTCCACCTCGCCGTAGCCGGGATGGTCCCAGCGCACGATGGTGGCGAGCCCGACCGGTCCCGGGGCCAGCGTCACCTGGGGCTGGAACAGCAGCGCGAGCTCGTCGGCGGCGATCGCCGCCTGCAGCTCCGCCGCCAGCACCGGCCCGCGGGCGATCTCGCGGTCGAGGGCGGAATCGTGGAAGCGGCAGAGGTTGCCGCCCTCCCGCTTGGCCCGGTACATGGCGGCGTCGGCGCGTTCGACGAGCTGCTCCGCGGTCTCCCCGTCGCGGGGATAGAGCGCCATGCCGATGCTGGCCGTGATGCACACCGGCTCGCCGTCGAAGGCGAAGGCCGGGGCCACCGCATCCAGGATCTTGCGGCCGACGATGGCGGCGTCCTCGGCCCGCCGCAGATCCTCCACCACCACCGCGAACTCGTCGCCCCCGAGCCGGGCCACGGTGTCGGTCTCCCGCAGCGAGCGGCGCAGCCGCTCGCCCACCTCCCGCAGCAGCGCGTCGCCGGCACCGTGGCCGAGACGGTCGTTGACCGCCTTGAAGCCGTTGAGATCGAGCAGCACCACGCCGACCAGGCTGCGGTGCCGGCGGGCGGCCGCCAGCGCCTTGTCGAGGCGGTCGCGGAACAGGGCGCGATTGGCGAGCCCGGTGAGCTCGTCGTATTGGGCCAGGCGGTCGAGACGGGCGAGATCCCGCGAGCGGGCGATGGCGAAGCGCAGGCTGCGGTCGAGACGGGCGGTGTCGAGCTCCTCCTTGTCGAGGAAGTCGGCGGCGCCGAGATCGATGGCCAGACTTTCCATCTCCTCGTCGGCATAGCCGGAATAGAGCACTACCGGGATCTGCACGTCCCGCGCCCGCAGAGTGCGCAGGAAGGCGAGCCCGTCGCGGCCGGGAAGATACAGATCGGCGAGGCAGACATCGTACGCCCCCTCGGCCAGCCGCTGCAGCCCCTCCTCGGCGGTGCCCACCCGGTCCACCTCGTAGCGCGCCCGCTGGGCCCGCAGCAGCAGCCGTCGGGTGAGATCGGCCTCCTCGGGATCGTCCTCCACCAGCAGCAGCCGCAGGCTGCGGGCGGCGCCGCCGGCAGCCACCGCGTCGGCCGGACGCGGCTGGCCGGGCCCGCGGCCGAGGGCGACCACGGCGACGCCTTCGGCGAGCCCGGACGGCGTCCCCGACCCCGCCGCCGACGGCTCCGGGAAGGACTCGAACTCCTCGCTGCCTTCCATGAGATGCTCGACCTCGGGTTTAAAAGGATGCGCGGTCATAAACTTAAACGAGGGTATCACCGCGTCAAACATAATTTATGGTTGACAAGACCGCCTTCGGCCCGACGCGGCCGAGGGCATCGCCAAGGACGGGAAACGCCATGGACGCCAGAACCCTTGCCGACGAGACGGGCGGGCCGCCGCCCATCCTTCTGGTCGAGGACAACCCCGCCGATGCACGGCTCGCGCGCGAGGCCTTCCGCGAGATCGGCCTCGAGGGGGCCATCCGTCACGTGGTCGACGGGGTGGAGGCGCTCGACTATCTGAGGCGCTGCGCGGCCGAGGACGCCTGGCCGCGGCTCGTGCTGCTCGATCTCAATCTGCCGCGCAAGGACGGCCGCGAGGTGCTGGCCGAGATCAAGGCCGATCCGCGCATGCGCCGGCTGCCGGTGATCGTGATGTCCACCTCGGTGGCCGAACAGGACATCCAGCAGTGCTACGCGCTGCACGCCAACGGTTTCGTCGCCAAGCCCGTCGATCTCGGGCACTTCGAGCGGGTGGCGGAGGCGATCAGCCTGTTCTGGCTGCAGGTGGCGGAACTGCCCTGACCGGTTCCGGTCCCTGCCGCCGCACGGCGAAGCCGGCGGGGAAGGCGCGCGGCGCCGGATCGATCTCCACGAGCTCCCCCTTGCGGATCTCCAGGACCGCGAGCCCGTGTTCGGCGAGCCCGTCCGGACGCAGCCGGAAGATGCCGCTGAAGCCGTCGAACCCCTGGGGATCGGTGAGCTGGGCGCGATCGAAGCGGGGCTCGGTGCGCGACAGCAGCACGGCCAGCGCGGCGGCGTCGAAGGCGAGGCTCGCGAGCGGACGCGGCGCGCGGCCGTAGACCGCCTCGAAGCGTTCGCCGAAGGCCGCCTCCTTGGCCGGGGAACGGGTGGCGAGCCAGCTTCCGACCAGCACCTCCTGGGCGGCGAGCTCGGCGTCCTCGAGCCAGCGCATGGTGCCGAGGAAGCGGGCGTTGGTGCCGTCGACGTCGTAGTAGGCGAGCAGCGCCGCCACCGCCCGCAGCCGCAGCCCGCCATCGGCGATCAGCACCGCGTCGAAGGGCGGCGGGCCGAAGGTGTCCTGGCTCCCGAGCCGTGCCAGCGCCCGTCTGGCCGCCTCGTCCTCGCGGCCGGCGAGGGCCTTCTTCTGCTCCTCGAGCGCCGCCACCCGCGCATCGTAGGCGGTGAACCCCCGCAGGGTCTCGGCGATGGCGTTCTGATCGCCGCTATAGACGGCGGAGGGGGGTGGCGCGAAGTCTTCGCCGAGTGCCGCCCGCCAGGCCTCGAGCGCCCGCCGGCCGTAGGCGTCGTCGGGGACCAGCGCCGCGATGCGGGCGAGCCCCTGGGCGCGGGCGTAGGCGACGATGCGCTGCACCTGCTCCTCGGGGCGGAAGCCCAGCACGAACAGATCGGGGCCGGCGATCGAGGAATCGTTGGAGAAGGAGAGCACCGGCACGCCGCGGGGGCGGGCCACCGCCGCCACCTCCCGGGCCGAGCGGGCGAACAGCGGGCCGAGGATGAGCTCGGCCCCGAGATCGAGCACCTCGGCCGCTACCCGGCGCGCGGTGGCCGGATCGCCGGCGGTGTCCCGGGGCAGGATCTCGAGCTCGTTGTCGCCGACCTCGAACAGCGCCATCTGGACGGCGTCGAGGAGGTCCCGTCCCACCGCCGCGCCGGCTCCGCTCAGCGGCAGCAGCACCGCCACCCGGGGCGGTGGCGGCGGGCCGGGTTCCGGCTCGGCGGTGGGGGGCGGTGGCGGTTGCGCGGGTTCCGGCACCGTGCTTTGCTGCCGGACGGCGCATCCGCCGAGCAGGGCGAGGATCAGCACCCCGCACAGCAGGCGGACGCGGGGCCGGGGATTTGCCGTCGAGGTGAGCATTTCGGACCGTCCGAACGGGGCTGGACCGGAGCCTAGCGAAAGCGCGACCGGCGGACAACCGGGCCCGGGTCTTCATGTGGTCGCCACGCCGATCGGCAATCTCGGCGACATCACCGCGCGCGCCCGTGCGGTGCTGGCCGCCGTCGACGCCGTGGTGTGCGAGGACAGCCGGGTGACCGGCCGGCTGCTGCGCCATCTGGGCATCGCGCGGCCGCTTCTCGTCTACCACGAACACAATGCCGCCCGCATGCGGCCCAAGCTGCTGGCGCGCCTCGCCCGGGGCGAGAGCCTGGCGCTGGTGGCCGACGCCGGCACCCCCTGCATCGCCGATCCCGGCTACAAGCTCGTGCGCGAGGCGCTGTCCCGGGGGGTGCCGGTGCGCGCCGTGCCCGGCCCCTGCGCCGCCGTCGCCGCCCTCTCGGTCTGCGGCCTGCCCACCGACCGCTTCCTGTTCCAGGGCTTCCTGCCGGCGAAGCGCGCCGCCCGGCGGCGGGTGCTCGCGGAGCTGCGGGCGGTGGGCGCCACCCTCGTCCTCTACGAGGCGCCGCACCGGCTCCGGGACACCCTCGAGGACTGTCTCGAGGAGCTCGGCGACCGCGAGGCCTGCATCGCCCGCGAGCTCACCAAGCGCCACGAGGAGCTCCGTCGCGGCCGCATCGGCGAGCTCCTCGCCGGCCTCGCGGCGGCGCCGCGGGGCGAGATCGTGCTGGTGATCGGCCCGCCGCCGACGGCGGCGCCCGACGAGGAGGCGCTCCGCCGGGCCCTGCAGGAGGCCCTCTCGCGGACCTCCCTCAGGGATGCGGTGGCCGCGGTGGCGGCCGCGAGCGGGGCGCCCCGCTCCCTCGTCTACCGCCTCGCCCTCGGGCTCCGGGGCCGTGGCGAGGGCTGACGCCGAACGCCGGGGCCGGCGCGCCGAACGGCTCGCGGCCTGGCTGCTGCGGCTCCGCGGCTACCGCATCCTCGCCCGGCGCTTCGCCTGCCCGGTGGGCGAGATCGACCTCGTGGCCCGCCGCGGCGATCTGCTGGCCTTCGTGGAGGTGAAGCGCCGCGACAGTCCGGCGGCCGCCGCCGAGGCCCTGCGGCCGGCACAGCGCCGGCGCATCGCCCGCGCCGCCGAGGCCTTCCTCAGCCAGCGGCCGGAACTCGCCGGTCTGCGGCTGCGCTTCGATCTGGTGCTGATCACTCCCGGCCGGCCGCCGCGCCACCTGACGGACGCCTGGCGCCCCTGACCGCCGGCGGCTCGACGCCGCCGTGGCGCAGCAGCCTGCGGGTCAGGGAGGAAAGGGCGAGGCCCGCCATCTCCGCCGGCAGGTACCAGCCCGGCTGGTCGGCGGGCGCCTCCACCTCTCCCCGCCACAGCTCGAGCTCGAGGGCGAAGTGGGTGAACGGGTGCCGCACGCGGCCCGGCACCCGCGACCAGCGGCCGGAAAGCGGGAAGGCCGGCGGGTCACCCGGCGGAACGTCCTCCCAGGCGGTGCCCGGCAGCTCCATCATGCCGCCGAGGAGGCCACCCTCGGGGCGCCGGCGCAGGAGGATCCGCCCGTCGCCGCGGCGGGCGAGGAAGGCGCGACCGTAGCGGCGGGGCCGTGCGGTCCGGGGCGGCGGGACCGGGATCTCCTCCTGTCGGCCCTCGCGCCGCGCCCGGCAGCCGAGGGCGAGCGGACAGTCGCCGCAGCGCGGCCGGCGCGGCCGACAGAGGAGGGCACCGAGTTCGATCCAGGCCTGGGCGCCCTCGGCGGGCGCCTCGGGATCCCCCAGCCCGGCGGCCAGGCGGCGCAGCTCCGGCATCGCCCGGGTGAGGGGTCGCGCGATCGCGTGCAGTCGCGCCAGCACGCGGGCGACGTTGCCGTCCACCGGCACCACCGGTTCCCCGAAGGCGATCGCCGCCACCGCCGCCGCGGTGTAGGGGCCGATCCCGGGCAGGGCCTCGAGGGCCGCCCGCTGCCGGGGCACGCGGCCGCCGTGGCGGTCGCGGATCTCGCGGGCGCAGGCATGCAGCAGCCGCGCCCGACGGTAGTAGCCGAGCCCCTGCCAGGCATGGAGCACCGCCTCCGCGCCGGCGTCGGCGAGGGCGGCGGGATCGGGGAAGCGGGCGAGGAAGGCCGGAAAGCGGGCCCGCACCGTGGCCACCGTCGTCTGCTGGAGCATGAACTCGGACACCAGCACCGACCAGGGATCGGGCGCCTCGCCGGCCGCCCGCCAGGGCAGGGGACGCGCCGCCCGGCGGTACCAGGCGCGCAGGGCCGCCCGCGCCT
>Ga0256830_1002894_pt1 | contig 11001 bp, 5 predicted proteins | sample 128326metaG_FD_190537 | JGI IMG/M metagenome (GOLD analysis project Ga0256830, IMG submission 190537) | Hydrothermal vent microbial communities from Lau Basin, Pacific Ocean - 128-326 | ecosystem: Environmental > Aquatic > Marine > Hydrothermal vents | place: Pacific Ocean: Lau Basin | collected...
GGTATCGACGTCGTGGATCTGCTCGGTTTTTTCGAGCGTGAAACGGGGAAAATCAAGCTGGATATCCTGACCCCCAGCGGGATGATTTTTTCAGATGGTTTCAACCAGGCCGGTAAACGCCTAACCAGCAAACGTATTTTTGATGTTACGGTGAGCCTGCTTCTGTTATCGATCTCCTGGCCGGTCATGTTGCTCGTCGCTGGCGCCATTTTCATCGAAAGTGGGGGCAGAGGGTCCATCCTGTACCGGCAGATTCGCGTGGGCCAATACTGGAAACTGTTCAGTGTCTACAAGTTCCGCAGCATGCGAGAGGATGCAGAAAAAGGTGGCGAGGTGCAGTGGGCAAAAAAAAATGACGACCGGGTGACGCGGGTTGGTCGTTTTCTCCGCGTCACCCGCTTGGACGAGTTGCCGCAGATATTCAATGTGCTGAAGGGCGATATGAGCTTTGTCGGACCGCGTCCCGAGCGGCCGGAATTCGTCACGCAATTGTCCGAGCGAATCCCGTTTTATGCTGAACGGCACTATGTAAAGCCGGGTATCACCGGCTGGGCGCAGATATGCTATCCCTACGGTGCATCTGAGAAAGATTCGCTGGAAAAACTTCAATACGATCTATATTACATCAAGAATTACAGTCTTTTTCTGGATCTGGTCATCATCTTCCAAACTGCTCATGCGGTGCTTTGGGGTAGAGGGGGGCGGTGAATGTCGTGGTCTACGAGTTGACGGCAGGGTTCTCGGAATTGCGTTCCGGTGCCGGTGACCGTGCTTGGTAGCCGCGACGGTTTTTCGCGGTTCCGGTAAGTTTCCAGTTGGTCGGCATGTCAGTATTTCGATAGAGCGCAATTTATGATTTTTGACGCCTCAGCCACAGGTTATTTTATATCTGCATTGGTATTTTTGATCCTGGGCGCAATCCTGATCGTTTCCTGGCGCAGGTCCGGTATAGGCAATTTTCTCATTTTTGCAGTGTTTTGCAGCGTGGTATGGGGTGCCGTTGCAGGCTACGAATCGCTGGCCGGCCCCCCTGGTTCGATACTGGTTGCCGCCGCTGAGTTGATGCGAAATGGCGCCTGGCTGGGCTTTTTGCTGATCCTGCTGTTCAAGGTCAACCCGGCGGGGTGGTCCAGTATTTTTCTCCGGCTTGCGGCATTTGGCGGCGGGGCTGTAATAGTCACGGGGGTCGTTATTCTGGCAGCCGCGACGATAACCACCCTGCCTACGGTGCTCGGTTTCGACGCACGTATTTTCGCCAATATCATGCTGGCATTGTTGGGAGTGATACTCGTTGAACAGTTGATCCGAAATACGCCGACCGCCCAGCGATGGTCGATAAAATTCCTGTGTCTCGGGCTGGGAGTAATGTTTGCGTTCGATCTCTATCTGTACGCCGATGCCCTGCTGATGAAGCATGTCGACCTCGACATATGGGCAGCACGAGGGTACGTAAACGCGATCGTTGTTCCCCTGCTTGCCGTGTCCGCCGGGCGAAATCCCAAGTGGGATTTGGGTATCTTCGTCTCGCGTACATTTGTTTTTCACACCACTACACTGTTGATGACTGGCGCTTACCTGATGGCAATGGCCGTCGGGGGGTATTACGTGCGCATGTATGGTGGCACGTGGGGTGGCGTGGCGCAGATGATATTTTTCATCGGCGCGGTCGTGCTTCTGATCGCCGTGTTGTTCTCCGGCCAGATGCGTGCCCGGTTGCGAGTATTCATGTCGAAGAATTTTTTCAACTACCGATATGACTACCGTGAGGAATGGCTGAAGTTCATCAACACTTTGAGCGGCGACAAGCTGGACCCCCATATAAAGGAACGAGTCATTGCAGCCATTGCAGAGATCGTCGAGAGTCCCTCGGGCTTGTTGTGGTTAAGGCAGCACAATGGCGAATTTATTATGACCAATTCCTGGAATATGAGCTTTGCGTCATCCCGCGCGGAGCCCGAGCACAGCTCGCTTGTTGTGTTCTTGAAGTGGCGGCAGTGGGTCGTCGATCTTGATGAGTATCGACAGCAGCCGGAGATCTACGAAGGCCTGAACCTGCCGGACTGGCTAGTCGAGCTTGAATCGGCGTGGTTGATCGTACCGCTTCTGGAGCGTTCAGAGTTGCGAGGCTTCGTCGTGTTGACCCAGCCACGGGCCAAGATGAACATCAATTGGGAAGTCCGCGACCTTCTGTTGACTACCAGCCGACAAGCCACAAACTATATTGCCCTGCTCGAGGCCAACGAAGCCTTGGTGGATGCAAGACAGTTCGAGGCTTTCAATCGTCTGTCTGCGTATGTGGTGCACGACTTGAAGAACGTGGTCGCCCAGTTGTCACTGGTGGTGACCAACGCGAAACGTCATCGAGACAACCCGGCCTTTCTCGAAGATGCAGTGGGTACAGTTCAAAACGCGGTCACAAAGATGAACAAAATGTTGGTACAGTTACGCAAGGGAAGCGCCGGCCCGGAGGATTCGTCGCGGATTGAATTGAATGGGTTGATGAAAAAGGTGGTTGAACGCCGGGTGCTGGACAAACCAAAACCGCGCCTTGTACCGCTGGAGAGCAGCGTGTTTGTCGTCACCGACGCCGAAAGGCTGGCAACGGTGATTGAGCACCTGGTCCAGAACGCCCAGGAAGCCACGCCGGATGATGGGGATGTAACGGTTTCATTGAGTCGCAATGATGCGACGGTTACGATCTCGATAATCGACAATGGCTGCGGAATGGATGAAAAGTTCATTCAGGAGCGACTGTTTCGGCCTTTCGACACCACGAAAGGAAATGCGGGAATGGGTATCGGGGTGTATGAGAGCCGCGAGTTTATCCACTCACAGGGAGGAAGTATCGAGGTGAAGACAAGGCCGGGAGAAGGGACGAATTTCCGAGTAAACCTCAGGGTGGCCGACCACGCATCTCATAGGGATGATGGGCCGGTCAGTTCCGTTGTATGAGACGTGGCCAGGCTAACGAGAACAAGGTTGCCCGGGAGACCACAGAGAAAAGCTAGATTGGAATTTATCCATGACGAAACATGATCCACGACCATTGTTGATAGTAGAAGACGACCCCGGCCTGCAAAGCCAGTTGCGTTGGTGTTTTGATGAGTACGACGTCATCATTGCCGATGATCGTGAAACGGCCATTGCCGAGTTGCGCCGGCGCGAACCCCCGGTAGTGGTGTTGGATCTTGGTTTGCCGCCTGATCCCGCCAACGCGACCGAGGGGCTGGCTACTCTGGAGGAAATTCTTCGCTTGGCGCCTTCGACAAAAGTTATCGTGGTCACGGGAAATGACAATAGAGAAAATGCGCTGAAGGCCATTGCGCTCGGCGCTTATGACTACTATCAAAAGCCCATCGATCCCACCTTGCTCGAGCTGATTATAGATCGCGCGAAAAACCTGTACGACATCGAGTTGGAGAATCGCCAGTTGCTACAGAACAGTGCCGGCTCGAAGCTGGATGGAATCATCGCCGCCAGTCCCCAAATGATGAAAACCTGTCGCGTGGTCGAAAAAGTTGGTCCGGCAGATGTTACTACCCTTATCTTGGGCGAGAGCGGTACGGGCAAGGAACTGGTAGCCCGCTCCTTGCATAAATTGAGTGTTCGCAGGAACAAGCCTTTCGTCGCGATAAACTGTGCCGCGATCCCGGAAAATCTACTCGAAAGTGAACTCTTTGGTTTTGAGAAAGGCGCCTTTACCGGCGCCAGCAAGCAGGTGCGCGGCAAGATTGAGTACGCGGAGGGTGGTACGTTTTTTCTCGATGAGGTTGGAGACCTCCCCATGGCCTTGCAGGCCAAAATGCTCAGGTTCCTTCAAGAGCGAGTAATTGAGCGTATCGGTGGGCGGCAGGAGATTGCGGTTGATGTCAGGGTGATCTGCGCAACCCATCAGGACCTGGGGTCGCTCATTCAAAGCCAGAATTTCCGGGAGGATCTCTTTTATAGGATCAGTGAAGTGAACATCAGTATTCCTCCCCTGCGCGAGCGCGATGGAGATATCAGCTTGTTGGCAAGAGTTTTTCTTGAACGGTTTAGTGAACAGCATGGGAGAGCCATCAACGGGTTTACTCCGGATGCCGTCGAAAGCATGCAGCGTTACGATTGGCCAGGTAACGTTCGTGAGCTGGAGAATAAGGTAAAGCGGGCGGTAATTATGGCGGAAGGGAACAAGATCACCGCTGATGACCTTGATCTGAATGTAACGCCGGAGGCAGGGGGAAGATTTTTGAATCTTCGCGAGGCAAGAGACAATGCAGAACGTGAGGCGTTGCAGAATGCCATCGCGCTCACTCATGGCCAAGTGTCGAAGGCGGCGGAAATGCTAGGCATTAGTCGTCCCACCCTTTACGACCTAATGAATAAGCATGGATTGCGTTAGTCGAGTTTCACCAACTTTGCTGTTTACATTGCCGATACGAGGGGATGTGCCGTAGCCAGCCGGTCATGCCAATAAATTACACTGGGAACACAAATATGATGAAAAAACCTGCGCCCGATCGCGACCGCCCAGCAAACGTGGTGTTTGCAGCTGTCTTGTCATTGATGCTGATATTTTCTTTGACCTCCTGTGGCCTGGATTCCACTACGGCCGATGAACACCTGGTGCGGGGTAAGCAATATTTCGCTGATGGCGAATACCAGGCGGCGGTCATTGAATATAAGAATGCAGTTCAAAAAGATCCAAGAAATATCGAGGCCCGTCTTCTTCTGGGGGAGTATTATGTTTTTCTAGGCCTGTCATCCGCGGCGGAAAAAGAAGCACTCAAGGCGATGGAGGTCGGTGGTAAGACCGAGCGATCGGTGTCGGTGTTTGTAAATGCTCTTTTGGGGCAGAGAGAGTACCAGCGGGTTGTAGACGAAGTTGTGGAGAGTGGGCTTTCTTCGTCGGCAAGGTTGTTATCTGTATTGGGGGAAGCTTACATTGGTCTGAAGAACAGGGAGGAGGCGCTGAATAGTTTTAACGCCGCAGAAAAAATGCGACCTGGTTTTCCGGCAGCCAAGATAGGGTTGGCAAAGGTGGCGGCTCTTGATCAGAGGTATGAGGCAGCGTTCGAGATTCTCGACGAAGTACTTCGGGCGGACACGACACAGATAGATGCGTGGCACACTAAGGCCAAAATTGCCTACTCAACGGGTAAGCTCGCTGAGGCGAAAGAGGCTTACGAGCAGGTAATTGTGCTGGGGCCGAAAAAGGTATTGTCGCGAATTGTCGCGGACTCCGAGCTGGGCCTGGCGAGAACCCTGATTGCACTTGGCAAGGATGAGGATGCACTTGAAATTGTCCAGCGGCAGGTGTCTACGGGATTGAATCATCCAGGGCCGAAGTATCTCCGTGCCGTATTGGCATATCGTGCCGGTGACTTGGAAAAGGCCAGGCAAGACCTGCAGGAGGTGTTGGCCAAGTTTCCGAATCATCAGATGAGCAACCTGCTGCTCGGAGCGGTTCACTACGCGCAGCGAGACTATGGGCAGGCGGAAATGTATTTGAGCCGGTTTGTCTCATCGGCGCCGGCGCACACGGAGGGTCTCAAGCTGTTGGCGGCCACGCGTCTTCGGCTGGATAAGCCTGAGCAAGCGCTGGATACACTGTCTTCCAAAATGGACTCAAGTAGCAATGACATTCAACTTCTTTCATTGATTGGCGAAGCCGCGTTGGCCGGGGAGGATTACGAACAGGCAGAGAAGTTCTTCAAGAGGGCGGTGGTGGTTGACCCGACGGCGAGCTCGATCAGGGCGGAACTGGCCAAGGTTTATGTGCGTAGCGGGCAGTACAGTCGTGCGTTGCAGGAACTTGAAGAACTGGAGGTTCTCGACAAGAAAAAGGCGCTGGTTCTCAAGGTTTCTACATTGCTGAAGAAAGGTGATATTGAAGCAGCGCGTCGCACCGCGCGTGAGGTGGTAGACGCTAGCCCGGACGACCCAGACGCCCATACGTTGCTGGCCAGTGTGTATGCGGTGAGCGGCAGCAAGAAAGCGGCAAGGGATGAGTACATCAAGGCGTCGTCGCTGGATGGCAAGTATATTCCTTCACGATTGCTTCTAGGCCGGCTCGATTTGGAAGAAGGGAAAAAGCGGGATGCAGCCCGCTATTTTGACGAGGTCCTAGCGTTGGATTCCAGCAATATTCCTGCGATGTTGGGGCATGCGCAGATTGCTGAAATGGAGCGAGACTATGGGGCGGTAAAGGATTGGTTGGAGAAGGCCAGGGCGACGGATGATACTGCGTATCTCCCAAGGTTTCTGCTTGCGAAGTACTACCTGGGTATGAAGGATGCGAAGAGCGCACTTGCCGTTGCCGAGGAGATGGCAAAACTGCGACCAGGTGACTCGGATATGTTTAATGTTCGTGGGGAGGCGCTTCTCGCCCTTGGGAGACGAGAGGAGGCGGTATCGGTTTATCGGGAATGGGTGCTGGAGAAGCCGAAAAATTTTGTTGGCCATTATAAGCTTGGCTACGTCTATTTTTCTGGCGGGGAGTACGAGAGGGCAATAGAAGCGCTCAATACGGCGCTGGCCATTGATGAAAGGTATATTCCTGCTCAGTCTCTTCTGGCGCTGATTTATTTGAGTAACAATGATATCCCCCGGGCTCGCGAGAGGGCGGAAAACATAAAGAACATAGCGCGTGAATCGGCAGCTGGCTTTGTTCTCGCCGGGGATGTTGCCATGCGTGAAAACAATTATGCGCTGGCGGTGAAAGAGTATCGGCAGGCCTTCGACAGGGAAAAGACGTCGTCCACGCTCAACAGATATCATGGGGCGCTGTTACGTTCGGGGCGTACTAAGAGTGCGATTGAATTGAGCACGAACTGGCTCCAACAGAACCCTGGCGATACGATCGTACGCTTGTCGTTGGCTGCTACGTACCTGGATATGGACAGGAAGGTCGACGCGGAACGAGAGTATCGGCAGGTGTTGAAAACCAGCGACGACAACCTCGTTGCGCTGAACAACCTGGCGTGGTTGCTGTATGAAGCGGGCAGGCTCGATGAAGCAATGAAATATGCCAACGTTGCCTATTCTCGTATGCCACGAAGTGGTCAGGTAGCTGATACATTGGGCTGGTTGATGGTTAACAGGGGTGATGTTGCGGGGGGGCTTCCGTTGTTAGAGGAGGCGGCGCGTCTGCTGAAAGACAACCCTGAAGTCAAGTATCATCTGGCCTATGCTCTGGCAAGTAGTGGTAGGTCTGCGGAGGCGCGCGAGCTGTTGGAGCAGGCGCTAAGTGGTGACGATGATTTCAACGGGCGTGACGAGGCGGAAGGACTGCTCGGTCGGCTTCGTTAGAGGCGCATTCCTTTTCTAGCTGGCTCCAAAGGTCCAACGTAGAGAAGACCGTGCTGCGGCCGGCTTCCCGTCGGTATCGGGGGCTGCGCCCGTTGTCATACGCGGGATGGACCTGTCCCGGTACAACTGGGGGACTTTTGGAACGCCACGCGTCGCGGACGGTTATCGTATCGGATTTGTGGGCGGCGGTAATGGTCATAATGGTCAAGAGCTGGTTAGAGCCAACAAGCAGTCGACGTGAATTCGGGACACAAAAAAATCCCCGCGTTTGCGGGGATTTCGTTACAGCCTTTTGCGTAGTCCTGGCGTAAAGCCTGACCGGCTGGCCTTATGCGCGACCGCGACGTCGTGCGATCAAGCCGATTCCAACCAACCCCAGACCCATCAAGGCCAGGCTGCCCGGGGTGGGTACCGGTACGACAGACTCCACGATCACTACGAAATCGGTGTAGTCGCCACCGGCACCGGCGCTTTCTTCCCATGCGAGCAGGTATTCATTGGAAAGCCATACTCCGGTAGTGCTACCGAACAACGGGTTCGGGATGGTCAGGTAGTCCGCATCGGTACCTTGGTACGAGGCCATGTGATCGACACCATCGATGTTGAGCGTTGGGTCGCTGTACCAGATATCGCTTGCGGTTTGCAGATAGTATCCGAAGGTGGTTGATCCAAACCAACCGGCTGCCGTGCCGCTGCTGTTGAGTTCCACCGCGCCGTTGTCGTAGATGCTGAGGGTGATGCGGTTGCCTTGTCCGCTGCTGCCTCCAAAGAGTTCCACGCGATTGTCGATATTCGTGCGATCAAAAATACCGAAGCTGTTCGCGTTCGGGGTACTGGACAACTCCAGAACAACGGTGGAAACAGAGCCGCCACTGGCGCTAATTCGCCAGTAGGAATCACCCGCAATGGCGTCGGTTCCGAAATTGACGCTGTTGTTGACCGAGAAGTCTCCAAGCCCGTTAGAGGTGATCTCGTCGATGCTGGCCTGCAAGGCTGCGCCTCCGTCCCCGAAAGGGACTGCCAGTGCGGAGGAAGACGCCGACAATATGACAACAGCGGCTAGAAACTTTGATTTCAAATTCATGATCCGGGAACCTCTTGGTGTCTCTAAAATGGACCCTCTGGTTAATGGACCCTCGCTGGCAAACTGCCGCAAAGGAGACTCACTTGGTAGTCTGCAATATTAGTGCCAATCTTAGGTGTGTGTCACGAGAGGGTTTTACAAGTGATTGATAATACAGTGTATTATTGTTGTGGTTGGTGTTTGGTCGGCCTGGCGAGGGTGCTTTTGGTGGGATATCGGTTGGCAGGTTGTAAAAAAAACCGACAAGTCTTCTCGTGTTCCCGGCGGGATGGTTTGATCTCGGCTTGCAAGAGCTGTTTGATGCTGCCGGGCGTGTGGCCCGAGCGGGCCGGTAGAGCGTTCGCCTCCTTGTGAGGCGAGTTGGATCTGGGGGACTGAAAGGCGATGTACGTTGAGCCGAAGGTGATCTATCGAGAGCGCGGTGGATTGCCCTTGCTGAGTTGAACCGGGAGTAGCCGCGGGTTGGCCACGGGGTCTGGCACTAGTGCATGTTTTGCGCGTACCGTGCTGGTTTAAGATGGGTTAGACTGTTCGCGGTGACGGTGATTCTCTCGCGACGAACCGGCCGAGGGCGCGCGAGGGCCCGCTGTTTCGCGAAATCGGCTCTTTTTGTTACAGGGTCGCGGCGCAGCGCGGCGATGTTCGGGCCGACTGTCGTCAAGGGATGCTGAGGGGTAGCGAGTGGATATTTCGAGGGAAGAGGTAGATGCGTTTTTTTTCATTCGGTAGTTTCTCTCTGGTTGTATCTTTTCTGTTGTTGACAGGATGTGGCTCGACCAATGGGCCAACGCTTGCTTCCGCCCGCTACGAGGGCGCGTCTCCCCTCTATCTCATCGGCCCTGGTGACAACGTCAATGTATTCGTGTGGGGTAATGCGGATCTTTCCGCCTCGGTTCCGGTTCGGCCTGATGGCCGGATTACGACACCGTTGATCGAGGACGTGGTAGCCAGTGGGAAGACGCCATCGCAATTGGCCAGGGTAATGGAGCGCGAGCTGTCGAAATATATTAAGAACCCGGTGGTTACCGTCATAGTTACCGGTTTCGTGGGGCGTTTCAGTGAACAGATTCGTGTAGTCGGGCAGGCTACCGACCCGAAGTCTATCCCCTACCGTGAACATATGACGTTGCTCGACGTCATCATCGGGGTGGGCGGATTGACGGAGCTGGCCGCCGGTGACGATGCGGTATTGATCCGTGTTGTTGACGGGGAGCAAAAAAGTTTTGGGGTGAAGCTGGATGAACTCATCAATAAAGGCAACATAGCCGCCAATGTCGACATGCTGCCGGGTGATGTATTGATTATACCGGAAGCGTGGTTCTAACCATTCCTCTCTATTTATAGCCGATTCATGAAGTGAGTCCGTTGGCGTTTTCCCAATGCAGGAAGTTATTCAACAAACACTCAATTATCTACGCGGGATTTGGCGCTTCAGGTGGTACGCGATGTTGCTGTCGTGGATCATCCCTATTGCTGCCTGGGTTGCGGTGGCAAAAATGCCTGATCAATACGAGGCCAGTGCGCGGGTGTCAGTGGATACGGACTCGATACTGCGGCCCCTGCTTCGGGGATTGACCGTGCAGACCAACGTAGAGCAGCGACTGAGTCTGATGACACGGACTCTGTTGAGCAGACCGAATCTGGAGCAGATCGCGCGCATGACTGATCTCGATGTACGCGCAACGACGCCGGAGGAGATGGAAATCCTGTTGAACAACCTGGCAAAGAATATCCGTATCAACAGTGCTCGGAGAGCCAACCTCTATACCATCAGTTTTCAGCATGAGAAACCGGAAGTCGCAAAGGAGGTGGTAAGCGCCCTTCTCACTGTTTTCGTGGAGAAGACCCTGGGCGATACGCGCCAGGACTCGAATTCCGCGCAAAAGTTTCTGATTCGTCAAATCGAAGAATATGAAGCCCGCTTGGTTGAAGCAGAAAACCGGATCAAGGAATTCAAGCGAAAAAACATGGCCATGATGTCGGGGGCGGGGCAGGACTATTTCGAGCTGTTGCAAGCTACCCGCATGCAACTGGAGAAAGCCAAGCTGGAATTGGAGGAGGCGACCAATCGTCGCGATGAATTGAAGCGTCAATTGGTGGGTGAGGAGCCCGTATTTGGGTTTGGCAATGACAGCGGTGGCACCCGGCACCGGCTGGATGGCCGGATCGAGAAGCTGCAGGAACGCCTTGACAGTCTGCTATTACAGTTTACCGATAAACATCCCGATGTAATTGCGATCAAGGACACGTTGAAAAACCTTGAAGAGACCCGGGAACGGGAATTGCGGGCAACCCCGGTTTTCGTGTCGCAGCAGGAAAATATGCAGCGCAACCCGGTATTCCAGCAAACCAAGATCGCCCTGGGACAGGCCGAGGCGAGTATTGCGTCGCTGCGAATTCGGGTAAAGGAATATACACAGCGCGTGGAGGAGCTGGCTTCGAAGGTGGACACAATCCCTGAAATTGAAGCGCAGCTAAAGAGCCTGAATCGCGATTATGCGATGAACAAGAAGAGTTATGATGCGCTGCTGTCGAGATTGGAATCAGCGAAGCTGTCGGAAAAAGCGGAGCAGACCGGGGACGACGTGAAGTTCAAGGTAATTGATCCTCCTCGGGCTCCGTTGGAA
>Ga0256830_1002895_pt1 | contig 10988 bp, 16 predicted proteins | sample 128326metaG_FD_190537 | JGI IMG/M metagenome (GOLD analysis project Ga0256830, IMG submission 190537) | Hydrothermal vent microbial communities from Lau Basin, Pacific Ocean - 128-326 | ecosystem: Environmental > Aquatic > Marine > Hydrothermal vents | place: Pacific Ocean: Lau Basin | collected...
CGCTTCTGAGCATCTCCACGACAAAAACATGTGCCTGGGGAGTGGTAGGTATACCAGACTCATCCACTGAAAGTTCCAGGTCAAAAGAGGCAAGGGTATCTTTAAGATAATAATACGCCTCTCTCACAAACTCCAGCCCTTTCCAGTAAATGGAAGTTAATTCTTCCAGTATTTCCCGGTTAAAACTTACGTATGGGTAGGCATTACTACTTTCCAGGTTCTTAGCCTTTTTCCGCCAGATTGCAGGGATATCCTCTGCCGGATTAAGAAAACCGGAGATATCCAGGGTAAACATGCTAAATCCTGCTTTTGCCGCTTCCTTCACTTCCTCCATATCCTTAACGTGGTCAGCATCAGCTCCCCATTCCCCTCGGTAACCGCTTTCCAGGCAGCCCCAACAAGCTGCCTCAATAACTTGCTCCAGGCTTCTCCCCGTCCTCTCCAATTCTCTTCCCGACTGCTGGGCAAGAAACGGGAAAAGGGAGTAGCCAGAAAAGGAAGAGATATGGGCAGCAGTAGTTATCCCCAGACGGTCACCAAAGCCAAAGGAAGCCCTATTTCCACAGGGACTGGGAGTAAGGAAAACACATTCCTCCTGCAGGATTTTCAATAGAGAGGAATCCAGGGGGAAAATGTACCACTCCCCCACCCTCTGGCTCTTCAGGGGAAAGAGAGGTTTCTCCATGAAGAGATACTTTCTCCCCTCTTTACCCACCACCAGGGAAAAAGCATCCTTGATTTTACCGTACGAAGAGGGATAAACCTTAAATCCTGCTCTCTCTGCAAAACTCTTAACTTTTCCCTTGTTTTCCATATACTTCCTCCGGATTAAATATTCTTTCCCCCTTTATCTTCCAACCACCCTCCTCATTCTTGCGGTAAAAGCAGGAGTAATAACCGGTATGGCAAACCCCTGAAACAGGTGTACTCTTTACCAGGAGCGCATCTCCATCACAATCAATCCACAATTCCTTTAAATATATAAAGTTACCCGATGTTTCTCCTTTTAACCAGAGCTTACCGCGTGAACGAGACCAGAAATGCACTTTCCCGGTTTCTAATGTCTTCCTGACCGCCTCCTGGTTCATGTAGGCTAACATCAATACTTCTCCCGTGTCATTATCCTGCACGATAGCAGGGACCAAACCCTTTCCGTCAAACTTAATAGCCGATAGTATTTCCTTCACTCCTTTTTCCATAACTCCTCCAGGTAAGGTAAACGAATTCCGTATTTTTCCATTAGGGCAGCAATTTCTCCCGCATAATCCCTTCTACCCTGGATTATCATTTTTACCAACAAATCATGTATGCGGAATCGCGCCCAGGTTTCCCCCAGGTTCCTGTCCGCTTTTCCCGGTGAGGCGAGAGAATAACGGTAAACCACCTCTTTTTTCCCTTTACCAGTTTTCCCTCTCAGGCGAAACACAATCTCTTTAGCCCCCGGATCAACCCTTCCCAGCAGAATTAACCTGCCTTTTCGGTATAAATTGGGAGGATACACGGGGTAAATTTCGCTTGCTCCGGAAAATCTATAGGTAATATCCGTAAGCACAGGGGTCTTATACATATTAAAAAAAGCCGGGAAGTCCTGCACAAACCTATTCTCATAGGAGCGATAAAAAGAAGTTCCCCTCAAGCGATTGGCCATAAGGTCAAGTATCCAGAGATTAACTCTCTGCCCTACTCCGAAGGTAAATAGAGAAACATTACTGGCCTCCCCATTTATGCGGGAGAGCAACTCTCTGGTGCTTGTTATCCCCACGGTTGGCCGTCCGTCCGTAAAAAGAAATATTTCTCTTACTCTATTTTTGCTGGAGTAAAGATAGGGACTGAGGGCATGGTATATGTCTGTTTCCCCCTGCGGGGAAAAATCCCTGAGAAAATTCTCTGCTTCCTTTATTCTTTTCCGCGTAGCAGGAAGGGAATTCTGGCTAAAAGGGAAACTCCTTTCCCTGAAAACTACCACATTAAAAGTATCCCGTGGATTCAGAAGCGAAAGAGCCGATTTAACTGCCTTCACAAAAGCAGCCCATTTCTCCTCCGAGATACTCTTGGAAGCATCCAGCAAAAAAACAACTTCCCGCGGCAACGGAGTAACTTTTACCCCGGGCTTCAAACTCACCTCAAGTTTCCAGTATCCCCTTTCTCCGGGAGGAAACCAGGTAAAGAACTTGATATTCAGCAGGTTATCCCAGAAAGCATAGGGAGAAACTTTTTCCCCAGGCAAAGCAAGAGAAGGTGGAGAAAGAGTGGAAGGAGAGGGAAGCGAGGCAATTGGTTCCCTTTCTCCTTCCTTCCAGGTTACTCCTTCCTTTACCTTTTCCGGCGGAATAAATTTTTTGCCTTTTTTTTGCCGGGATAGCTGGATACCCACATCCGAAAAAGGAGTTGTCCCTTTCTCCTGCAATACGTATCTCCTGGGTTTCAGGGTTATTTTCTCCTTTAACAAATTAGAAGAAAGCGAAATCACTTCCTGCGAAAACTTCTTTTCCGGAGGCGGCAGAATTTCACTCATGGGAGTTTGAGGTTCCGGCACAGCAAGCTGCTCCTTTTTCCTCCAACCCCGTGCCTGGAAATAGACTTCTATCCCTTTATCAAGCGGAATAAACCTCTCTTCTTTACTGCGGGAGAGAAAAGCAGGGGGAGAGGTAAGCCTGACCTGAACCGCTTTCTCCGCCAGGCTTCTCAATTCTTCCCGTCCGCCCACTGCTATACGGGGAGAATAAACCAGAAACAGCAGGTGGAATAAAAGGGAGAGAGAAAACGCAAGGAGGCCTATTCTTTTGAACTCCATACGTTTATTGTATAATAACTCCCCGTGTAAGTGAAGGAGAATATCGCCTGCTTGTAAAAGGGGAAGGGAAGCAGAATCATTGAATACCTTCTATTCCTCTTCCACCATAGAATCGTAGAATTTAACGATGTTTTTCCTGTCCTCTTCTGCGATGAACTGCATTGCAGCCCTGGGATGCTGATTGAGCTGTCCGGTAATCATGTAGGGAATATCAAAACCCCAGCGAAGCTTCTCTCTCAACGGCTCAATATGCTCCTGAATACACTCAAGTATCGGCCTGATTCGAAACTTTGGATTATGAAGAAACCCCATTAAGAGCTCTATGGGACAATTTCCCGCACCTCTACCCAGGCCAGCCAGACTTGCATCCAGCCGATTCGCGCCCAGAATAAGAGCTTCAATAGTATTGGCATAGGCAAGCTGCTGGTTATTATGCGTATGAATTCCCACTTCTTTCCCTGCAGGCTTTGCATAAGAGAGGTATTTACGTATCAAAGCCTGGATTTGTTCACTGTAAAGCGCACCCCAGCTATCCACCAGGTAGATGACATCCACCGGAGTCTTAACCAGCACTTCCAGTGCTTCCTCTATCTCACGCTCCGGGACAGCAGAGATAGCCATAATATTAATCGTAGTCTCATATCCCTTATCATGCGCATCCTTGACCATATCAATAGCCTTGGGTATCTGGTGAATATAGGTGGCAACCCGGATTGTATCCAGAACACTCTGGTCGTAGGGTAAAATATCCTCGTGATAATCAGTACGCTCTGCATCCGCCATAACCGACAACTTGAGAGAAGTATCATTATCTCCTACCACTCGCCGGATATCGTCTTCATCGCAGTACTTCCAGGCTCCATACTGGGAAGGAGCAAAAATTTTCTTTGATGCCTTATACCCGATTTCCATGTAATCAACTCCGCCCTCCACACAAGCCTGGTACACTGCCTTCACTATACTCTCGTCAAACTTATGGTTATTCATAAGTCCCCCATCCCGTATAGTGCAATCTATAACCTTTATTTCAGGTCTATAGGTTACCCATGTACTTCCAGTTGCCCCATTTATCACCACGTTATTTCTTGACATGTTTCTTTCCTCCCTGCAAACTTTATTTTCCTAATAAACACCTATGCTCACGCATATTCAGGAATGAGTATACTGTCCACAGCGCCTGGTGTCAAGGAATTCAAGCTGTATTCCTACTAATCTGTAAGTAAAGAGGATACTTCTTCCGCCCCTGCCCCCGAAATAAGAAAAACCTTATTTTGTGACTTATCTCCGCGCACAAGATGTATCTGGCTCTTACGCAGGCCGAGTTTCTTTGACAAAAGTTCTATACAGGCCTTATTTGCCCTCCCCTTCTCAGGCGGAGCCTTAACCCGTATCCTGAGTATTTTACCTTCCCTTTTTACTTCCTCCTTTTTGCTTCTGGGCTGCACCCTCACTTCCAGAATTAACCCTTCCTCTGTTTCCCTTATACACATGCCCTCATTTTACCACACTCTAAAAAAGGGGACAGTCCCCTTTTTTCCGACCCCTTGACAAATAGGTTAAATGTTATATAATAATAACGATAATCATTATCAGTAAGAGGAGGGAAGTTTAAAAATGCAAGGACCGATCTGGTTAGAAGGAGGTTTATTCAGGAAACAGGGGCTAAGGTTTACCCTGCCCCGCCGGGTAATTCTGGATACCCTGTGCAAAACAAAAGGACATCTTTCAGCGGAAGACATATACCTCAGGATACACGATTCCTATCCACAAATAGGATTAGCCACGGTTTATAGAACACTGGAACTCTTGAGTAAAATGGGATTGATTTGTAAATTTGATTTTGGCGACGGATGCTCACGTTACGAACTGGCCAGAGCAAGGGACGAAGAACACCACCACCATCTCGTTTGCATCAAGTGCGGCAAGATAACTGACTATTCGGACTTTGTAGAAGAAGAAACCCGGCTGATAAGGGAGATAGAGAAAGCACTTTCCCGAAAATACGATTTTCAAATAAATTCCCATCAGCTTCACTTCTACGGAGTATGTAAGGACTGCCAGCAGGGAAATAATTCCCACAGGGCAAAACAGGAAAGGAGGTGAGAATAATGCCAAGAGGAGATGGAACAGGACCAATGGGATTAGGGCCTATGACAGGAAGGGCCGCAGGATTCTGTGCAGGGTACCCTGTGCCAGGATTCATGAACCCTGCAGGAGGCAGACTCGGACTTGGCCTGGGTTGGGGTAGAGGTTTCAGGAGGAGGAGTTTTTGCTGGTTTGGAAAAGGTTGGGGCATGTATCCACAGGCCGGGTACGCTGCTCCCCACCTTCCCTATAGTTCCCCCTATCCATACAGGGCATATGGAATACCCTATGGATGGTTGGGATACTGGTAAAGTTAAAATGAAAGGAGGTAAGTAAAATGGGCGGCTATGGACACAGGAACATGTATTATTTAACAGGTCTTCCGGGATGGATGAGGTTTGGTTTTTCGCCAGGATGGATAGGAAGAAGCCCTACTGGTCTGGGGCCTGCCGCACAGTATCTTATGTACGGAACCTGGCCTACTCCCCAAATGCAAACATATTGGCAGGCTTTCCAGACGGGACAAGCCCCTTATCCGTCTTATGGTGTTCCAGGAGGAGCACCGCCAACCATGCAAATGGGTCCAGAACAGGAACTTTCCTCTCTGAAACAGCAAGCGGAATTCCTGGAGGAACAATTGGAAAGCATAAGAAAAAGAATTGAGGAACTGGAGGAGAAAAAATGAAGATTGCAGTTACCGCACAGGGACCTACTCTCGATTCCCTGGTGGACCCTCGCTTTGGTAGAGCACCTTATTACATCCTGGTGGATACAGAAACCATGCAGTTTGAATCGCTTGAGAATCCCTATGTTCAGGCTTTAAGCGGGGCAGGGATTCAGGCAGCACAATTGGTAGTAAATAAAGGGGCAGAAGCAGTTCTCACCGGAAGTTGTGGCCCCAATTCTTTCCAGGTACTCCAAAGTGCCGGGGTAAAAGTTCTCGTAGGAGTGGTAGGCAAAGTCAAAGAAGCAGTGGAGAGATTTAAGAAGGGTGAGTTACAACCTGCTTATCAGCCCAATGTTTCCTCTCATTTTGGCAGGGGAGGAGGATTCGGGGCTGGTATGGGTATGGGAAGAGGAGGAGGAAGAGGCAGAATGGGAGGAAGCGGTTTGGGGCCAGGAGGCTACTGTGTTTGCCCAAAATGTGGAACTCGTGTTCCTCACCAGAGCGGAACTCCCTGTTACAATACCTCCTGCCCAAAATGTGGTTCTCCTATGAATAGAGAGTAAGAGAGCCAATTTTAAGAAAGGAAAAATAAATGGGAAGGATTTATTTTCCTCAATTTAAAAAGGGTCAGGAAGGAATACCCTTAAAGAAAGGGGAAACTATCCTTGCACATGCAAGAGAGCTGGGCATTGCTATTTCACCAGAATGCGGAGGAAGAGGAAAATGTGGAAAGTGCATGGTAAGAGTAGAAAGTTTATTACGGAGGAATTAAATGCAAGCTTTTAGCTTTAAAACAAAGGTAAAGTGGGAAGAAAATAAAAAGGGAGAGATATGGAGTAATAAGACACCGACAATAAAAATTTCTACTCCCCCCGAGTTTAAGGGAGAAGAAGGGTTTTGGAGCCCGGAAGAGCTATTTCTTGCTTCAGTAAATACCTGTATCATGACCACATTTCTTTATTTTAAAGATAAACTTTCTTTCCATCTTCTTTCCTATGAAAGCGAAACAGAAGGAGAGGTGTCTTTTAAAGAAGGGAAACTTTCCTTTACAAGTATTACCGTTTACCCCCGTATAAAAGTAATGAAGGGGGAAATAAGCAAAGCAAAATCTGCCATGGAGAAAACGAAGAAATATTGCCTAATATCCAATTCCATTAGACCTGAGGTTAAAGTAATTACAGATATTCAAGAAGGAGGATAGATATGGTTACCAATCTTACCGATGTTAATTTCAAGCAGGAAGTGCTGGAATCTGAATTGCCCTGCCTGGTGGATTTCTGGGCAGTATGGTGTGGTCCATGCATGATGGTCTCCCCTATTGTAGAAGAGATAGCCACGGAGTATGCCGGGAAGTTGAAAGTCTGCAAGATAAATGTAGATGAATCTCCTGTAACCTCTTCAAATTACGGCATAATGGCTATCCCCACCTTAATGATATTCTACAAGGGAAAAGAAGTGGAAAGAATAGTCGGGGTTGTCCCTAAAGAGCAGATTATAAATAAATTAAAACCTTATCTGGAAGAAGCAAAAAAGGAAGAATAAACACCGGATTTTTTATCAATTAAGTCAGGGAGAAAAACAGATGCGCAAATTTGAAGAAATTTCCAGGGCAAGACACATTCTCGGTTTGGGAGAAGAAGCTACACTGCAGGAAATAAGAGGAAAATACTTGAAACTTATTAAAAAAGCTCACCCGGACAGGAAAGGGGAAGAAGTATACACGAAAGAGTTGAATTGGGCTTACGAAGTGATAAAAAACTATTTTGCTAACTATCCCATTTCTTTTCGTAAAGAAGACATGGAAAAAATAAACCCTGACTTAAAAATTAAACAACAGTTCTGGGATGAAGACTGGCTCCAACGATGAGCAACTACGTAATCGGTTAGGAACGTTAAATTATGCAGAGAGAACGCCTTCTAAAAGCAGAGAAGGTAGCTGGAATATCTACGCTTGTTACTTTTATCCTGGCTTTTCTTAAATTAAGCATTGGGCTAATCAGTGGAGCAACGGTGCTTGTAGCAGATGCAATACATAGTGGAGGTGACCTCCTGTCAATTGGGGCTTCTTACCTGGGAATCAGGATCTCGCGTAAACCTCCCACTGAGAAGTTCCCATATGGCTTATACAAAGTGGAAACCCTTTTTACTCTTTTTATATCTTTGCTCATTCTACTTGCAGGCATTGAACTACTCAGGGAAGGATGGGGGAAATTAAATACCCCCTCTTTTATAGAGAGGAAATACCTTGCCTTTGGAATCGCTATCTTTTCCGGGATTACTGCCTGGTTCCTTTCTCACTGGCAAAAGAAAACTGCCAGGGCAGTAAATTCCCCAAGCCTTATGGCTAATGCAGAAGAATCACTTACAGATATATTTACCTCTCTTGTGGTTTTCTTAGGAATACTTGCTTCCTCTTTTAGGATGCAAGCCGTAGAAGGTTTGGCTACTATGAGTATATCTTTTTTTGTCGTATGGATTGGCTGGAAGAACGGACGATTATCTATCTACGGACTCCTTGATGCCAGTATAGCACCCGAGCTGGAGAGAAATATAGCGAAGACGCTAATAAGTATAAAAGGCATCAAAGATGTAGAAAAAGTGAGGATTAGACAGGCTGGGCTTGTTTATCTGGGTGAGGCACATATTCAGGTGGAGAGAAGCGCAGATGTAGCACGGGCACATGAAATAGCACATGAGGGAGTGGCAAAGGTAAAGAAGAGATTTCCACATATAGAAGCATTGACTATTCATATTGAACCCTATAAACCAAAAAAATGGAGAGTAATGATACCTGTAGGAGAAAAAAAGGATAATTTAGATGGTCACATTTCACCACATTTCGGCAGGGCAAAGTATTTTCTGTTTGTAACGATGCAAGATGGAAAGGTTAATGAAGTAAGTATAGAAGAGAACCTTTTTCAAAAGGACAAGGCAAGAGCAGCACTTTCTGTGGTACGAGATTTGGTGGGGAAAAGGGGTATTAATGCAGTTATAACTAAAGAGATGGGGGAAATAGCTTTTCATGCTCTACGAGATAATTTCGTGGAGATATATAAATTTGAGGGGGATAAAGTTGAAGAAGCTTTAAAACAGCTTGCGAGTTCTGCTCTCCCATTCTTGACTCAGCCCACACATCCCTCGGAGGGAGGCCCGAGACAGAATACTCCCGAGGTAAATTCGGAGGTAGAAAAGCATTCCAGTCGAGGGAATACAGTGAAAAGAGTAACCGCGGACTCCAATCCGCGGTACGCTACCCAAAATTCCAAAAGAAAAGGGAGAAGTAAATCATGACAGTAACAGTAGCCAGCGGAAAAGGAGGAACAGGGAAAACTCTTATTGCCACAAGCCTCGCTCTTTCCTTAGATGAAGAAGTTCAATTTGTAGATTGTGATGTAGAGGAGCCAAATGCACATATATTTATCCAGCCCCAAATATATAAAAAGGAATATGTATACCTTCCCAAACCCATAGTAGAAGATTCCAAATGTACCGGATGTGGAAGTTGTGCGGAAATCTGCCAATTCAACGCTGTAGCTGTGGTAAAGAAAAAAGTTTTGATATTTTACGAACTCTGCCACTCCTGTGGAGCTTGCTCTTTAATATGTCCAGAAAATGCCATATTTGAGGTAGATGTTGAAAAAGGAATTCTGGAAAAAGGAGAGAAAGGTAATATTGAATTTTGGCATGGAATTCTTACAGTTGGCGAATCCTCCCCTACTCCTATTGTTAAGGCATTGAAGAAAAAAATTAATCCTCATAAACATGTAATCATAGACTCCTCTCCCGGAACTTCGTGTCCTGTTGTAGAGGCAGTGAAAGGCTCTGATTTTGCAATTCTTGTTACAGAGCCCACTCCTTTTGGCTTGCACGACCTGGATTTGGCAGTAAAGATGTGTGAGAAACTGGAAGTAAAGACAGGTGTTATTATAAATCGGGCAGGGAAAGGTGATGAACAAGTTGAAACTTACTGCAAAGATAAAAAAATACCAATTTTAGAAAGAATTCCTTTAAGTAGGAAAATTGCTCAGGCCTACTCCAAAGGAATCCCTCTGGTAAAAGCTTTCCCAAAGTTCAGGGAAAGATTCTTCTTATTATGGAAAAGAATTAACAAGGAGGAATTATGAAAATCGCTTTTTCTTCTGAGTATGACAGGGGTTTAGAGAGCAGAGTAAGCGAGCACTTCGGTAAATCTCCTTATTTTATTTTTTTGGAGATTGACAAAGGAGAGGTTAAAAACATAGAAAGTATTATTAATCCTTACTATGGATTTCATGCACAACCCGGAGTGATTCCAAAATTTTTGAAAGATAAAGGTGCTAAGGAGTTTGAAGTGGTGAATATTTAATTAAAAGGAGAAGATTATGAGGTTTCCACTAAAAAATCCTTCGCCTGATTTTGAAACTTTTACAAAAGTTTTAAGGGGGAAAAGGAAACCGGATAAAGTTCATTTTGTAGAGCTGGGAATTGATGAAGAAGTGATGAAATATATCACAGAAAATATATTCGGGGAAAAATGGATACCCAACACAGAGGAAACAACAGAAGCTTATTTAAAACAGATGGTAAATTTTTATTACAGAATGGGTTATGATTATGTACCCGGATGGATTAGCTTTAGAAATATGCCAGGATTTAAAGAAAGAAAAACATCAGACACTGCAAAGCTTTCAAAGGGACAAAGAAGTTGGGTTGAAGAGGGAGGAGGTATTATCAAAAACTGGGATGATTTTGAAAAAATAAGCTGGAACAGTATTGAACCAGATTTAAGGCCATTGGAGTTTATAGAAAAAAACCTGAAAGACGGGATGAAAATAACTGTGGGAACCACTGTATTTGAAATGATTTTAGAAAGATTTTTGGGTTATCAAGATCTTTTTATTTTATCCGTTGATAATCCCCAACTTGTAGAAGAAATTTTTAACCAATGGGGAGGAAAAGTTTATGCAGCTTACAAGGAATCTATTCAACATCCTAAAGTAGGGGCAATATTCCACGCTGATGACCTTGGTTTCAAAACTGCCACCATGGTAAGTCCTGAATTTCTAAGAAAGAATGTGTTCCCCTGGTTTAAAAAATATGCGTCCCTTGCACATAATGAAGGGAAAATGTACTGGTATCACTGTTGCGGTAATGTGCTTAGTGTCATGGAAGATTTGATAGAAGATGTAAAAATAGATGCTTTTCATTCTTTTCAAGATGTAATTATTCCTGTGGGAAACTTCCTGAAAATATATGGGAACAGAATCGCTGCCCTGGGTGGAATAGATATGGACAGACTTAGTAGATTGAAGGGAAAAGAATTAAAAAAATATATAAAAGACACATTAGATAAATGTATGCCGGGAAGATACGCATTAGGTTCTGGTAATACAATAGCAAATTATATCCCACCAGAAAATTATCTTATTATGTTAGATGAAGGACTGAATTGGAAAGGATAAA
>Ga0256830_1002896_pt1 | contig 10988 bp, 9 predicted proteins | sample 128326metaG_FD_190537 | JGI IMG/M metagenome (GOLD analysis project Ga0256830, IMG submission 190537) | Hydrothermal vent microbial communities from Lau Basin, Pacific Ocean - 128-326 | ecosystem: Environmental > Aquatic > Marine > Hydrothermal vents | place: Pacific Ocean: Lau Basin | collected...
AGGTGGGCAGAAAACTCTTCCCTTCCACCAGGAGCAGTAGGAAAGTGGAGGAGAAAATAATGAAAAAAGCGAAGGATACCACGGCAATAATCTTGTGCACCAGGCCAGAGGGAAGTGTTCTGTGCCATACCTCAACTTTATCTTTTCCCCTGAGATAGGAGAAAATAGTTATTATAACCACGGCAAAGGTGGAAGTCTTTATTCCGCCTCCGGTAGAACCGGGAGAAGCTCCCACGAACATTAAGAAAATGATGAATAATTGCGCAGCCGGGTTAAGCTTGCTTATCTCAATGGTAGAGAAGCCGGCTGTCCTCGCGGTAACCGACTGAAAAAACGAAGTTAAGATTCGCCCCTTCAGAGAAAGGGAGCTGTCATAGTTTATCCACATGAGAAAGAAGAAGCCAGAAATTACTAAGATAGCCGTGGTTAAAAGCACCAACCTGGAATGGATAGAGAGCACAACGAATCTTCTGTGGATTTTCTTGTTAAAGAATTTGAAGATGTCCATCAACACCACAAAACCCAAACCGCCGATAATGATAAGTGCGGCAAAGATAAGATTTATGCTGGTGGAATCCCTGAAATTCTGTAAGCTGTTGCTGAACAAGGAAAATCCCGCATTGCAGAAAGCAGAAACCGAGTGAAAGAGGGCAAAGAAGTAAGGCGAGGGCACTGATTGCGGGTAGGCAGCAAATATCCGGGCTAAGGCAAATGTACCTATTGCCTCCACAAAGAGAGTGGTCAAAAGGACAGTCAGCACCACCTTCCCCAGCTCACCCACCATATCGTAGTCCAGGACATCTTTCAGGAGGGCCCTTTCGCGTATACCTATGCCTCTACCCATTATCAAGGCAAAGAAGGAAACAAAAGTCACCAATCCCAATCCTCCCACCTGAATTAAGAAAAGGATTACGGATTGCCCAAAGCGGGTGAAGGCAGTGGAAATATCCAGGACAGACAAGCCGGTGACGCAGGTGGCAGAGGTAGCTGTGAATAACCTGTCTATCAGGGGAATATATCCTCTCCCGTAGGCTTGCGGCAGGGAGAGGAGGAAAGTGCCCAGAACTATTATCCCTAAGTAGGTAATTACCACTACCTGTCCCGGCTTGAGAGGAAGATGCACCAGAATCCGCGGCAAATCGCTGGCTTTTACCAGTATTTGCAGGGCAAGGTATATCTGTACCGGGATGAAAAAAGGTGTCGGAACCAGGAAGTGAGGCAGCTTTACAATATAGGTGGCGTGGGAAGAACGGAGAAGGAAAAGGAAAGATAGCAAGAGTATAAAGAAAACAAAGAGCGATATTGCCTCTGCAATATTAGCCTTCCAGGTATCCCTGCGGTAACTGCCCTTATAGAGAAGGGTTAGAATTTCTACAATAAAGAAAAAGGCAAGAAAAAGCTGAAAAAAATGCAGGTTAATTATTCCCTGGTTGCCCCAGGGAAAGCCGTATTCCAGCACCAAAGATACAAAGGCGAAGAAGGCAAAAATGTAGGAAATTTTTTTGCTCATTCTAAAAATACTCCCGGGAAACAGCTTCCAGGTCAATTTCCCAGCCATCCTTGGCCACCAGCATTTTCACTCCCGTAGCCCTCTCTATCTCTTCCGCCACTTTCCAGGGGTTTGCCCTGAGCACGGTCATACCAAAATGAGTAAGGATTCCTACACGGGGCATAGTCTCTTTTAAAATCTTCACCACATCCGGCATGGAAAGATGGTCAAGGGGGCCGGAAGGTAATCTTACCATATTAAATACCATAACCGGAGCCTTATAAGCCTCAGCCAGCCCGGCAAAGTAGCGAGTATCGGTAATCCAGGAGAGGATGAAGTGAGAGAATTTGAATTTAAATCCATAGGTTTCTGCATTTCCGTGGATATGCTTTATAGGGGTGGAAAAGTTAATCTCTCCTACCGTGTACTCCCTGCCTTCTCGTAATATCTCTATTTTCCCCACGTAATTCCGTATATATTTCAGGATAACAGGGTCATCCTCCAGAGCATCTTCGGGAGCAAAAACCACCCCCCTCTTTTTGAATCCTCCCTCAGTCATAGCCTCAATCATAATATTAACATCTGAGGAGTGATCCAGGTGGCGGTGGGAAAGGATAAGCGCAGAAAGTTTTGCAGGGTTTAATCCCTTTTCCAGGGATTTGACCAGGGCACCGGGGCCAGGGTCCAGGAGAACCTGCGTATTACCCTTGCTAATCCATATTCCCCCAGAAGCACGCATCTGCCTGGAAACAACAAACCGCGCTCCTCCCGTGCCCAGAAAAATGAGTTTTTCCATCAGTAAACTATAGAAAAAGAATCAAACTCTCCCAGGTATTCTTCCCAGTCCACTTCCACTTTTGCCACACTGGCGTAAGGAGGCCCTTCATGCGCCCATTCTATAAGTTTCTTTACTTTTTCCTCTTCACCTTCTAACATCATCTCTACTCTTCCGTCCCGGGTATTTCTCACCCATCCCTTTACTCCGAGTTTATAGGCCATCTTCTGCGTGTAATAGCGGAAAAGCACTCCCTGCACCACACCGGAAACGAAGACATGTGCCCTGGCTTTCTCTCCCATACTACATCCCTCCGTGCTTCTTCCTGAATTTTCCCGCCTCTTTACTGGTGGGGAAACGAGTAATCAGCTCCTGGAAGACCTTCTCCGCTTCCTCGTCCTTCCCCAATCTCTTCAGTGAAATTCCTGCCTTGTAAAGTGCCTGGGGCACAAAGGGAGAATCCTGGTAAAGGTAGGCAAGCTTAAGATAATAGCGATAAGCCTGGGCGTAAGAACCCAGGGAGAAAAAGTATTCTCCCAGGGAGCAAAGAGCTCGCGAAGCATATTCCCCTCCCTCGGTTGCTCTCTTCCAATATTCCACGGATTTATCTCCCTCCCCCTTCATACTATAAGCCTCTCCCAGGAGAAAGTATACTTTTCCCTTTAACCTGGAATGCGGGTATTTCTCCAGAAAGCTTTCCAGTCTCTTTATCCCCTTTGCCAGCTTACCAGAAAGCACCTCCACCTCACCCTTCCCCACCTCTATGACTTCCATATCTTCCCTGCTTTTGAACCTTTTCTCCATTTCATTGTAAACAAACAAAGAATTCCTGTAAGCCTTGTTCTTTAGAAAGTATTCGGCTAACCAGAGAAGAGTATTCTTATCCACCGGATAGGAAGGAAACTTTTTTAAAATACTGAGAAATACACGGGCAGAGTTTTTCTGCTCACCCTCCAGAAAGTAGGTATAGGCCAAAAGATAGGTAACTTCCGGTGCATACCTTCCCCGGGGAAACTTGTCCAGATAAAGAAGGAAGTAGTTAACCGCAGTGGACAATTTGTCATTTCTCTTCGCCACTATTCCGGCCTGGTATATAAGCTCCTCCTTCCAGGAGCTTTCCGGGTATGACTGCAGGAATTCCTCCACTCTTTGAAAAAACAGGGACAGCTTCTCTTCCTTCAAAGCCACCTGCACCAGGTAGTAATCAGCCCCCTCAGCCCAATCGCCGCCGGGTTTCTCTTTTTTTACTTGCTGAAAATCTTTTTCTGCCGCCGGGTAATTTCCCGAATAGTAAAACCCCACTCCCCTATGAAACAAGGCAGGAAGGTAATACTTATGAGAAGGGAACGAGTTTACAAACAAATTAAATAGTGGCAGGGATTCCCGGTAGCGCGACATTTTCTCCAGGAGAAGTCCTTTTTCGTAGAGGAGGTCCGGGTAATAAGGGGACTTTTGAAAAGAATCAATATCTGCAAGGTAACTCAATGCTGACTTGAAATTACCTTTCTCACTATCCATTTCGGAAAGGAGTAGCAAAGAGAGAGGCGCATATTTACCTTGCAGGGTGGATACTTCTTTCAAAATATTCTTTGCTTCCTCTACCTTACCTTCTTTTTTCTCCACCCGGGCAAGGAAGTAACGGGCTTCAGGGTAATAGGGTGATTTCTTGGAGAGCAAGGAAAGATAATAGGTGCTTTTCTGCAAATCTCCCAGCTGGAGATTCACCTTTCCTTTCCACAACCATAAAGACTCTTTAATCTTTGCCTCTTTTATTGTCTTTTTCTCCAGATTAGAGAACCATTTATCTGCTTCCTTCCAGTTACCTGCACGATAGTAGGATATCCCCATTCCCAGAATAGCATTATTTATCTGCTTGCTTGCGGGAAATTCCTGCAGTAATGCAGAAAAATACTTGCGGGCTTCCTGATAACGGGAAAGCTCAAGATTTACCCTGCCCAGGGAGTAGAGCAGTTCTTCTTTAAGAGAAGGAGGGGGAAGAGAAGAGAGAGCATTAAGAAAGAACTCTCTGCTTAAAGCCTTTTCTCCCCTATTCCAGGAGAAAATTGCCAGGTTAAACCAGGCATAGGGAAGAATGGGGCTTTGGGGGAATTCGCGTTTCAGCTTATTAACATACTTCTGGGCTTCCTTCCCCTTCCCCTCCCTCAGCATAAGCTCCCCCAGCAGGGAAAGCACCCCTTCTCTGAGTTTTCCTGGAATACTTGCCTTTTCTAATTCAGAAAGTATTTCCCCTGCTTCCCTGTATTTTCTCTCTTCCAGGTAAACCTGGCTCAGCCTGTATAATGCCTCTTTTTCTTTCTCGCCATGCAGAGAAACGACTTCTCTGAAATTTTTCTCCGCTTCTTTCCATTTCTTTAACTGGAAATAACACTCGCCTTTTCTGAATTTTAGCAGGGCTGTTTTTTCATTCCCCGGATACTTCTTTTCATAATTTATATATTCCTTTAGAGCCAGGTCATACATGCCGCGGGCAAAAAGACTCTCGGCAAAATCCCAGTCCTCCTGCGGGGAAGAAAAAAGGAGAAAGGAAAACCCCAGAATGATAAAAAGAATTAACGCTTTTTTTCCCATCTAAGTAGTTCCATCACCTCGCTTAATGTCCCTCCCTCCTGAATCTCCTTTCTTATCCGGTTTTCCCTCTCTAACACATCCATGGCTCTATTTGCCACTTCCTCCGCCTTTTCCTTAGGTATCCATACCACTCCGTCTTCATCGCCCACCAGCCAATCACCGGGAGAAACTGCCTTCCCCCCTACCCTAACCGTTACCCCTATCTCGCCAAAACCCTTGGGCTCACCTGCCTGGGGTGTAATAATACGGGCAAAGGCAGGAAACTTTAATTCTCTGATTTCCGATACATCTCTTATTCCTCCGTCAATCACCACGCCGGCTATCTTTTTATTCCTGGCTGACCAGGTAGCCAATTCACCCCACACTGCCGGTCCCACTCCCCCCGCATCCACCACAATTACCTCGCCCTCCCCTGCTTTCTCAATCGCCTCCACTGGCTTTGCCCAGTCACCCGGATAAGTCCTTACTGTAAATGCCCTTCCCACCATCTTAACTCCCCTTACCACGCATCTTATTCCTTCCAGGACACCGCCTCTATGCAGGGCATCTGATATATTGGGAGTGGAAACCTTCTCCAGCACTTTTCTTATCTCTTCTCCTTGCACCCGGCGATAGAGAAAGGTAGGAATAGGTTTTTCCTGCAGGATAGCTTTTTTTATAATTCTGGCAGATTCCCGGGCATCGGGAGATTTAATAATTGCTCCGCCCACAATTATTATGGAAGCGCCTCTCCGGGAGGCTTCCGGTGCAGTCTCGGAGTTTATCCCTCCGGCCACAGCCACGGGAATCCCCACCTTTCCCACTACTTTATCCAGAAGGGCAAAAGGGTCTTCTCCCCTCATCTGGGCATCTATCGGGGTATGAATCCCCACAAAATCTGCTCCCCACTCCTCCACCTCGCAAGCTCTCTTCACCACATCAGAAACCCCCAGCATATCCACCATTACCTTTGCCCCGTAATTCTTCCCTGCCTCAATACACTCCTTTATGGTAGAATCCGAAATCCCTCCCAGCACACACACGATATCCGCACCTGCCTTGGCAGCAATCTCCACCTCCAACCTCCCAGTGTCCGCTATCTTCATGTCTGCGATGAGAGTTCTTGAGGGAAACTCCTCCCGCAGTCTCCTCACCGCATCCAGCCCCTCGCTCTTGATTAAAGGGGTTCCCGCCTCTATCCAATCCACCCCACCTTCTACCGCTTCATGCGCCACCTTGATGGCTCTCTTAAGCTCCACGAAATCCAGGGCTAACTGCAGTTTAGTTTCCATATCTTTCATAATCTACCACGGGGAGAAGAAGTATTGCAAGGGGCTGTACACGCCCATCATAGTTAGGAGAAAGATGCGTTTCCACGTGGGGCTAATACACAGAAGAATTGTTTGGCATAGTGGGCCTGCTATTCAGCACCTGGAGTAATTCCCAGCAAATTCGTTCTCTCAAAATCAACTCAATTATCCCACTTTCCCCAAACAATATCATCTTTTCCTCTCTTCCATACTCCATTAACAAAAATTTCGGGCTCTCCTCCGTCGTCTTTTAAATTTGCTCCCACACTATAGAGAAGGAACCTATCGCCCTCTTTTTTGTAAATGAAATTCTTCCCCGTGAAGGGATCTTTTGGCAAGGGGGAGAGAATCTTAAGGAGAATATCATCCAAAGTATCAGGATATACCCCATATTTTATCCTATAGAGTTTTAAAGCAGCGACAATTCTTACTTCTTGCAATTTAGCCTCATACTCTGCAAAAATTTTGAAGGTTCCAAATATATCCGGGAGCAGCATATGAGAGATAAAGTGCCACTCACTTATCTTTGCTGATTTAGAGAAAAGTTTGTTTATCTCTTTTCTATAGTCATTCCTAACTTCTTCTTCCAACTTCTCGCTTTCTTTTATTGCCTCATAAAGAGGGAGTTCCGTTAATGATATCATCTTCTTATAAATTCTTAATCCATACAATGCATCACCTTTAATAAATCGCGAATAAATGAAGTAACTCATTTTGCCCATCTTAAGACCTCTCTCCTCAATTAGGAAATTTCGGGGATTCTGGACTGCTTCTATAAATATGCATCTCTTACCCAAAATTATAAGTTTTAACATCTCTTTTATATCCTGTTGACAGGAGGCTAATACATCTATCAGCCTTTTAAGAGTTACGGGAGACAAATCACCTTCCAGCAATATCTTTTCTAAAGAACTTAGCATTACACTATAAATACTCAGCCGTATAAACTGGACAATAAATACAGGTTGATTAGAGAGACTATCCCCTACTTTTTTTATCTGGAAGGCAATATTTACTGCCTCCTCCGCATTATGCTTTTCTAACTCCCATAAAACCTTCAGCGCCAAAAGCCGCACAGATGTCCTGAGCCATTCTACATAGGGTGGATCTGAAAAATATGACAATTTAAAATACGATGACATTTCATAATTTACCGGTAATTGGCATCTATTGTACGTAATAGCTTTCTCAATCAGGAAAAAGGACTCCTCATTCTCTTTAATAAAACTGTCAAGAGCAATTTTTTCCTTCAAAGTCAGGTTAGAGGGTCGCTCAGATAAAAGCTCTTCAATTTCTCCAGGAAGCTTTCCTACCTTATCAGATGCTTTTTGATAAAGAAAAGCAGCATTCTCCTCTTTTGGAATTGGAGGAGAAGCTAAATCTTTCAAATTGAGAGGGTCTCCTCTTGCTTTTATATAAGAAATTTCTTTCTTTAATTCCATGCCTGCTGTTCTACTCGGAGCAATAATAGGAAAAGGTGAATATTTCTCTGGGGAATATATAAGTAAATATCCAACTATGGGGAATACTACTAATCCCACGATTCCTGCTATAATTTCAAATTTACTCAATTTTTTCATATTTTTTTATATACTCTCAAGAATCCTTGGATTGGCTTCTATAATCTCCATGTATAACAAAAGGGTAAATGTTGTCACCCAGACAGTGAGGATACTTTTTATCCCGCCATAGAGAATAATTCCCACTGGATACGGCACGAAAGCAGAAAAAACACCTATTAGTATGGGTAAGTAGAAAAGCAGGGATAATGTATAGCTTATAATCCCCATCAATAGCATATAACCAATGACTTTCCCCGGGGATACTTTCACCACCAATTTACTCAAAACAAGTGCCTCTCCCTTTCTTTTTTTGTGGACAACAGCAGTATAGACTGAAAAAAGATACCAGATAAAAAAGATTATTCCCGGGACAATAAAGAGAACGCTCCCTCCCAGTATAATGAGATATTCAATAATAAGAATCGTTGATACCGGAAAGAATAATTTCACTGCCTCTGTGTACACAGAAGAAAGAGGTTTCTTTTCGTCTTTCTGTAAATTATTTAGTGCAATTACTATTGCAACAATGCCTAAGGTAGTGAGAAACCAGGAAATTAAACTAATAGTCACATAGGCTAAGCGGGCATACAAGATAGGTAAAAGGTAAGGTTTAAACCATTTCCATAAGCCATTTACTATTACTCCCCAGAAATAGGATAAAAAGATTATTGAAGTAAGGAATTTAAAATTTGTCTTATAAAGGTGGAGACTTTCTTTGAATAAACCTGAAAATCCCCTGGTATCTACCATCCCCAAATTACATTTGGAAAGTGGGATTCTGCCACTTTCTCATTATTTAAACAAAATGTTTCGCATTTCCTACCCCCTCGCTCTTGATTAAAGGGGTTCCCGCCTCTATCCAATCCACCCCACCTTCTACCGCTTCATGCGCCACCTTGATGGCTCTCTTAAGCTCCACGAAATCCAGGGCTAACTGCAGTTTAGTTTCCATATCTTTCATAATCTACCACGGGGAGAAGAAGTATTGCAAGGGGTTGGAGAAATCAACATATGGGGAAAATGCCCCTCTCTTCCCCCGATGTTCACCAGGATGAGTTGGGAGTTGTTCCCGATGTCCATCGGTCCCGGCATGTGTCGGGGTACCTATGCCCCCATGTTAGACTATAGACATCAGACTTTAGACATTAGACGGGAAAGACGCATGATACGGGGAACCAACTCACTGTTCACTATTTACTGTTTACTATCTTTTCCCCTCGCTACTAACTACTGCTCACTATACTTCCAGTCTACAGTCTAAAGTCTACGGTCTAAGGTCTAAAATCCTGGATGCCTGCTTTCGCAGGCATGACAGGTAGGCTGTTTTTTCTCTTTCTGCTTCTCTCTTGTCATTCCTGCGAATCCTAATATCCCTCAGAACCCTATCCCAGGAAACCAGGATTACCAACATACCAGGGTACCAAACCCCTATTCACTGTTTACTATAACCCAGTCTAACGTCTAAAACTTCTGTCGGGAGCCTTCCCCTCGCTACTCACTACCCGCTACCATTCACTGCTCTCCTCAGTCTATAGTCTAAAGTCTCAGGTCTACAGTCTATTTTCTATTATCTTCCTGAACTTCTTCAGGAAGTTAGCGGTAAGGATAGAAAATATAAAACAGCAGGGAAAGAAGGCCCAAAACCCAGCAACCCGGGGTAACTTCTTTTGCTTTCCCGCTAACCAGCTTCATAATGCAATAGAGCACAAACCCCGCCGTTATACCTACTCCTATATTGTAGGTGAAAGGCATCAAAATAGCCACGGCAAAGGCAGGAACTGCTTCTGTGAAATCGGAAAAGTTTATTTTCACCACCGTGCTAATCATGAGCAGCCCAACAATCACCAATGCAGGACCGTAGGCATACGCGGGGATGGAAGTAAACAGGGGGGTAAAAAACAGCGCCAGGAGAAAGAGGAACGCGGTAATCACAGCAGTAAGCCCGGTCCTCCCTCCTTCCTCAATACCTGCACATGACTCTATATAGGTTCCGGTAGTGGTAGTTCCCAGGAGAGCTCCCAGCACGGTGGCCAGGGCATCGCAAAGCATGGGTTTCTCCACTTCCGGGAAGTCCCCCTTCTCATCAAGCATTCCAGCCCGGTAGCCTGCTCCGATTAGTGTTCCCATGGTATCCACAAAATCCATGATAAAAAGGGTAAGAATAACGGAGAAAAAGCCCCATTTTAGAGCCCCGAGAATATCCAGCTGCAGAAAGATGGGAGCCAGCGAAGGAGGCAAACCTACCAGCTTATGCGGGAAAGGAGAAAGTTTGAAAATATAGGCAAGAAAAGTAGTAAAGAGTATTCCCACCAGCAAAGCTCCTTTTATCTTCCTGGAGAGAAGCACTGCCATCAAGAGAAAGGCAAAAATGCCTAAGAGTATCCTGGGGTCATGGATATTTCCCATTTTCACGGGTGCACCGGGAATTCCCAGGCTTACTATTCCCACCTCGTTCAAGCCTATAAAGGCAAGAAACAAGCCTATACCCACAGCAAAAGAATATTTAAGATTCTGAGGAATGCTCTGTGCCAGCCAGCTTCTCAGCTTGAAAATGGTAAGCAGGGTGAAGAGAACACCGCCTATGAAAACTGCTCCTATGGCAGTCTGCCAGGAATACCCCAGCACCTTTACCACGGTAAAGGCAATGAAAGCATTCTCTCCCATATAAGGAGCTATGGCAAAAGGCCGGTTTGCATAAATCCCCATGAGAAGGGTACCGAAAAAGGCGGAAAGAATCGTGGCTACCATGGAAGGCCCCTTCGGTATTCCGGCAGCCTCCAGTATTGCGGGATTGACTATTATAATGTAAGCCATGGTGAAAAATGTAGTAAACCCTGCCAGAACCTCTGTCCGGAAATTACTCCCTCTCTCTTTTATCCGGAAAAACCTCTCCATCTTTTACCCTCCTTTGCTTAACTTAACGCCTGTTTTTTACTTTCAAGTATACTCAACACTAACTTCTCCCAAGAAATCCATCCCGAATCAGGTAGATGTCCCTCCAAACTGGATTACTATTTTTTACAAATAGTAATGCCATCTGTCAAGTAGTTTTCAAATGTAGTAATGTTTGTGAACACAATCAGCCTCTCCACCTAACTCCTCAACCGGCAAACATCTAAAGTCTATGGGCTATAGTCTAAGAGTTGTGAGTTATGAGTTGTTAGTTGTTAGTTCCACCTGTGCCCCCACCTGTATCTTGGGAGAGTTGTGAGTCCCGACATATGTCGGGAGTTGTTAGTTGTTAGTTCCCTGTCCCGGCGCATGTCGGGGCACCTATCCCCCCA
>Ga0256830_1002897_pt1 | contig 10985 bp, 12 predicted proteins | sample 128326metaG_FD_190537 | JGI IMG/M metagenome (GOLD analysis project Ga0256830, IMG submission 190537) | Hydrothermal vent microbial communities from Lau Basin, Pacific Ocean - 128-326 | ecosystem: Environmental > Aquatic > Marine > Hydrothermal vents | place: Pacific Ocean: Lau Basin | collected...
GACCTCTCTGAAAGTCACCTCTTTGAGCCTGTCATAGGCCTCCATGGGAGGAGTGTCCACCTCCAGCACAAACATCTCCGTCCTGGGAGTCATGATCTCCCCCACCCGGGTATGGCTGAACCGAAAAACCTTGAGGATCATCTCCTGTTCAGCGTCCTTGATCACCCCTTTCCTACGCCCCTCCCTCACCAGGGCCTTGAACTCCCTCTCCCCCAGGCCCTTCTCCTCCTGGGGCAGCACCCGAGAGACGCCGCCGGCCAGTCTGGTGAGGAGCCACCGCAGGGGAAATATGAGGTAGGAGAAAACCACTATGGGCACCGAGGCCCACAGGGCCCAGGTGGTGGCCTTGGACACGGCCCAGGCCTTGGGTGCCATCTCCCCATAGAGGACCAGAAGGAAGGTCATCACGGCCACAGATATACCCAACCCCTTATCTCCCCACAGGTCCAGGGCCAGGGACGCCGCCAGGGAAGAGACGGCCACATTCACCACCTCGTTGCCAATAAGCACCGTGGTGAGGAAAGCCTCCCGGTGGGAGAGGAGGCGGTTGAGAGCCCTCACCGCCAGCCCCCCTTCCCTGTGGCGGATGCGCTCCACCTCCAGAGGCTGAAGGGAAAAGACCGCCGCCTCCGTCCCCGAGAAGAAGGCCGACAACCCCAGCAGGCAGGGGAGGGCCACCAGCTTATAGACCTCCCACACCTTCATCCCACCATCACCTGGGCCTCGGGATACCTGATCTCAGGAGGGCTCTCCTTATGGGCCATAGCCAGGACCAGGGTGAGGGGACCCACCCTTCCCGCCAGCATCACCACCGAGAGCAACACTTTGGAAGGCACCGAGAGGGTAGAGGTGACTCCCGTGGAGAGCCCCACGGTACCAAAGGCCGATACGGCCTCGAAGGCCAGCTTGATGAGGGGCATATCCTTCTCGAAGAAGAGAAGAAAGAGAATGGTGAAAACCAGGAGGGCCATAGAGAGGAAGAAGATGGCGAAGGCCTTGCTCACCACCTGGGGAGGCACAGTTCTGCCCATGAGGTTCACCTCCTTCTCCTCTCGTATGATGGACCTGATGGTGAAAAAGACGATGGCCGCCGTGGTGGTCTTGATACCACCGCCCGTCCCACCGGGAGAGGCCCCGATGAACATGAGGAGCATGATGAAGAAGAGGGTCACCTCCTTCATGGCCCCGATGTTTATGGTATTGAACCCCGCAGTCCTGGGGGTGATGGACTGAAAGAGGCTGGCCAAGAATTTCTCCTTCCAGGGGAGGGGGGCCAGAAGGTTGGAAAACTCGAAGAAGAAGATGAGTCCCGCACCGGTCACCACCAGGAGGAGGGTGACCAAAAGGACCAGTCTGGTCTGGAACTTGAGCCTCCGGGAACGCTCTTTGAAGCGGAAGAACCTGTAATAGAGGTCCAGGAGAACGGGGAAACCCAATCCCCCCAGGACGATGAGACCCATGACGGTGAAGTTGACTACCGGATCCCCCCTGTAACCCATGAGGGAGTTGGAGTAGAGGGAAAAACCCGCATTGCAAAAGGCCGAAATGGAGTGGAAGAAGGCTACGTAAATTCCCCTCATCCCCTCCCTGGGGTAGAAGGAGAGGGAGAGAAAGACCGTACCTAGGGCCTCCAGGATCAGGGTGAAGATGAGGATGTAACGCACCAGTTCCAAGAGGCTGGACATCTCGTAATAATTGAGGGCATCCTGGACCACCATCTTCCCCCTCAGGGAGAGGCGCCTTCCCACCATAGTGAGGAAGAAGGTAGATAAGGTCATGACCCCCAGCCCCCCCACCTGGATGAGGGCAAGGATCACCAGCTGACCGAAGAGGGTGAAGACCCTGCCCGTATCCACCACAATGAGACCCGTGACACAGGTGGCCGAAGTGGCGGTGAAGAGGGCGTTCACCAGGGAGAGTCCCCTACCGTCCACCGTGGCTACGGGCAGGGTGAGGAGAAAGGTACCCGAAAGGATGACCGCCACAAAAGAACCCACCACGATTTTAGCGGGGTCCATCTTGAACATATCACTCCTCGGACTCGGGGTCCTCCCCCTCTTCCAGAGGCAACCTGGGAAGGAGATCCTTCACCCGGGGAGGACGAGGCCGCCTTTTAGGATGGCGGGAAGGGGCGGGAGGCTTCTCTTCCTCCCCCTCCTGGGACCCCTCCATAAGGGTCCTCAGTTCCTCGATGAAGTCGGACAGGTCCCTGAATCGCCTGTAGACCGAAGCAAAACGCACATACGCCACCTGATCCACCTTTTTTATGAGCTCCATCACCCTTTCACCAATGAGCCGGGAGGACACCTCCTTCTCGCCCAGAGAGAGGAGGTACCTCTCCACCTCGTCCACCAACTCCTCCTGCTCCTGGGCGGAGACGGGGCGTTTCTCGAAGGCCTTTCTGATACCCACCAGGATCTTCTCCCGGCTGTAAGGCTCCCGGCGCCCGTCCTTCTTCACCACCAGGGGGATGGTCTCTTCAGCCCGTTCGTAGGTGGTGAAACGATGACCACACTCCAGGCACTCCCTCCTGCGACGTATCACCGTCCCCTCTTTGATGGTCCTGGAGTCCAGGACCCTGGACTCCGGGTTATGGCAATGGGGACACCTCACCCTTCCTCCAGCTTCACCAGTTTTATCCCCGCCTCCTCCAGAAGATCGGCTGAGAGGCCATCGGGGTAGCCCTCCCCGAAAAATATCTCCCTTATACCGGCGTTTATGAGCATCTTGGAACAGATGATGCAGGGGAAGGTGGTGGTGTAAAGCTGGGCCCCTCTGATGCTCACTCCGTGGAGGGCCGCCTGGATGATGGCGTTCTGTTCGGCATGGAGCCCCCTGCAGATCTCATGACGCTCCCCCGAAGGAATACCCAACTTTTCTCTGAGACACCCCACATCCTCACAGTGGGCCAGGCCCGAGGGAGGACCGTTGTATCCCGTGGCCAGGATCCTCTTGTCCTTCACCAGCACCGCTCCCACCCGTCTGCGGATACACGTGGACCGGCTGGAGACCATGGTGGCGATCTCCATGAAATACCGGTCCCAGGAAGGCCTGGCCATCTCCTCTCCTCAAGTCCGGGGAAGGAAGGCCGGAGCCCGGGATTTTAGATAGTGTCGAGCCTCCATGGCCCCCTCAGGACTGGCACTCCCTCTGAAGCCGGTCATAGAGGGGAAACCGGCGGCAGAGTTCCCTCACCTGGTCTGCCACTTCCCTCCTCACCCGGGGGTCTCCAGGATGCTCCAGGACCCGGGCGATCATCTCACCAATGGCCACCATCTCAGGCTCCTTCATGCCCCGGGTGGTGACAGCGGGAGTGCCGATACGGATGCCACTGGCAATGAAGGGTTTCTGGGGATCGAAAGGAATCATGTTCTTGTTGACGGTGATGGCCGCCTCTTCCAGGGCGCCCTCCGCCTCCTTGCCCGTTATGCCCTTGCTCCTCAAGTCCACCAGCATGAGATGGTTGTCCGTACCCCCTGAGACCAGGCGGAACCCCTTTTCCTGAAGGGTCCCGGCCAGGGCGGCGGCGTTCTTCACGATCTGGCTTTGATACTCCCTGAAATCAGGGGAGAGGGCCTCCTTGAAGGCCACGGCCTTGGCGGCAATGACGTGCATGAGAGGTCCTCCCTGAATGCCGGGGAAGACCGTCTTGTCTATCACCTGGGCAAACTCCTGACGACACATGATCATGCCACCCCTGGGACCCCTGAGGGTCTTGTGGGTGGTGGTGGTGACGAACTCGCAGTAGGGGATAGGAGAGGGATGGAGTCCCGTGGCCACCAGGCCTGCTATATGGGCGATGTCCGCCATGATATAGGCCCCCACTTCATCGGCAATCTCCCGGAAGGCGGCAAAGTCAATGACCCGGGGATAGGCGCTGGCCCCCACCACTATGAGCCGGGGCCTGTGCTTCAAAGCCAACTCCCTCACCTGATGGAAGTCTATGGTCTCCTTCTCCCTGTCCACGCCATAGAAGACCACATTGTAGAGCTGCCCCGAAAAGTTTATGGATGCCCCATGGGAGAGATGTCCCCCATGGGCCAGGTCCATGGCCAGAATGGTATCCCCCGGCTTTAAGACCGCCATATAGACAGCCATATTGGCCTGGGTACCCGAGTGGGGCTGGACGTTGACATGATGGCAGCCAAAGAGCTCCTTGGCCCTCTCCCGGGCCAGGTCTTCGGCCACGTCCACCCACTGGCATCCGCCGTAGTACCGCTTGCCCGGGTATCCCTCGGCGTACTTGTTGGTCATGACACAGCCCTGGGCCTGGAGCACCGCCATGCTGGCGAAGTTCTCCGAGGCGATGAGCTCCAGCTTGTAGGCCTGACGGTCTATCTCCTTGCAGATGGCCTCCGCCAGCTGGGGATCCACCCTCCATATCTCTTCCATCATGGTTCTTCACCCTCCAGAATCCTGCGCTCTAAGTCTTCCAGTTTCTTGAGTCTCCTCTCGTGGCGTCCCCCTTCAAAAGGGGTCTCCAGCCACACCTTCAACATCTCCCGGGCCAGGTCTGCACCCAGGACCCTGCCTCCCATAGCCAAGACATTAGAGTCATTGTGGAGCCTGCTCATTCTGGCGGTATAGATGTCGTGGCACAGGGTGGCCCGCACTCCGGGATACTTGTTGGCCACTATGGAAGCCCCTATACCCGTGCCACAGAGGACCACAGCCCTGGTCACCTCACCCCTGGAGACGGCAGCAGCGGCCCGGCCGACGTAATCGGGGTAGTCCACCGACCGGGAAGAGTGGGTGCCCAAATCCACCACCTCATGGCCCCACTCCTGGAGCCACCCTTTCACCGCCTCCTTGAGCTCAAAACCCCCATGATCCGAAGCCAGGGCCAGTCTCATTCCCCACTCCTCACAGGGCACCATCACCCCGCTCACCGGTCCTGATCCTCACGGCATCCTCCACGGGAATGACGAAGATCTTGCCATCGCCGATCCTGCCCGTGTGGGCCGCCCCCTCAATAGCCTCTATCACCTCCTCCACCATATCGTCGGGAATAACCACTTCTATCTTGATCTTGGGGAGGAAATCCACCACGTACTCGGCCCCCCGGTAGAGCTCTGTATGACCCTTCTGACGGCCGAACCCCTTCACCTCCATGACCGTGATCCCCTGGATACCCACCTCCCCAAGGCGGTCTTTCACGTCGTCCAGCTTGAAAGGCTTTATGATGGCCTCAACCTTCTTCATCTCCCCTCCTCCTGAGCAACTTGGCGGATTCTTAACAGAGGACTCCTTGCCTTGTAAAGGAGGAGAGGCATTAAGCCCCTGGCGGGACTGCTGAAAGGCAAGGGAGGATCAGGCGGGCACCCCCACCGCTCCCAGGTAGATCACCGTCTCCTCCAGGCCGTCTACTCCCAGAACGGCGTTCACCTCATCGTCGAAGAAAGCGCCTATGGTACAGCAGCCCAGTCCCAGGGCCGTGGCCGCCAGGTAGAGATTCTGGCCCAAATGGCCGGCGTCCAGGTAGATGTAGCGGAAGGCCCTCTCTCCGTACTTGATACGGCACCGGTCTATCACCGCCGTCCACAAGAAGGTGGCCGCCCCCTCAGCCACCATCTCCTGACCCAGGGCGGCCCTGGTGAGCTCCCGGGAGAGGTCCCCTTCCCTCACCAGTTCGAGAGAGAAGGTGGGCACGTGGAGATGGTATATCCCCTTCTCGAGCCCCTCTACCCTGTTGATCATAAGGTAGGTCTCCACGGGATACAGGGCCCCCGCCGAAGGGACTATGCGAAAGGCAAAGCCCCACCTCTTCTCTCTTATACCCCCCACCGACCAGACCAGCCTGGCCATGGTCTCCAGGGGGATCCCCTCGGGGGCAAAATCCCGAATGGACCGGCGGGCCTCCATGACCCTCCATACTCCGGGACCCTCCTCCCCGGGAGGGGGAGGCAGGAGAATACGGGGGGCCCCCGGATAGGACTTAAACTCCTCAGGCCGAGCCAGGATACGAGTGGCTGGAGGCCGAGCCCTACGGCCGTACTTGGTCTCCCTCTGGAACCTCTCTCCCACGGTCTCCATGGCTTCCCTCCACGAAGCGGCAAAAGGCGCACAGGCCCTCCCAGGTGGGTTGCCCGCACCTCTCGCACTCTTTGAGCCCCTCCCTCTCCTCCCGGGCCACCCCTTCAAACAGGCCCTTGTTCTTGAGAAAGAGGGTATAAAAACGCTGCTTGGTCCCGGGAGAGCGCCACTCCACCTGGTTGAGAAGCCTCTTGTAAACGAGGGTGGTGGCCCCCCGGGAGTAGGGGCAGGGCTCGTCCATGTACTCTATGCCCCTCAAAATCGTGTACAGGGCAGACTCCCTCTCGGTGAGGAGGACCAGGGGCTTGGCCTTACGGGTGAGACGGGGGTGCCAGGCCTCCAGGACAGGGGACTGGCGGGCCAGATACCCCACCTGCCAGTTGAGGGTATTGGACAGGAGGACGGCGGCCTCGTCGTCCAGATTGTGGCCGGTACACAGGACATGGAATCCCCCCTCCACAGCCGTCCGGTTGGTGAGGTATCGCTTGGCCATGCCGCAGGTGGGACACAGGACCCGCCGGCCGATCTCCTCTATCCCTTTGCCCCACCAGTCCGCCAGGGACTCCACTATGAGCTCCAGACCCCGGGATCGAGCAAAGGCCTCCACCACCTTCCGGGAACGCTCGGAATGGCCATGCCGATGGATACCCATATCGACAAAGAGCCCCGTGGGATTGTAGCCCAACCGGGCCAGAATGTCCCAAAGCCCCAGGCTGTCCTTGCCCCCGGACACGGCCACCAGGACCTTCTCCTTCCTGGTGAACATCTTGAACCGCTTTATGGCCTTCTCCACCCGATCCAGGACGTAGCGGTCGAAGCACCCCTCGCACAGGCCCCGGTTCTGGGCCCTGAGATTGATGACGGCAGGCCTCTTGCATACCTTGCACTTCATAGCCCTAGCCCCGGGAGAGAACCCAGAGGATCTTCACCTGGTCCTGGGGTTCCATGACGGCGTCTTCCGTCACCACCTTCCCGTTGATGATGACCAGGACCTCCTCGGGGTTGATTCCCTCCCTCTGGAGGAAACGCAGGACATTCATCCTCCTCTTCACCTCCCACACCCTATCCTCCATCACTATCCTGGCCATCGAAAACCTCCCCAAAGGAGGACCAGATGTCCCGAGCTGCTCACGGGTAAAAACTCCGTGAGCCCCTGGACCACCCCCAGGATCACCGACTGACTCCATACATCCATAGACGACTCTTTGAAGAAGGAAAAGTTCCAGGGTCGGCCTTCAAAGTTCCAGGTTTTCCATTGTCAGGCAACACCTTGGACGTTGAACTTAAAACGTTGAACCCAGACCGTACCCCTTTTCCAGGGCCTTCAAGTTCATCTCCGTCTGTCCCTCCTTGCCCTTGGATGAAGACCTCTTCAGCTCCTCCTGGACCACCTCCAGAGGCAACACCCCTGTCTTTTTGAGGAAAACCCCCAAAAGGACCAGGTTGGCCACTCTCTCGCTACCTATCTCCTGGGCCATCTCCCCGGCAGGCACCTCCACTAGGTCTATGTCCTTCCGGGTAATCTCCTCCCGGGAGATGAGGGTGGAATTGACTATCAAAAGCCCCTTCTCCTGGAGCCGGGGCAGGAAGCGGGGTACCATGCGGGAGTGCATGAGGATCATGGTCTGGGGATGGGCCACCACGGGGGAGTAGATCTCTTCGTCGGAGATGATGACGGTGCAGGTGGCGTCCCCTCCCCTCTTCTCCACCCCGTAGACGGGCAACCAGGTGGTCTGGAGCCCCTGGGAGGCTGCGGCCCTGGCCAGGAGCTGTCCCATGAGGAGAATGCCCTGTCCCCCTATTCCCGCCATAAAAGTGTCTATATACATGCCCATGTCAGATCTCCTTCTCCTTGAATACCCCCAGGGGGAAGTAGCGCATCATCTCCTCCTCTATCCACTGACAGGCCTTGAGGGGGGTCATGCGCCAGTTGGTGGGACAGGCGGAGAGGACCTCCACCATGGAGAACCCCACCTGGTTGAGCTGCATCTCAAAGGCCTTCCTGATGACCTTCCTGGCCTTCTTCACCCTCACGGGGCTATTGAGGGCCACCCGGGCCAGGTAGGCAGGAGCCTCCAGGGTAGAGAGCATCTCCACCATCCTGATGGGGAAACCCGAGTTGCTGGGGTCCCTGCCGTAGGGACAGGTGGAGGCCTTCTGTCCCACTATGGTGGTGGGGGCCATCTGTCCCCCCGTCATACCGTATACGGCATTGTTGATGTATATGACGGTGATGTTCTCCCCCCTGTTGGCGGCATGGATGATCTCCGCCGTCCCTATGGCGGTGATCTCTCCGTCCCCCTGGTAACAGAAGACCACCTTATCCGCCTGGGAACGCTTGATCCCCGTGGCCACTGCGGGAGCCCTGCCATGGGGAGACTCGGCCACGTCCAGGTTGAAGTAGTCGTAGAGAAAGACGGCGCAGCCCACCGGGGCAATGCCTATGGTCTTCTCCCTGACTCCAAGCTGGTCTATCACCTCGGCCACCAGCCGATGGGCGAGGCCGTGGTGACAGCCCGGGCAGAAGTGAAACTCTTTACCGGTGAGACTCTCGGGTCTCTTAAAGACGCACTTCATGGCATCCCCCAACCTGAATTGTCCAAAGCTAAAACTTCGACAGAGGTACCACCTTTATACCCATCTTCTCCAGTTTGGGAAGGCCCTCACTCAGGGCCTCCAGGGTGGCTTCACTGGGATGGCCTATGGCCACGGCCCGGCCCCTCTTAAGGGCCAAGCGGGCCAAAAGGTCAAGCTGATGGAGGATATAGGCCACGTCCCGGGAGTTGTCCAGGAAGACGTCCCGCCTAAAGCACCTCACCCCCACCTTTCTGGCCTCCTGGCAGGCCACGCTCCGGCTGTCTGTCAGGGAATCCAGGAAGTAGTATCCCCGGGCCTTCAGCTCCGTGAGAACCACCCTCATGCACCGGGCATCCCTGGTGAACCGGGAACCCATGTGGTTGTTGGCCCCCCGGGCATAGGGGATCTGGGCCATCTCCTTCCTCACCAGACGCCTCAGTTCTCCGTCGCTCATGGATACCAGAAGCATCCCGGGAGTCCTGGATTCCAGGCGCTCTATGGCCTCCCCACCCCCGTTGGCGTCCATGGGGAGATGGAGCATCACCTCGTGACCCTTGACATGGGCCAGGGTGGCCACCTCTCGCGCCCTGCCCGTAAAGGGCAAAACGGAGAAGGTGATGGGCCAGGGGAGATTGATAAACGCCCTGGCCAGATCCATCCTGTAGCCCATATCGTCTATCACTATGGCCACCCGGGCCCTGGGAGCCTCAAGGGCCGAAGGAGGCGGAGATACCAGGACCAGGAGCCTCAGGATCTCCCTCTTCCCCTGGTAGCAGGACCACTCCCTACCCTTCCCCTGGACCATCAACCCGGGGAAGGTCTTCCCCACTCCCCGGAGTACCCTTCCAGGATCACCCTTCACCCGCCAAGTGGTGACGGCAGTCTCCCACCGGTCCCGGCCCCTGCGTCTCTCCACCCAGGTGGTCCCCATCAGCCTCCAACCCCTCTCCAGGGAGAGGTGGGAGATCACCCGGGTAGCCAGCCTCCGGGTGGAGGCCCGGTAGTCCCTGGGGGTCATGAAAAGCCCCAGAGCCAGCAGGGCACCTACCACCACCAGGGCCAGAAGAAACCCTTTGAACCTAAAAAGGGGGAGCCGGGCTCCCCCCTTACCCTTGCCGCCAGGTGTCTTCCTGGCTTTAGCCCGCCTTTTGGCCAAGGATCCGTCCTTCCATCAAGAGCCAGCCCTTGAGGAACTCCACGGCGTATTTGAGCTGGAGATCCTCCTCCTTCCCTTTGCCCTTCTCCTCTTTGACGCCGGCCTTCTCCCCTCCAGGCTTGGTCTCGTTCTTCAGGTGTCTCTTGAGAAACTCCTCCCTGATGACCGGCATCTTCCCTTTCACCACCTTGAGGTTGGAGGGTATCACCACATCGGGGATGATCCCCTCCTCCTGGATGGAGCGCCCTTTGGGGGTATAGTACTCTGCGGTGGTGAGCTTGAGGGCCGACCCATCGGAGAGGGGGAAGATGGTCTGCACCGAGCCCTTACCAAAGGACCTTTCTCCCATGATAACGGCCCTGTGCCAGTCCTGAAGGGCCCCGGACACGATCTCAGATGCACTGGCAGAACCCGCGTTCACCAGAACCACCATGGGGAAGGTGGGGGGCAGGATGGGCCTGTACTGGCTCGTGAAGCGCATCTGGTCCTCTTTTGTCCGCCCCTTGGTATAGACGATGAGCCTTCCCTCCGGGAGGAGAAGATCCGACACCTTCACCGCCTGGGTGAGCAATCCTCCCGGGTCGTTCCTCAGATCCAAGATCAAGGCCTTCATCCCTTTAGCTCTCAGGTCCTCTATAGCTCTCTTGAGATCCCTGGCCGTATGCTCCCTGAAGGCCCTGATTCTCACGTAGCCCACCTTGGCCTGAGGATCCTCCATGCGATAGACCACGCTCTTGATCTTGATGATGGCCCTGGTGATGGTGATGTCCAGGGGCTTCTCCAGGCCCTCCCGGACTATAGTGATGGTCACCTTGGTACCCTTGGGCCCCCTGAGCTTCTTCACCGCCTCCATGAGGGTGATCCCCTCCGTGGACTTCCCATCGATCTTGATGATGACGTCTCCCGCCTTCACCCCCGCCTTGTAGGCCGGGGTGCCCTCTATGGGAGACACCACCGTGAGTTTGCCCTTCCTGATGGTGATCTCTATGCCCAGGCCACCAAACTCCCCCCTGGTCTCCACCTGCATCTCTTTAAACATGTCGGGAGTGAGAAAGGCCGAGTGGGGATCCAGCTCCCCCACCATGCCTTTAATGGCCCCGTACAGGAGGTCTTTGGTCTTCACCGGCTCCACGTAAGATGAGAGTATGTAGTGGAGGGCCTCGCTAAAGACCTTCAGTTTCTCGTATGTGGCCCCCCCCCCCCCCCCCCCCCCCCCCAA
>Ga0256830_1002898_pt1 | contig 10984 bp, 8 predicted proteins | sample 128326metaG_FD_190537 | JGI IMG/M metagenome (GOLD analysis project Ga0256830, IMG submission 190537) | Hydrothermal vent microbial communities from Lau Basin, Pacific Ocean - 128-326 | ecosystem: Environmental > Aquatic > Marine > Hydrothermal vents | place: Pacific Ocean: Lau Basin | collected...
AAAAAAAATTAGCGTCTTTTCTTTACCACATAGTTCACATAGGTTTTTCACATAGTTCACATAGTTTTTCATCCTGTTTGGCTTTCTATGTGTTCTATGTGTCTCATCCTATTGTGCTCTATGTGTTAAAAAAAGCAGTGTCAAAAAAAAAGCAGCCTCGAACTATCAGTGATATTCCCTTGAATTGATAGGATATTTGCATATTTGTCCTGCACCCCGCTATGCGGGCTATGCGTTAAATAAAAAAATGTGTTTATCATGAAAACCTGTTTACTAAAAAATTAATTATGTTGAAATACCTTTTATTAAGTCTGCTAACTTGTCTGCTTCTAGCCTGTGGAGGAAAATCAGAACCCGTTCCCCGGCCTATGGCCTATCATCGCATTGATTTCCCTACTACGACAAGCTATACCCATTTTGATAATGAAACCTGTCCTTTTTCCTTTGAATATCCAGCCTATGGGGAGATTTCGCGTGATTTAGAAGATTCCTGTTGGGTAGATATCTATTTTCCTCCTTACGATTGTAAATGGCACCTTACTTATCGCAATGTAAACTCAACGGGAAAATCCCGCTCAGTGCATTTTGAGGAACATCGAAAACTTGTCTACAAACATGTGCAAAAAGCACGTCAAATCAAGGATGGTCCTTTTCAAGTGCGAGCCGGATATGGAACGGTATATGAAGTCTATGGAAATGTCGGAGCTCCAACCTATATTTTTATGAGTGATTCTACCGATTCTGATATTTTGATGGCTACCTTCTATTTTCAAACAGCACTCAAGAATGATTCACTCGCTCCCGTGATCGAATATATGAAAGGGCAACTCAATCAGATGCTTCAGACCTTTGAGTGGGAGTGATGGACTAATGGTGAGTTGAAAAGTTGTCTGCTGATGGGTACATTTTTAACACATAGCTCACATAGAAAATAGAATTATAAAACCATGTGAACTATGTGGTAAATAAAAAAATGCGCTATAAAGAATCGGACAGGATCAACAGGATTTAACAGAATAAGCAGTAAGCTGGTACAACTCCAATCCGAAAAAATCCAGTAAATCCCGTCCAAAAAAATAATATACCCATTATAAAATAGTGCATAATGAGTACACTCATTCCATCATTCCATCATTACATCATTCCCCCCTCCCCTCCCCTACCCTTCGCATCATCCGTATTCTCTCCGGATCAACCACCGTTTTCTCATATTCAGCTGCATCAGCTACGCCCATAAATACGCGAGCGTTGAGATAGGTCATTTGACTGGGAAGCTGATGTTTGCCCGTTACATGGCATTCTTTCACCCCCGTTTTTTTTACAATCTCACCGATACTTTGCTCATTTACTCCTCCTCCAGGCATAATAATGATACGGTTGTCCGCCTGTTTGACCAGTTCGGTAAGCAAAGGGATACCCTGCTGAGAAGAAGCCTCCTGCCCAGAAGTGAGTAGCCGTTCTGCCCCCAGAGTGATCAGATCCTCCAAGGCCTGATGAGGGTTTTGGGTCATATCAAAAGCTCGGTGAATCGTCACTTTAAGGGGGCGAGCGAGCTGTATGAGTTCAGCGGTGCGGACTTTGTCGATATGTCCATCAGGGGTCAATAATCCAAATACCACCCCATGAACGCCCAAAGCTTTTGCCGCTTTGATATTGCGCTTCATGACCTCAAATTCCAAGTCTGTATACAAGAAATCTCCCCCTCTGGGCCGAATCATCATCATGACTTCCAGTCCACATCGTGCTAATGTGAGTTCGACCATACCTAGACTGGGCGTAGTTCCCCCTTCCATGAGATTGTCGCATAGTTCGACGCGATTAGCTCCGCCCAACTCCGCCGCAATCGCAGACTCGGCAGACGCTATACATACCTCAAGGATAAGAGATGGATTGTCTGACTGCATGTTTTTATTAAAGTGATTAGACGTTTTTTGTATTCAAAACTAATCAGAGCTTACTAATAGAGTCTATAAGCCTATTTCCTTGCTCATCACACACAGCAAAATTAAAGCCCGGCTGAATGCAATAGGAGCCATATTCACCTGCCTTATTAAGGGCTAAAAAGCCAACCTGTATTTCCTGATAATCGGGATTTCGCTTGATCAGACGCTCTACAGCTAATCTGCAGGCCTCCTCTGGCGAATGACCTTGGCGCATTAACTCCACCACCAAATGTGAGCCACATATACGAATGACAGCCTCGCCCCAACCCGTAGCACAGGCCCCACCAATTTCATTATCTATGTACAAACTCGCTCCAATAATGGGTGAATCACCTACCCGACCGTATAATTTCCATGCGGCACCACTTGTTGTACAGGCACCTGAAATATCCCCGGCAGCATCAATCGCCAACATCGATATGGTATCATGGTTTTCTACATTGATTTCCTGTTTAGCATTTGGATCATTTTTAGCCAACCACTTTTTCCAGGCTTGCTCTGCTTCTGGGGTAAGTAAATTTTCGGCTTTAAACCCCTGTTCTAGTGCAAACATCTTCGCTCCATCTCCCACAAGCATAATATGTGGCGTTTCCTCCATCACTTTGCGGGCGACAGAGATAGGGTGCTTGATATCTTGTAAAAAAGCAACCGAACCACAATCCCCTGCCGGACTCATGATACAGGCATCCAGCGTAACCTTTCCTTTACGGTCGGGAAATCCGCCATAACCCACAGTCGTTATTGCAGGATCAGCTTCTGTGAGACGCACCCCTTGTTCAACAGCGTCCAAGGCTCCGCCTCCTTGATTGAGAATAGCCCAAGCTACCTCATTGGCAGCCAAGCCATGCTCCCAAGTAGAGACAACAATAGGTTTATTCATGGTATTACCTTTGGGTTGAGCACAGGCTTTTAAAAAAGTACTCCCTAAAGCAGCACTCCAAGCCGTTAGTTTAATAAAGTTTCTGCGAGAATTCATCGTCGATTGGTAGATGTTGGCAAAAGCAAAAGACATTCGTTTGACTCTGTAAGCTACTGGCTTCCTCCTATGATCATTTATGGCTTCGCCAAAGGGTTTTATCCTAGCCACAAATGGCACTAATTACACGAATGGCAGTCTTCTTATTCGCGAAATTAGTGAAAATTAAAATCAGGTACTGTTTTTATGCGTTTGTTATTTGTTTTTCTCAACTATATATACGGTTCCTTTCCCTTTTCCAATGCTACTTATAGTTTTTTCTTGTTTCATATATTGCAAATCTTTCTTAATTGTATTGATGTTTATGTTTTCAAATTCTTTTGCGATGTCTGATATTTTAAGTGGTTGATTTAATTCAAGATAATCTTTAATCATCTTTTGTCTTTCGTTTAAATAACCTCCTTTTGATTTAAAAATATCATATTTCGCATCCAATTTTTGAGTTAGTTCATTCAGTTTGTTAAGAAAGAAAAGTGTCCATTTAGAAATATTTTCATTTTCTTTATTTCTGTTTTTTTGACCTTCCATTAAGGTTTGATAATATTCCTTTTTAGATTTTTCAATTAGATTTTCAAAAGAAACATATTGAATGAAGAAATAATTGTTTTGCAATAGTAGCAAAGTCGTTAATAGTCGTGATAATCTACCGTTTCCGTCTTGAAAGGGATGGATTGATAAAAATTCATAAATAAAATTAGCAATTAAAATTAGCGAATGTATTTCAGCTTTTTCAAACTGTTCATTAGTCCAATCAATAATGCTTCTCATTTCATTATCGACTAAATGAACTTCTGTTGTGTTAAACATGATTTTTTGAATTCCTCCTGGATAATTTGCTACAACTTTGTTTGATAAAGATTTGTATCCAGCCCGATGCCGAGAGCCTTTATCGCAATATTTTAGCAACATTTGATGTAATTGCTTGATATAACTTTCAGATAAGCCAATGTTATCGTAATTCTCATAAATAACCTCTAATGTATCATAATAACCAATTACCTCTTGTTCATCACGTGTTTTTAGTTCAATTATTTTTACATTTTTTAGTAAATTTTTAATTTCCTCATCTGTTAGTGTCACACCTTCTATCCTGGTTGAGGAACCAATGCTTTCAATTGTTGCAATTTTTCTTAATTCTTTCAAATAAATATTCTCTTGCCTTTCAATGCTATTCCACTTTCCTTTATACAAATCAATTGTTGAAATCAGATTTAAAATCTTTTGATTTGTAATGAAGTCATGATTCAGTTTGTTGATATATTTATCCATTTCGTATCTATATTTTATCCGAATACAAAGATGGTACTTTATCTTAGACTATCCGAATGTTACCTGTATTTTATCTGATTACTTTTGTTTCAATGACGCACAGCGGTTTAAAAGTGCATCTGGAGATTTTGTCAAAAGTAGAATGAAGAGCAATGCCATGCCTTGGGGCAAAGCAGGAGCGCAAAAAATGCTCCATATCAGCAGCATCAAGAAAAATCAGCAGTGGGAGCAATATCCCAATTGCTGTCTTCGTACCCACAGGCGATTTGAAAAACTCACTGACTAATGAGTTCCTCTAAGGAATATTTTACAGAGTTTTTGCTAAATTTACGGGAATATGGCAAGAGAACGAATCATCGGAACCTACGATCAAGGACAAAAAGGCCCTTTATTGCTTTTCTTAGGAGGTATACATGGAAATGAACCTGCGGGTGTTTATGCTTTAGAACGAGTTTTCAAACGGCTTGATGAACTAAAGCCTGCTTTTATCGGAAAGGTGATTGGCCTGTGTGGCAATTGTGCGGCCCTAGCAAAAGGAAAGCGATATATCGACAAAGATTTGAACAGACTTTGGTCTAAAAATGAAATCGAACGGGTAAAAACACTCGCAGAAGAAGATCGAAATCAAGAAGAGCGCGAGTTACTCGCCTTATTGTTGCTCATGGAACCCGCTTTTGAACGTGATGATTATGGTCCTCATATTCTGGTCGATCTACATACCACCTCTGCACCAAATGGGATTTTCAGTATTGTTTCAAACGATCCCTTCAACCAGCAATTGGCAACTTCATTATACGCTCCCGTAATCTTTAATCTGCTAAATGCTCTATCAAGTACGACAAATATCTATATTCAAGAACGGGGGATCAAAGGGATTGCCTTTGAGTCGGGCCAGCATGATGATCCACGCTCAGTAGACTTACATGAAGCGGCCATTTGGCTTTTGCTAGAAAAAATGGGGTGTATAAATAATGATGCGATTCCTGAATTACCCCATTTTCACAAACGACTAAATAGGGCCTCCCAATCGCTACCTGCTTATGTAACAACCACCTATCGACATGAAATCAAGCCTGAAGATGAGTTTCGAATGACTCCTGGATATAGCAATTTTTACAAAGTTGAGAAGGGAGAAGTCATTGGTTATGATAAAAGAGGAGCAGTAAAATCTCCGCAAAAAGGAATGATTCTCATGCCATTATATCAACCCCAAGGAGAAGAAGGTTTTTTTATCATTGAAGCGGTGAGAAAATAACCATCTACTCAGGACAGTTTTTGAAGTTAACTTTTATCAACGATCATTATGCCCCAAACCCTAAGATGTCAAAAAGAAGCGTTTCAACTTTCAGAAGATATTACCTACCTCAATTGCGCCTATATGTCCCCACTACTCAAGCGAGTAGAAGAAGCGGGAATTGAAGGCATGCGGCTGAAGCGCTCTCCACAGATCGTTCAACCTAATGATTTTTTTGAAACAGGCCATCAGTTGCGAAAAGCCTTTGCTCAACTGGTGAATATTCAAAATCCCATGCAGGTATGCAGTATTCCTTCGGTCTCTTATGGCTTGGGAGTCGTTGCCCAAAATCTAAGACTTAGTAAGGGCGATAACATCATTGTGCTGAGTGAGCAATTTCCCTCAAATTATTATGCATGGGAAAGGGTAGCGCGTAGTCAGGGAGCAGAAATACGCATTGTCTCTGCTCCTGAAGTAAACACGGACAGAGGCAAACTTTGGAACGAAGGTATTTTGGAAGCCATAGATACTCGTACAAAAATGGTGAGTTTGGCCCACGTACATTGGGTGGATGGCACAAAGTTTGACTTAGCGGCCATACGCCAACGTAGTCGGGAAGTAGGCGCACTCATGGTCATTGATGGGACTCAGTCTGTAGGAGCTTTAGCTTTTGATGTGCAGAAAATACAGCCAGACGCACTCGTATGTGCAGGTTATAAATGGCTGATGGGGCCTTATTCTTTAGGCTTAGCCTACTATGGCGAACGACTATTGGAAGGCCAACCTTTGGAAGAGAGTTGGATGACGCGTTTTGGCAGTGAAAACTTCTCTGCTCAGGTCAATTATAGGTCTCAATATCAGCCGGGAGCTATTCGCTACGAAGTAGGAGAGTCGAGCAATTTTGTACTACTGCCGATGCTCCTAGAAAGCATTCGTACCCTCAATGAATGGACTCCTGCTCGCATACAGGCTTATTGTGAAGAACTCGTAAAAGCTCCGATCACTCAACTAAAGTCTTTAGGCTTCAGCATCGAAAACTCAGCCTATCGTGGCGCACATTTGTGGGGAGTACGCCTTCCTGAGCATTTGGATATCACTGCTTTGAAACGACAACTCGACACTGCACAGGTATTTGTATCAATCAGAGGAAATGCTGTACGGGTATCGCCTCATTTGTACAATACCGCAGCGGACTTGGATAGATTGGTGGCTTGTATGGAAAATTTGTTGGTGGGGAAAAGTGAGAGATGATATACTACTTGCTTTTCGCTGATTTCAATCAGAGAAGACAAAAATACAAGTCGCTGATTATTGGGTATTCCTATTCTTTTCCTTTGCGACTTTGCGAGCAGCCAAGTAAAGTTTCACGCAAAGTCGCAAAGGCGCAAAGAAATCTACTTGGACAAAAATGGCACTTTGATGAATGAAGCCACCGATTATACCGATTAACTCAGATTTATTCAAGGCCCAATCCGTGCAATCAGTGAAAATCTGTGGCTAAAAAAAGAGTGAGGCTATTCAGATTAGTATGAATTTTCTTTTGTAGAAACAGAATCGGCGAAAAGCAAGATACTATGCTAACAAACAGTAAATGCCAAAGATAAGAACGGGAACGATTGATGAAGTGATAAGGCTTACTCAGCTTTTACCTGAATTTGACCAGCCTTATAGAAAAGAGATATATGAAGAGCGACTCCAAGGCGTAGCTCATCTGATCTTAGTTGCCCAAATTAAAGAAGAAGTAGTAGCTTGTAAGCTAGGCTACGAAAGGACACAAGATGGGAGTTTTTATAGTTGGATTGGTGGAGTACTCCCGGGCTTTAGACGCAGGGGGCTGGCTCGGAAATTAGCAGAAGCTCAAGAAGAATGGGCACGAGCGCAGGCTTACGAATATATCAGATTCAAAACGCGCAATCGACATAGCGAGATGCTTCTCTTTGCCCTTCGTCGAGGGTTTTACCTCATAGACTTTGAACCTTATGAAGATATAGCAGAAAGCCGGATATGGCTGGAAAAAAAATTAGTGCAATTCGAGTAATTCGTGGCTAAATAACAAAGTGTCCAGTAGTATGAAAAAAATTGGTTTGCATGTAATATATGCTCAAAACCAGCGACCTATTGGCCGGTATTCGCTAGCATGAAGTAAAAGATTCTACTAAGTTGTTGAGTCAGATGCTAGTAAGAGAGCAGGGAATTGCTAACTTTGTCGAAATTTTATCATAAAGGAAAAAGTACATGAATAGTGCAGGCATTTTTTTTGTAGGTATTTTTGCCCTCATATTAATTGCATTCAAGTTTGCCCAGTATAAGCTTTTTGAAAAAGCAGGAAAACCCGGTTGGTCTGCTTTAGTGCCTGTGTATGGCAATTATATATGGCTAGAACTGATTGGAAAGCCCGTTTGGTGGTTGATTTTGTTATATATTCCTATTGTTGGAATCTTGGTATTCGTATCTATGGTCATAGAGCTCGCCAAAGCTTATGGCAAGTACGACCTGAAAGATCACGCTGCATCTTTATTACTCCCTTTTTACTTTTTCCCAAAATTAGCTTTGGATGAAAAGGTAACATACATGGGACCTCCAGAAGAGCATAAAAATATACCTCCCAAATCCAGTTGGCGCGAATGGGGAGATGCCTTTTTATTTGCAGGAGTAGCTGCCTTAATCATCCGTACCCTTTTTATCGAGGCCTTCATGATTCCGACAAGCTCTATGGAACGCTCTCTTATGGCAGGAGATTTTCTTTTTGTGAGCAAATTTCACTACGGCTCTCGTATGCCCATGAAACCCTTGTCCGTTCCTTTTGTTCACAACAAGATTTCTTTAGGAAGTTTTGTCGCTCCCTCCTACCTGGACTTTGTGAGCTTACCCTATTTCCGTCTACCGGGTTTGACCCATATTAAGCGAAACGATATAGTCGTCTTTAATTATCCCGCACACGATATACACGATCTAGGAGATGGGGCCGGGATGGTGAAACCCATTAGCATGAAAGAAAACTATATCAAGCGCTGTGTGGCTATTCCTGGAGACAAGCTTGAAATTCGCGATCAACAGATATACATCAATGATGAAATAGGAGAGAATCCTCCCAATATGCAGTTTCAATATCTGGTGGTAACAGATCCTCAGAAACAATTCGTTAAGCGAAAACGAAAGGGGAGCAATACTGAGATGACTTTCCCTAAAATGACCGAGCTTGGCTTTAGGAAAAATGTGCTTAATGGAGGAGGAAGCCTGATCTCTAGTAACCCCAACTGGGTTCCCGTCCATCAAGACAATACTTATTTTTTCTATACCACAGCTGATATCGCTAAACAAATAGAAGGTTTTGATGGCGTAAAAAACGTAGATACGATCTATCAAAAGAAGGGTGAGTTTCAGCGTGGAGGTGATATTTATCCTCGACAATGGAATACGAATGGGAAATTATTTAAGCATAATATAGATAACTTTGGACCCATTGTTATCCCTAAAGCGGGAGAAACGGTCAAGCTAAAATCCGGCAATACCCGGGAAGATGCACGAAATCTTTCCCTTTACTATCGCGTGATTACTGCTTATGAAGGCCACACATTAGAGATAAAAAACGAAAATGTGTTCATTGATGGACAGCAAGTAAAGGACTATACCTTTGAAATGGATTATTACTTCATGATGGGTGATAATCGCCATAACTCTGAAGATAGTCGTTTTTGGGGCTTTGTGCCTGAAAATCATATTGTCGGCAAGCCATTGTTTATCTTTTTCTCCTACGAATCAGATTTTGGTATTCGTTTTAATCGCATAGGGACGAAGTTTTTGAAGTAATTTTAAAAACACACATAGGCACATAGTTACATTTTTAATACACTGACTATCAGTATTTTACAGTTAAGCCTGCGTATTTCTCCTAAAAAATCTTAAAGTGCTTACTAAAAAATTAGGTTCTCTGACAATTTAGGTGAGCCATCCCGCCTTTTAAATTTCCCACCCTTAAAACGGTGGGCTGAAACGCGAAAATCATACCCGAAGGGGTTTCCGCCCTTTTTGTCAGAGAACCAAAAATTAAACATGCCAAATACTTTCACCCTTGTGGCGAAAGTATCCTCTAGCGAAGCCGCTGATGGATTATTCGCGACCTGTTTATTTTTAAAGACACTCATGAGCATTTCATGGTTCCGCTCCAGCAGGACGCTTTTTTTGCAAGAGCAGACTTGCCTCGGCACGAAAACCATGATCGCATATATATCGGTGCGTGTACCTCTCTTGTGTAGCTTAACATGAGCTAGCCTTTGTTTAGAGGTACACGCACCGAAATATTCAACAGCCCCAGATGCGACAATTTGAGAAGCTCCCTTAGCTCTGCCTATTTTCCTCCCTCAAATCAAAGACTAGCGTAGTCGTTTCGGGTAGTTCTGTCTGTTTGTGTGTAACAAAGATACTGGGCACTTCTGATTCCTCCGCCAGATATTTAAAAACCGCACGGACTTTTTGAATATTTTGTTCGTCCAATCCCTGACAAGGTTCATCGGCAATGAATAAGCTGAAAGGATAGATGAGGCTTCTGATAAAGAGTAACAATCGTTGCTCTCCCGAAGAAATAGCACCAAAGCGACCTTCAAGCCGAATATTGAGCCCAAACCATTTAAGCCAGCCTTTTGCTTTTTCCAATACTTCCCTTCGATTAGTGCCTGGATATAACCAAAGCATATCATCGATCAATATCTCACGGATCAAATGATGCTTCGGGCTAAATTGATGAAGCTCTGGAGAAATAAACCCTATTTTTCGTTTAATGTCCCAAATGGTTTCCCCCGACCCTTTGTGCTTACCAAAAAGATATATATGCTCGGCATAAGCCTGTGGGTTATCTCCCACTAGCAAACTTAAAATGGTAGATTTCCCACTCCCGTTAGGCCCTATGAGTGCCCAATGCTCTTTGGGTTTAATCCTCCAATTAATCGAATGCAGAATGATATGTTTGCCATAGGCAATATTTACATTATGCAAAGCGACAATATTCTCCAGTGCGAGTGGTTTCAACTGAAAAAGATTTGAAGGAATCATTCCAGCAGAAACAGCTTCGCACATATCCGCCTTATCTACTAATTGCATATCCTTGCAATACACCTTCCGTGAGATAAAATCGGGAATTTCGGTATCCTCCAGCGCAATCAGTATCAAGGTGCAACTTCTCCCTGCCTGTTTCAAAACCGCTCTGAGCACTGCCCTACTCCCCACATCCAAGCCCACAAAGGCATTATCCAGAACCATCAAAGCTGGCTGTGAAGACAAAGCCTTCACGAGTTCTATCTTTCGCAATTCTCCATTAGACAATTGAATATTCCTTTTTTCTAGTAGATCTATGGCTTTAAATTCTTTTAGGAGACGCTTTGTTTCTTCGCTTATCATTTGCTTGGGCCAGAAAAAATCCTTGACCAATGGCGCAGTCTCCACATCAAAGCTTTGCCATCGCTGCTGGAGGTAAGCATCATCGGCATTATTAGTTAATTTAAGACTAGAAGAAAAACTCACATAAGCAATTTTGGTATAAGGAATATGAAAACTTGCTTTTCCCTT
>Ga0256830_1002899_pt1 | contig 10981 bp, 9 predicted proteins | sample 128326metaG_FD_190537 | JGI IMG/M metagenome (GOLD analysis project Ga0256830, IMG submission 190537) | Hydrothermal vent microbial communities from Lau Basin, Pacific Ocean - 128-326 | ecosystem: Environmental > Aquatic > Marine > Hydrothermal vents | place: Pacific Ocean: Lau Basin | collected...
AAGGCAGGGAATGAAGAATTTTTCCGAAAAGAAGAGTGGAGACATGACGACAGTCATAAACAGCAGGTTTGCGAGGGTGGAATATGCTGTTCCTGCGAGAGCAATGGTTGAGGGCGAGTTCTCAGATGTTGTGATAATAGATGAGGCCGCAGGCATAGATGTTCCTGTGCTGTTCAGGATCGTTGAGAATGTCAGGTATGCCATCTTCTCCACAACCGTGCATGGATATGAAGGAACAGGAAGGGGGTTTGCCATAAGGTTTCTCAGGAGAATGGAGGAGGATGAGAATACAGAGGTCGACAGGATAGAGCTGAGAGAACCGATAAGGTATGGTCTTGGCGATCCGATAGAGGAGTGGCTCTACGATGTTTTGCTGCTTAATGCACAGCCAGCAGAAATTGATGAAGAGGATATTGAGAGTGTGGAGAGGGGTGAGCTCGAATTTGAGGAACTTGACAAAGACATGCTGATTGAAAATGATGAGCTGCTGAGAGAGTTTTTTGGAATTTATGTTCTTGCCCATTACAGAAACCGGCCTTCCGATCTGGTGATTCTGCTTGACATGCCCAACCACATACCTCTGAGAGTGAAGGTGAATGGAAAAACAGTATGTGCACTGCATGTGGCAATCGAGGGAGGAATGGATGATGTTACGATAAAGAAGCTGGCAGAGGGCTACAAGCCGAAGGGCCAGATAATTCCCGATCTGATTCTCAAGCACTACTGGGACTATGAGTTCCCCAAGCTCAAAGGTGTGAGAATCGTCAGGATTGCAACCCATCCATCCCTCATGGACATGGGGATCGGGAGCTTTGCCCTGAAAATGCTGGTGAAGTGGGTTGCTGAAAGAGACATGGACTGGGCTGGAAGTGGATTTGGCGTCTCTCCAGAGCTTCTGAGGTTCTGGACTAAAAATGGGTTTGTTCCTGTCCATATCACCCCTCAGAGGAATGAGGTCTCGGGGGAGTACACGGTTATTGTGCTTAAAGCCCTGAAGATGCACATTGAATCCAGGGTGGAGATGATAAACTCGGAGTTTGTGAGAAGGGTTATTGAGTACCTTGGAGATGAGCTGAGGGACATAGAGATTGAAACGGCAATGAGACTTCTTGCTTCGTTGAAGAGGGATATCAACGTTCCTCAGCCAGAGTACACGAGAGTCGAGAGAAGGAGGATGATGAAGTACTTTCAGGGGCACAGCCTTTTTGAGTATGTATCAGACATAGCAAGGCCTCTTGTCAGATACCACTACTCAAAAACCGGCAGAGCAGATCTGGACGAGAAGGAGGAAAGAGTTCTCGTTGCAAAGTGTTTGATGATGAAAGCCTGGAAAGAGGTGGATGATGGGAGAGCATACAGAAGGATGCTGAAGGCTTTGAAAAAGGTATGGGAGTGGTATCATGGAGCAGAAGAGAATTAATTTCGATTCTGAATACATCAGCGCTATAAAAAATGGAAAGAAGGTGACAACCATAAGAAAGGGGATAAAGAGGTATCCTGTTGGCAGAATAGTCGATCTCACGGCTGACAGCAAGCCATTTGCAAGGGCAAGGGTGGACAAGGTTGTTGTTAAAAGAGTCAGGGAGCTGACAGATCACGATGCAGTTCTGGATGGATTTGAGAGCAGGGAAGAGCTGATTGATGCTCTCAGGAGGATATACGGGGGTGTAAGGGAAGAGGAGTTCGTCACTGTTGTTCATTTTACCGTTATCGAGTGATGGTTTAGAGATTGGTCTGGAAAATTGGAAGAACTTCAAATACGGGGTTAAGGTTCAATTCCATACCATCTGAGGGTGTTTTTAAAGTAGTGGGATGACTTACCCGTTTTCAAGCAGATGTAAACAAAGAGAAGCTCGGAAACTACAATCTGATTTATCAAACCCCTATGTTCTCCGGATTCCACCAGATTCAGAGATGAGATCATGGTCTGCAGCAGGGGGGAGGTTATTATGGATGCATGCTCCGTAACACTGGCAGATGGGAAAGATGAGTAGCATTTCCCGATGTTTACTGCATTCTTCGTGACTTCATCCATCTCCTGAAGCTTCCATGACTTGAGATGCGTCTCGTAAACACTTCTATCAACGAAGAGGTCTACCAAATGCACAAGGTCGAGCTTTTCACAGCCCTCCATGATGTTCAATTTCATCATTCTGCAGGTTGGTGAGGATGGAGAGGAGTTGTGATCTGGAACGCCCTGACAGCAAACTTGAGATCTTCTCCAGCAAGCTCTCTCCACCTCTCTGCGGTTTCCGGCGTGAGGGTTTGTAAGAGATTTTCTGAATCTCGACCGCGTTGGAGGTCCTGAAATACCTTTTCATGCTCACCGGAAAACTGCAACAGTCCACCTGTATCGCGTTACCCTCCACCTATGCATTCAATCGATAAAAAGATTTTTGACATTCATCAGGCATGTTAGAGAGGGAAACTAATTCGAGACATCACCCGGATTTTTAGCAATAGTCGAAAATTTAGTTAGGAGGACATTAATGACATTAACAAATAAAGGACCAACCAAGAATTGATAGGAACCATGGGGATTTTTTAGCGTCCCAGAAAATGGTGTTTCCGAGCAGATTAAACAATAAATTGCTGCGATTTCGTATGATGATTTGACGTTATCCAGCAAACTATATATTTTAGCCTCCAACTTTAATCATGGGGCTTGAATTGAATGGTGTGCCTGTGGATGATACATACTGTGAGGCTTTTGACGGGATATACTCGAGAATTCTGATAACCGCAAAGCAGAAGTGGCTGCTGAAGAAGGCTGCTTACAACTCCACCGCTCTACCTTCAACTGTCTTTGGAGAGTCTGAGGGAGGAGTTGAGAGGTTTGTCTCCCCTCAGAAGACTCCAGATGGAAGGATTGGGGCAATAGCCCAGATATGGGTTGCCAAAAGCAAGAACTTTGAGAGTGTGATGACAAGAGAGATGGGCAAGAGGATAAGGCAGGGGATTCTTGTTGTTCCCACAACCAGAGTCTTCAACGCAACTGAGAGCGAGACCTACTTTGATGCCGAACTCAATGTTGGCAGGTGTGGAGACGGCTACGAGTGGGAGGAGGAGATGTGGGGCAGAAAGGTAATAAGAGTGCCAGTAATGTTCGGGGAGTTTATAATTGAGAGAAGAATTGGCTATGCTGAGGGCGTTGCTGGAGGAAACGTCTGGTTCTTCTGCGACAGCGAGGAGTCAGCGCTTGAAGCGGGAGAGGCTGCCGTTGAGGCTTTAAAGAATATGGAAAATGTCATAACTTCTTTCGACATCTGCTCTGCTGGCTCGAAACCTGAAACCAAGTATCCGGAGATCGGTCCGACAACAAACCACTACTACTGTCCCACACTCAAGAACAAGATCCCTGATTCAATGGTTCCTGATGGAGTCAAAAGCATTCCGGAGATCGTGATCAACGGCACAACGCTTGAGGATGTCAGGAAAGCCATGTACGTTTGCATGGATGTTGTCAGCAGAATTGGTGGCGTGCTCAGGATTTCAGCAGGAAACTACGGTGGGAGGCTGGGCCAGCACAAAATCTATCTCAAAGACATACTGCAGGAATACGGTGAATGATAGATCAGAACGTTCTCGAAAAATTTTACTCCAAAATTTTTTCTGTACCCAAGAAAAGGGTTAGCATAGCCATAGGCATAACCAGCATCGTTCTTGCCTCATATCTGAACGGTATCTCGGGCAAGTCTTTCTTTGCGATGAGATACTTCTTCATAGGACTCGCTCTGATAGCTCTGCTGATTCTGGCAGGCAGAGTGATGAAATCCGGGTTCAACAGCAGAAGAATATTCTTTTTTGCACTCTTCATGCTCATACTGGTTGAAGTGGGTGATGTGATTGCCATACACCTTCTGAACCCTGAACTGATAGTTGTATCACCATCTGCAATCGCATTCATTCTCTCAGTTGCGCTCTACTTCACGTCTGAGAGATTTAGTTATCTGGCACCTCTCGCAATTCTTTCTCTGCTCTACCCTGTCGATTATATGTTCTCCTTCAGCGTTCCCAACAGAAGTATTGCCTATGCACTATCCTCTCTTTCTGGAGTTTTTCTCTCCTACCTCTTCATCTCTTTCATGAGCAGGAAAGCAGGCAGAATAGTTGTGTCAGACATACTGAGAGACTTTGTTCTTTACTGGCTGAAGTCTGATCCGGGAATTTTTGAAAAAAGGCTGGAAATGTATTCCAAGACCTCTATCGGGAAAGTCCATACTATAAAATTCAACAACTGTTCTGTTTTTATTCCGGAATTTCACCCCGGGCCATTCAGAGACGTTGGTGGCTCAAAACTTGTTGAGATGGCATTGCAAAGGTACGACATGTTTCTGCATGGTGTCTCAGGGCATGACAGAAACCCCACAACAGCACATGATGTTCGGGCAATTCTGAACGCTGAATTTGATTTCATGGAGTGTTCTGCCAAAATTCCATATACGGTTCATGGCAGAAAATTCTGGGTAAAGGTGTATCCCTTTGAATGTTTCAATCTGATAATCGTACATGGAAGGGAGAGGATAGATGACCTCCCATCTCAGGTGAGAGAATACGCTGAGACCTTCTTCGCAAATCCGGTTGTGGTTGATGCTCATAGTGCCTACGGGGAGAGATATGAGATGTCCCCCTCTGACATGGCTGAGATATACAGTCTCATCAGAAAGGCGGGAGATTTCAATCCTGAAAGTGCTGAAAGGCTGAGAGTGTGCTACAGCACAATGAATCTTGAGAATGAGAGGATATGCGGAAAAGTTGGGCTGCTTTTATTTGAGTTTGATGGTGAGAGGCATGGAATCCTGATGGTTGACTCAAACAACATGAGCGCAGAACTCAGAGACCATCTTGTTGAGATTGGTAAGAAGAGCGGGGTTGAGCTGGATGTCGTTACAACAGATAATCATTCCAAGACTGGAGTTTCACCGAAGATAGGATACGAGCCTGCAGATATGAGGGATTCCGATCTGATAGGGGAGTTTGTTGAGAGATCTCTCAGCTGTGAGATGGAGGAGTCAAGTGCGAGTTACGGGAGTGCAGAGGTGTCTGTGACGGTGATGGGTGAGGAGTTCTTCAGAGACATTGACACAGCCTTCAGGAAATATGGAGAAAAGGGGATATACCTTTTTGCTCTCTTTTCATTCCTGAACTATGTCATGGCATTCCTCCTTTCCTACATCATCATCTAAAAATTTAATAACAAGCTGCCTTCATGAAAATGCATGGATGTTGTCACTGCACTTTTTGTGTCCATTTTCATCATACTGCTCCTGATAAAGTTTGAAATAACACTGGCTGTGTTCTCTGGTGCGATATTTCTGGCTTTGGCAACATCTCCGGAGAGCATATACACCTCTCTTTCCGATCCGTCAACATGGAAGATTGTTGCAATAGTGATATTTGCCTTCTCGATTGGCTACGGGATGGAAGTTACAAAGATGCTGGATAAAATCACAGAAACCGTTGAGTCATTTGCCGGGGTTTTCAGTCTCGCTCTCATTCCAATGCTTATTGGCCTGCTTCCAATGCCCGGGGGTGCATTGGTTTCTGCAGTTATGATTAAGGATTTTGTTGAGAAATTCAGAATACCTCCTGAGAAGGCTGTATTCATAAACTACTGGTTCAGGCATGTCTGGGTGACCTTCTGGCCACTGTATCCAAACATAGTCATTGCAATGGGGATTCTCTCTGCAGACTACGGTGAGATTGCCAGAGCAACATACCCGATTCTTCTTGCTTCGATTGTAGCAGGAGTCGTTATGTTTGGAGTAAAAGGGAAAAGAGGTGAATCTGGACTATTGAGTCTGCGGGGGCTGATTTACATGTATCCCGTGATTCTTATAGTGATATTCACTGCAATAACTGGAGATCTCCTCATTGCACTAATAGCGTCATTTGTGAGCATTGTTGCCTTCAACAGAGCCTACAGAAAGATTCCTGAGATATTCAAAAAGACGATTGACCTCAAGATAATTCTGCTCGTTATCGGTGTGATGATTTACAAAACCGCCATAGAGGCGAGTGGTGCTTCTCAGGCTTTCTATGATGAGGTGCTGAGCATGTCAAATCCATACGTTGCGGGATTTACACTTCCATTTGTCATAGCCTTCGCAACAGGAATTGAACTGAGCTACACTTCAGTTGCCCTGCCGCTTCTCACATCCTTTACCGGAACTGTCAATGTTGTTGAGAGCAACCTATTTTTGGTGTTTCTCGGAGGAATACTGGGGGTTCTCCTTTCACCAATGCATCTCTGTCTTGTTCTGACAGCCCAGTATTTCAAAGCAAGACTGTATGTTGTATACAGGTACCTCATACCAGCAGCCTTAATAACAGTGCTGATAGCACTGCCATTCCTGAGAGTGCTGTGAAAGATTTCATTGCTTTTTTCACATCTCCTGTTTCAGGATCTTTTCCGCAGTCTATTGTGTAGTAACCTGTCTTTTCAAGCCTGACTCCAAGTAATCCTGCCATTGCAGATACAGAATGGCCGTTGAACTTTGGATTTTTTCTCATTCCACAGAAAAAGGCTCTCTTGCTCAGGATGAGGTAAAGAATCAGAGACACTCTTGACGGTATCAGATTTGCCAGATCGTCAAGTCTTGCCGAGATCTTTCCGAACCTCTCATATCTACCCTTTCTGTATCCGAGCATGGCATCGCATGTGTTTATGGCTCTGTAGATCAGGGCTCCATGGATTCCGAATACTGAATAATACAGGAGAGGGGCAAGAACCCCATCAATGAAATTTTCTGCCATGCTCTCTATAACTGCAGAATTCATCATCCACTCTTCAGCATCATTCAAGTCTCTGCTGACAATTTTCTTAACTTCCATCAGATTTATCCTCCCGCCTTCAACACACCTCTCTGCATGTTCCAGCATACTCCTGATTGATATTGATGTGTAGAGTAGATACCCGGCCAGAATGTACGATAGGGGCTTTGGAATCATTGATGGGATCTCTGCGAGAATGAACGCAAAGATTGTTGTGGCGAGAGGTGGAATCACACCGAAGACAACTGTTCCGGGCATGAATCTGTCCAGAACTTTGATTATTTTTCCAAACCAGACTGTGGGGTGGACCATTTCAGGAGGCTCCGATCTTATAAGCTCGAAGATTATTGCTGTTACAAGTTCAATCACAAAGCTTGTATCTGGCAGGAAGTAAAATTTTTACGGATCAGCAGAAAGGGTTATATCCTTCCCTGCAGCCCTGAAACTCATGGATAAGATATTGCAAAATTACACTGGAGCTTTGTTCGTTCTTCTGATTTTAGCAGTCGTTGTTGTTTCAGGATGCACAGGGGGCAGTGAAGAAAAAGCTGGAGAGGAATTGAAATTTGATGTGATGTACACCGAGTATCATGCTCCATTCTCTGAGAAAAAGTTTATTGTGATACAGAATGAGAGGGAGTTCATGGAGTTAATGAATAAATTAGGGCTCAACCTGAAACCGCCAGATTTTGAAAAATACACGGTAATTGCTCTTTTCATGGGGGAGCAGAGAACAGGTGGATATTCAATTACTGTTGACAGGATTGTGAGAGCGGGTGATGTTGTCAGGGTTTATGTGAAAAATTCGGTTCCCTCCGACACATGCATAGTCATCCAGCAGATCACGAGGCCGTTTCAGATAGTAAAGGTTGAAAAGATAGCTGAAAAGATAGAGTTTGTTGAAAACACACAGGAAGTGAAGTGCTGAACACCCATTACATTCTTTCTTTCAACTCTGTTATGAGTTTTATTTTTTCATGGGTGTAATCGAGGATTCTTCTGATCTCCTTTTTGATTTCACTCCTCGTCATTTCTCTTCTTGCAAGTCCACTCTTCACAGCCTTTTCTGCAACTCTAACAGCGACTTTTTCATGAACCTCAAATTCATCCATCCTTGGTATTATGTGGTTCTCGTTTAATTTTGGCTTCGCAAAATCATAAAGAGCTTTTGCAGCTTCAATTGCCATCTCATCTGTTATCTCTTTAGCCCTTACCGTAAGAACTCCTCTGAAAAGACCTGGGAATACCAGGCTGTTGTTCACCTGATTTGGATAGTCACTTCTCCCCGTTCCAACAATTCTCGCTCCCGCATCAATGGCATCTTCAGGCAGAATCTCAGGAACGGGATTTGCCTCTGCGAATATTATCGGATCATTATTCATCGCCCCTATCCATTCCTTATCAATGACTCCAGGACCCGGAACGCTTGCAGCAATCACAACATCAGCATTGCTCATCGCTTCTCTTATCCCTCCCCTTTTTCCATTCAGATTTGTTGATTCTGCGATCCACCTCTTGTAGCTTTCGGGTGTTATGTCCTCTCTGCCGCTGTGTATTATACCCTTCGAATCAACTGCAACAATGTTCTCTCCCGGAACACCATTTTTAATCAGCAGCCTGATTGTGGCTGTGTTTGCAGCTCCAACCCCTATGATCGCTATCTCCACCTCTTCGAGCCTTTTACCGACGACATCTAAAGCACCAAAGAGCGCTGCAAGTGTGGCTGTTGCTGTGCCCTGCTGATCATCGTGCCAGACAGGGATGTCAAGTCTTTCCTTAAGTTTTTCAAGCACGTAGAAGCATTTTGGACTTTCAATGTCTTCGAGGTTTATTCCTCCGAATGAGGGAGAAACCTTCTCCACGATCTCAATGAATTTATCAGCGTCATGCTCGTTTACTGGCAGGGGGATCGCATCAACCCCACCAAATAACTTGAAAATCAATGCCTTCCCTTCCATAACTGGCAGAGCTGCAAGACTTCCTATGTCCCCCAGTCCAAGTGTTCTCGATCCGTCTGTTACAATTGCAATGCTGTTGGATTTCCAGGTGAGATGATATGCCTCTTCTGGACTGTTCTCAATTTCCTCACATGCTGCAGCAACACCGGGAGAGTAAAGATATGTTAGATCATCAAGACCTCTGAACGGTATTTTTGGTACTGTTTCAATTTTCCCCTCGTAATGCCTGTGTATTCTGAGGGCTTTCTCGTAGACCTCTCTGTTTTCTGTCATGGTGTAATGTATATCCTGACTAATTTATAAAATATGTGGGTAACATTTGTGACCTTAAAAGTGTGCCGGGCTGAGTGCTGTAACAACTAAGAGTGTCAGAACACCTGCAACAATCATTCTGACTCCGGATTTCAAGAGATTCTCTTTTGAAACCCTGCCCATTGACATTCCAACCGCAAAGAGCAGAAGGAATCCGATAGCTATGGAGACAGGAAAAGCATCTGCCTCTCTCAAAAACAGATAAGGGGTTATTGGAAGAATGCCAGCAGGGATCGGTGCAATTGCGTGAACGAGAGAACTGACCCTCATGGCAAATCCGTGAGCATCATCTATCAGACACTGTTCACCATCTGCTTTCAGAAGTGCTCTTCTTTTCTTCATAGCCAGAAGTTTTTGCTCAACCCTTTCAGCCTCAAAAGCTCCCCACCCGCTTGATATACCAAGAGCAAGAGCTGTTGCGACTCCTGCCGTGAATATCATCTGACCGCTTGCCTCACCGCTTAAATGCGCACCCAGAACGAGCCCCATTATTGTGAGGACGCCATCAAAAAATCCGATGACAAAATATCTTCTTGATATCGACCCTATATCTGTCATTCTTGAGTATATTCTGTACTTTCTTATCCTTTCCTTCCCGGCAATTTTTGAAAGCCATCCACCCACTTGGCTCAACTCCAGCAACTGATTTAAATTAAAAGGGAATCAGTGGATTTATGAAGATTTTTGATACAATGAGTGGACGGGTTGTGAAGCTTGATATTGGGGAGGTTGTAAGGATATATGTTTGCGGTATAACTGCTTATGATTACTCTCACATCGGTCATGCGAGAAATGTTGTCTTTTTTGATACATTCAGGAGATTTCTTGAATTTAAAGGGCATAGGGTAATGATGGTTCAGAATTTTACAGATATTGATGATAAAATAATAAGCAGAGCAGTAAATGAGGGTAAAAAGGCACTTGAGGTCTCATCAAAGTTCATAGATGAGTTTCTAAAGGATATAGAAGAGCTGAATGTTAAAGAGTGCATAAGACCTAAGGTCTCGGAGTTCATTCCGGACATTATCGAAGCTGTTAAAACTCTGATAGAGAAGGGCTATGCATACACTGTTGAGAAGGAGAAAGGAATGGACGTTTACTTCCACGTTCCAGCATTCAAAAGCTATGGGAAACTCTCTAAACTCTCGACAGAAGAACTCAGAAGGCACAGAATTGAGCCAGATCCTTCAAAGAAAGATCCAAGAGATTTCGCTTTATGGAAAGCTGCCAAGGAAGAGGATTTTAAGGCAGAATCATATTTTGACTCCCCCTGGGGGTATGGGAGGCCTGGATGGCACATAGAGTGCAGTGTCATGTCCTCCAAAATTCTCGGCATCCCCTTTGACATTCACGGGGGAGGAATGGACCTGATTTTCCCGCATCACGAAAACGAAAGAGCTCAGAGCTTCGGGATGTATGATAAGGAACCCGTTAAATGCTGGCTCCACAACAATTTTGTTACCGTTAATGGGGAAAAAATGAGTAAAAGTCTTGGCAATATCGTGAGAATAAGGGATGTGGTTGAGGAGCATGGTGGAATGGCTTTGAGATACCTTCTCCTTTCAGCCCACTACAGACACTCTTTGGATTACTCAGAGGAGAAGATGATTGAAGCCAGAAAATCCTATGAGTATCTGCTCAACTCTCTGAGAAACGTGGATATGGAGATAGCATACATAAAAACGTTTTATGGAAACAGAGGTGGTGATGCAATCCCCTCTTCAATTGAGGCTTTTGTTGAAGCTTTGGAAAATGACTTTAACACTCCAAAAGCCCTTGCCATTATGCACGACTTCGCTTCAAAGGTAAATCGCAAACAGTTCTCTGCGAGTCTTGAAAGCCTTGAAAGAGCTTTTGACGAACTGTACAGGATGATGGATGTTATGGGCATGATAAGGGAATATGAGAGATCCCCAGTCCTTGGTGAAGAGGACAAA
>Ga0256830_1002900_pt1 | contig 10976 bp, 11 predicted proteins | sample 128326metaG_FD_190537 | JGI IMG/M metagenome (GOLD analysis project Ga0256830, IMG submission 190537) | Hydrothermal vent microbial communities from Lau Basin, Pacific Ocean - 128-326 | ecosystem: Environmental > Aquatic > Marine > Hydrothermal vents | place: Pacific Ocean: Lau Basin | collected...
AAGGGCGCTGAGGGGAACGCCTCCCCGAGTCTACGGCCGCCGCCGGGCTCTGGCGAGATCCTGCGCCGCGGCCCTGAGGAACATCCCGAGACCACCGGACAGGGCCCCGGCCCGGGGCGTCTCAGCGCAGGCGCGTGTCGCTTCCCACGAGGGCCAGGAACTCCGAGCGTGTCCGCGGGTCCTCGCGGAAGCCGCCGAGCATGCAGGAGGTGGTCGTGACGCTCGACTGCTTGGCCACCCCGCGCATCATCATGCACAGGTGCGCGGCCTCGGCGACCACCGCAACCCCGGCCGGCTCCAGGACCCGCTCCACCGCCTCGGCGATCTGCACCGTCATGCGCTCCTGGACCTGCAAGCGCCGGGCAAAGATGTCCACGATGCGCGGCAGCTTGCTGAGGCCGATCACCCTGCCCTTCGGGATGTAGGCCACGTGCACCTTGCCGTAGAAGGGCAGAAGGTGGTGCTCGCAGAGGGAATAGAACTCGATGTCCTTGACCAGGACCATCTCCGAGACCTCCTCCTCGAAGACCGCACCATTGACGACCTCGGTGAGGTCTTCCTCGTAGCCGCGGGTGAGGTCGCGCATCGCCCGCGCCACCCGAACAGGCGTCCGCCGCAGCCCCGGCCGCGAGGGATCCTCCCCGAGCAGCAGGAGCAGTTCCCGCACCAGCTCCCGGAGGTCGGGCTCGAAGGTCTCGTCGCTCATGGGTTCCGGCTGAGGTCCAGCTCCACCCAGTGGTCGCGGCTCTCCTGGAGCCGCATCCGCAGCAGACGCAGGCCCCGGGGAAGCTGCGGCTCGAGGCGCTCCCGGAAGGCCAGCAGCAGGTTCTCGGTCGTCGGGACGCGGCCCTGGAGGAAGGGGACGTCGGTGTTCAGGTTGCGGTGGTCCACCGGGCGGACCAGCTGCTCCTCGACGAGCCCCTGGAGGGCCAGGAAGTCCACGACCAGCCCGGTGCGCGGATCCACCGGCCCCTCCACGGTGACCTCGAGGAGGTAGTCGTGGCCGTGGTAGTGGGGACTGGCGCAGACCCCGTAGAGCGCCCGGTTGCCTTCCTCGTCCAGGTCCGGGAGGGCCAGGCGGAGGGCGGCGCAGAAGGGGCGGCGGACGGTGACCTGAAGGGCTGTCATGGCCGCTCGGGACGGGCGCGGGCGCCCGGACCGGGGAGCAGGGTAGCGCCCGCCGCCGCCCCTGGGGAGGGCTCCCTTGCCCGCAGGCGGGCCGCCCTGCTCCAATGCCCGCGGGCCCCGGGGCCCGCCGCCATGGAGAAGATCGCCACCCGCGAAGCCTACGGCCGGGCGCTGGAGCGCCTCGGTCATGTCCGCGAGGACGTGGTGGTCCTGGACGCCGACCTGTCCGGCTCCACGAAGACCGCCCTCTTCGCTCGCTCCTTCCCCGAGCGTTTCTTCAACCGCGGTGTCGCCGAGGCCAACATGATCGGCCACGCCGCCGGCCTCGCCCTCTGCGGCAAGACGGTCTTCGCCTCTTCCTTCGCCATGTTCGCCGCCGGCAAGGCCTGGGAGCAGATCCGGCAGTCCGTGTGCGTGCCGAACCTCAACGTGAAGGTCGTCGCCAGCCATGCCGGCATCACCGTCGGCGAGGACGGCGCCAGCCACCAGGCCCTGGAGGATCTCGCCTGCATGCGCGTGCTCCCGAACATGACCGTGGTCGTCCCGGCCGACGGCCCGCAGACCGAGGCCGCGGTCGAGGCCCTGGCCGCCTTCGAGGGACCGGCCTACATGCGCGTCAGCCGCGCCGCCACGCCGGTCCTCGAGGGCGGACCGCCCTTCGAACTCGGCAAGGCGCGGCTCTTGCGCCAGGGCTCCGACCTGGGGCTCGTCGCCTGCGGCGTCGAGGTCGCCGCCTGCCTCGAGGCCGCCGAGCTCCTCGCCGCCGAGGGCGTCGAGTGCGCCGTCCTCGACTGCCACACCCTCGCCCCTCTCGACTGCGAGGCCCTCCTCGCCCTGGCCCGGGACTGCGGCCGCCTCCTGACCGTCGAAGAGCACCAGGTCACCGGCGGGCTCGGCGAGGCCGTGTGCGGTGTGGTGGCGGACTCGCCGGCTCCGGTGCCGGTGCGGCGCCACGGCATGCGCGGGGAGTTCGGGCAGAGCGGCCCGGCCGCCACTCTCCTGCGCCACTACCGTCTGGACGGACCGGGCGTCGCCACCGTCGCCCGCGAATTCCTGGAGGAGCTCGGATGAAGCCGGCCCCCGCCCCGCCCGGAGCCCCCGCCGTCGAGGAGCTCGAACGCATCGCCAACCGCCTGCGGCGGGACGTGATCCGCATGGTCCACGCCGCCGGCTGCGGCCACCCGGGCGGCCCCCTGGGCCTGGCCGACCTCTTCGCCGTCCTCTACTTCGCGGAGATGGCCCTGGACCCCGCCGAACCCTGGCACCCCGACCGCGACCGCCTGGTCCTGTCCAACGGCCACTGCTGCGCCATCCTCTACAGCGCCCTGGCCCGGCGCGGCTTCTTCCCCGTCGAGGAGCTCGCCACCTTCCGCAGCTTCGGAAGCCGCCTCCAGGGACATCCCCACTACGGCCACCTGCCCGGCGTCGAGATGAGCACCGGCAGCCTGGGCAACGGCGTCTCCGTGGCCGCCGGCATGGCCCTGGCACAGCGCCTCGATGGACGGCGCAGCCGCGTCTTCGCGGTCACGAGCGACGGCGAGAACCAGGAGGGCCAGCCCTGGGAGATGGCCGCGAGCGCCGTCCACGACGGCCTCGGCAACCTGACGCTGCTCCTCGACTGGAACGGAATCCAGATCGACGGACCGACCTCCGAGGTCCTCGATACCGGCGACCTCGCCGCGAAGTGGGCGGCCTTCGGCTGGCACGTCCAGACCGTGGACGGCCACGACCCGGCCGCCCTCCTGCGCGCCCTGGAAGCAGCCCGGGGCGAAGGCCGCCGCCCCTCCATGATCTGCTGCCGCACGATCATCGGGAAGGGGGTCTCCTTCATGGAGAACACGAACGCCTTCCACGGCAAGGCGCCGACCGACGAGGAAGCGGTCCAGGCCCTGCGCGAGCTCGGCGACCCGGATCCGGAGAACCTCGATGCCTCCGACCCGGCGGTCTGGGCGAGCTGAGAACAGTCGCGGCTACCGGAGCGGCCGGTCCTGGAACTCGAGGATCTCCGTGAGCCGAAGGGCGGCGCCGTCCTGTTCGGCGTAGGCCCCGGCCAGCCAGGGGAGCGGAGGGCCGGTCTGGACCGGCTCCAGGTCCAGGGTCCGCCCGGTCGTGAAGAGGATGCGGTCCGCCGGCAGGCGGCCGAACCAGGCCTCGGCCCGCCCCGGACTGCGGTCGGCCCGTTCGGGATCCACCGGGATCCAGCCGAAGCCCGGCACCTCGAAGGAGGCCCAGGCGTGGGGCCGCCCGAGCACGCCGCGCGGCCGGCCCTCCGGGAGCAGACGGCCGGCATGGAAACGGGCCGGGAGCCCGCGGCTGCGGGCGAGGTCCACGAAGAGGGCAGCATAGTCCGGAGCGAGGCCAGCGTGGGCGTCCAGGGCGCGGGCCGTGTCCGCGCTCCCGGCTCCGGGCTGGTGGGTCCCCGGTGCCATCTCCTCCAGGACGAAGTCGTAGAGAGCCCGGGCCACGGCGAAGGGATCCCCGCGCCCCTCCGGCGCGGCGCGTCGGGCCCTCCGTTCCAGCTCCGCCCGGTACTCCTCGGGGACCGCGGGAAGCCGGTAGAGCTCCCGGTCCACCGGCGCGCGCCCGCCGGCCTCCGCCCCGCCAAGCTCCGGGATACGGAGGATCCGGTAGCGGAAGGTGAAGCGCCGCGGCCCCGGGAAGACCATGGCCGGCGCCGCCGCCGGGGCCGGCAGGAGCCGCAGGTGGAACCAGCGGTTGCCATGGCGGTCCGGGCCCTCCGGCGCCGCCCCCGCGGGACGCTCCAGGATCTCCACGCTCTGGTGGGCGTCGTCCACGGGAACGGGGACCCAGAGGTCCACGGGACCGCCGGCGGGGTCCGGTTCCCCCAGCTCCACACGGTGCTCCAGCTCGACGAGACGCATCGAGGCCGGCGGCGCCCAGGGCGGGCCGGTCTGGCAGGCACCGAGGAGGCCGGCGGCGACGGCGGCTGCCGGACGGAGTCGAGGCCGGGACATGGGGCCTAGAATGCCCGAATGGCGCGGCGCATGCTACCGGCCCTCCACCCGGCCGGAATCGCGGTGGGAGCCCTCCTCGCCGGCATCGGACTGGTCCTCGCCGAGGGCGTCGTCGGGCCGCTCCTGGTCCGCAGCTGGACCACCCCGGAGGGCCAGGTCCTCGGCATGGTCCACGAACGCCTCGCCGGGGAGTACGTGGAACCCCGGGATCCGGTCTGGCTGCTCCACCGCGGGGTGGAAGGGATGCTCGCCGGGTTGGAGGATCCCTACACCTTCTTCGTCGGCCCCGAGGAGCTGACCGCCCTGGAAGAGGAGTCGAGCGGCAGCCTCATCGGTATCGGCGTGGTCCTGAACCTGGACAGCGCCCACGTCCGCTACCCGGTCCCCGGCGGTCCCGCGGAGGCCGCCGGCATCCGTCCCGGGGATCGGATCCTCGAGGTGGACGGCCTCCCCGCCGAGGGCCTCGAGGGCGAGGAGCTGGCACGGCGCATCAAGGGTCCGGCGGGCACCGAGGTGGTGCTCACCGTCCTCGGTCCCGGAGAGAGCGCCCCCCGGCAGGTCCGCGTCCGCCGCGCCCCGGTGCCCACGGGCACCGTCGGCAAGGTGGAGATGCTGGAACCGGGCATCGGCAGGATCCACATCCGCTCCTTCGCCCACAGCACCCCCGAGGAGTTCGAGGAGGCACTCCAGACCCTGGAGGCCCAGGGCCTGCGGGCGCTGATCCTGGACCTGCGCTTCAACACCGGAGGCGTCCTCCAAGCGGCGGTGGACGTGGCCGCCACCTTCGTCGGGCGTGAAGCGGTCTGCACCCTGCGCGGCCGCAAGGGGCCGCTCCAGGTGCGCCGCGGCCGGCCGCGCGGCGAGGTCCGGAGCCTTCCCCTCGTCGTTCTCCTCAACGGCTACAGCGCCAGCGGCAGCGAGGTCCTGGCCGGTGCCCTGCGCGACCACGGCGTCGCCGTCCTCGTCGGGGAGCCCTCCTACGGCAAGGGGGTGTACCAGCAGGTTCTGCGCTACGAAGACTGGGATTTCGCCTTCAAGTTCACCGCCGGCTTCTACCTGACGCCGAGCGGCCGGATCCTGGAGAGCCGGATCGGCGCCCACCGCGCCGGCGGTCTGGAGCCCGATCTCTGGCTGCCCGGGCCGCGGGAGGAGGAGGCCGCGCTCCTGACCTGGCTGCGCTACGATCCGCCGCCGGAGCGCTACCGGGAACTGGTGTACCGCCTGTTCCCGAACGTCGCCGCCTACAGCGGCCCGCCGGATCCCGTCGAGGAGGCCGCCCGGGAACTGCTCCGCCGCAGCCTGGAGGAGGAGTCTTGAGCCCCGCCCGGACCGTCCTCGGCATCGAGAGTTCCTGCGACGAGACCGCCGCGGCCGTGGTGCACGGCGGCCGCGAAGTCCTCGCCTCCGTGGTCCGGAGCCAGGTGGAAGAGCACGCCGCCTGGGGCGGCGTGGTTCCCGAGATCGCCGGCCGCGGCCACCTCCAGGCCCTGGTCCCGGTCCTGCAGGAGACCCTCGACGCCGCCGGCCTGGGTCCGCGGGACCTGGACGCGGTGGCGGTCACCCACCGGCCCGGCCTGCTCGGCTCCCTCCTCGTGGGCCTTTCGGCGGCCAAGGCCCTGGCCTGGGCCTGGGAACGGCCCCTGGTGGGCGTGGACCACATCCAGGCCCACGCCTACGCCGCCCTCATGTCCCTGGAGGCGTGGTCCTTCCCCTACGTGACCCTGATCGTCAGCGGCGGCCACACCAGCCTCTACCGGACGGAGTCGCCCCTGGAGCACCGGCTCCTCGGCTCGACCCGGGACGATGCCGCCGGCGAGGCCCTGGACAAGGCGGCGGCCCTCCTCGGCCTCCCCTACCCGGGAGGCCCCGCCATCGAGAAGGCCGGCCGCGAGGGAAACCCCCGGGCCTTCCCCTTCAAGCGCCCGCTCCTGGAGCCCGACTCCCTGGAGTTCTCCTTCTCCGGCCTCAAGACCGCCCTCCTCTACACCCTCAAGGGCCCGGGCGGCCGGCGCGAGGACCCGACCCGCCCCGAGGCCGCCTCGATCCCCGATCTCTGCGCCTCCTTCGAGGCCTGCGTCGCCGAGACCCTGGCGCGCAAGTGCCTGCGCGCCTGCGACCGGGAAGGGATCGACCGCATCCTGGTCGGCGGCGGCGTGGCGCGGAACCTGCGCCTGCGGCGGACCCTGGCGGACCTCGCCGCCCGCGAGGGCCGCGAGGTCGCCTTCGCCCGGCCCGAGCATTGCACGGACAACGCCGTCATGGTCGCCGGTCTCGGCCATGCCCTCCTGGAGGCGGGCCGGGTGGACGACCTCCTCCTCGACGCCCGGGCGCGCTGAGCATGGAGACGGAGATCCTGCGCCGCTGGCTGGAGGAGCTCGCCCGGGGCGAGGGCGATCCCGAGGAAGTCCTGCGCCGGATCCTCGGCCTGCCCCTTCTTCCGGAGGGCGAGGGCCCGCCCGCCCTGCGCCTGGACACCGGCCGCGAGCTCCGGACCGGCATCCCGGAGGTCGTCTTCGCCCCCGGCAAGGAGGACGCGGAGATCCTGGAGGCCGCCCGGAATCTTCTCGCCACCCACGGCCGGGTCCTGGTCACCCGCCTGCAGCGGGAGCGGGGCGAAGCCCTGGCCGCCCGCCTGCCCGGCGCCCGCTGGAACCCGCGGGCCCGGACCCTCCGCGCCGGTGAGGCTCCGGCCGCCGCGGGATCCGGCCGGGTCGAGATCCTGGCCGCAGGGACCAGCGACCTCGCGGTAGCCGAGGAGGCCCGGGAGACCCTGGCCTTCCTGGGGCTCGCCTCGGTCCTGCACGCGGATGTGGGCGTCGCCGGCCTCGCCCGGCTCCTGGAGCTCCTCCCCGAGCTCCGCTCCGCCGAGGTCCTGATCGTCTGCGCCGGCATGGAAGGGGCCCTGGCCTCGGTGGCGAGCGGCCTGCTCCCGGCCCCGGTGATCGCCGTTCCCACCGGGGTCGGCTACGGCGCCTCCTGGGGGGGGCTCGCAGCCCTCCTCGCCATGCTGAACTCCTGCGCCCCGGGGGTCACCGTGGTCAACATCGGCAACGGTTTCGGGGCCGCCGTGGCCGCCGCCCGCATCCTCCGCCGGGTCCGGTCCGGCGAGGCCGGCGACATGTGACAGATCCGGGTCCCCGGAGGATTCCGGAGGCCCTGCCCGGGGTAGGGTGGACGGAGGCCCTTCCCCCGGCCCCCGACCCGCCATGCCCTGGATCCTCGCTCTCGGCCTTCTCATCCAGGTTCCGGCCCAGGAAGCCCCGCCGCCCGCGTGGGTGGCGGTCCTGGCCTCCGGCCGGCGCGTCCCCTGCGGCCCCGGGACCGCCCCGGGCGACCGCCTCCTGGTCACGCCCTGGGGCCGGCTGGACGCCTCCCGCGATCCGGTGGCCCAGGTGGAGGACGCCTCCCGCGAGGCGGAGCGGGTCCGCCGGCTTCGCGACGCCGATCTGGGAGCCTGGGCTGCCCACGTCTCCGCCCGCGGCCTCCTCGGGGAACTCGCCGCCGGGACCCGGGCCTGGATCCAGGCGCATCCCGGGGGGGACGCCTCGGCCGCCCTCACCGAGCTCGAAGCCTGGGGGCGGCGGCTGCGGAGCACGCCGGAGGGTCTGGAGCGCGAGGCGGCGGTGGAATGGTTGTGGGAGGGCATCCCCGGGGCCGACCCCGTCCAGGCCGCCCTCTGGACCGGCGAGCTCGAGAGCCTCCTGGGGCGTCCGGGGGCCTCGACGGGAGCGCGCATCGGCCTGGCGGAGCTGCGCCGCGCCCTGCGCGACCGGCCCGCCCCGCGGCGCCGCGCCGCCGCCCGGGTCGCCGCCCGCCAGGGCGAACGCGACCTGGAGATCCCCCTGGTCCAGGCCAGCCTCCTGGATCCCCGCCCGGAGGTCCGGCGGGCCTGCGCCGAGGCGGTCCACGCCCTGCAACCGGCCCGGGCCCTGGGCCGCTGGACCGTGGCCCTCTGGAAGGGGGACCGGGAAGAGGAACGGGTGCACGCAGCGGAGTACCTGGGCGAGTTCGGAAGCCCCGAGGAGACCGTCCGCCCTCTGATCCTGGCCCTGGCCCAGGCCGCCCGGACCCGCCGGCCCCCGGCGAGCCACATCTTCGTGGGCCGCCAGATCAGCTACGTCGGGGACTTCGACGTCCAGGTGGCCCAGGCTGCGGTGATCGCCGATCCCGTGGTCCGGGTGGCCATGGAGGGCGCCCTTCTGGACGTCCGCATCCACTCGACGACGACCACCCGGGCGGTGATGCGCTCCCTGCGGCGCCTCACAGGCCGCAACCCCGGCCCCCGGGAAATGGACTGGCTGCGCTGGTACCGGGAGCAGGAGGACGGCTGAGGCGGGCCTGCTAGGATCCCGCCCCGATGGGCGACTTCCTCCCCGCCCTGCTGGTCCTCGAGGACGGTACCGCCTTCCCGGGACGCTCCGTAGGCGCCCCCGGCGAGCGTGGCTTCGAGCTGGTCTTCAACACCGCCATGACCGGCTACCAGGAGATCCTCACGGATCCCTCCTACCGCGGCCAGGGCGTGGTCATGACCTATCCCCAGATCGGGAACTATGGCATTGCCCTTGCCGACGACGAGTCCCACCGCTGCTGGGCCGAGGCCCTGATCCTGCGCCAGATCTCCCCCCGGGCCAGTTCCTGGCGGGCGGACCTGGACCTCGGCACCTACCTGCAGGAACGGGAGGTCCCGGCCATCGACGGCGTGGACACCCGCGCCCTGACCCTGCTCCTGCGCACCCGCGGCGCGCTCCGCGCCGTCCTCAGCACCCACGACCTCGATCCCGCCTCCCTGGCACGCAAGGCCGCCGCGGTGCCGCCCCTGGAGGGCCGGAACCTCGTCCAGGAGGTGACCTGCACCGAGGGCTACGACTGGGCCGAGCCGCTCCCCGCCGACGCCCCCTTCCCCCATCTCCCGGCCGCACCGCCGGCACCCGCCCTTCCCCTCGCGGTCCTCGACTTCGGCGTCAAGCGCAACATCCTCCGCTGTCTGGTCCAGGCCGGCTTCGCGCCGACGGTCTTCCCGGCGGCGACGCCTGCCGAAGAGATCCTCGAGCGCCGGCCCGCTGCCGTCTTCCTGAGCAACGGCCCCGGCGACCCGGCCGCCCTGGAGCCGATCCCTGCCGGCGTCCGGCGCCTCGCCGAGGCCGGGCTGCCGGTCCTGGGCATCTGTCTCGGCCATCAGATCCTCGCCCACGCCTTCGGGGCGCAGACCCGGAAGATGAAGTTCGGCCACCACGGCGCCAATCACCCCGTGATCGAAGTGGAGAGCGGCCGGGTGGACATCACCTCCCAGAACCACAGCTTCGCGGTGGACCCCCGGAGCCTCGAAGGCACGGCCCTGGAGATCACCCACCGCAATGGCAACGACGGTTCCGTCGAGGGGCTGCGCCACCGCGAACTGCCGGTGTTCTCGGTCCAGTACCACCCCGAGGCGGCGCCCGGGCCCCACGACGCCGGCCACCTGTTCCAGCGCTTCCGGGCCCTGGCCGGCGGGGCCCCCCTTCCCGCCTGAGGTCTTTTCCGCCGCGAAGGGTCCGGGAGCGGCGGCCTCGCGGCATCAGGCCACCGGCACTCGGAGCCGATAGGGGGTGGAAGGGTATGGGACGGATTCCTCGTGCGATCGCCGGTGGGCTCCTGGCCGCTTGCTGGATGGCCCCCCTGGGGGCCCAGGCCGCCGGGCCTCCGGATCTGGAGGGATTCCTGCCGCGCGCCTCCCCGGCGCCCCCGGCCCTCTTCCTGGAAGGCGGCCCCTCCTTCACCGGCAGCGCCCTGCGCCTGCCCCTGGGCGGGCCGGCCCTGCTCCTGGGCTGGCAGCCCGAGGCCCTGGCTCCCGAGGAGGCGCGGCCCGGTGCGGCCCCCGGCCTGTGGAATCCGGCCGATCCCTGGACCGAGCGCCGCGCCAGCCTGGGCCTCGCCCTGGGCGGCCGGGACTGGGACCTCCGGCTCCTCCTGCAGGACGAGATCCAGCGCATGGACGGGCGGCGGATCGAGGCCCGCGGCTTCCAGCTGGAGGCCGAGTTCCGCTTCTGAGCCTCAGGCGCCGGCCTCGACCACCGCCCGGGAACGGACCGCGTGCCAGGGCGGGAGGAGGGAGAGCCCGCCCAGGGGATGGGTCGCCGGCGAACAGGGGACCAGCCCTTCGACCGGAGTCCGGTGGCCGGCGAAGAGGGCTCCCGGGCGCAGCGGGCCGAGCTGGTCCAGGGCATGCTCGCCGTGGAAGAGATGACCGCCACTCAGGCCGTACTCCGCTTCCAGGTCCGCGGGCAGGCGCAGACGCAGGCCGGCAATCCGCGCCTGGAGGCCCGGAGCGAGTTCCTCCAGGGTCTCCAGGGCCCGGCCCTGGACCGCCTCGCGCACCCCCTCGCCGGCATTCTCGGGCACGAAGTGGATCAGGGCTGTGAGAACCTGCCCGCCGGGCGGCGCCTGGCCCGCGCCGGCGAGGGTCGGAATCCGGATCTCCAGGAAGGGCCGGCCGGAGGGCTGGCCGTACTTCAGGGCGTCGGCGGCCTGTTCCAGGGTCACGAGGTCCTCACCCGTCCGCAGCGCCTCGAAGCGCTCGCCGGGCCGGGAGGCCCAGTCCACAGGCGCCTCCAGGGCGAGGTCGAGGACGGCGAGGCTGCCCCGCGTCCGGAAGGCCGCCACCCGCTCCTCCTCCTCGACGGAGAGAGCGCCGGGTTCCAGGAGTTCGAGAAGGCCGCGTTTCCAGTCCGAGGCCAGGTACACCTCCCTCACCTCCTGGTCCGATCCATCCTCGAGAACCACGGCCGCGACCCGCCCGTCGCGCACCGCGAGGCGCGCGACGCGGGCGCCGGTCCGGATCTCCACGCCGCCCGCCCGGCAGGCCTTCTCCAGGGCCGCGGCCAGGGCCGGGGCGCC
>Ga0256830_1002901_pt1 | contig 10974 bp, 6 predicted proteins | sample 128326metaG_FD_190537 | JGI IMG/M metagenome (GOLD analysis project Ga0256830, IMG submission 190537) | Hydrothermal vent microbial communities from Lau Basin, Pacific Ocean - 128-326 | ecosystem: Environmental > Aquatic > Marine > Hydrothermal vents | place: Pacific Ocean: Lau Basin | collected...
GGTGGCAGAGTTACCACGTTTGTCCGCGATACGGAAAATGATTTAACCATTAATATTTGGCAGGATACAAAAAGCTACCGGTATTTACAGATTTATATCCCGCCGGAACGAACATCCATAGCGGTCGAACCCATGACCTGCAATGTGAATTCTTTCAACAATAATGAGGGATTGATCATACTTGAACCCGGAGAATCATTTAAGGCCAGTTATGGTGTCATCTTACAATAATTACGGGGAATGTTTTGGAAAGAAAGCGATCTTGTTGAAAGATCGGGAACGTTCATCACGATGTTTCGGAGAATTAATAGCATTGTTACGAAATTTGATAAATGAATAAGATAAAAATGTATAATATGCGGTATTTCGGGTTAATAACACTAATTGGGCTCGGGCTGACAGGTTTGAGCTGTAATGACATTGAGGATTCACCCGCTCCGGGTGTGTTAAGGGTTACTTTGCAATCGGATAATGCCGATACGTCCCTTGTTATCGGTGGTGAAGTACTGACAGTAACAGAGTATTACACATTCCAGATAAGCGGTGACAGCACGATAGCCGATTCGCTGGTAATCCCCGAACGGGAGCCATTAACAATTCTGGGGGAAACCTTCACCGTATCAAACGATACCCTGGTAGTTAAGGGGAATATTTATGATACGACCCTGGTAATATCCGAAGAAAAAGAAATGTTTACTATTTCGGGGGATACGGTGGTATCCGTTGCGAAAAATGATACTATGAATATCTTCGATGTCAGCGTTTTTCAAGGCAAGGTTTATCATGACAGCCTTTACGCGACATTGTTTACCGGTTTATCGGAATATAAAACCAAAACACGTAATTATAATTTGTTGGAACAGGTCGGTGGCAGGTATAAGCAATTTGTCATTTTTGAGTCGTATGTTCCGCCCGGTAATTATAATATGCTTGAATTCGGGTTAACCGCTTCGGAATTATTATTAGGCGTTTTTAATTCCCCGATCAGACTTCCCGATGGTGAAAGTCCGTTGCTGCAATTAAACAGGGACTTTAAAGTCTATGAAGACGGCATTACGGAAGTGAATTTGCAAATTCGTCCCCTGGAATCCATAGCCCGGTATCGTGATTCATTCATATTTAACCGGGTTATCGAAATCACAACAATAAATCACTATTGATTATGACAAAATATATTGGTTTTACAACAATGAAAACATGCATCAAAACAATTTATATACTTATCATCGTATTCGGTGTGTTCCTGAATTGGTCCTGTAAAACGAACCCACCGAATCCGAATCTACCTCCGAATACGACAATCGCAAATATTCCGGTCGAGGGCGATACGTTATTCGCTTTGGTTACGTTGTATTGGGATGGTGGTGATGATGACGGGTATATCGAGGGATATAAATATCGTTACATTACCGAAGGTCTGGATTCGGTTGGGAGCGACTCATTCCAGATTGTCGAAACCATAACACAACCCTGGGAATTAACAACGGAAACCAGTTTGACAATTTCTTTTAATTCTGCTTATCCCCTGAATCGTCAAATATTCCAGGTCAGTGCGGTCGATAACGATGGCGTCGTAGACCCTACACCGGCGGAAAGAGTTTTTTACACGAAAATGACGTATTATCCGAAAACTTATATTCTGGCACCTGAGGATAATCAGAACCTTTTTTATTTGACGGAAACAACTGATTGGTGGAGTGGCATTTCATTGATCTTTACCGGAAGCGATCAGGACGGTGAAATTGTGGAATACGGTTATTCCATTGATGAAGAGGTTGACGATATAAATTGGATCTGGACCAATGATACATCGCTGTATATTACTCCTGACATGTTCCGGCAACCGCTGGAGGGGAAACATACCATCCGAGTCACGGCCAGAGACAATACTAATTTGGTTGATCCCGAGGGGAGTAAAGTAACGATTAGATTAATAGAACCGAAATTTGACAGAGATATACTGATTATAGATGAAACAGATGAAAATGGGGGATTCAGATATAATTTTAAATTTACGGATGAAGAAATCGATGAATTTTATGCCGATATCTTTAATAGCTATACTAAAAATCTTACTATTTCCACCTGGGATTTTGTTCAAAATGATACATTACCATCATTAGATACATTAGCGCATTATAAGGCTGTGTTTTGGTATGCGGATGGCTATTTAAAGCCGAATGTATTGCCGGATTATACGGACTATCTTGAGGATTATATGAATATTGGCGGCAACCTGATTCTGAGTGGCTGGCGAATTCTTACGGCGTTTCAATGGAGTGGTGGGCCGGAATTTACCTTTGGGGAAGGATCATTTATCCACGATTATCTTCATATTAATCAGTTTCAGGAGACCGGCAGAAAGCCTAATGAATATGATTTTATTGGATTGTATGGTAATGGTAGTGAATTTAGTGACTTGAGAGTAGACTCATTAAAATTAGCACAAACGGGTGATAGAACATATTTGCGTGGCAAATTATCCCATATAAATGCCATTACGGAAAAAGGTGTATTTACTCAAACATTATATACTTATCGTTCATCCGATAATAATGGGAATCCAACAGAGTGGGAAGGTGTGCCCTGTGTTATTCGGTACTATGGAACCAGTTTTAATACAGTGGTTGTTGGGCTTCCGATCTTTTTTCTTAAACAGGAAGATGCGCGTGTAATGATGCGGGAAATACTTACAAATTTAGGATTTTGAGTAGGTTCAAATGAGAAGAAATCAAAATAGAAAAATAATCCAGGTGACCAAAAATGTCCTTTTGTGGGGATTGTGTGGTTTTTCCATCTTAATGGCCGGTAATACCGGAAAAATTTCGGGGACGGTAACCGATAAGCGGACGGGGGAACCGCTTATCGGAGCGAATGTTATCGTGCAGGGAACAATATTTGGTGCTTCAACGGATGAAAATGGAAATTATTTTATACTCCAGGTGCCTCAGGGCAGATACAAGGTAATGTGTTCGTATATCGGCTACCAATCGGTAATCGTCGAACGTGTGGATGTCAGCGTGGATTTGACCACCAAGGTAAACTTCCAATTGGAGAGTACCGCGATTGAAGCCCAGGCGGTGACGGTAGTTGCCGAAAAATATATGGTACAAAAAGATGTGACCTCGACCCGCAGGGAAATACTCCAGGACGAACTTGCCGGAAGTCCCGGTCTGGAAAGCGCCACTGACATATTCAGGCTCCAGGGCGGCATTTACGTTGGCGGCCCTCCCGTTCGATTGGAAATGGCGGAGGGTACTCAACTTACCGTGCGCGATGAGAGTCTGAAAAACATTCACATTCGTGGCGGAAGGGGTGGTGAGATACTTTACCTGGTTGATGGTATGCCGGTAAATCATCCGATTTACGGTGGTCGTAGTGTGATCGATTTAAATGTTGTCGATATTCAGGGTGTGGAATTATTAACCGGCGCCTTCAATGCCGAATATGGGGAAGCGCAATCCGGAGTTGTAAACGTGACCACACGTTCGGGTAGCGAAAAATTCTCCGGTGGGATTGAATACAAAACCGATGAACCGGAATTTTGGATGCCTTCCTACTCGACACAATATACCGCGTTCTATTTAGGGGGCCCCGAACTTCTCACCACAAAACTTATGCCAAAATTAGGATTAAAAATCCCCGGGAAAATGTATTTCTTCTTTTCCGGGAATGTGAAAATGACGAATACCGCTTATAACAATCGGAAAACAAGGTCCGAAATATCTCTGCTGGGATATAAGATAAGAGAAAAACAGAAAAATGACGCCAATGTCAATTTTAAATTGAACTATGATATTCAAGATAATTTAAGAATACATTTGAATTATCACGGGTCCTGGAATCGTTGGAGCAATTTCAACTGGTTATGGAATTATTATCCTGATCACATGGCATCCTTCGGCCGTGATAACAATAACCTCACGTTACAGATAAACCATACACTCAGCAGCGCGACTTATTATTCGTTAAATGCCGGCTATTTATCGATCAAATATCAAGGCTCACAGGATGGAAAACGCCCCCCGGATTTCTGGGAATTCGACGAGGACGGGAAACTTCGCTCGACGATAAAACCACCCACTCCGGATCCTCTTACCGGGTTTTACGATGCGACAAGTTATGAAAATATTTGGCGCGATGATTATACTCAAACATATACGCTAAAAGGCGACATTACATCGCAAGTTCATCCGGAACACCTGATGAAAACAGGTATGCAAATACAGTACAATAAGATTCACTATGTTGATATTCAGGATGGAGGAGACAAATTATCCAGATATGGGGAATATATATACAGGGACGGACCTGAAGCCGAACCTCCGTTTGGTCCTTTTCCCGAGTTTGGGAAACTTCGTTGGGTCTTCAATGCTTATCCGGTAATCGGGGGAATGTATATACAGGATAAGTTCGAAAAGGAGAGTATCATCATTAATGCCGGAATACGTTTTGACTGGTTCATGCCCGGTTCAACCGTGATGAGTAAAAAATGGAGAAGCGATTGGGAAAGTGCTACCGGCTTGAAAGCCGATTGGCCGCGTTTCAAATATGTAATAAGTCCCAGGTTCGGTATCTCATACCCGATCTCAACGATGACCGTATTATTCTTTTCTTATGGTCACTTTAACCAATTACCGGAGCTCCAATTCTTTTACCGGGATCCTTATTCGGGCGTATTTACCGGGAATCCTCACCTGACATATGAAGAGACGATTCTTTATGAATTCGGGTTCTCCAACCAATTTTCACGAAACTGGGCTATTGATATTAAAAGCTATGCCAAGGATATATCCAAACAGGTTGGTATTACGGCGATTTCCAAGGGTGGCGGCTCGACGGTTTATCTTAATGATAATAAGGGTTATGCGCGTGTTCGCGGTTTGGAATTTGAAGTGAAAAAACGATCGTCAGGTATCAGCTCGGGAACCGTCACGTATACTTTACAGTGGGCCGACGGTTATTCTTCCTCCGCTTTTGACGATTACCGGCGATCCGTTACCGATATTCCGATTCCGATAAGAGAGCGACGGCTGGATTGGGATATCCGTCACCAGATAATTTTGCGGGCTTTACTGTTTGCTCCTGAAAATTACCACATTTCACTTTTTGGATTTAAATTACCGGATAACTGGCAAATTTCCGTTCTTTCAAGCTTTGCGTCAGGAAATCCATATACACCGGGAACCTATTCCGTGGTGGAAAGACAGACCCTACGTAATGCCAGGACCGGTCCTTTTGTTTCGAACACGGATATAAAATTCGATAAATCATTTACCATTGGTGGCATTAAATGGTCATTGTTTATGAATATATTTAATATCTTCAATGAAAAGAATGTCCAAATCGGTTTCGGATTTAACCGGTGGACCGGGAAACCGTATAGGTATGGAGATAGAGTCACCAATACGAATGAATATTGGAATTGGCATGACATGTATCGACTGATGACTCCGCAACAATTTGCGCCCGGACGATACATTGATTTTGGTTTGCGTGCGAACTTTTAGAAAAATCGAATTGTGGATAACTCCATGTGGATGACAAGTTACAATAATAGTCGCTAAAGGCGTTTGTTGTTGGTTCATAATACAAAAACCGTAAACACAGGATAAGTAAAAGGGTAAATAAGGAATTAGTATGAAATATGTCCAATTAGGCCGCACAGGTTTAAAAGTAAGCAGACTATGTCTTGGAACAATGAATTTCGGACCATATACCAGTGAAAAAGATAGTTATGCCATCATGGATAAGGCTTTGGATCTGGGAATTAATTTTTTTGACACCGCCAATGGATACGGGGGAAGGGGCGCCACCGAAGAAATAATCGGTCGTTGGTTAGCTCAGGGCGATGGAAGAAGAGAAAAAATTGTATTGGCGACCAAAGTCTTTGTTCGTATGGGGGATGGACCAAACGATCGGGGATTGTCCGCCTATCACATAAGACGTGCCTGTGAAGAAAGCCTGAGACGTTTGCAAACGGACCATATCGATCTATATCAGATGCACCATATTGATCGCGGCACACCGTGGGAAGAAATATGGCAGGCAATGGAACAGTTGGTACGTGAAGGAAAAATTATTTACGTTGGGAGTAGTAATTTTGCCGGATGGAATATTGCCCAGGCACAGTGCGCCGCTGCCGCCAGGCATTTCATGGGACTTGTATCGGAACAAAGTGTGTACAACCTGCGCGCACGTATGATTGAATTGGAAGTTATACCCGCCTGCCGGGAATATGGTCTTGGTCTGATCCCCTGGAGTCCCCTGGCAGGTGGTTTATTGGCCGGTAACCTGCAAAACGCCAGTGAAGGCCGTCGGGAGAAACGTAAAGAGGCCGCTCAACGTCACCAGGAACAATTGGAAGCGTATGAAGAAATCTGTCGTGATCTTGGTGAAGAACCGGCTAATGTCGCCCTGGCCTGGTTGCTCCACAATCCGGTAGTAACGGCTCCTATTATCGGGCCCCGTGTGATGGAACAACTTCAGGGATGTATCCGGGCAATCGATATCGAATTATCCGAAGACGTTATGGAAAAACTGGATAAAATATGGCCCGGACCCGGTGGTGAGGCGCCGGAGGCTTATTCATGGTGAAATCAATGTCTGGTCGGCATATAATATGAGTAATATCAAAATGTTAACATTGGGACATAAATTAATTAGGTATTTGCAACCCGGTTTTTACCTGATAAAATTTTGGAATAAACTTGTGCAAATATCGTCTTTAACAATTGACGAAAAAAAGAGCAATCTTAATTTTTTACAGATACGGTTATTTTATTTTATTCTGTTTCTGTTATTTTCCGTAAATAATCCGGTATTCTCTCAGGCATATAATTTTGATTTTAAATATCATAATGCGGGTGATGTCAAATTATTGGTTACTAATGAGGGTACCCTGTTTCCCAATTGGGAAGCTGTACGCGGCCTCCTTAACTGTGAATATCCTCCAAACAGTAATGAAGAACACATCGGGGAAGCGGGTATTTGGGTTGGAGGTATAACCCCGGACGGAGACACATTGGTAAGCGCCACGTCTACCTGGAATCCGTGGGGGAATATCAAGGAATTCTACCCGACAACCGAGCCGTGGGACACGGTTTGGGTGGTGGGCCGTGGAGATACGGCGGATATTTCCTATTGGCCGGGAGGAAAATATATCGGAACATTATCGGACCAGAATTTTGTTTGCCGCTATAATGACTATGGTGAAGCATCATTAACCGTTCCGGATCATAATCCCCTTTATATCGATGTTATCCAGGTCAGTTATGCCTGGAGCAGTGATTTGTTGAAAGACATGATCGTATTCGAATTTTATGTAATCCCAACCAAGTGGGATTTAAAGGGGGTTTACATTACCTATTGGGCCGATCCGAATGTCGGTTACCGATCCACAAGTATTTCCGAATTTTCTCAGGATGATTATTCTCTCTATTACCCCGATTTGAAATTGGGTGTCGGCGTCGACGCTCCCGGGGGTTTTGATGGAGATACTTACAGCCCGATCGGCTTTCAAATCTTCCCGCGCTTGGCCGGAGATTTGTTACCGCAAGATTCAATTAACTGGACATTCAACTACAATGAGTCGCAGGGGCCTCCCGGAATAACGCCACCCTACGATAATCAGAAATATCGCGAATTAATGGCGTCGGGTATAATCAAGGAAAATCAGGAGAGGGCCACGGGCAGCCATTTTGTATTATCCTTTGGTCCCTATGATTTAAACTATCACGACGATGATACCGATGCCGAAACCGACACGTTGGTGTTCCGGGTAGGCGTTGTATTGGGGGAAGGATTGGAAGGTCTGGTAAAAAATGCGGAGCGACTTAAACAGTTGGAAAAGAATGATTTTAGAGCGCCATTTGCGCCCCCCAGCCCGACAGTGGATGTCATAACCGGTAACCATTTCGTGACACTCAAGTGGGATAAAAACAAGGAAATTGTTGAGGACTATGTTGATAGCCTTCGTGGTGATTCCGCCGCGGTTCCTTTCGAAGGATACCGTTTATACAAGAGTACTTACAGTATAAACGGTCCCTGGACATTGTTAGCGGAATACGATCTTCCCGATAATCCGTTTTTCAAGAATATCGGTTTGGAATATGAATATACCGATGTGGGGTTACTTAATAATGTTGAGTACTATTATACGGTAACGGCTTTTTCGAAGCCGGATACGGTGGGTAATTTTCCTTCCAATGAATCCAGCAAAAGCCAGAGCGCCGTGATAGCCATACCGGGGACCGAGATACAGGAGACGGTAGGCAAGGTTGCGGTGGTTCCCAACCCCTACCTGGGATCGATCGATTACAGTTCGTATAATCCGCCCTGGGAGAAGCCGCCTCCCGGCAGGGTATGGTTGGAACAGGACCGCAGGATACAGTTTATTAATCTGCCGGCCCGGAGTGTGATCAAGATTTATACTTCTGCGGGTGACCTGGTTGAGACGATAGAGCATGACGATCCGAACATTGGATTTGAGGATTGGAATATGACCTCCTACGTAGTTCAGGCTATTGCCAGTGGTATATATTTATTCACTGTGGAGGATAAGAATACGGGCAAGGTACAGGTTGGTAAATTTGTGGTGATAAAATAGGCAGGCTCAGATATATGCCAGATAGAGGAAACATACGTTCAGGGATAATATCGGTTATTATTTTGTTGATGGTGCACGCTACGCTGTTTGCTCAGTACGAACGACCGGGGAGTTCTTCGGCCCAATTTTTAAAGATTGGAGTAAGCGCCAGGGCGGCGGGGATGAGCAATGCTTATATAGCCCCCGTCCGGGGTGCGGAGGCGGTTTATTATAATCCGGCGGCGATAGCGCGGATTGAGAACACGGCCATTTTGTTTACCCACAACAGGTGGTTTGCCGGTATAAGTCATGATTTTTTTGCGATCGCCCATAATTTTGGTCGTTTTGGGAGTTTTGGTTTTTCGGTGACATCATTTTTGACCGATGAGATGAAGGTTCGGACGCCGTTGCAGCCGGACGGTACGGGTGAGACCTTTTATTCCGGTAATTTTCGTGTGGGGGTCAGTTATGCCCGTTCGATGACCGATCGGGTTGAATTTGGTGGTACGGTCAGTTATATCAGATCGGAGTTATATAAGTCGTACAACGAGGATGCGGTGGCGATAGATATTGCCACATTATACGTGACCCATTTCAGGGATTTTCGTTTTGGGATACGGATAGCGAATTTCGGGTCGAGCATGACCTATGTTGATGAGGCTTACCCGTTGCCGATCAATTTCACGTTCGGGTTTAGTATGAATGTGATCGAGCGTCCCGGGAATAAGTTGTTGGGTACGGTTTCGGTAACGAAGCCGAATGAGGGGAAGCCCCTTGGTCAGGTTGGTGTGGAGTGGAATGTTGATAGAATTTTATTTTTAAGGAGTGGTTATAATCTGAACCACAGCGTTGAGACCTATTCGTTTGGTGGCGGTGTGGCCTTGCAGGTCCAGGGATTGACGTTAAACGTGGATTATAGTTATAGCGGGTATAAACTGCTGGGGGCTGTCCATCGTTTATCCATCGGGATTCAACTGTAAAAATCGGTAGAAATATTATACGTAATCACCCTGATAACCGTGTTTGTAATATTACCAACCAAAAACCTTCTGTCCGTTAGAAAGGCAACATGTAATACACGGGTATTATCCCTCCTCTTGTCCATTTGGATATCAACTTTCGGTAATGTATTAATGGCGCAAGAATGGACAAAGGATTTTAAATATCATAATGCGGGACTGGTCAAGATGTTGCTTGTTAACCAGGGAGTGAATTGGCCTTCCATACCGGGACCGGGACTTGTTAATGTTGAATATCCACCTAACAGTGGTGAAGAGCATATTGGTATCAATGGCATCTGGGTCGGTGGTATTACTCCGGCAAATGACACATTAGTCAGCGTAACTTGTTCATGGAATCCCAATTATTTAACGTATCGGGAGTTTTTTCCATCGGCCGAGCCGTGGGATACGATATGGGTAGTATCCCGTGGAGATACGGCCGATATTCCCTATTGGCCGGGGGGGAAATATATCGGCTTTTCCGATCAGGATCTTGTGCATCACTATACTGATTATGGTGAAGTGTCATTAACCGTTCCGGATCATAATCCCCTTTACCTTGAGGTCATTCAGGTGGGTTATGCATGGAGTAGCAAGCTGTTGAATGAAATTATTGTTTATACCTATTACGTAATTCCGAAAAAGTGGGATTTAAAGGACGTTTACATTACCTATTGGGCCGATCCGAATATCGGTTACCGATCCGCAAGTTTACATGATTTTCTGGTGGATGATTATTCAATGTATTTTCCAGATTTAAATATGGGCGTTGGCGCTGATGCTCCGGGTGGGAGGGACGGGAACGCTTACAGCCCGATCGGTTTTCAGATATTACCGCGCTTGGCGAATGAACATCTTACCGCGGATAAAATTAAATGGACGTTTGATTATAATGAAGCGCCTGACCCTCCCGGAGTAGTTCCGCCTTATGATAATCAGAAATATCGCGAATTAATGGCGTCGGGTATAATCAAGGAAAATCAGGAGAGAGCCACGGGCAGCCATTTTGTATTATCCTTTGGTCCCTATGATTTGAACTATCAGGACGATGAAACCGATGCCGAAACCGACACATTGGTGTTCCGGGTGGGCGTTGTATTGGGGGAAGGAATCGAAGGTATGGTAAAAAATGCGGAGCGATTGAAACAGGTTGAACTAAATGACTTTCACTTACCCGTACCGCCTCCCAGCCCAACGTTGAAGGCCCTGACCAGCAATCATTCCGTGACGCTTCGATGGGATGAAAACAAGGAAATTGTTGAGGGTTATTATGATTCCTATCGTGGTGATTCCGCCGCGGTTCCTTTCGAAGGATACCGTTTATACAAGAGTACTTACAGTATAAACGGTCCCTGGACATTGTTAGCGGAATACGATCTTCCCGAT
>Ga0256830_1002902_pt1 | contig 10969 bp, 9 predicted proteins | sample 128326metaG_FD_190537 | JGI IMG/M metagenome (GOLD analysis project Ga0256830, IMG submission 190537) | Hydrothermal vent microbial communities from Lau Basin, Pacific Ocean - 128-326 | ecosystem: Environmental > Aquatic > Marine > Hydrothermal vents | place: Pacific Ocean: Lau Basin | collected...
AGACCGCTGCGCTCCAGGTCGGGACTGCCCGGCTGGCGGTAGCGGATATCGGTCCAGGGCAGCTGGACGAAGCCCCGGACGCCTTCCTCGGCGTCCACGTCGAAGGCCAGGCGCAGGTTCACGCGCTGGAAGCGTGTCTCCACGCCGGGGTTCGGAACCTCCCGGCTGCCCGTGTAGAGGCGGTCCGAGGAGGTCTGGTAGAGCCCGAGCTGCAGGCTCCAGCCGGCCCCTTCCGGGGCCAGAGCCATCTCCTGAGGCCTGCCGACCGGCAGGCCGGGAGTCTTTCACCCGCTTCACTGTGCCGGCAGGGCGGCGCTCAAGAGCGGGGCGAGGGCGACGAGCGTCTGGACGAGTCGCATGCCGGCCACAGCCTACGGATTCCCGAGAGCGGGGTTGGGCTAGAATCCGGGGCCCTTCCCAGGAGGAATCCCTTGCACGCCATCCTCATGGAACGGCCCGAGCCCCGGGCCGTCCGCTTCCACGAAGACCTCCCCGTCCCCGAGCCCGGACCGGGTGAGGTGCGGATCCGCGTCGAGCGCGCCGCCATCTGCGGGACCGACCGCCACATCTACCACTGGGACGAGTCCATCCGCGCCGAGATGGCACCGCCGGTCGTCATCGGCCACGAGTTCTGCGGCACCCTGGACGCCCTGGGGACGGGAGTCGAGGGCTGGAGTCCCGGCGACTACGTCTCGGCGGAGATGCACATCGTGTGCAACCGCTGTCGCGCCTGCCGGACCGGCAACCACCATGTCTGCGAGCGGACGCGTATCGCCGGCCTGGGCCGCGACGGCGCCTTCGCCGAGTGGGTCGTGGTGCCGGCCTCGAACCTCGTGCGCCTGGATCGGGAGACCGTGCCGCCCGAGATCGGTGCCTTCCTGGACGCCCTGGGCAACGCCGTGCATACGGTCCAGGCTGCTTCCGGGGTGCGCGGGCGGCACGTGCTGGTGAGCGGCTACGGCGCCATCGGCGCCATGGCCGCCGCCGTCTGCGAGTTCGAGGGGCCTGCCAGCCTCGTCATCACCGAAGTCCAGGCGGGGCACCTGGAGCGTGCCCGTCGCTGGGCGCAGGGGCTGGCGGGCGGCGTCCCGGTCCACATCCTGAATCCCCTGGAGGGGGACCGCTCGGACATGATCCAGCGCATTCGCGGCCTGACCGAAGGGGGACCGGACGTGGTCCTGGAGATGAGCGGCGCGGCCAGCGCCATCCACGACGGCCTCGAGGCCTTGTACCCGGCCGGGGAGATGATCCACCTCGGCATCCCGGCGCGCAACGACCTCGTGATCCCGGATTTCAGCCGGCGCGTGATCTTCAAGGGCCTGACCCTGCGCGGCGTCGTCGGACGGCGCATGTTCGCCACCTGGGAGCGGATGCTGGAGCTCCTGCGCTCCGGCCTCGACCTCCATCACATCGTGACCCACCGCCTGCCCCTGGCCGCCTTCGAGGAGGGCATCCGCCTCCTCGACGCCGGCGAGGCCCACAAGGTGGTCCTGGACCCGAACTCGACATGACTGAAACCCTCAGCAAGGACTCCTTCCTCGACGGCCTCCGCCAGGAGCTCGAGGAGATCCGCTCCGCCGGCCTCTGGAAGGAGGAGCGGGTGATCGTCACGCCCCAGGGCGCGGACATCCGCGTCGCCGACGGCCAGGAGGTCCTGAACTTCTGCGCCAACAACTATCTCGGCCTCTCGGACGACCCGGCGGTGGTCGAGGCCGCCCGCCGCAGTCTGGACGAGCGCGGTTTCGGCATGTCCTCGGTGCGCTTCATCTGCGGCACCCAGGACATCCACAAGGAGCTCGAAGGACGTATCGCCGCCTTCCTGGGTTTCGAGGACAGCATCCTCTACACTTCCTGCTTCGATGCCAACGGCGGCCTCTTCGAGACCCTGCTCGGGCCGGAAGACGCGGTGGTCTCCGACCAGCTCAACCACGCCTCGATCATTGACGGCATCCGCCTGTGCAAGGCGAAGCGCTTCCGCTATGCCAACAGCGACCTGGAGGACCTGGAGCGCTGTCTGCGCGAGGCCCGGGAGGCCGGCGCCCGCCGCGTTCTGATCAGCACCGACGGGGTCTTCTCCATGGACGGCTTCATCGCGCCCCTGGCCGGCATCTGCGACCTGGCGGAAGAGTACGGCGCCCTGGTCCACGTGGACGACAGCCACGCCACCGGCTTCATGGGGGCGACCGGCCGCGGAACCCACGAGCATTGCGGCGTCATGGGGCGCGTGGACATCATCACCTCGACCCTGGGCAAGGCCCTGGGCGGCGCCAGTGGCGGCTTCACGGCCGCAGCGCAGACGGTCGTGGACCTCCTGCGCCAGCGCAGCCGGCCCTATCTGTTCTCGAATTCGGTGGCGCCCTGCATCGTCGCCGCCGGCATCGCCGTCCTCGAGCGCCTCGGCGAGACCACGGAACTGCGCGACCGCCTCGAGGAAAACACCCGCTGGTTCCGGCAGGCCATGACCGCGGCCGGTTTCGAGATCAAGCCGGGCGAGCACCCGATCGTGCCGATCATGCTCGGCGACGCCCGCCTCGCCGCCGAGATGGCCCGGGAGCTTCTGGGGCTCGGCATCTACGTCATCGGCTTCAGCTACCCTGTGGTCCCCAAGGGCCAGGCCCGGATCCGTGTCCAGATCTCCGCCGCCCACACGCGGGAGCATCTGGAGCGGGCCGTCGCCGCCTTCACCGAGGTGGGACGGCGCTTCGGCGTCCTCGGCTCCTGAGGAGGGCGGTCAGGGCAGGATGCTGAAGGCGAAGCTGTCGCTGTCCACGAGGATCCCTGGCGGCATCCCGATCAAGGCCTCGTAGGTTCCCGAGATCGGCGGCACCGAGGTCGGGATGAAGTGCTCCAGGGAGACGTCCTCCTGGAGCCCAGGCTGGATCTGGACCTGGATGGGCGGCTGCAGGGTGCCGGAGGCCGGGAACATCTGGCCGCTGGAATCGAAGATACGGCTGATCAGGGTGTAGGTCTGGACCTGGGCCGTGTGGTTGCGGATGCGGGCGTGGATCTCCGTCACTTCGCCACGCGTGAAGAGCACCGGCATCGAGGGCTGGAGGACCAGGGTCGCGTCCGGTGCCGCGCCGGACTCGGCCGAAGCGGTCGCGTAGTTGTAGATGAGATCGCCGTCCGGAGTGCTGTCGTTGTTGGCGGCATTTCCGGAGACGAAGAAACGCGCGGTCCCGGAGCCCGCGGGGGGAGCCGTCCAGTCGTAGCTCCACGAGGCCTGCCCGGAGGTGCCGGCGAAGGTCCCGGAAAGGGTGTGCTTCACGTAGGTGGACAGGAACAGGGTGGACTTCTGGGTGTTCACCGGGTCCGTGATCGTCACCGTCCCCAGACCGATGAGGCCGCTCTCGTCCAGGGCGACGACCTCGAAGCCCCAGCGGCTGGCCTGGGGGTCCTGGAGGGTCACGGTGATGGTGTAGGTCTGCCCGGGAACGTACTGGGCGGGAACGCCGTCGAGGCGAACGCTGCCGGCGCCCGTGTTCGCCTTGGCGCCGAGATGGCACTGGGTGCAGTTGGCGAATCCGGGGGGCTCGGAGGCGACCCCGTCGATGGGTCCGGTCATGTTCCAGAGGTCGGCGGAGACCGGAGCCTGGACGAGCAGGGTGGCGGCGGCGGCGAGGAGGGCGGGCAGAGCGAAGGACTTCATGGCGCAGGGGAGGGGGCGTCCGGGCAGGGCCGGCCGGGCCGGGAGCCCGGGGGAGACTCCCATGCAAGCATACTCTCTGGGGGCGAGCGCCTCGGCGGCCGTTCTCCTATCCTGGCCTCCATGGCGCCGAGCCTCTACGAGCGGGCCGGAGGCGTGGCCGGGATCCGGAGCCTCCTCGAGGACTTCTACGGGCGGGTCTTCCAGGATCCGATGATCGGCTTCCTCTTCCATGGCCGCGACCGCAACCGCCTTGTGCAGCGGGAACTGGAGCTCATCGCCTCCTTCCTCGGGGGCCCGCAGCGCTACCGCGGACGCCCCCTGGAAGAGGTCCACCGGCCCCTACCCATCCTCGGCGGCCACTTCGACCGCCGCCAGGTGATCCTCGCCGAGACCCTGCGCGACCACGGCCTGCCGGAAGAGGTCGTGGCGGCCTGGCTGGAACACGGCACCCGCCTCCGACCCTGGATCGAGGGGCAGGGAGAAGGAGAGAGCTCGTCGGGGCCCGGTAGGGGACGGCCTTCCTGAGGCCGCGCCGCTGGAACAGGATTGGCGGGCGGTCCCGCGGAGACCGCCCGCCTGCTCGACTTGCGAGTCGCTTTCTACTTCTGCCAGGAGGCGCCGCCCCCCGTGACGTAGGCGAACTCCTTGCTCCAGTCCCGGCTGGCGCACTTGAAGAAACCCGGATTGTTCTTCTTGGCCTTGCTCGTCTCGAAGTTCAGGACGCCCAGGACATAGAACTTGCTGTTCCCCTGGCAGCCGTAGTTCCCCTTGTTGTAGACGTAGTACCGGTAGTGGTAGGTGTTGTCGTTGATCGGGTCCTTCGGCGCCTCCCGGAGGTACCCCTTGTTCACGAGCTCCTGGATGAAGTTCCCGTCATGGGATACGTCCCAGCCTCCGTAGCTGCCGTTCGTGTTGGCGGTGGGCCACTTGCCGTGGTCCGCGTAGTACTGCTCGATGGCTGCCGTGATGGTCTTCATGTCCGCGATCCGGCGGGCGTCACGGGCCGCCGCGCCCTGGGTGCCGATCCGCGGCACCAGGACGCCGGCGAGCACCGCCAGGATCAGGACCACGATGGAGAGTTCGATCAGGGTGAAGCCGGACTGCTTCAGATGAGGGAATCGGAGGGTCTTCATGGGTTGGTGGTTGGGTCAGGGCCCCTTCCAGGGGCCATGAGGACGGCCCTGCCGCAGCAACGGACCGGAGGGACCCGTCTCCTTCGGCAGGGCCAGCCGGATCCTTGAGGGATACTTCCGCCCGGCCGTCCTCAAGGCACAGGGCGCCCGAAGCCGATCCAGGGCCCATGGGGCAGCCTGCAAGCGGGCAGCAGGCCTCTTCCGGAAGGGTGGCCTGTCTGCTGATCGAAGAAGCGGTCGTGCAGTGGATCGGAGAGTCCGCCGCCGGTGGCATTCCCTTGCCATCCCGTGAGGTCGGAGATCTGGCGAAGGCCTTCGCGGAAGTCCGGCGTCATGTCGCCGCCCGGAGGTCCAGGTTTCTGATCCTGCTTCGTGAGGGGATCTGCACGACCCGATCCCTCGTCCTTCCCCCGCTGAGTCGCGCCGACCGTCAGGCCGTTCTGTCCAGAAAGGCTGCGGAGGCCCTGGGGTGTGATCCCAGGTGTGCCGCATGGACGGCGGTCCTTCTGCGGCAGGGCGGGCGCGAGGGCGGGGAGACGTCGTCCACGGGCCAGGAAGAGTGGCTGCTCTCGAGCGTACGGATCAAGGAACTCCTGGACCTGCGAAGCGCTGCCCGGCGCGCAGGCCTGCGCATCGCCGCCCTGGCCCCCGAGATCCTGGCGCGGGCGCGGGCCTTCCCTCCAGTCGTCGAGGGCCCCTGGATTCTTCTCGACCAAGGGCCTGGGCGGAGTGTTCTCCTGGCTCTGTGTCAGGGAGAGCAGCTGGTGTGGATCGCCTCGCCCAAACTGGCCGGGATCCCGCCCGAGGAGGCGGTTCCGGCCTTGATTCACGAGGTCCGGAGCCTGGACCTCCTCTGGCGCCGCCGTACGCGAGGGGATGGGGTCCCAGCCATCCGCTTCTCCGGATTCGAGGGCGAGAGTCTGAAGCTGTTGCGTCTCGCCCTCGATATCAACTTGCCGTGGATGGCGGAGATCCCCCAGCAAGACAGCTCTCCCGCGCCTGCTGCCGAGGGACTGCCTGCCTGGACGGCCAGTCTTGTCGCTGCTGCGCACCTCGCTCCGCGGCTGCATGTGGCCTGGCCCCTGCCCGTACACCGCATCGGACTGCGCGCCGGCGCGACCGGAGCCGCAGGCCTGCTCCTCCTCCTTGGAGCTTCCGAGCTGCTCGCGTCTTCCGCCCGCGAACGCTGTGAGGATCTCGAGAAGGAGGCCGGGGCTCTTGAGAGCCGCGCCGCCCTGCGAGATCGCCTGGTGGAGGAGAGGGCGGCCCAGGAAGCCCTGGTGCGGTCCGTCGGCCAGGAGATCCAGCGGAACCTGCGGATCCGCCGCTGGGGGATCGATGCTCCCAGAATCGTGGCCGCCCTGCGCAGCGCTCTCCGAGGCCGGGCGGAAGTCACCGGCCTGTCCATCGGCCGTACAGGCTCGGGTCCCGAGGAGATCCTGGTGCGCTTGCGGATGCTCTCTGATCCGCCTGCCGTGGCTTCCCTGCTCCGGTCCTTCCGCAAGGGCATCGCCTCGGATCCGGATCTTCACTTTGTGGGCGTCGACTTGCCAGGGAACCTGGAGAAAGCCGACCAGAGCGGAGAGTTCGAGCTGACCCTCCGGCTCGAGCACACAGGTTCCCTTCAGGTGGTGTCCGATTCCGAGGAGGGACTCCCGCCGGAGGATTCGCCATGAAGGCTCGTCCTGGTACCCTCCCGGCAGCTGTTCACTGGCGACGTGCATGGAGCCCTTGGACCCTGGCGGCCTTGCTGGCGGGCCTCCTGGCTGGGGGATGTCTCGGCGCCTGGCGCGTCCTGGGGGCGCACGCCGAGGCCAGCCGCCTGGAAGCCCGCTTGGAGACCCTCCGGCGCATGGCACGGGAAGCCGAGGATCTGCTCCCCGTGGTCGAGGCCTTCGAACGTTCCGGGGGCTCGGAAAAGGCGGAGCTCGCGCTCCAGGCCCTGCGGGAGCTCCTGCCGGCAGGACTGGACCCCGTGGAGATTCACAGCCGTGTCCGACTCCTGGCGCCTCGCGCGGGATTGCGCCTCCTTGCCCTGGATGTCCTGGAGCCCGTCCCCCTCCAGCTCGATGGCTGCGGGGATCCCGTCGCCCAGGTCGAGTGCAGCATCCGTGCGCAGGGCCCTTTCGACGCCTTCCTCCGCCTCCTGAGACTCGTCCAGGACTTCCAGGGGCCCGTTGCCCTCTTGGATTGCGGCCTCACGGTCCAGGCGGACGGTTCCTTCGAAGTCCTCGCCTCCTTGGGCTTCCTCGGGCGTCTCCCTGAGAGTCCGGAGGCCGCCACGTTGCTCCCTGCCGGCCAGCCATGAAGAAAGCCCTCCTCCTGATTCCAGCCCTGGGGGGCCTTGGACTGGCCGCACTCCCCTTCGCGCCGCCTGAATCCTTGCCGCCGCAGCTGCGTGGGGTGGCGGGTCGGATCGCTGTGCTCCTGGGCAGGCCCGGACCGGGGGAGGTCCCGGAGTCGCCTCCCGGCGAGTCCCTCCAGCCTCGGGCTGAGGACCTGCCTTCCCTGGATGCTGCTGGAGATCGGGATGCCGAGCGCGGGGGAGATCGTCCGGAGACGGCTGCCGCCGGCTCCGGGGCAGGCCATTCGCCGGAGGCGGGAGTTGCGGCTCCCGAGGAGGAGCCCGTCGAGGAGGACAGCCTGACAGCCGCCCTGGCCGAGTCACTCCAGGCACTTGAGGCCCTGCGGGGCGCCGGGGAGGAGCCGCAGGTTCTGGAGGAGGAATGGGGCCGCTGGTCAGCAGGGACCGGTCCCTCGGAGCACGAGCGTCTGGAGGCCTTCCTGGCGGAGTTCCCGCTGCATGCTCTCTGCCGGAGCGGGGACCGTGGACTCGCGATGTTCGGCGGCCACATTCTTCGGCCCGGGGATCTCCTGCCCGGCTTGGAAGCTGTGATCGTGCGCATTGATCCAGACCGGGTGGTTCTCGAGCTGGAGGGGGAGGAAATCCCGCTCGGGTTGCCGCCGGTCCTCCCCCGGCCGCCGGAGGTTCCTTCCCGGGATTCCTCCGGACAGCAGAGCGTGGGCGCCGCCTCCACGCAGCCTTCCCCTTCGAGCGGGCCTGATTCGACCCCCTGATCCCTGGATTCGCCCTGAACCGATGGTCTCCTGCTTCCGTCCCCTGGGTCTGGTCCCGGGCCTGACCTTCCTCGTCGCCCTCGGGCTTTCCTGCACGGTCCTCGAACCCACGCTCAGGGAACGTGCGGATCCGGAGGCGCCTCTGGGTCAGGAAAGGCCGAGGGTGAAGCGCTCCCTCCTGGAGGAACATCCCTCCCTGCTGCCGCCCCCGGCGCGGACTCCTCCTGCACTTCCTCCTTCGTCCGGTCTGGAGGAACCGGAGTGGCCGGACTTCGGCTCCGACCAACGGGTCTCTCTGGAACTCCGCAACCAGAGTCTGGTCCACGCCATCCAGTTCCTGGCGGCAGAGGCTGGAGTGAACATCTACCTGGATCCCGACCTGGACCGGACAGTCAACGCGTCCTTTCCGGACACGACTCCCGGGGCGGCCCTGGAGGCCCTGCTCAGGCGGAACGGGTTGCGCCTTCGTGAAGACCCTCCAGGTATCTATTGGGTCGAGCCAGCCGACGGCTCCGAGATCCGGACGGTCAGTTTCCAGGTCCAGAACATGGACCTGGAACAGCATGCCGAACGCTTGAAGGAACTTGTCGAAGAGAGCACCGACGTGGTCGTGGACGCCTCCAACAACCTCGTGGTTGTGCGCGGCCCGCGCCGGGATCTCGAAGTCATTCAGGAGTATCTGAACTCTGCGGACAGACTGCAGAAGCAGGTCCTCATCGAGGTCCGCATCGTGGAAGCGCGTCTGGACGAGTCCTTCCAGCTGGGCATCACCGCGGCCCTGGCGGGGGACGACTTGAATGACCATGCGGCTTCTCTGCTGCAGGAGCTTGGCGTCCCGCGGAACGACATCCAGTTCGTGTTCCAGTCCGAGACGGGCTCGATTGACGCGACCATCCAGGCTCTCAGCGAATACGTCGGCCTGAATCTGGTCAGTTCGCCCCGGATCCTGACCACCAGCAACAAGGAGGCGGTGATCAAGGTGGTCCGGGAGATTCCCTACATCAACATTACGTCGGTCACCCAGGGGACTTCGGGAGGGATCGGCACTCAGGTGACCCAGGAAGTGCAGTTCAAGGAAGCGGGCATCACCCTTACCGTCACGCCTGTGGTCCAGGAGGGTGGTGTGGTTTCCATCACGATCGACCAGGAGTTCAGCGAGGTGATTGATACCTTCCAGGACATCCCGGTCATCGACAACCGGCAGATGCAGTCGCGCTTCCTTGTGCCGGACCGAGGCACCATTGTTCTCGGAGGCCTGATGCAGGAGCGGACTGTCGAGACGGACACGGGGATCCCGGTGCTCATGGATCTTCCACTCCTGGGCCGCCTGTTTCGGAGCGACGAGGATTTTCGCGAGAAGCGGGAGCTCCTGGTGTTCATCACTCCCTATGTTGTGGATCCTGAGGACGCCGGATTGTTGAGTGGTGCAGTCCGGGACCTCTATGAGCAGCGCATCCGCCAGCAGGGGCTGGTCGAGGAGGAGTGAGATGGCCCAGGAACGCACGCATGCCCGCCTCGGAGAGCGGCTGGTCGCCTCTGGCCTGCTCAGCCGAGAACACCTCGAGATCGCCTTGGCCGAACAGGCTCGGACCGGTCTCCGGCTCGGACGTATCCTGCGCAAGCATGGCTTCGTCGAGGAGGAAGCCATCGCCCGGATCGAGGCCGAGGACCTGGATCTGCCCTTCGCCCACGCAGAAGAGCTCCAGGTTGAACCTTCTGTGCTTTCGACCTTCGACCGGGACTTTGTGATCGAGACCGGCGCCTTCCCTCTCCGCTTCGAGGGAGAAGACCTGTTCGTCGCCACGACGCGTCCCGGTGATCCTGAGAGTCTCGCGCGGCTCCGGGAACGCTATTCCGTTCCCTTGAGTCTCATTGTCACGACCTGGGGAGACATCGAAACCCTTCTCAAGGAGCATCTGGCCTCTTCCTCGGGGCGGGTGGAGGAAATCCTCGCGAATGTCGACCGTGACAGCACCCTCGAGAGCCTGCCCATCGAAGAGGCCGTGGACGCTCTCCTAGGGGACGCTGTGCGCCAGGGAGCCACGGACATCCACATCGAGCCCGAGGAGGACCTCACTCGCGTACGGTTGCGCGTGGACGGCTGCCTGTTCCCGGCCGTCAACCTCCCGAAGGCCATGAGCGACGGCGTTCTGTCTCGTCTCAAGGTTCTTTCCCGCCTGGACATCGCGGAGAGGAGAAGGCCCCAGGATGGGCGGATGCGGATCGTAGTGGACGGCCAGGATGTAGACCTCCGGGTGAGCATTATGCCTGCGGGAGCAGGCGAGAACGCCGTTCTCCGGGTCCTGGGGAGGACCTCGGGAGTCCTGCGCCTGGGCCAGCTCGGGATCTCCGGTGACGTCCAGGCGGCCTTGCGCCGGGTGGTCGACCGGTCCCATGGGCTGTTCCTTGTGACCGGCCCCACCGGGAGTGGCAAGAGTACGACCCTCTACGCCTTGCTTGCCGAGATCGACGCCATCACGCGCAAGGTCGCGACCATCGAGGACCCAATCGAGTACAGGCTTCCCTTCATCCGACAGAGCCAGGTGGACCGGGCTATCGGTTTTGATTTCCAATCCGGCCTTCGGGCACTCCTGCGCCAGGATCCCGATGTCATCCTGGTGGGGGAGATCCGGGACTCTGAGACGGCGGATCTAGCGATCAAGGCCTCCATGACGGGCCATCTGGTCCTCACGACCTTGCACACCAACAGCTCCATCGGTGCACTTCCGCGGCTGGTGGATCTTGGCATCGAGCCCTACCTGGTCGAAGATTCTCTCATTGGCGTACTGGCTCAACGGCTGGTCCGCAAGGTCTGTGTTCGCTGTGCGCGCAAGATGCCGGCTACCGAGGCCGAGTCCGCTTGGCTGAGGGAGCCACCGGACCACCTCCTCCGCGGTGAGGGTTGTGAGCGATGCAAGGGCACCGGTTACAGCGGTCGGCTGGCCCTCTCGGAATTGTTCCTCCCCGACGACTCGATGACCGAGCTCTTGCGCTCCGGTGCCAGCCCGGACCGTCTCCTGGAGGCGGCGCGGGCGGTCGGCTTTCGTAGCCTCGAAGAGGACGGGCGCCGCAAGGTCCTGCAAGGCCTGACCACCATGGAGGAGGTCGA
>Ga0256830_1002903_pt1 | contig 10957 bp, 10 predicted proteins | sample 128326metaG_FD_190537 | JGI IMG/M metagenome (GOLD analysis project Ga0256830, IMG submission 190537) | Hydrothermal vent microbial communities from Lau Basin, Pacific Ocean - 128-326 | ecosystem: Environmental > Aquatic > Marine > Hydrothermal vents | place: Pacific Ocean: Lau Basin | collected...
TCCTGGTGGGGGGTGCGCTCACCGGCGAGGTAGGGGAGGAATATAACTCCTTCGCTTCCTGCGGGTACTCCTTCTGCTTGCCTGGTAAGAAGCTGATAGGGGTCGATTCCTTCTTTTCTGCCTATCTCTTTTTCTTCCTTACCCAGTGTATCTCTTAACCAGCGGAAACTCCCCCCGGCTGAAAGCATTACTCCCATGAGGTGCCATTTCCCCCTTACTGCATGGCAGAATGAATGCAGTTTCCCTTCCTGTTCGCATTTCATGCTGTCTGTGGAGGCAAATACCACGCCGGAAGTACCTAAGGTTACGGATACTATTCCTTCTTCTGTTATTCCGCATCCGAAGGCGCTGGCAGCCTGGTCTCCGGCTCCTGCTACCACGGGAGTTCCTTCTTTTATTCCTGTAATTGCGGCTGTTTCTTTGCTGATTTTCCCGGTCACTTCTACTGATTCCTTAACTTCGGGCAGCCATTCGCTCTTTAGTTGCAGTCCTTTGATTATCTCCTGGCTCCAATTCCTTTTTCTCACTTCAAAAAGGCTGGTTCCGGAGGCATCTGAAACATCGGAGAAGAAATCTCCGGTAAGGATAAATCTCAGGTAGTCTTTAGGAAGAAGTATTTTGGAAATTTTTCTGAAATTTTCCGCTTCATTTTTCTTTACCCAGAGAATTTTTGGGGCGGTAAATCCGGTGAGAGCAGGATTACCGGTGATGGAGAGGAATTTTTCGTAGCCGAAGATTGCATGGATTTCTTCAGTTTCCCGGGCGGTTCGCTGGTCACACCAGAGAATTGCCGGTCTTATTACTTCTCCCTTGCCGTCCAGTAAAACAGCGCCGTGCATCTGGCCGGTAAGCCCTATAGCGGCGATTTCCTTTTCTTTGTTTCTTTTCCGTATCTCCCTGAGTGCTATCAGGGTGTTTTCTTTCCAGTCAGCGGGGTTTTGTTCCGCCCAGCCCGGGCGGGGAGTGAGAAGCGGATACTCCCGGGTAAGGGAATCTGCCAGGCCGCCGTTTTTATCTACCAAAAGAACCTTGACTCCTGTGGTTCCCAGGTCTATTCCTAATAAGTAAGACATCTTGCCCTGCTCCTTAGCAAAGATTTATTAGTACTCCCATAATCCTTTTGCCTTCAGGATTAGTTCAATTACTTCTCTTACTGCTCCTTCGCCGCCTTTATTTTTTGTAACCAGGTCGGCTTTCTCCTTTAATTCATCGCGTGCATTAGCCACGGCAAATTTTACTCCCACACTTCTGAAAACAGGCAGGTCATTGATATCATCGCCGATGTAGGCGATTTCTTCCAGGCAGATTTGTTCATTGCCAGCTATCTCCTGCACGGCTTTTATTTTGTTTTCTCTTCCTAAGTAAAGATAAGAAACTTTCAGGCTTTCTCCCCGGGTGAGGAGAGAAATAGACTGGCGGCTGGATACCCAGCCTATTTTCAAGCCTTTTTTCTGGGCAATGACTATCCCCATGCCATCCTGCACATGAAAGGAGGTGAATTCTTCTTTTCCCAGGTAGCTTATCTTACCGTCTGTGAGAACTCCATCAACATCCATAAGAAGAAGTTTTATCCTGGATAGTCTTTCCTTCATTTTATCCATGCAGTTCAAACCTGAATTCCCCTCTTCCCAGAAGGTCATGAAGATGCACTACCCCTTCCACTTCTCCCTCTTTGGTTTTGATTATCAAAGAAGTCACCCCGTTTTTTTCCATGATTTCCAGTGCCTCGTGCGCATATTTCTCTTTATTGATAGTCAAGGGGTTTTTTGTCATTATTTCTTCCACCCGGGTAGATTGGAAATCTATTTCTTTCTCCAATGCTCTTCTCAGGTCACCGTCGGTTATAATTCCCATTAATCTGCCTTTTTTATCCAGGACAGTGGTAAAGCCAAGAGTCTTGCTGCTTATTTCTTTGAGGCATTCTTTCAGCGTGGTGCCTGCTTGCACCTTAGGAATGCCTGCGCCTGTGCGCATAACTTTTTCCACTTTAAGCATCAATCTTTTACCCAGAGAACCTCCGGGATGAATACGGGCAAAGTCTTTCTTCCCGAAACCTTTCTGTTTGAGCAGGACAATGGCCAGGGCATCACCCATGGCTAAGGTAACCGTGGTGGAGGAGGTGGGAGCCAGTCCCAGGGGACAGGCTTCTTTCTTTACCCCGATGTCTATGGAAACATCCGCATTCCTGCCCAGGGTAGAGCGCAAGTTCCCGGTGAAAGCGATAATAGGATTTCCCTGCCTTTTAAAGAAGGGAAGAAGTCTTACTATTTCTTCTGTTTCCCCGGAATGAGAAATGGCCAGGAGTATATCTTCCGGAGAAACCATTCCCAGGTCACCGTGTACTGCTTCCCCGGGATGCAGGAATAAGGAAGGTGTGCCTGTGGAAGAGAGGGTAGCCGAGATTTTTTTTCCTATAATCCCGGACTTCCCCACACCTGTGACTACTACCCTTCCTGCTGAGGAAAGTATTATTTCCACTGCTTTGTTAAATGGTTCTCCCAGCTTATTTGCAGATTCCTTTATGGCCTGCGCCTCTTCCTTTAATACTTCCTTAGCCCAGTTTATGTAATCCTTTTCCATATTTACCTTTTATCAAATAATAAATTACTACAATTGACATGCCTCCTGCAACTCCCATGATAAGAGAAAAAGAAGCCCAGAAAGCCTGCAACATTTTCAAGAGCACCGCAAGACATGTGGCTCCCACACCGAGGGAGAAGAGGAATCTTATATTTGCTCCCGTGGTATATTTAGTGGCCAGTGCCCCTAAGCGTGCTCCTATGACCCCTCCGAATAACAGCAGGAGTCCATACAGAAGGTCCACGTTTCCCTGGTAAGCATGGGAGAAAGTTCCAAATACTCCTGCCAGGACAGTATTGAAAAGGGAAGTGCCTACTGCTGTCTTGGTGGGAAGTCCCAGGACATAGACCATCAGGGGGAGGTAAAGTATTCCTCCTCCGATACCCAGGAGTCCGGAAAAGAAGCCTCCCAGCATCCCGGTGATAAGTATACTCCATAAGGAATATTCCTCGCCGGAAAGTTTCAATATAGGAGGCATGCGTAAAAGAAAACATTTATCTTTCAGGGAGAAAGTTATCTCTTCTTTCCTTTTCTTGGCATTGTATGATTCTTTGAAAGTGAGCAGAAAGATGAGGAAGAGGAAAAAGATATAAAAGTAGCCCAGGAATGTATCCACGTTCCCTTTCCTGGTAAGAAAGTCCACTGTCCTTACGCCAAGTTCAACAGAGGGAATCATCCCGATAAGTATCAAAAAGCCTACGGGAAAGTTTATATTGCCCATTTCTCTATGTTTCAGGGAAGAGATTATTCCCTGTGCGTATATAAAGGAAAGAGATGTCCCGATGGCCAGATTCATAGGCAATCCTAAGATAAAGAGAGCAGGGGTGATTACCCAGCCTCCTCCCACTCCCCAGAATCCCGAAGTGGCTCCGGCAGTGACTCCTAACAGGGGAAGAATCCAGCCGTTTACTTCCACTCCACTAAAAGGTGAATACATCTTATCTTTTTTCGAATAGTTTACAGGAGAAATAAAATAAAAGGGAAAAAGCTCCCATGGTAAAAACCGTAAAAAAGGCATACACGAGGGGATGATTATTGAGATAGGTTATGAAGTTGTGCAATTTACTACCTCGTGTATTTCTTTCAGCACTTTCAGGAGACTTTCTACATCCTTAAGGGACAGCATATTTGGTCCATCGGAAAGTGCCTTTTCGGGATTAGGGTGTGTTTCGATGAATAAACCGTCCACGCCGCAGGCGACGGCAGCGCGTGAAAGATAGGGGATAAATTCTCTCCTTCCTCCCGAGGAAGTCCCCTTTCCTCCCGGCATTTGCACAGAATGGGTGGCATCAAAAATTACCGGATAACCCAGGTTTCTCATTAAAGGGAGGCTTCTCATATCCACCACCAGTTCCCCATAGCCAAAGAAAGAGCCTCTTTCGGTGAGGAGAATATTCTTGTTTCCGGTAGAGACCACTTTCTCTGCTGCCTGCTGCATATTTAAAGGGGACATGAATTGTCCCTTTTTAATGTTTACCGGTTTTCCGGTTTTGCCTGCTTCCAGAAGCAAGTCCGTCTGCCGGGAAAGAAAAGCCGGTATCTGGAGAACATCCACTACCTCGGCTACCTGTTTAACCTGGGTGGTGCAGTGGATGTCAGTTAGAATCAGGAGGCCAAGCTTATCTTTGACTTTTCTTAAAATTTCCAGCCCTTCTTTTAACCCGGGGCCCCGGAAAGAATGCAGGGATGTGCGGTTTGCCTTATCGTAGGAAGCTTTGAAAATGAAGGGAAAATTCAGCCTCCGGGTAATTTCCTTTAATTCCCCTGCTATATCTAAGGTTAACTCTTCATTCTCTATTACACAGGGGCCGGCAATAAGCAGCAGAGGATTACCCTCCCCTATTTTTAAGTTCCCTATTTTTACCATCGCCTATATTTTACCAGAAAGAATCCGTTCAGGAGTGGATAAATTGTCCTCCGTCTACTACTATATCCTCTCCGGTGATATGCTCTGCCAGGCTGGAGGCTAAAAAGAGGATAACCTTTGCTACCTCTTTCCCTTCGGGATAACCGGGCTTGCTTTTATACAGGGGTATGTTCTCCTCGGTAAATTCTCTCCTTTTTTCGGCCGGGATATATGGTTCAAGCATGGGGGTGAAAATAGTGCCGGGAGAAACAGTATTTACATTTATATTATGGGGGGCCAGTTCTCTGGCCAATCCCTTGGCAAAACATATTTTACCTGCCTGGGCTGCACAATAAGCATTGTATCCGCAGGTATGGGCAGTGAGGGAAGAAACGATTACAATTTTTCCACTTTTTTTCTCTTTCATAACGGGGACAACAAATTTCTCCAGGTTGTAGCAGCTGTAAAGATGTACTCGCATAACCCGGTCCCAGTTTTCCGGGGTGTCTTCTTCCGGAGTGGGGATACCGGCTGAATGCACCAGGATATCTATGGTGCCAAATTCCTTGATTGTTTTCTCCACCACTTTCCGGGTTTCCTGGTAATCTGAGATATCCCCTTTGGCCAGGATTGCTTTCCCCGGTGTGTTTTTTAATTCCTGCATCAGGGAAAAAGCCTTTTCATCATTTCTGCAGTAGTTCACTGCCACGTCTATCCCTGCTTCAGAAAAAATAATACTTGTAGCTCTTCCTATCCCGCTTGTTCCTCCGGTTATCAGAGCTTTTTTCCCTTTTACCTCTAACTCCATCCTTACCTCATCAGGATATAGCAGAAACTTTTCCCACAGGTAAAATATAAAGTGGTTCTTCTTCCCCGGGTAAATTTAAAACTTCTTTCACTTTTTCATCATCAAATGCACCCACCACCACACTTCCTAATCCTAAAGATATGCATTGTAGAGATAGGTTCTCCGCCGCATGGCCAGCTTCCATGTCCACGTATCTAATGCCTCGTTTGCCGTACCTGAAGGTGGTTCGGGCATACACGGCAGAAATTAACAGGGCAGCAGGTGCTTCACTTACCCATCTCTGGTTAAGGGCAGCTTTTGATAGGGAACGCCGTTTATCTCCGCTCAGGTGAAGTGCCAAGGAATGGGTGGAAGGATAGTACTTGTAAACGCCCGGGGCCAGTCCTTCCACCTCTCCGGAGACTACATATATTTCCAATGGATAAGTAGCCCCGGCAGAAGGAGCTGCCCTCCTGTTGCTCTCCTTTTCTGTGATTCCCTGGGCAGCCCAGAGGAGTTGAGAAACCTGTTGAAGGTTAAGAGGGAGAGAAAGATACTCCCGGGCAGAATGCCTTTGCAGGATAGCTTCTTCTAAGGAAATCTTCCCTTTAAGGAGAGGTGGAGGGAGTGTTATCATTTTTGTTTTGACAGGAGTTCCCGTCCCCTGGCTATCTGTTCTTTTACCCGGAAGGGTGCAGTCCCGCCTGGTGATTTTTTCCTTGCCACGGAGATTTTTACCTCGAAATCTTTCATCTCTTCCCTGGGAAAAGGAAAGTATTTGTCCCATTCTTCCTGGCTTAAGGAGGCGAAATCTTTCCCCTGTTCTTCCAGTATTTTAACTATTTCTCCCACTTTTCGGTAAGCCTGGCGGAAAGGCGTGCCTTTCTCTACCATTAGTTCCACCAGGTCAGTGGCCAGGACATAAGAAGTTTCAGCGTTTCTCTGCATATTGGCAGGATGTATATCCATCTCTTGCAAAATCTTCTGCATGATTTCAAGCGTTGCTATCACTTCCCGCGGGGTTTCCCGTAAAACCTCCTTATCCTCCTGGAGGTCGCGATTATAAGTGAGAGGGAGGCTTTTTACCAGGGAGGAAATTGCAGTTGCATAGCCCAGGATTTTAGAGGCTTTCCCCCTGATTAGTTCCAGTATGTCCGGATTCTTTTTCTGCGGCATAATGCTGGAGCCCGTGCAGTATTTATCCGGAATGGTTATCCAGGCAAAGAAAGGAGAGGAATAGATGATAAGTTCTTCGCTTAAACGGGAAAGATGCAGAAAAAGAAGGGAAGAAGAAAAAACAAATTCTATAATGAAATCCCTTTCCGAAACTGCGTCCATGCTATTGGGAGAAATACGAGAGAAGGCAAGTTTTTCAGCCAGAGACTCCCTGTCTATATTAAGAGAAGTTCCCGCCAGTGCTCCGCTTCCCAGGGGAAGAACATCGCTCCTTCTTAACACGTCTTTAAATCTCTCTTTATCCCTTTCCAGCATCCAGAAGTAAGCCATCAGCCAGTGGGAAAAGAGAACCGGTTGTGCAGGACGAAAATGTGTAAAGCCAGGCATAATAACTTCTATGTTTTCTTCTGCCTTGCTCAGTATAATCTCCTGAAAACCTTCAATTTTTTCAATAATTACTGCAATCTTGTCCTTCAGAAACATTTTTTCATCGAGCACCACCTGGTCATTGCGGCTGCGGGCAGTATGCAATTTGTCTGCTACTTCGCCTACCAATTCCTGCAATCTTCTTTCAATTGCCATGTGAATATCTTCATCCTTCTGGAAGGGAAAGACTCCCTGGTCAAGTTCTCCTCTTATCTTTTCCAGGGCCTCTGTGAGAATTTTCTTTTCTTCCTGGGAAACATAGCCTGCCTGGCAAAGCATTTCTACATGCGCCTGGCTTCCTTTTATGTCATAGGGGTAGAGAAAAAGATCGTCTTTTAGAGAAGAAGTAAACTCAAGTATGGAATCATCCGGCAACTCGCTGAATCTTTTTTCCCAGACTTTCATGCGTATAATATAACAAAAATTTCCCTTTCCTACAAAACAGTCGAATTTTCTAAATGTCAAAATACTGTTATAATTTTCAGGAATGAGTAAAACCAGATGGGGAAGGTTGATTTTTGTGCTGGCGGATGGGATAGTTATTTCTCTCTCCTGGATGCTTGCTTATCTGCTCCGCTACTGGTTGAATCCTTTCTTCCCCAGGCCTCTTAATCCTTTTTCCTCTTACCTCTATTTTCTCCCTTATATTCTTCTTTTTTCCCTTCCCATTTATGCCTTCTTTGGGTTCTATGAGAGGAAAAAGGATATAACAGGCTTTGAGAATTTACAGAGAATTTCGCGGGCGACCTTGCTTTCTGTTCTGGTAATCATGTCTTTAGCCTTTCTTTTCAAGGAGCTCAGAATAGGACGCATGGTTGTGCTTTTCTTTGCCGTGATTAACCTGCTGTTGCTTTACCTGGTAAGAGTTGCGCTGCACAGGATTTTCCGGGAGCCTTCTCTGAATATACTTCTGGTAGGAGAGGAAGAAGTTATTCCCCGCATTTACCAGAAACTGGTGGACCTTCCGGATAAAGAATACAGGGAGATAGGGATACTTACGCCGGAAGGAGGGGAAGGAAGGCAGATAGGAGATGCAGAATATCTGGGTGCTCTGGATAGGTTAGAGGAAATTTTGCAGGAGGATAAGTTCAATGAGGTTTTCTTTGCTCTTCCCGATTTTCCCCGGGAGAAACTGTTGCCGCTCCTCTTCCTCTGCGATAAGCACGGAGTAGAGGTAAAAATTATGGCAGACCTGTTCGGAGTGCTTGTAGAAAAGACAGGACTGGGAGAGCTGGATGGCATTCCCATATACTCCCTGGGTATGGGGGGTATAGCCGGGTGGAGCAGAACCTTAAAAAGGACGATGGATATTGCCTTTTCTTTATTTGGGATGATTATTTCTCTTCCCTTGTGGATAATAATCCCTATCGCGATAAAATTGGATTCAGCAGGACCTGTATTCTTCCTGCAGGAAAGGGTAGGGGAGAAAGGGCGAATCTTCAAGATGCTTAAATTCCGCACGATGAGAAATGATGTGCATCCCTTTGGTTATGCCCCTCGTTCCCCCCATGATTCCCGCATAACCCGGGTGGGGCGCATAATACGTAGGACGAGTCTGGATGAACTTCCTCAATTGGTAAATGTTTTGAAAGGGGATATGAGCTTAGTGGGACCACGGCCGGAGATGCCTTTTATTGTAGAGAAGTACCAGGATTGGCAGAGGAAAAGGCTGGAGGTAAAACCCGGAATAACGGGATTGTGGCAGATTATGGGTAGAAAAGACTTGCCACTGCACGAGAACCTGGAATACGATTTTTATTATATAAAAAACCAGTCCTTATTGCTGGATATTATCATTCTTCTCAAAACTATCCCCCAGGTTCTCTTGGGCAGGGGAGCGTATTAGACCTTAGACCGTAGACTTGAGACTGTAGACTGGGAGAATAGTGAGCAGTGAGTAGTGAATGGTGAATGGGGAGAAAGTAGTGAAGAGAAGGAAAGTAACCAGTAAATTGGTATCCTGGTATCCTGGTTTCTTGCTGAGAGGGATAGATTCCTGCTTGTGCAGGAATGACGAAAGAGAAGCAGAAAGGGGAAAAAACCAGCCCACATGTCATGCCTGCGGAAGCAGGCATCCAGTAAAGCAGTGAGCAGCGGGTAGTGAGTAGTGAGGGGAAAAGATAGTGAACAGAGAACAGTGAGTTGGTCCCCCGTATCATGTGTCTTTCCCGTCTAATGTCTAAAGTCTGATGTCTATAGTCTAACATGGGGGAATTGACGTTCCAACATACCTCGGGACTGGTAACTCATAAATCTTCTCTCCCTGTGGCTCAGGCAAAAACAACTTATTTATAAAAAAAGAGCGGTGAGTGATTCACTCACCGCCCCTTATTTTTTATTTTTATATGTTTTATGCTTGGAGTAAGCGTTTTGCCACGTCTACGGCAGTAGCTGCGTCTGGAGCATATCCGTCTGCCTCAATTTCATCCGCATATTCCTGGGTAAGAGGTGCTCCTCCTACCATGACCTTCACTTTTTCCCTTACACCTGCCTGTTTCAATGCCTCTATCACTTCCTTCATAGAGGGCATGGTAGTGGTAAGTAAGGCACTCAGACCTATTAAAGGCACATTTTCATTTTTTACCGTCTCTACGAACTTCTCAGCTGGCACATCTACTCCCAGGTCGATCACCTCGAAACCTGCTCCTCGCAACATCATGGATACGAGGTTCTTCCCGATATCGTGAAGATCGCCTTTGACTGTCCCTATGATGTATTTTGCCAGGGGTTTAATCCCTGATTTCACCAGAAGTGGTTTCACAATATCCATGCCCTTGCTCATTGCCCGGGCAGCAATTAGTACCTCCGGCACGTAAAACTCGTTGCTCTTGAATTTAACCCCTACCACATTCATACCGGCTATTAAGCCTTTGTTTAAAACATCCTGTACCTCTATTCCCTCATCCAGAGCTTTTTTCACCAGTTCCTCCACTTCATTAGCTCTTCCCTTGATTACTGCTTCCGCAATACTTTCCAGGATTTCCATAACGACACCTCCTTATGGGGGAAGATTATACTACAAACCCTCAAAAAAAACACCACTATTTTACCCTATAAAGGAAATCCTTTCTACAGTTAAATTGACATTTTGCGGTGTGTTATATATACTTCCAGGTAGATGTTTGAGGGTTAAGAGTGGATAATAAATTGAGCACCCGGAGCTAAAAGCCAAATTGGAGGATATAATGGCAGGTTTTTGGGAGACTATAAATGAGGATATAAGGACGGTATTTAAGAGAGACCCGGCAGCAAGGACTTTCTGGGAGGTAATTCTCTGCTATCCGGGGCTTCACGCGCTCTGGTTGCATAGAATTGCCCACTGGTTCTGGAAGAAGGGGTTGGCTGTGCCTGCCCGATTTATTTCCCATATCGGCCGTTTCCTCACCGGAATTGAGATTCATCCGGGAGCTGAAATAGGGAGAAAGTTCTTTATTGACCACGGCATGGGGGTGGTAATTGGAGAGACCACAGAGATAGGAAATGATGTGCTCCTTTACCAGGGGGTGGTTCTGGGGGGGGTGAGCCTGGAGAAAAAAAAGAGACATCCTACAATTAAAGACCATGTAGTCATCGGGGCAGGAGCAAAGGTGCTGGGTAATATTACTATTGGTGAGTGGTCAAGGATTGGAGCCGGCTCGGTGGTGGTCAAAGATGTCCCCTCTCATTCCACCGTGGTGGGAATTCCCGGCAGAATTGTAAAGGAAAAAGGTAAACCAGTTATTGACCTTCATCATGAAAGACTCCCTGACCCTGTGGTGGAAGCTATAAAACAGCTGGAAAGCAGGATAAAGAGTTTAGAAGAACAGCTGGAAAAGAAGAAATAGTACCCGCAATATGTAAAGCCCGTGCCACTATTCTTGCGGGGTTAATCTCTCAATGCAAAAACTGGCATTCAACTATGGGTAAGTAATCCCATGCTCTTTTGGGTATTGGGATAGAGCCGTTGTTAGAATTGCTCTAAGGGAACTTCCTTCCTGTGGTAAAATAAAACAGAAAGTTAGCTTTGTTATCAAAAAAAGGTTAAAATGCCGATTTTTACCTATCTCTGCAAAGAATGCGGGAAAACCTTCGAGCTTTTAAGGGGAGTCTCTGCTTGCGAAGAAGAAACGAGATGTCCTCGCTGCAAGAGTAGAGAAGTAGAA